>Ga0193706_1000535_pt1 | contig 21531 bp, 23 predicted proteins | sample U3c1metaG_FD_160130 | JGI IMG/M metagenome (GOLD analysis project Ga0193706, IMG submission 160130) | Soil microbial communities from a riparian zone of the East river system, Colorado, United States - U3c1 | ecosystem: Environmental > Terrestrial > Soil > Riparian zone | place: USA: East River... | reverse complement strand
AGAGAAGGCGCGCGAGGAAGGCAAGCCCGACGACGTGGTCGAGAAAATCGTCACCGGGCAGCTCTCCAAGTGGGCCAGCGAGGTGGCGCTGCTCGACCAGTCGCACGTCAACGCCGAGAAGCACGACTCGAAGACGATCGAGGAGCTGCGCCAGGAGCTGGCCGCCAAGACCGGCGAGAACGTCCGCATCGCCCGCTTCGCCTACTTCCGCGTCGGCGAGGAATAGGGTCATCCACCAGTGACCCCTTCTCCCGAGCCGCGCTTCGGGCGCATCCTCCTGAAGCTTTCCGGCGAGGCCCTGATGGGCAGCCTCGATTTCGGCACCGACGGCGCCGAGGTCGACCGCATCGCCGCCCAGGTCTCGGCGATCCGCGACCGCGGCGTCGAGGTTGCGATCGTGGTCGGCGCCGGCAACATCTACCGCGGCCTCGACGGCGCCGCCAGCGGCATGGACCGCGCCACCGGCGACTACATGGGCATGCTGGCCACGGTGCTCAACGCGCTTACCCTGCAGGATGCCCTCGAGCGGCTCGGGCAGCACACGCGGGTGATGTCGGCGATCGACGTCAAGGAGGTCGCCGAGCCCTACATCCGCCGCCGTGCCATGCGCCACCTCGAGAAGGGGCGGGTGGTGATCTTCGCCGCCGGCACCGGCAACCCATTTTTCACCACCGACACCGCCGCTGCCCTGCGGGCGCTGGAGATCCACGCCGAGGCGATCCTGATGGCCAAGAACGGCGTGGAGGGGGTCTACGACGCCGACCCGGCGACCCATCCCGAAGCCGAGTTCATCCCCGCGATCACCCATCGCGAAGCGATCGAGCGCGGCCTCAAGGTGATGGATTCGACCGCGCTCTCGCTCTGCATGGACAACGACCTGCCGATCTACGTCTTCAACATGGGCGACGAGAAGAACATAGATAGGATCGTCTGCGGCGAGAAGGTGGGCACTCTGGTTTCCAGCGGGCCCGCCGCGTAAGCAAGGACGGGAACCGGTGGAGCTGATCGACGAACTGCTTAAGGACGCCGAAGGGCGCATGGCCAAGTCGGTCGACTCGAGCCGTGGCGAACTCGCCACCGTCCGCACCGGCCGCGCCTCGCCGCACCTGCTCGACCGCATCGTCGTCGACTACTACGGCACCGCCACGGCGCTGAAGCAGCTGGCGAACGTGGCCACCACCGACGCCCGCCTGCTCACCGTCACCCCCTTCGACAAGGGCGCCCTGGGTGGGATCGAGAAGGCGATTCAGGAGTCCGACGTCGGCCTCACTCCGAGCAACGACGGCAACGTGATCCGCCTGCAGATCCCCGAGCTGACCGAGGAGCGGCGGCGCGAGATGGTCAAGGTCGTGCACGGCGTCGCCGAGGAGGGCCGGATCGCGGTTCGCAACGTGCGCCGCGACGTCATGCACGACCTCCGCGAGCTGAAGAAAGAGGGCGAAGCCGGCGAGGACGACGAGCGCCGCGCCGAGGCCGCGCTGCAGAAGCAGACCGACGAGGCGATCGCCGAGATCGATTCTCTGCTCAAGGGCAAGGAAGAGGAAATCCTCGAGGTTTGAGGCGGTCCACGGCAGCGTGACCGCGCCCAGATACGTAGCGATCATCACCGACGGCAACGGCCGCTGGGCGCAGCAGCGCGGCCTCCCCGTGGTCGAGGGGCACCGGGCCGGGGCCGACGTCGTCAAGGCGCGGCTGCGCGACGCGGTCGAGCTGGGCGTCGAGGAGCTGACCGTCTTCTCCTTCTCGACCGAGAACTGGACCCGGCCCTCGGAGGAGGTGGAGGGACTGATGCGGATGATGGGCGAACGGATCGCCAACGAGACGCCGGAGCTGGACGCGGAAGGGGTGCGGATGCGCTTCGTCGGCCGCCGCGAGGGGGTGCCGCCGCAACTGGTCGAGCTGATGGACTGGGCCGAGGAGAAGACCGCCGGCAACGACCGCATCGTCTTCTTCGTCGCCTTCAACTACGGCGGCAGGGCGGAGATCGTCGACGCGGCGCGAAGCTTCCAGGGGGGCTCGGAGGAGGAGTTCCGCAGCCATCTGTACGCGCCGGAGATGCACGACCCAGACCTCTTGATCAGAACCAGCGGCGAGCGCCGGGTCTCCAACTACCTGCTCTGGCAGTGCGCCTACTCGGAGCTTGTCTTCCGCGACGAGCTCTGGCCCGACTTCGACCGCGCCGCGTTCGAGCAGTCCCTGGGCGAGTACGAGACCCGCCAGCGGCGCTTCGGGGCGCGCTGATGAGGCCCGATCTCTTCGACGACGAGATGTTCGAGGACGCCCCGCCGCCACCGCCGAAACCGCCTCGCCAGCCACGCCGCAAACGCGGCCTCCGCGGCGAGACCGCCAAGCGGTTGCTGGTGGCGCTGCCCTGGATCGCCTTCGCGATCGCGATCGCGATCGCCGGCGGTCTCCTCTTCGCGGCGGCGATGATCGCGATCGGCGCCGTCTGCCTGCGCGAGTACCTGACGATGACCGAGGACTCGCGACCGATCGAGATCCCCGCCTACGTCGCCATCGCGGCGCTGGTCCTCGCCGCCCACTTCGGCACCGCCTTCAACGTGCTGATGATCCTCGCCGCCTCCTTTCCGCTGCTGTTCTTCTTTGGCGCCAAAGCCCGCCATCGCGACGGGGTGACCGTCTCCCTCGGCATCACCCTGCTGGGGATCTACTGGATCGGGATCCCGCTGGTCCACGCGGTGCTGCTGCGCGACCTGCCCGACCACGGCGCCGGCCTGCTGGTCGACGTCCTGGTCGGCACCTTCGTCGCCGACACCGCCGCCTATGCGACCGGGCGCATGTTCGGCAGCCACAAGATCGCCCCGACCATCAGCCCCAACAAGACGATCGAGGGCCTGGTCGGCGGCTTCCTGATCGGCACCATGGGCTTCTGGTTCGCCGGGCTTTACCAGGACTGGCTCTCGGGGGTGGACGCGCTGATCATCGGCGCCGCCGTCGCCGCTGTCGCCCCGATCGGCGACCTCTTCGAGTCGATGCTGAAGCGCGACCTCGGCACCAAGGACACCGGCACCCTCTTCGGCCCCCACGGCGGCATCCTCGACCGCCTCGACGCGGTCTTCTTCACGATCGTCGTCGGCTATTACCTCTCGGTGGCGCTTGTCTACTGAGACGAAACTGCATTTCGCCCGCAATAGCGAGGTCAAATGCAGTTTCGGCGGCTCCCTATCCTCTGGGGACGCATGAAGAAGGTGCTCATACTCGGGTCGACTGGGTCGATCGGGACGCAGGCGCTCGAGGTGATTGGAGGGTCTCCGGAGCTGCAGGCGGTCGGCCTGGCGGCCGGGAGCGGCTGGGAGCTGACGGTCGAGCAGGCGCGCGAGCACGGTGTGCCGATGGTCGCGCTGGCCGACGGCGACGCGGCGGCACGGGCGGGCGCCGCCTGGAGCGGCCAGGTGCTGGCCGGCGAGGAGGGGGTTCGCGAGCTGATCGCGGCTTCCGGCGCCGACCTGGTCCTCAACGGCATCGTCGGCGCCGCCGGGCTGGCCTCGACCGTGGTGGCGCTGACCGCCGGGATCGACGTCGCCCTCGCCAACAAGGAGAGCCTGGTCGTCGGCGGCGAGCTGGTGATGGCGCTGGCCGAGGCGACCGGCGCCCGGCTGCTGCCGGTCGACTCCGAGCACTCGGCGCTGCACCAGCTGATCGGCTCCGAGGCGCCGGGGACGGTCGAGAAACTGGTCCTGACCGCCTCGGGCGGGCCGTTCCGGGGTCGCGACGACCTCGCCGGGGTCAGCGTCGAGGATGCGCTCGCCCACCCGACCTGGAAGATGGGCGGCAGGATCACGATCGACTCGGCGACGCTGATGAACAAGGGCTTCGAGGCGATCGAGGCCCACCACCTCTTCGGCGTGCCCTACGGGCGGATCGGAGTGGTCGTCCACCCGCAGTCCCTGGTGCACTCGCTGATCCACCTCAACGACGGCTCCTCGCTGGCCCACCTCGGCTATCCCGACATGCGGGTGCCGATCTCCTACGCGCTCAATTTCCCCGAGCGGGCTGACGTCGACGTGCCCCAGCTCGATCTCGCGGCCGCGGGCGCCCTGACCTTCGAGGCGCCCGACCTCGAGACCTTCGCCTGCCTGCGCCTGGCGCTCGCGGCCGGCGAGGCGGGGGGGACGGCGCCCTGCGTGCTCAACGCCGCCGACGAGGTCGCGGTCGCGGCCTTCCTCGCCGGCAGCATCCCCTTCACCGGGATCGCCGCCGTGATCGAGCGAGTCCTGGAGGAGATGCCGGCGCAGCCCATAACTCATTTCGACGACCTCTTCGCCGCCGACGCCGAGGCCCGCCGCCGCAGCGAAGGCCAGGTTCGGGGGTTGACTCCAGCATGAACTGGCTCTACATCTTCCTCGGCTTCTCGCTGCTGATCATCCTCCACGAGGGTGGCCATTTCTTCGCCGCGAAGGCCACGGGCATGCGGGTCGAGCGCTTCTTCCTCTTCTTCGGGCCGACCCTGTGGTCGTTCAAACGCGGCGAGACCGAGTACGGGATCAAATCGATCCCGCTCGGCGGCTACGTGAAGATCACCGGCATGAACCCGGAGGAGGAGGTTCCTCCGGAGATCGAGGATCGCGCCTACTACCGCCAGCCGGTCTGGAAGCGGATCGTCGTCGTCGCCGCGGGGCCGGCGGTGAACATCGCCCTCGCCTTCGCGATCCTCTTCTTCGTCTATTTCGCCAACGCCCAGCAGGTCGACCAAAAGGTCGGCGAGGTCCGCGGCGGCTCCCCGGCGGCGAAGGTGCTGCAGCCAGGCGACAGGATCCTCGCGGTGGATGGCAAGAGCTATCCGGGGCTGGACCGCGAAGCGCGGCTGACCCGGTTCGGCGAGCAGGTGGCCTCGCATGAATGCACCGGCAAGCAGATCGACGGCTGTGTGGCGGCGACCGCGGTGTTGCTGAAGATCAGCCGCGAAGGACAGGTGCGGACGATCTCGGTCCGGCCCGAGTACGACCAGGCGGCCAAGCGGGCACTGGTCGGCTTCTCCTACGGCAGCCAGCCCGAAGACATCAGCGTCGGCACCGCCGCGACCCGCGCTGTCGACGCGATTTGGCTGGTTACCGAGAAAACGGCCTCGATCTTCTCCCGCATATTCGAAGAGGAGCAGCGTAAGCAGATCTCCGGCATCGTCGGGGTCAGCGACGTCGCCAACCAAACGCTTGACAGGAGCACGGTGGAGTCGTTCCTGCTGCTCGCCCTGGTCAGCCTCTCCCTGGGCCTGATCAACCTGCTGCCGATCCTGCCGCTCGACGGCGGCCACATCTTCTGGGCCCTGGTCGAGAAACTGCGCGGCAGGCCCGCTTCCCTGCGGGTGATGGAGCGAGCGACGGTGATCGGCTTCGCGCTGGTGATGGTGCTGATGGTGATCGGCCTCAGCAACGACATCGGCCGCCTCGGCACCGACGCCTACAACGTTCGGTGACCGGCTCGGCGGGCCACCCGGATACGCTGTAGATATCGCTTCCAAACGCCAGATATTCGTCGGCGGCGTGCCGATCGGCGGCGGCGCCCCGGTTGCCGTACAGACGATGACCAAGACCGAGACCGCCAACCTGGCGGCGACGATGGAGCAGATCCGCAAGGTCGCCGACGCCGGCGCCGACATCGTCCGCTGCGCGGTGCCCCGCGAGCAGGACGTCGAGGCGCTGAAAACGATCGTCGTGGAATCGCCGATCCCGATCATCGCCGACATCCACTTCAACCACACCCTGGCGCTGAAAGCGATCGATGCCGGGGCCCACTGCATCCGCCTCAACCCGGGCAACATCGGCGGCCGCGAGAAAGTCGCCGAGGTCGCGGTCAAGGCGAACGCGGCGAACGTGCCGATGCGGATCGGCGTCAATTCCGGCTCGCTGCCCAGGCACCTGCACGAGTTGGAGCGCGAAGCGCCCGTCGAGGCGCTGGTCGCCGCCGCGGTCGAGTTCACCGAACTGATGGAGAGCCTCGACTTCGAGAACTTCAAGGTCTCGATCAAGTCGACCAACGTGCCGAACACGATCGCCGCCAACCGGCTGCTGGCTGAGAAGGTGCCGTATCCCCTGCATCTCGGCATCACCGAGGCGGGGACCAAATGGGCCGGCTCGCTGAAATCGGCGGTCGGCCTCGGCACCCTGCTCGCCGACGGGGTCGGCGACACGATCCGGATCAGCCTCTCGACCTTCCACGCCGAGCAGGAGGTAAAAGTCGCCTGGGAGATCCTCAAGGCGCTGCAGCTGCGCGAGCGCGGCCCGGTCCTGATCGCCTGCCCGACCTGCGGCCGCCTCCAGTTCGACATGGACTCGGTCGTGGCCGAAATCGAGCAGCGGCTGGAAAGCTACGCGGAGCCGGTCGAGGTGGCCGTCCTCGGCTGCGCCGTCAACGGCATCGGCGAGGCCAGCCATGCCGACTTCGGCATCGCCGGCGCCAAGAACGAGGGTCTGATCTTCGCCCACGGCAAGCCGCTGCGGAAGGTCCCGCAGGAGAGGCTGGTCGACACCCTGTTCGAAGAGATCGACAAGTCGTTGGACCGCGGCAAGGTCGAGGTCGACGAGGCGGAGGCCGAGGAGGGCGCGGCCTGGCTGGCCAAGATCGAGGCGGAAAACGAGGGCGAACTGACCCCCGAGAAGATCGCGCAGATGGAGAAGGAAGCAGTCGAGCGGGGCGAGTCGGACAAGGTGCTGCTCGACGAGGAGGCCTCGCCGACGGCAGGTAGGAGATTCACGAGGGCTTAGCCGCGGCGGCGGGCGGGATAGGTTTCCCCGGTGACCCGACTCTCGCAGGCATTTATTCCCACGCTCAAGGATGCGCCGGCTGACGCTGAGGCGATCTCTCACAAGCTGATGGTCAGGGCTGGGTTGATTCGGCAGCTGGGCGCGGGGTTGTGGACTTATCTGCCCGCCGGGTGGCGGGTCGAGCGGAAGGTGGAGGAGGTCATTCGCTCGGAGATGGAGGGGATTGGGTGTCAGGAGATGCTGATGCCGGTCCTGCAGCCTGCCGAGAACTGGGAGAAGACCGGCCGCTACGGGATCGACGAGCTGTTCAAGCTCGAGGACCGCAAGGGATCGCCGATGGTGCTGGCGATGACCCACGAGGAGGCAGTCACCTACCACGTCGCCCGCGAGGTGCGCTCCTACCGCGACCTGCCGCTGATGCTCTTCCACATCCAGACCAAGGAGCGCGACGAGCCGCGGCCGCGGGCCGGCGTCCTCCGCACCCGCGAGTTCACCATGAAGGACGCCTACTCCTTCGACCGCGACGAGGAGGGCCTGGCGCGCTCCTACGAGGCCCAGGGCAGCGCCTACGAGCGCATCCTCGACCGCTGTGGGCTGCGCTGGTACAAGGTCGAGTCCGACGTCGGGATGATGGGCGGCTCCGGCGCCGACGAGTACATGGCGCCCTGCCCGGCCGGCGAGAACGAGGTGGCGCTGGCGCCCGGCTACGCGGCCAACGTCGAGGTCGCCTCGGCGATCGCACAGACGGTCGAGCTGCCGCCGCCGTTGGGTGCCCCGGAGCGCGTCTCCACGCCCGGCCTGACCACGGTCGCCGAGGTCTCGGGATCCCTTGGGCTGCCGCCCGGCGCCCTGATCAAGGCGATGCCGATCGTCGTCGAGGGCCGGGGGCTGGTGCTCGTCCTGCTGCGCGGGGACCACCGGCTCAACGAGATCAAGCTGCGCAACGGCATGGGCACGGACTTCCGCCAGGCCAGCCAGGAGGAGATCGAGGCCGAGCTGGGGCCGGTCGGCTTCATCGGCCCGGTCGGCGCCGGCCTGCCGATGATCAAGGACGCGGCGCTGGTCGGCGACTCCTACGTCTGCGGCGCCAACGAGCCGGACGCCCACCTGCGCGGCGTCGACCCCGGACGCGACTTCGAGGCCTACGAGATGGACGTGCGCACGGTCGAGGCCGGCGACACCGCGCCGGGTGGCGGCACGATCGAGATCGAGCCGGCGATCGAGGTCGGCAACATCTTCAAACTCGGCACCCGTTACTCGGAGCCGCTCGGTGCCACCTTCCTCGACGAGGGCGGGGTGGAGCGGCCGATCGTGATGGGCAGCTACGGGATCGGCCCGGCGCGGATCGTCGCCGCGGCGATCGAGCAGCGCGCCGACGAGCGCGGGATCGTCTGGCCGCGGGCGCTGGCGCCCTGGCAGGTGCATCTCGTCTCCCTCGCCAAGGCGGGCGAGCCCGAGCGCGAGGCGGCCGACCGCCTCTACGAGGAGCTGCGCGGCGCCGGGGTCGAGGCCCTCTACGACGAGCGCGACGCCGGGCCGGGGCAGAAGCTGACCGATGCCGAGCTGCTCGGCTGCCCGCTGCGGATCGTCGCCGGCCGCCGCGGCCTCGCCAACGGCGTCGTCGAGGCCTCCGAGCGTGCCTCCGGCGCCGAGCACGAGCTGCCCGTGGAGGAGGCCGCCACGCGGGCGCTGTCCCTGCTCGAGCGCATCGATGCCTGACGGCGCCCCCTTCGGCCGCGGCCGCGTGCGCCGCCTCTTCGGCCTCGACCGCAGCGGCCCGAAACCGCCCCGCACCCGCAAGGGCGAGCCGCTCAATCCCTGGACGCTTCCCAACCTGGTCGGCTACATCCGCCTCGCGGCGCTGCCGCTCTTCCTCGCCCTCGCCTATTCCAGCGACGACGGCACGTCCTTTGGCGCCGCGATGGTCTTCTGGGCAATCGCCGCCGGCGACTACCTGGACGGCTTCCTCGCCCGTGTCACCGGCCAGTACAGCCGCATGGGCGCCCTGCTGGACCCGCTGGTCGACCGCCTGACCATCCTCGCCGGCGCCGTCGTCTGCTGGAGCTTCGAGTTGCTGCCGCGCTGGCTGCTGGCAGTGCTGGCGCTGCGGGAGCTGGCGATGCTCTTCCTGGCTCAGTTCGGCCTGCGGCACGGGGTCGACATCGAGGTCAACTGGCCGGGGCGGATCTCGGTCTTCCCGATCATGGGGGGGATCTGGCTGGCACTCTTCGCCCCGGGCTGGGTGGCGACGGCGCTGGTGGTCTGGGGCACGGCGATGGCGATCCTCGCCACCGTGCTCTACGCCCGCACCGGCATCCGCACCGTGCGCTCCCGAGCTGCAAGCTGAGCGCCAAACCGGCGAACCTTCAACCTTCAGTTGAACCTTTACCCCCGCCCGACCTATAATCGGCGCCTGCGCAAATGGAGGCCCCGCGCCTCCTTCGATTAAGGAGCGAGATGGAGGACACCTTTCCCGATCTGGGCTCCCTCAGCGACAAGGAGCTGAAGGACCTGATCGACAAGCTCACGGAGGAGGAGAACGAGATCTCCTACAAGCGGCGCGTCCTGCACGGGAAGATCGATATCCTTCGGGCCGAGCTGGTCAACCGCCTGCGCGACAAACACGAGCGCGGCGACTCGATGTTCAGCGGCAACGACGTCGAACAGCTGACCGAAATCCTCGCCGGCAAGGCTCAGCAGGCGCCGGAGGACGATCCCGCCGCCTGAGCGGAGGGAGCCACGAGGATGGCCGTTCACTGTCCCGAGTGCGGGTTCGCGAACCCCGAGGGCGCCAACTACTGCCAGAAGTGCGGCGCCTACCTGGGCGGGCCGGCGGAGTCCGGCGATGACCCGACGACGATGACCTACACCGTCGACGACACCGGCGACATGCAGCCGGTGGACATCGACGAGGTGGTCGAGGAGGCGGGGGCGGCGCTGGTCATCCGCGCCGGCGGCGGCCGCGCCGGCGAGAGCTTCAGCCTCGACGAGGACCGGGTCGGCATCGGCCGCAGCCCCGACGCCGGCGTCTTCCTCGACGACGTCACCGTCTCCCGCAACCACGCGCTGCTGGTGCGCCGTCGCGATGGCCTCTACATCGACGACCTCGGCTCGCTCAACGGCACCTACGTCAACCGCCGCCGGATCGAGTCCCACCGCCTTGCCGACGGCGACGAGATCCAGGTCGGCAAGTACAAGCTCAGCTACCTGGAGCGATGAGGATGCCCGTCTCCGACCAGCCGGCGCGGCCGCCGGAATCGGCCAGCCGGCCTCGCAAGGCGCTGACCATCGGCGCCGTCTGCAAGATCCTCCAGGGGGAGTTCGACGACGTCTCGATCTCCAAGATCCGCTACCTCGAGGATCAGAAGCTGCTCAACCCGCGCCGTACCTCCGGCGGCTACCGCCTCTACAGCCAGAGCGACGTCGAGCGGCTGCGGACGATCCTGCGCCTGCAGCGGGACGAGTTCCTGCCGCTGCGGGTGATCCGCCAGGAGCTGGCCGGCGGCGGCGAGCTGGTCCTCGGCGACTCCGATCGCAAGGCCGCCAACGGCGGCGCCCGACGGGCGATCCTGGTCGACACCTCGCGTGCCTACCTGACCCTCGAGGAGGTGGTCGAGGAGACCGGGGCCCGCGAGGAGCTGATCGCCGAGCTGGAGAACTACGGCATCGTCCAGCCGGAGAAGCGCGAGGGCAAGATCGTCTACGACGAGACCGATCGCGAGATCGTGCGGGCCGCCAACGAACTTTCCCGGGTCGGGGTCGGCGCCCGCAACCTGCGCGTCTTCCGCTCCTCCGCCGACCGCGAGGCGAACCTGCTGGAAGCGCTGCTGGGCCCGTCGCTGCGCTCGCGCAATCCCGAGCGCCGCAAGGAGGCCCTGCAGAGCCTGGAAAGCCTGGCGGCGACCGTCAGCCACCTCAAGCACCTGCTGCTCGTCCGCGATCTGCGGCGACTCGCCGGCGACTGACGGCCAGGCAGCGTGGCTCGGGTCACTCGTCGTCGCATGATCTCGGCACCCGTGCCGGAGATCTGGAGCCTCGTCTCCGACCCCTACAACCTGCCGCGCTGGTGGCCCCGCACGAGCCGGGTCGAGAATGTCGAACGCAAGAGCGCGGGGCGGCGCAGCCAGTGGACCAAGGTCCTGGAGACGAGCGAGGGCCGGGGGGTCCGGGCCGACTACCGCTGCCTCAGCTCCTCCGAGAACGAGCGCTACGTCTGGGAGCAGCAGCTCGAGGGGACGCCGTTCGCCCGCCATCTGCGCAGCTCCCGGATCGAGGTCGCGCTGCGACCCAGCGACGAGGGAACCCAGGTCGACCTCAGCTCGGTGCAGTCGCTGAAGGGGATGTCGCGGCTGGGCTCGCCGCTGATGCGCCGCGGCCAGGGCGAGATCCTCGACGAGGCCCTCGACGGGATCGAAAGGGCGTTGACGTGAGCGGACCGGGCGAGTTCGTGTCGCCAGGTGGGGTCAAGTCGCCCAGGCGGGACTCGAAGTGGTGGGGGTGGGGGGACCCGGCGGTTGCGCCAGAGCTCGACGCCGAGGCGCTGGGCGTGCTGCGCGAGCGGATCGGGGAGCTGGAGCCGTGGCCGCTGGCGAGTGCCCTCGACGGCTTCTCCCTGCCGAGCCCTGAGCCACTGCCTGCGGCGCTGACCGACGCGGTCGGGCCGGACGCGATCTTCAGCTCTGCCGAGGATCGGCTGCGGCACGCCAGCGGGCGCGGCTACGTCGACCTGGCGCGGATGCGCGGCGGCCGCCTCGAGGCGGCGCCCGACGCGGTCCTGATGCCCGCTGACGCCGATGCCCTGAAGCGGGTCCTCGAGGTCTGCGCCGCCGAGGGCGTCGCCGTGGTCCCCTTCGGCGGTGGCACCAGCGTCGTCGGCGGCGTCGAGCCGCTGCGGGGCCCGCACCAGCGCCTGATCAGCCTCGACCTGGCCGCCCTGCGCGCGGTCGCCGTCGATCGCCACTCGCTCACCGCCAGCCTTGGCGCTGGCCTGCGCGGCCCGGAGGCCGAGGCGGCTCTGGGGCGAGAGGGCCTCACCCTCGGCCACTTCCCGCAGTCCTTCGAGTACGCGACGATCGGCGGCTTTGCGGCGACCCGGTCCGCCGGCCAGGCCTCCAGCGGCTACGGGCGCTTCGACGCTCTGGTCAGCTCGATCCGCCTGATCGCTCCGGCCGGGGAGTTGCGGACGCTGCAGACGCCGCACACGGCGGCTGGGCCGGCCCTGCGGGAGTTGATCGTCGGCTCCGAGGGCGTTCTCGGCGTCATCCCCGAGGTGACGGTGCGGGTCCGCCCGGCGCCGCCGGTGCGGCGCTACGAGGCCTGGATGGCGGAGAGCTTCGAGTCCGGCGCCGAGATAGTCCGGTCGCTGGCGCAGGGGCCCGGCTTGCCCGACGTGATCCGCATCTCCGACGAGGAGGAGACGCAGGTATCGCTGGCCCTGTCGGGGCCTCGGGGGGTCGCCGGCAGGCTCTTCGGCAGCTACCTGGGGCTGCGCAAACGGCGCGGCGGCTGCCTGGCGATCGTCGGCTTCGAGGGCGAGGAGGAGTCGGTGGCGCGCCGCCGGGCCCTTGCCGTGCGGGAGCTGCGCTCAGGCGGCGCTGCCTACCTGGGCCAGGCTGCCGGGAAGTCCTGGGAGCACGGCCGCTACCAGGGCCCCTACCTGCGCGACACCCTGATGGAGATGGGGGCCATGGTCGAGACCATGGAGACCTCGCATACCTGGAGCCGGCTGGAGGAGCTGCACCAGTCGGTCGCCACCGCCATCCGCGGTTCCCTGGCCGGCCAGGGAACCCCCGGCCTGGTCTTCTGCCACCTCTCGCACGCCTATGCGGACGGCGCCTCGCTCTACTTCACCTTCATCGCCCGCAGCCGCCACGGCGCCGAGCTGGAGCAGTGGCGCCAGGTCAAGCGCGCCGCCTCGGATGCGATCGTCGCCAGCGGCGCCACGATCACCCACCACCACGCCATCGGCCGCGACCACGCCCCATACATGGAGGCCGAGGTGGGGCGGACCGGACTCGACGTCCTGCGCGCGGTCAAGGACCAGCTCGACCCGGCCGGGATCATGAACCCGGGCAAGCTCCTCCCGTAACGCGGCCAAGCAGGCCAAGGACGCAGGGAGCGAAGCGTGCTCTGCACGTGAGCGACCGAGGACACCGGCCTGCGCCGCGCCGCGTTATCGGGAGGCGGCGCCGATGATGGGACCCGTGATCGTTCCGCGGAGGACGTCGGTGCCGGTGTAGAGCGGCGCTTTTTTCTCCCGCGTCGCCTTGGCCAGCGACGCTTTCAGGGTGGCGTCGTCGGTCAGCGAGATGTCGATCTGGTCGAAGGTTTCTTTGGCCAGGTAGGCGAGCACTTCGGTCGGGACCTGGACCTGGGCGCCGATCTTGCCCGACTCGTCGACCACGGTCGAGGCCAGCGGCAGCATTTTCTGCGGCGTCTCGTAGAGCCAGACGGTGTAGGACTCGCCGTTGCCGGTTGGGGCCAGGCCTTCGACTTCGATCTGCAGGGCCAGGTCGTCTTTGACCCGCCCGAAGGTGGCCAGGCCCTTGGCGTCGCTGCCGTCGAGGGGGCTGAGGACGGCCTGGGTCAGTTTCGGATTTGCCGCGTTGGTGTCGATCGTTTCTTCGGCGCTCGTGGTGCCTTCGCTCGAGGCGGGGGCGTTTGCGTCGCCGGAATCCTCGCCGCCGTTGCCGACCGCGAGGACGACGACGGCCAGGAGGACCACGACGATGCCAGCGGCGATCGCCGCGCGGGCGCCGGGGCTCTTGGGGAGCGAGGGCTTGGGCCGTGGCCGGGCAGGCGCGCCTCCGGCAGAGCTCGATGACGGCACGGGTGCGGCGGGTGCGGCCTCGGCCTCGGCCTCGGCGGGCGCTGCCGGCGGGGCAGGTGGAGCCTCTGCCGGGCTCGGCTTCGCGGCTGGCTCAGGCGGCGGCTCCTGCTCTGCGGCCGGCGGCTCGACCGGGGCCGGCGGTGGGGTCACGCCTTCCTCCTCGAGCTGCGTGAGCGCATCCTTGACCTTGGCCCGGACCTCGTCGACGCTGAGGCCCATCAGGGCCGCCAGGTCGTCGTAGCCCTGCTCGCGCTGGGCGAGCAGGCGAAGCATTGCCTTCTGGTCGTCGCTGAGAGGCATTGGTCGGGAACCCTAGGGGAGCGGCCGACGAGGTGGGCGGCTCCCGGTCAGGGGTCTCGAAAGCTTAATCCGCCCCAGGTAGGGTTCGGCGCCATGGCCGACGACCCGCGCGGGCTGCTTTCCCATTTCGACGAGCTGGTCGGCACCGAGTGGCTCGACGACGACCCAGGCCACGCCCGAGTCCGGGTCGAGCTGCGCGAGGAGCTGCGCCAGCCGGTCGGCCTCCTGCACGGCGGCGTGATCTCGACCCTGGTCGAGAGCGTCTGCTCGCGGGCGACGGCCCTGGCGACCATGGGCGACGGGATGATGGCGATGGGCCAGTCGATCAGCGTCAGCTTCATCCGCCCGGTCACCGCCGGCGGGGCGGAAGTCAAGGCCAGGGCCCGCCACCGCGGCCGCACCACCTGGGTCTGGGACGCTGAGGTCGTCGACGACGAGAGCAGGCTCTGCGCTCTCGCACAGATGACCATTGCCGTTAGGCCCCTGCTCAAGGACTAGCCGCCGTAGCGGTTGGTGATCGGGAGCCGGCGGTCCCTGCCAAAGGCCCTGGGGGTGATGCGGATTCCGGGCGCCGCCTGGCGGCGCTTGTACTCGGAGCGGTCGACCAGGCCGATCACTTCGTCGACCGTCGCCGCCGGCATTCCGGCCGAGATCATCTCCTCGCGCCCCCGGTCGCGCTCGACGTAGGCCTCGAGGATGCGGTCGAGCAGGTCGTAGGGGGGAAGCGAGTCGCTGTCGAGCTGGTCGGGACGCAGCTCGGCCGAGGGCGCCCGCTCGATCACCGAGGCCGGCACCAGCTCTCCCTCCGCCCGTTCGTTGCGCCGTTCGGTGAGCTCGTAGACGAGCGTCTTCGGCACGTCCTTGATCACCGCGAAGCCGCCGGCCATGTCGCCGTAGAGGGTCGCGTAGCCGACCGACATCTCGCTCTTGTTGCCGGTGGTCAGAACCAGCCAGCCATGGCGGTTGGAGAGCGCCATCATCAGGTTGCCGCGGATCCGCGCCTGGATGTTCTCCGCCGCCAGGTCGGGCTCGGAGGGCCGCGCCGGGTCATGGGGGGAGGCTCTTCGCCGGCGGCTGGCGTCCCACCCGGGGCCAGATGCCCCGCCAGGGCCCGCTGGTAGCCGTCCATCATCGGCTCGATCGGGATCTCGATCAGCTCGCAGCCGAGGTTGGCGGCGATAGTTCGCGCGTCCGCCTGGGTTTCAGCGCTGGAATGCGGAGACGGCATCACCACGCAGCTGAGCCGCTCGGGCCCGACCGCGTCGGCCGCGAGCATCGCCACCAGGGCGGAATCGATACCGCCGGAGAGGGCGACGCCGACGTGGCCGAAGCCGTTCTTGGCGACGTAGTCCCGCAGCCCCAGGACCAGCGCCTCGTAGACCTCGTCGCGGTCGGCCAGCGGCCCGGCCAGCGGGCCGGGGGTGGAACCGGGGACCTCGCAGACCAGCAGCTCCTCTTCGAACTGGGCGGCGCGGGCGATCAGCTCGCCGCTGGGGTCGGTGACCAGGCTCTGGCCGTCGAAGACCAGCTCGTCCTGGCCGCCGACGAGGTTGCAGAAGGCGAAGGAGGCGCCGTAGTCGCGCGAGCGCTCGGCGAACATCTCCACCCGCTCACGGCCCTTGCCGCGGTGGTAGGGGGAGCCCGACGGGTTGGCGATCAGCTTCGCCCCGGCTTCGGCCTCGGCCTGGGCCGGCGGGCCGGGCGCCCAGACGTCCTCGCAGATCGTCAGCCCGACCCGCTGCCCGGCGGCCTCGATCGTCATCGGCTCGGTGCCGGGGACGAAGTAACGCTGCTCGTCGAAGACCGCGTAGTTGGGCAGCCTGTTCTTGCGGTACACCCCGCGCACGGCGCCGTCCCTCAGCACGGCGAGGGAGTTGTGGGCGCGGCGGGAGTCGCCACCCTCCGCCGCCGGCTCGGCGAAGCCGACCAGCACGGTCATGGCGCCGACCTCGCGGGCCAGCTCCTCGACCGCCCGGCGGTTGGCGTCGACGAAATGGCGCTTGAGGTAGAGGTCCTCGGCCGGGTAGCCGGGCACGCACAGCTCCGGGAAGATCGCCAGCTCGGCGGCCTCGGCGCCGGCGCGGCCGATCCACTCGGCAATCTTGGCGGCGTTGCCGTCGATGTCGCCGACGGTGGGGTTGATTTGGGCGAGGGCTACGCGCATGCTTGGTGGCTGGTGGTCACCGAGCAAGTATCGCCGCCGCAGGCGTCGGAGCGAGCCGAGGCGACCGTTAGGGTGCGGCCGATGCGGGACCGCCGTCGCCACCTGGTGGGTCTTTCGCTGGCCGCGCTCCTGCTCCTCGCCGCTGCGCCCGCCGCCGCCTCGGCGTCTCCGGGGCTGGCCGGCGCGGTTCCCAGCCTCGCCTCGCCGAGCCAGAAGCCGTTCGTCTTACCGCAGCCGCGACCGACCGAAGCGCGGGAACGGCCGACCGACGACCCCGACCCCAACCGCAACGCCTATGCCATCCCGCAGGCACCGAAGTCGCCTCGTTGCGGGCGCCACTTCTGCGTCCACTGGGTAGCCGAGGGGATCGACGCGCCCAGCCTCCTCGACGGCGACCCCGACGGCGTTCCCAAATTCGTCGAACAGGTGCTGAGGGTCGCCGAACACGTCCACAAGGTTCAGAACGACAAGCTCGGCTGGCGAGATCCCAAGAGCGACGGGCGCAGGGGCGGGGGGGACGGCAAGACCGACATCTACCTCTCCCAGATAGGCGGCGAACTGTTCGGCTACGCGGCCCCGGACCGTGGCCAGGCCAGCAGGCGGCACCGAATCCCGCGGCGCCTGCATGGCTACCTGGTCCTCGACAACGACTACAGCGCTTTCGAGTTCCCCGGCACGACGCCGGCCGACGACCTCAAGGTGACGCTCGCCCACGAGTACAACCACATCCTCCAGTTCGGCTACGACGCCTTCCAGGACCCCTGGTTCGCCGAGTCCAGCGCGACCTGGATGGAGGACCAGGTCTACAACGGCACCAACGACTACCTGCGCTACGTGCGGCGCTGGGTCAAGCGCGGGGACACGCCGCTGACCACCAGCTCGATCAAGGGGTACGGGTCGGCTGTCTGGAACCAGTGGCTGGCGCGCCGCTACGGGCCCGAGGTCGTCCGTCGGGCCTGGGCACGGGCGATCCACCTGCGGCCGGGAGGCTTTTCCGTCCACGCCTACGAATCGGCGATCCGCGGCGCCGGGCGCTCCGACCTCGGCCACGACTTCGCCCGCTTCGCCGTCGCGGTCGCCGAGTGGCGCACCGGCGAGGGCTTCCGCGAGAGCGGGCTTTATCCCGACATGCCCCGCCAGGGAGCGCTGCCACTGGCCGGGCAGCGCCTGACCCGCCTGCTCAACCACACCACCTTCGAGCTGCTGCGCGTCCACGCCCCGGGCGGCCGTGCCGTCGCCGTCGAGGCGAGGGCCCCGCGGGGGATCGCAGCCGGGCTGGCGCTGGTCGGCCGCCTCGGCAGCGAACGGCGGGGCCGCACCGTGATCCGGTTCGACTTCAGCCGCGGCGGCGGCGAGCTCACGGTTCGCCTCGCCAACCCGGGTCGCTACAGCCGCATCACCGCGGTCGTCGTCAACGCCGACGCCCGGGCCAGCGGCTTCAGCCCACGCCGGCTCGACTGGCTCTACCTGACCGACCGGATCCCGTTCGAGATCCGCGGCGAGCTGATCCGCTAGCGCCCGGGCTAGTTGGAGCGCGACTCGGAGGCGACGGCGCTGGCGCCGTTCGAGGAGGCCGCGGCCTTCTTGCGGGGCTTGCTGCGTTTCGGCTTCGACGGTGCCGTCGCAATCGCCTCCGCGGTCGCCGCCTCGAGGTCGAGGGCGAAGCTGTCGAGGTCGGCCATCGCGTCGTAGTCGCCGATCAGGCCGAAGTTGACCTGGCCGTTGTAGGACATGATCCCGATGCAGAGCGCCTGGCGGCGGGCCAGCGGCACCATCGGGAAGATCGACTCCATCTTGCGGCCGAGCACGTAGAGCGGGAACTGCGGCCCGGGAACGTTGGTGACCACGAGGTTGAAGAAGCGCTGCGCCGGCTGCAGGCGGGCGGCCTGCGAGGCGATCGTCGAGGGGGCGAAGTCGGTGAGTTTGGTGAGGATCTCGGCGCCGACGGCCTGGCCGGAGGACTTGAGGTCGCCCATCTCCTCGCTGACGACTTCGAGCCGCTCGACCGGGTCCTCGGACCAGACCGGCAGCGACGCCATCATCGCCGAGATCCGGTTGCCGAGGGCGCCGTGTTCCTCTTCGGCGCGGACGCTGACCGGGACCATCGCCCGCAGCTCCAGCCCCTCGGTGTCATGGCCGCGCGCCCGCAGGTATTTGCCGAGGCCGCCGGCGACGATCGAAAGGATGACGTCGTTGACGGTGCCGCCGTGGGCGTCCTTGACCCGCTTCAGCTGAGCCAGGTCGGCCTGGGTGATGGCGAAGCGGCGATGGGGGCCGATCTCGACGTTGAAGACGCTGCTGGGGGCGGACATGCCGGCGCCGATCACCTTCGAGGTGGCGCCGATGCCGCGGGCGACCTGGCGGGGGCCCCGGAGGGCGGCACGGACGCCGCGGACGATCTCCTTCGGGCTGGTCAGCCGCTCGCGGACCGCGTCGCCGAGCAGCTTCAGATCGGTCGGTTCGGGGCGGGCAAGCCAGGGCGGGGAGGAGGGCGGCGGGCCCTGCGGCTCGGCGTCCAGGTCGAAGAGGACGGTGGTGATGTCGACCCCGGAGACGCCGTCGACGAGCGCGTGGTGGCTCTTGCCGACGATCGCGAAGCGGCCGTCGCGCAGTCCCTCGACCAGCCACAGCTCCCAGAGCGGCTTGCTGCGGTCGAGCTGCTGGGAGAAGACGCGCGCCGCCAGGTTGCGGAGCTGCTCCTCGGAGCCGGGCGCGGGCAGGGCGCTCTGGCGCACGTGGTAGTCGAGGTTGAGGTGGGGGTCGTCGACCCAGACCGGGCGACCCTGGTCGAAGGGGACGAAGCGCAGCTTCTGGCGGAAGCGCGGAACCAGGTGCAGGCGCGAGGCGATGTGGTCGCGGAATTCCCGATGGGAGGGGGCTGGACCCTCGAAGATGATCGTCGAGGCGACGTGCATATGGGCGCCGGCCCGCTCCATGTGGAGGAAGGAGGTGTCGAGGCCGCTCAGCCTTTCGCTTGCCACCCGTTCATCTTCGCACACGCTCGCCCACGCCTGAAGGCGCCGATTTTCGCTTGCTGAAGCCGTTTGCATGCTTTCTTGCCTGGCTGCTGGCGTGTGAGGGCCGTCACTCGGCAGCTGCCGAGGCCTTTCTACGGTGTTTGCTCACAAACGATCGAACCCATCTGCCGAATCCCCTCGCGCCACGCGACGGGGAGCGGGGGACCCAACTGCCGCGGCGAGCATGCCGCGGCCGGGGCGAATCGGGCGGCGAGCCGCCCGTAGCGAGAACCCGGCGTCATGCCGGAAATCGCGAGCCCGTCAGCTAACCCCGTAGGCAGCCAAGAAAGCGAGCGACACCAGATGCGATTCCTCCTGCCCGTGGTGGCTGCGGCCACCGCGCTGTCCGTCGGCATTGCGCCGGCGGCGGCCATTTCGCACCGTCACCAGCCCAAGCGGGTCAAGTCCCACGTCTCCCTGCACCTCTCCGGGCACGCCGTCCTCAGCGGCAACGGCGTCGCCGTGTGCGGCAAGGTCCGACCCAGGGGCCGCCACCGGGTCAAGCTCGTCTTTCGCGGCCCCGACGCGGCGGTAGTCAGGGTCACGACCAAGGCCAACGGCGCCTTCGCGCTGCGCTGGTCGCCGGAGCGGACCGGCAACTACGCGGTACGCGCCTTCGGCGTCCACGGCGCCCGCATCCGCGGCTCGGTCAGCGAGGCGCGCCGCCTGACCGGCTACCGCTTCGCGGGGGCCTCCTACTACGGGCCGGGCCTCTACGGCAACGGCGTCGCCTGCGGAGGCACGCTGATGCCGGGGACGATGGGGGTGGCTCACAAGACGCTGCCCTGCGGCACCAGGGTGAAGCTGCGCTACCACGGCCGCTCGGTGACCGTGCCGGTGATCGACCGCGGCCCCTACGTCGCCGGTCGCGACTACGACCTCACCGAGGCGACCAAGGTCAAGCTCGGCTTCCCGGGCGTCGGCACCGTGCTGGCCAACCGCTAGCCCGGCAGGCCGAGCTGGAGCTGCGGCTCCGGCGCGGCGGGCTCGGCGTCTTCGCCACTCCCGAAGGAGGCGAGGCGGACGCCGAGCAGCCGTACCGGCCGCTGCGGGTCGTAGGCACGCAGCAACTCGAGCGCGACCGAGCCGACGACGGCAGGGTCGTTGGTCGGCTGCTCGACCGTGTGCGAGCGGCTGACGTTGGTCCAGTCGTCGAGCCGGACCTTGATCCCGATCGTCCGCCCCTCCAGCCGGCGCTTGCGCAGGCGCCGGCAGAGCTCCTCGGCCAGCTCGGACAAGTGGGACTGAAGCTCGGCCGGGTCGCGAACGTCGACGTCGAAGGTCGTCTCCGCCGACTGCGATTTGGTCTCCCGGGAGACGCTTATCGGAGTCTCGTCACGGAGCCGGCCGCGGGCATGCAGCCAGGCGCCGGAGCGGGGCCCGAAGGCCGCTTCCAGCTCCGCCGGCTCGCGGCTGCCGAGGTCGGCCAGCGTGCGGATGCCCAACCCACCCAGCTTGACCACGGTTTTTGGCCCGATCCCGGGGACGATCCCGGGCGACTCGCCGGCGAAGCGCTTCAAGGCGTCCTCGTGCGAGAGCACCACCAGCCCCGCCGGCTTGTCCAGCTCGCTGACGATCTTGGCCAGCATCCGGCTCTCGGAGATGCCGACCGAGCAGGTCAGGCCGGTGTCGCGGCGGATCTCGGTCGCGACCCGCCGCATCGTCGCCTTGGGGGAGAAGATCCCGGTCAGGTCGAGGTATGCCTCGTCGAGCCCGACCACCTCGACGGTCTCGACGTTGCGCCGCAGCACTTCCATCACCTGCGCCGAGGCCTCCCGGTAGGCGGGAAAGTCGGGTCGTAGGTAGACCGCGTCGGGCAGTTTGCGCCGCGCCACCGCCGCCGGCATCGCCGAGTGGATCCCGGCCAGCTTCCGCGCCTCGTAGCTCGCCGTCGTCACCACCGCCCGCGGCCCAGATCCGCAGACTACGACCGGCTTCCCCCTCAGCTCCGGCCGCCGCCGCAGCTCGACCGACGCGTAGAAGGCGTCCATGTCGAGATGGGCGATCGTCCGCTTCCAAGCCACCAACCCGATGGTAGGAGGGGGGAGGGACGGAGAGGCTTGCCTCCCGTCTTAGACTTGACTCGTGGCTTCACCCGAGGCGAAGAACCTGGAGGCGATCTCCAAGGCGATCGATCAGCACAACTCCGGCTGCCCGTTTCCGGCGGCAGAAGTGCGGATGAACCCCTTCGAGGTCGAGCGGCTGGGCTGGGAACACATCCGCGGCCTGCCGGTCGTGCCCGACGGCGAGATTGGCACCGGCCGCTTCCGCATCGTCTGCTCCCGGGACATGGAGGACGACGGCCTTGAGGTGGTCGAGGCAGTCGGCAAAGAGCTGCAGACCGTCGCCCCCACAAGCAATTAGAACCACGAGTCTGCAATAGGCGTCGAATAGCGACGCTAAATGCAGACTCGCCGGGCTAGGTGACCCGCCTCACCACGTTCCGAACGCCGTGAAGTAGATCCGGGCCCGCCGAGAGGCTGTGGGTGTTCGACGCCT
>Ga0193706_1000534_pt1 | contig 21589 bp, 26 predicted proteins | sample U3c1metaG_FD_160130 | JGI IMG/M metagenome (GOLD analysis project Ga0193706, IMG submission 160130) | Soil microbial communities from a riparian zone of the East river system, Colorado, United States - U3c1 | ecosystem: Environmental > Terrestrial > Soil > Riparian zone | place: USA: East River... | reverse complement strand
GTGCTCGCGCAGGGCGGTGTCCATGTCGGTGAAGATCACGCCCTGGGCCTCGAGCTTCTCGTTGACCTGGTGGTAGACGACCTCGGACTCGTACTGGGCGCCGACGCCGGAGAGGAATTTGCGCTCCGCCTCGGGGATGCCGAGCCGGTCGAAGGTGTTTTTGATGTCCTCCGGGACCTCACTCCAGTCGCGGCTGTTCTTCTCCGAAGCGCGCACGAAGTAGTGGATGTCGTCCCAGTCGATCTGACCGAGGTTGCCGCCCCATTCCGGGGTCGGGCGCGAGTAGAAGTGCTCCAGCGCCTTGAGGCGGAAGTCGCGCATCCACTGCGGCTCGTTCTTGTAGTCGGAGATCGATTCGACGATCTCGCGCGAGAGCCCCTTCGGCGCCTTGTAGGCGTAGTCGGACTCGGAATCGTGGAAGCCGAACTTCTCCTTGTAATCGGAGTTGATGCCGGCGAGATTTCTTTTCTCTGCTACTGCCTCGGGCGTTGCCATGTCAAGCGACCTCCAGGGTGATGGTGTCGTCCTCGATGGCTATCGGGAACGTTTGCACCGGCGTGAAAGCTGGGAGGGTCTTCGGCCTGCCGGTGGTCAGGTCGAAGAGGGAGCCGTGACGGGGGCACTCGACGGTACAGGTCGCCGGGTCGAACTCACCCTCGGCGAGCGGCCCGTCGTCGTGCGAGCAGCGGTCCTCGATCGCGTAGAGCGTCCCGTCGCAGTTGAAGACGCCGATTTTCATCCCATCGTGCTCGACCAGGCGCATCTCGCCGGGCCCGAGCTCGGTGGCTGGGCAGACGGGGATAGTGGTTCCAGCGGTATGGGTCAAGAGAGGAATTGCTCCTGGCACCGGGGTGCCGTTAGTGCGGATCGAGACTTAATCCTACTTCTAAGGTCGGATTTTAGCGGCCGGGGTCGGTCGGCCACTCTTTACGAGATCTCGATGAGTTCGGGCCGCCCGCATGGTCTTATGTCGGTAAGCCCTTCGAACGAGAGGATGAGAGATGAGCGAGAGGACCAACTATGCCCCGGGAACGCCCTGCTGGGTCGAACTGAGCGGAACGCCGGACGTCGAGGCCAGCGAGAGCTTCTATCGCGAGCTGTTCGGCTGGGAGATGCCGGAGCTGCCGAACTCGGCCGAGTTCGGCGGCTACCGCCGGGCGAAAAAAGGCGGCAAGGACGTCGCCGGCGTCTCGCCGCGGATGCAGGCCGGTCAGCCGATCGTCTGGGCCACCTACGTCTCGGTCGAGGACGCCACGGCGACCCTGGCCAAGGTGACCGAGTCCGGTGGCGAGACGATCGCCGAGCCGATGGACGTGGTCGGGCTGGGCACGATGGCCGCCTTCACCGACCCGACCGGCGCCGTCTGCGGGATCTGGCAGCCCGGCACCTTCGCCGGCGCTGAGCTCGTCAATGAGTACGGCGCTTTTGGCTGGAATGAGCTCGGCACCCGCGACACTGCCGCCGCCAAGGCGTTCTACGCCGCCGTGTTCGGCTGGGGCAGTGCCGAGGAAGAGTCCGAGCGGGCGGGCACGTACACCGTCTGGAAGGCGGGCGACGCAATGGTCGGCGGCATGCTCGACATGAACGCCCTCAGCATGCCCGCCGAGGTCCCGCCGCACTGGCTCGTCTACTTCACCGTCGAGGATGCCGACGCCGCGGTGGAGAAGGTCAAGGGCGGCGGTGGCGACGTCAGGATGGGCCCTATCGACGTCCCGATCGGCCGCTTCGTCGTGGTTGCCGACCAGTTCGGCGCCGTCTTCGCCGTGATGCAGCCAAGCGAGGAGACGCTGGCGAATATGCCCTGATCACCGCCGCGACGAAGGTTGCGGCAGTCCTTTGTGACGCATAGGGGCACAAAGGACCGCCGCAACGGCGCGTCAACCCAGGTCGGCGACCGCTTCGCTGGGGTCGCCGCTCTCGCCCTCGTCCTCCCATTCGGCCGACTGGCCGAGGCTGGCGCTCTTGACGATCTTCAGGCCCAGCATCGCGCACTTCATCCGCGTCGCGGAGATGTCGATCCCGAGCAGCTCCAGCACGTACTCCTTGGGCAGCCGCAGCAGCTCTTCACGCGATTTGCCGACCAGCTCGTCGGTCAGCAGCGAGGTCGCCGCGGTCGAGATCGCGCAGCCTTTGCCCTCGAAGGCGATCTCGGCGACCCGGTCCTCGCCGTCGAGCCGGATCGTCACCCGCTGCTCGTCGCCGCAGAAGGGGTTGGTGTCCTCGAACTCGAGGTCGGGCTCGTCGACGTGGCCGAAGTTGTGCGGCCGCTTGTAGTGCTCGAGGATCTGGTCGCGGTAGAGCTCGTCCATCAGAGACCAAACACCTTACGCGCGTCTTCGAGGCCCTCGACCAGGCGGTCGATCTCGGCGGGGGTCGTGTAGACGCCGAAGCTGGCCCGGGCGGTGGCGGCGACGCCGAGGCGCTCCATGAGGATCTGGGCGCAGTGGTGGCCGGCGCGGACGGCGACGCCGTGGCGGTCGAGGATCTCGGAGACGTCATGGGCGTGGATGCCGTCGATCTCGAAGGAGACCGGGCCGACTCGCTCGGGCCCGCGCGGGGGGCCGAAGACCCGCAGGCCGGGCACCGTCGCCAGCTGCTCCAGCGCGTAGTCGGCGGTCGCCCGCTCGTGCTCGAGCACGGCGTCCATCCCCAGCCCGTCGAGCCAGCGCAGCGCCGAGGCCATCCCGATCGCCTGGGCGATCGCCGGCGTGCCCGCCTCGAAGCGGGCGGGGACGTCGGCGTAGGTGGTGCCGTCGCGCCCGACCTTGCGGATCATCGAACCGCCGCCGAGGAAGGGCGGCATCGCCCGCAGCAGCTCCAGCCGCCCCCAGAGGGCGCCGATGCCGGTTGGCCCGTAGAGCTTGTGCCCGGTGATGGCGTAGAAGTCGACGCCCAGCTCAGCGACGTCGAGGGCCATCTTCGGCGCGCTCTGGGCGCCGTCGGCGAGGACCAGGGCGCCGGCCTCGTGGGCGAGTCGCGAGATCTCGGCGAGCGGGTTCTCGGTCCCGAGCACGTTGGAGACGTGGGCCACGGCGACCAGCTTCGGGCCGCCCTCCAGCAGCGCCGCGAAGGCCTCCATGTCAAGCAGGCCCTCGTCGTCGATCGGCGCCCAGTCGATCTCCGCCCCGACCCGCTCGGCCAGCTGCTGCCAGGGGACGATGTTGGAGTGGTGCTCCATCTCGGTGAGGAGGATGCGGTCGCCGGCGCCGAGGTTGGCGTCGCCCCAGGCCCGGGCGACGAGGTTGATCGCCTCGGTCGCGTTGCGGACGAAGAGGACCTCGCGGCGGTCGGCGGCGCCGATGTGGTCGGCCACCGTCGCCCGGGCCCCCTCGTAGGCTTCGGTCGCCTCGGCCGAGAGGGTGTGGGAGCCGCGGTGGACGTTGGAGTGGTGGCGCCGCTCGTAGCGGTCGCCCGCCTGGATCGAGGCCAGCACCCGCTGCGAGCTGGCGCCGCTGTCGAGGTAGGCCACCGGCTGCCCGTGCACCTCGCGCTCCAGGGCCGGGAAGGCGGCGCGGACCTTCTCGATCGGGAACGCCGAGACGGGGGAGGGGCTCTTCGCGGTCGCCGGCTCCATGTCCTTGCGGAGGCTAGGCAGAGGCGCCCGCCTCCACCTCCTCGCGGATCCAGCCGTAGCCCTTCTCCTCGAGCACGCCGACCAGCTCTGGGCCGCCTTCCTTGACGATCCGTCCCTCGAACATGACGTGGACGAAGTCCGGCTTGACCATGTGCAGGATGCGCTGGTAATGGGTGATGATCAGGACGCCCATGTCGGGCCCGGCGAACTGGTTGACGCCCTCGGCGACGACCCGCAGGGCGTCGATGTCGAGGCCCGAGTCGGTCTCGTCGAGGACGGCGATCTCCGGCCTCAGCAGGGCCAGCTGCAGCAGCTCCATGCGCTTCTTCTCGCCGCCGGAGAAGCCGTCGTTGAGGTAGCGACTGGAGAAGTCTTTGGGGATGTTGGCCAGCGCCATCGCCTCCTGGGCGGTCTTGGCGAAGTCTTTGATCTTGATCGCCTCTTCGCCGCGCGCCTCGCGCTGGGCATTGATGATCATCCGCAGGTACTTGCTGACCGAGACGCCGGGAATCGCGACCGGGTACTGGAAGGCCATGAAGAGGCCGGCCTGCGAGCGCACGTCGGGGTTGGCCTCGGTGATGTCCTCGCCCTTGAAGACGATCGAGCCCTCGGTCACCTCGAGCGCCGGGTGGCCCATGATCGCGTTGGCGAGCGTCGACTTGCCGGACCCGTTGGGCCCCATCAGCGCGTGGACCTTGCCCTTCTCGACGTCGAGGTCGAGGCCGCGGAGGATCTCCTTCTCCTCGACGCGTACGTGCAGATTGCGAATCTCCAACTCAGCCAATTTCACTCCGTTTCTGGGATTTTCGAAAGTCTGGGATCAGGCGGCGCGGACTATCGCTGCCTCGCTGCGGCCGCCGGGTCGGGAGAACTCGACCAGCTCGGCCAGCGTGGTGCCGGCCAGGGCCTTGGTCACGCCGCCCTGCACGCGCGTCCACAGCAGCTTCGTCGAACAGGCGCGGTCGCCGTCGTCCTCGTGCGAGCAGAGCACTTTGCCCTCGGGGGTCTCGTGGAAGCACTCCATCGGGGCGATCTGCCCTTCCAGCGCCTCGACCACCGCGTCCATCGTGATCTCCTCGGCCGGTTTGGCCAGGCGGTAGCCGCCGTGCGCGCCCCGGGTCGAGGTGACGAGGTCCGCCTTGCGCAGTTTCGCGACCAGGTGCTCGAGGTAGGAGAGCGGCAGCCGCTCGGCTTCGGCGACTGTGTTGAGCGAGATCGGCGCCGAGCCAGGCTGGCGGCCCAGCTCAACCATCAGGCGCACTCCGTACTCGGCTTTGGTCGAGAACAACATCTGACCTAAATCCTACCGAAGCGGTCGGTTATGCCTCCGCGCCCTCGGCTTCGGCCTGGCCGATTTCGACGTGGGCGCGGCTGTCGCTGCCCTTGATCAGGACCAGGGTGAGGACGAAGCCGAGCAGGGCGATCGCGGCGCCGCCGAGGAAGGCGCGCTGGAATCCGTCGGTGAGGGCGCCGTGCAGGCCGGAGCCCGAGCCCAAGAGGTTTTCGGTGTGGGAGGTGGCGATCGTCGAGAGGATCGCCAGGCCGAGAGCGCCGCCGACCTGCTGGGAGGTGTTGATCAAGCCGCTGGCGAGGCCCGACTCGTCTTCGTCGACGCCGGAGACGGCCGCGATCGTCGTCGTCACGAAGGCGAAGCCGAGCCCGGCGGCCGCGAGCAGCGAGGGGCCGAGAATGTCGGTCGTGAAGCCGCCGCCGACCGAGACCCGGCTGAACCAGAGCAGACCGGCGAAGATGAACAGCATCCCCATCGCGAGGACCGGCTTGTAGCCGAGTCTGGTGACCAGCTGCGAGGCGATCCCCGCCGAGGCCATGATCGTCAGCGCCAGCGGCAGGTAGGAGAGGCCGGCGTGGATGGCGCTGTAGCCGAGCACCTGCTGCATGTAGAGCGAGATGAAATAGAACATCGAGAAGAGCGAGGCGCCGACCAGCAGACCGACCACGTTGGCGCCGGTCAGGGTGCGGATGCGGAAGATCGAAAACGGCACCAGCGGCTTTGCCGAGCGCAGCTCGATCGCGATGAAGGCCGCCAGCAGGACCAGTGAGAGGGCGATCAGCCCGAGCGTCCGGGTCGAGCCCCAGCCAGCGCTGCTGGCGTCGACGACGGCGTAGACGAGGATCGAGAGCGCGGCGGTGACGGTCACCGCGCCGGCGACGTCGAAGGCGCGGGTGTCGGCCTCCGAGCGACTCTCGGCGATCAGCCGCGGGGCCAGCGCGAAGGCGATCAGGCTGACCGGCACGTTCACCCACAGCACCCACTCCCAGCCGAGACCGTCGGTGAGGATGCCACCGAGCAGCACCCCGGCGGCGCCGCCGGAGCCGGCGACCGCGCCCCAGACCCCGAGCGCCTTGTTGCGCTCGGCGCCGTCCCTGAAGATCGTCGTGACGATCGAGAGCGCGGCGGGGGAGATGATCGCCGCGCCCAGGCCCTGCGCGGCCCGGGCCGCGATCAGCTGCCCCTCGGTGGCGGCGAAGCCGGCCGCCAGCGAGGCGACCGCGACCAGCAGCAAGCCCGCCATGAAGACCCGCCGCCTTCCCAGCAGGTCGGCGGTGCGGCCGCCGAGCAGCAGGAAGCCGCCGAAGGTCAGCACGTAGGCATTGACGACCCAGGGCAGGTTCTCGTTGGAGAAGTCGAGCGCCCGGCCGATCGAGGGCAGGGCGACGTTGACGATCGAGGCGTCGAGGACGACGACGAACTGCGCGGCGCTGAGCAGGACCAGCGCCAGCCAACGTTTCTCCTGGAAGTCGTTCATGGCTCGATCAGGCCGCGGCGGATCGCGTAGCGGACGAGCTCGACCCGGTCGCGCATCCCGAGCTTACGCATCGCGTTTGCCCGGTGGTTCTCGACCGTCTTCTCGGAGAGGTGGAGGATCTCGGCGATCTGCTTGCTCGTGTGCGCCTCGGCGACCAGCTTGACGATCTCCTCCTCGCGCGGGGTCAGCTCCTCCTCGCCGCTGGAGCCGCGCTCGAGCACGTCCTTGATCAACGTCCGCTGCGCCTCCGGGGTGAGGAACGGCTCGCCGCGCTCGACCGCCCGGATCGCTGCCAGCAGATCGGTATCCGCCTGGGCCTTCAGCACGTAGCCGGAGGCGCCCGCCTTGAGCGCCTCGAAGAGGTAGCGCTCGTCGTCGTGCATGGAGAGGATCAGGACCGAGACCTCGGGCGCCTGTCGCTTGATCTCGCGGGTCGCCTGCAGCCCGGTCAGCTTCGGCATCTTCACGTCGAGGATCGCCAGGTCGGGCCGCTCCCGCACCGCCAGCTCCCGCGCCTCGGCCCCGTCGGCCGCCTCGGCCACGACCTCGATGTCAGGCTGGCGCTCCAATAGCAACCGCAATCCAGACCGGACGATGCCGTGGTCGTCTGCGATCAGAACGCGCACAGTCAGAGTGTCGTTGATGGGCCGAAAATACGCCTATATGGCGGGAAATCGGCCCGTCAAGCCTCGGGGACTCCGAGCCGCACCGTGGTGCCGCGGCCCGGGCGCGACTCGATCGTCAGCTCGCCGCCGATCAGCAGCGCCCGCTCGCGCATGCCGGCAATTCCCAGCCCGCCCTCGGACTCGTCGAAGGCGAAGCCGCGGCCGTCATCGCTGACCGCCAGCTCGACGCCGCCGCTCTCGAGCCGCCGCAGCCGCACCTCGACGCGGCCGGCGCCGCTGTGGCGGGCGGCGTTGGAGAGCGCCTCCTGGGCGACCCGGTAGACGACCAGCTGGGCGTCGTCGCCGAGGTTCGAGAAGTCGCCGTCGGCCGCGAACTCAGCGGCGATCTCGCCGCGCCCCATCTGCTCCACCTGGCCCGCGACCGCCGCCGCCAGGCCGAGATCGTCGAGCGCGGTCGGCCGCAGCTGGCGGGCGAGGGAGAGCAGCTCCCGCATCGCCTGGTTGGCGAGTGCCTTGGTCTCCGACAGTTCCGCCTCCAGCTCCGGCGGCGCCGCCTCGCGGGCCGCCTCGAGCCGCAGCAGCAACCCGGTCAGTGACTGGTTCACCTCGTCGTGGAGGTCGCGGGCGACCCGGGTCCGCTCCTGCTCCTGGGCCTGCAGGGCCGCCGACCCGGCCCGGCGCCGCTCGGCTTCCAGCCGCCGAATCATCCGCAGGAAGGCGAGCTCGATCCGCTCCACCTCCTCGGTCTCGCCGATCCCGTCGATCGAGGCCGGCAGCAGTGGCCCCGGCCGGCTCAGGTCGACCTTCTCCATCTCCTCGATCAACCGCTCCAACGGCCCGAAGCGACGTTTGAGGCGAAGCAGGCTCGTCGCGAGCGCCGCCACCGCTACCGCAAGTACGACGATCACCACCAGGGTCATCGGTCAAGCCTAGAAGCCCTGGGTGGCTCAGCCGACTGAATGGGGGCTGCCACCTATGGTCAATGGCTCCCGCCGTCGCAATACTGGCCCGGTAAAGCGAACCCGAGGAGCGACGATCCGATGAAGACCACCAAGCAGTCCACCTTCGGCGCCACCCTGCGCACGACGATCCTGCTGGCGTCCCTCTCCGGGCTGCTGGTCGTGATCGGCGCCCTGATCGGCGGTCCCAGTACCGCCGCCCTCTTCCTCGGGATCGCCCTGCTGATCAACCTCGGCTCCTATTTCTTCAGCGACAAATTGGCACTGGGGATGAGCCGGGCGAAGCCGATCGAGGAATCCGAAAATCCTCGTCTCTACCAGATGGTCCGCGAACTGACGACCCGTGCCGACCTGCCGATGCCGCGCCTCTACATGATCCCCCAGGACCAGCCCAACGCCTTCGCGACCGGCCGCAACCCGAAGCACTCGGCCGTCGCCGTCACCCGCGGGATCACCAAGCTGCTCTCCGAGGACGAGCTGCGCGGCGTGCTCGCCCACGAGCTGACGCACATCCGGAACCGCGACATCCTGATCCAGTCGGTTGCCTCGGCGATCGGCGCCGCGATCACCTACCTCGCTTACATGCTGCTCTGGTTCGGCGACGACGACAACTCCCCGCTGGGCCTCGCCGCCTCGCTGGCGATGGTCCTGCTGGCGCCGATCGCGGCCAGCATCATCCAGCTCTCGATCTCACGCCAGCGCGAGTACGCGGCCGATGCCGGCGGCGCTGAAATCTGCGGCAACCCGGAGTCCCTGGCCAGCGCCCTGCTGCGCCTCGAGCAGGGGGCTACGGATGTGCCGATGAAGGTCAACCAGGCCGCCGAGCCGCTCTTCATCGTCGCGCCCTTCAAGGGCAAGGGCATCGCCGGCCTCTTCTCGACCCACCCCCCGGTCGAGGAGCGCGTCAAAAGGCTGCGCCAGATGCGCCCCAGCCTCGGCTAGGGCGCATCGCCAAGCCAGATCCGGGACTCGCTATACTTTTTGAAGTAATGCTGATCCGGATTTAGGAGATTTGGCGATGGCAACCCCTGCTGGTATCCAGACGATCGAGGAGATCGAACCGTTCGAGGCCGCTGAGGAGATCGAGGGCGGCGACGTCGTCCTGGTCGACACTCGCGAGCCGCACGAGTACCAGGAGGCCCACCTGGAGAACGGCAAGTTGGTGCCGCCCGGGCTGCTCGGCGACCAGATCGCCGAGGCCGCGCCCGACAAGTCGGCGCGGACGATCCTCTACTGCCGCTCCGGCAACCGCTCGGCGATCGCCGCCGCGCAGCTGCAGGGACTCGGCTACGACAACGTCGCTTCGATGAGCGGCGGCATCCTCGCCTGGCAGGAGCAGGGGCTGCCGGTCGTCTCCGCCAGCGGCATGACCGCGGAGCAGCGCGACCGCTACTCGCGTCACACCCTCCTTCCCGAGGTTGGGGTCGACGGCCAGCTGAAGATGCTCAACGCCAAGGTGCTGCTGCTCGGTGCCGGCGGCCTGGGGGCGCCGACGGCGCTCTACCTGGCCGCGGCCGGGATCGGCACCATCGGCCTGGTCGATGACGACGTCGTCGATGCCTCCAACCTGCAGCGACAGGTGATCCACAACACGGAACGGATCGGCGAAGCGAAGACGACCTCGGCGCGCAAGACGATCGAGGCGCTCAACCCCGACGTCAACGTCGTCGAGTACCAGTTGCGGCTCGACTCCTCCAACATCCTCGAGATCATCCGCGACTACGACGTGATCGTCGACGGAGCCGACAACTTCCCAACCCGCTACCTGCTCAACGACGCCTCGGTGCGGTTGCGCAAGCCGGTTGTCTCCGCCTCGATTCTCAGCTTCGACGGGCAGATCTCGACCTTTGTCCCCTTCGAGGGACCCTGCTACCGCTGCCTCTACCCGACGCCGCCGCCGCCTGAGCTGGCGCCGAGCTGCTCGGCCAACGGGGTGCTCGGGGCGATGGCCGGGACGATGGGCCTGTTGCAGGCCAACGAGGTCCTGAAGCTCGTCCTCGGTATCGGCGAGCCGCTGATCGGCCGCCTGCTCCTTTTCGAGGCGCTCAGCACGAGGTTCACGGAGCTGAAGGTCCGCCGCGACCCCGATTGCCCGATCTGCGGCGAGAACGCGCCCGAGGTCCCCGAGTCGGAGATGGGCCAGTTCCCCGACTACGCGCTCTTCTGCGCCGGATAGTCGATAGGTTTCCCGCCTGATGGCGACCGTGAGGATTCCACCCGTGCTGCGGCCGAAAACCGGCGGGCAGCCCGAAGTCGAGGCCGCCGGCGAGAACGTCGGCGAGGTGCTGCGCGCCCTCACCACCGAGCACCCCGACACCCAGGCACAGCTTTTCGGCGAGGAGGGCGACCTCAATCGCTACGTCAACGTCTACCTCAACGACGAGGACGTCCGGGTCCTGAACGGGCTCGACACCGCGGTCAAGGACGGCGACACGGTCGTCATCCTGCCGGCCATGGCCGGCGGCTGACGCGCGATAGCCGGCGCCTGGCGTTGTCCTCGGTCGGCCGACCGCGGGTCACGCACTGATGTGCGCTCCCCTTCTCGGCCTCCCTGCGTCCTAGCCAGGCTTGGCTCTCGCCCGTCAGCGATCGAGCACCAGGCCAAGAAACCTGCGGGTCCGCTCCTCGCGGGGGTCATCGAGAACGTCGGCCGGCTTTCCACGCTCGACGATCACGCCGCCGTCCATGAAGACGACCTGGTCGCCGACCTCGCGGGCGAACCCCATCTCATGGGTGACGACGAGCATCGTCATCCCTTCCGAGGCGAGCTCGCGCATCGTGTCCAGCACCTCCTTGACCAGCTCGGGGTCAAGGGCGCTGGTCACCTCGTCGAAGAGCATCACGTGCGGTTCCATCGCCAGCGCCCGCGCGATCGCCACCCGCTGCTGCTGGCCACCGGAGAGCCGTTCCGGGTACTGGTTGAATTTGTCGCCGAGGCCGACCCGCTCCAGCAGCGCCCGCGCTTTCGTCTCACTCTCCCGGCGCGATTTGCCGAGCACTCTTCGCGGCGCCAGGGAGACGTTCTCCAGCACCGTCTTGTGCGGAAACAGGTTGAACTGCTGGAAGACCATCCCCACCCGCTGGCGGACGAAGTTCAGCTCCCAGCTCTGCTCGCCGGTGCCGGAGCCCGGCCCTTTGCAGATGTCATGCCCTTCGAGAAAGATCTCGCCCTGCTCGGGGGGCTCGAGCAGGTTGACGCAGCGCAGCAGCGTGCTCTTGCCGGAGCCGCTGGGGCCGAGGATGCAGACGACCTCGCCCTTGGCGACCTCGAGGTCGATCCCACGCAGCACCTCGAGCTGGCCGAAGCGTTTGTGGATGCCTTCCAGCCTCAGCATCGCCTCCGCCATCTAGCCGACCTCGATGTGGGAGCCGCGGGTGACTTTGCTCTGGTTGCGCTTGATCAGGAGGTCGACCAGTCGCGCTGCCGGCAGGTGATCGCGAGGAACATCAGGCCGGCCAGGATCACCGCTGAGCTGTTGAAGGTTTCGGCCAATATTTCGCGGCTGACGAGGACGGACTCGCCAAGGGCGACGACGCTGGCCAGCGTCGTGTCCTTCAGCAGCGAGATCATTTCGTTCAGCATAGGCGCCGGGATCTTCGTCACCGCCTGGGGAACGACGACGTGGCGCATCGCCTTGCCATGGCTCATCCCCAGTGACCGAGCGGCCTCCGCTTGGCCCCGCGGTATGGCTTCGATCCCGGCCCTGTAGACCTCCGCCATGTACGCGCCGTAGACCAGCGTCAGGCCGAGGACGCTGTACCAGAACGGGTCTGGCTGCCCGAGCCACTGGGGGATCCGGATGTCCTTGGGAATGAAGTCGAGGTATGGAATCCCACCCGATATCAACAGCAGGATGATCAGGATCGGGATTGCGCGGAGGACGTCGATGTAGCCGATCGTTAGGAAGCGGAGCGGAGCGAACTTGCGGCCGGGGAGCTGGCGCAGCAGGGCCAATACCAGCCCCCAGACGAGAGCCAGGACGACGACGACCGCGAACAGCAGCAGATTTTTGAAGAACCCTTCCAGCACTTCGCTGAAGTGATCTCCCATGATCGTGAAATCGAAGTACTGATTGAAGAATTCGCTCATCGCCGTCTCCTCCTCGTTCCCTCGCTGCTCCTCAAAGCAGAGGGGGCGCCGGTTGGCGCCCCCTCGACTACATCAGACCCATCTGCTCGGCAGGGCCGATTTGCTGTCGCTATCCGACGATCTCTTTCGGCGGTGCGAGCTTGAACCACTTTTCGTAGATCGTCGTGTAGGTCCCGTCGTTCACGACTTCTTCCAGTCCCGTGTTGATTTCTCCGAGAAGCTCGGTGTTGTCTTTGGCGACCGCGATTCCGTACGTTTCTTCGGTCGGCACTTTTTCCGCGATTTCGACGCCACCGCTCTTTTCGACGGCGTTCTGCGCGACCGGGGCGTCGATGATTACGGCTTCGACGGTCCCGGATTTGAGCGCGTTGACGGCGTCAGGGCCTTCCGGGTAGGGCCGGAGTTCGCCCGCGTTGGCTTTTTCCTTGCCGAGTTCGAGGCCGGTCGTGCCCTGCTGGGCGCCGACGGTCTTTCCTTCCAGGTCTTCCAAGCCTTCGATTTCGCTGCCTTCTTTGACCAGAATCGCCTGTTCGGAGAGGTAGTAGGGATCGGAGAAGGCGACCGCCTTTTCACGTTCCGGCGTGATCGTCGCCGCCGAGATGACCGCGTCGAACTTGCCCTGGGCGACATCGCGGAAGATCGTTTCGAACGAGGTGTCCTGCACCTGCGCGGTGCGGCCGATCTTTTCGGCGATCGCTTCGATCAGTTCGATGTCGAAACCGGTGTAGTTCCCCGCTTTGCCCTGCTCGAAGGGGGGATAGGGGATGTCGGAGCCGACCGTGAGCGCTTCGCCGCTCCCGCCGCCGCTGGTCGAACTGCTGTCGTCACTGCTGCTGCCGCAGCCCGCCGCGAACACCGCGACGGCGCAGACCGCCAGGGCCGCGAGCAACCAAGAAGGGTGGGACTTGCTCATCGGGACTCCTCTAATCAGACGATTGCCGGATGCGAGCGAAACTACCCCTCGCCCCGGCGTAGCGCAAGGCGTTGCGGCGCCTCGCCACTGGCAGTGGGTCAGTTTGAAATGACCCCGACCAGCAAGGCACCGGCACCCGTGAACAGATCTACAACGTGCCTATGGCCGCGTCGCCCTTGATGGCACGAGCATGAAGTCCTTGACGGGGGTTTGCGGCCTCTTTCCCGGGACGAACAGATGTTCGCATGAGGGTCATGACGGGGTGGTTAGCACCATGGGGTCAAGCCCAAATGGTGAAGTCTAGAAGGCGACAATCATCCTGCAAAACCCAACAATTTCTCTTTTGGGAACACAGGAAGTAGTCAATTAGCTAGCATTCCCAGATGTAGTCAGCGATGGATGGAGCTGGAGGGATTCGAACCCTCGACCGGTCAGTTGATAGCCGGCGGTCCCTACCAAAGGCAGCCCCTAGTTTCTTAAGCGCGAGCCGATCTCATTGGGGTCGGCTCGTTGCTTTCTCCAGCGCATTTTAAGCGACGGAGGTAACCCCTTGTACCGGCACAGCATTCCATGTGTGCCCGTTGACCCCCATAAGGTCGACTAGTCCAGCAGCGCCGCGATCTCCTCCAGCGACCAGACGTGATCGGTGACTCCGGCAGCCATCGCCGGGGTGCGCGGGTAGCGCTCCTTGAGCGTGGCGTGGGGCCGGGCGAAGTTGTAGTGCATGAAGTGCAGGCTGACGGCGTGGGCCAGGTTCTCGACCTTGCGACTGAAGCCGTTGGTCAGCCGGGTGAAGCGCCGCATCCCCATCCGCATCGTCAGGTTCTGGCGCTCCACGTAGCTGGTTGAGATCCGGTCCGGGTCCGGGTCGCCCTTCCGCGTCAGCTTCTTCGTCCCCATGCAGACGGCAGGGCTGTATTTGCCCGGCTCCCGAGCCGTGGCGTAGGTCTTGTGGATCTGCGCCCAGTCGACGTTCTGGCTGAACGCCGGCCCCACCGTGCCTTCGTACATCCGGTGTCCATCGGTGCTGAGTTGGATGCGATTCCCCATCCGACTGGCGAGGTCGCAGAGGAAGACGTAGGCATCGTCTGAGGTCCGCTCTCCGACCAGCCAGGAAGGAACCAGCTTCGTGTCGGCGCAGATCGCCGTGAAGGTCCAAACATCGCCGTAGCCCGGCGTCCCCTTGAACTGGTCCGGGACGTTCTTGTTCTTGGCGTAGCAATAGCTCCAGATCTCGTCGGCCTCAACGACCTTGCAGGGGAGATCCTGAAAGACCCCGTCCTGATACTCGGCGCAGGCTTCGCCGAGATCGGCGAGCAGCTTCGTGATCGTGTTCTTGGCGGCGCCGGTCATCCGGACCGTGGCGCGGATGCTGTTGCCCTCGACCAGGGAGCCGATGATCTGGGCGCGCTTCTCAGTGCTCAGCCTGTTCATATTGACCATTATGCGTAGCTGATCGGACGTAAAAACAGCCAAAGTACGGCGTTCTCGGATTAGCTGGCAGCTTTGAGCGATCTACTGTTAGCTTTATGAGGCCAATGAACGCCGATCTATCCAAGGCCCAACGACTCATCCTTGTAGGGGAGGCATTTCGTCCCTCAACGCCCGTTGACGACCTCGACCTCTTCGCAGGCCGTGACGAGCAGCGAGGCGAGTTCATCAGCGCCGTCACTCAGGCGGGCCGGCATGTGGGCCTCTATGGCGAGCGGGGTGTTGGGAAGACGTCGTTGGCACGAGTGATGGCCGCTGTCTTCGGCGGGTTGCGGGGATTCCAGGCTGCGATGGTCAGCTGCTCGACGGAAGAAAACTTCTCGACCCTTTGGCACAACATTTTTAGGAGACTCGGGCGCGAGATAGAGGACTACACGCCGGAGGGGATTCGCTTCGAACTGGAACAGCTTGATTCCCCCACGCTGATCGTGATCGACGAGCTTGACCGTCTCGATAACGACGAGGCCCTAACCCATCTGGCGGATACGACGAAGACGCTCTCGGATAACGCCGTCCCCTCAACCCTCGTGTTGGTTGGCGTTGCGGCCTCCATCGGGGATCTAGTTGGCGAGCACGAATCGATCATCCGCAACTTGCAGCAGATTGGAATGCCTCGAATGCAGCCCGACGAGCTGCGGGGAATTCTGTCCAAGGGTTGCGAACACGCCCGGCTTGAGATGGAGGAGGACGCGGTGGAGCGCATCGTGAGCCTGTCTGAGGGCTTGCCGCACTACACCCACCTATTAGGACACGGTTCTGCGGAGCGCGCCGTTCAAGAAGACAGGGATCGAGTAACGCTCGCAGACGTTGAAGAGGCGATTCCCAGGGCGGTTCGGGGCCACACGATCCACAGTGATTACGTCAAATCGATCCGTAGCTCGCAGCCCGGCAACCTTTACCGGGAGGTACTGCTGGCCTGCGCAATTGCGCCAAAGAACAGCCTCGGCTACTTCTCGTCGGGGCAGATCCGCGATCCCCTGGAGGGAATCGCTGGGCGACGTCTGGATATCCCTGCTTTCTCTCGTCATATGAAGGAGTTTTTGGACCCCGTGCGCGGTAGCGTGCTTCGACGCGAGGGAAAGGAACGCTCCTACTCCTACCGGTTCTCAAACCCGATGATGCAGCCCTACGTGATCATGAGTTCGATCACCGACGGGATGATCACGCCTACGCAGTTGGCCGACCTTCAAGAGAAGAGCCGCGACGTGGAGGCGAAGGTGCGCTCCAAAGAGGAAGAGGACGCCCACGCTCACGGGCAGTTGTTTCTTGAGCCCTAGCGCGACCAGCGCGCCTCTGCTGCTTTCTTGGCCGCTCGACTGCGTTCCTCAGCGGTCATACGTTCCGCCCGCCGCTTTCCCCCCTTGGACCCGGCGAGGCGTCCAGCCTTAGCGCGGGGAGTCTCCGGTACTTTCGGCGTGTCGTCGGTCGCATCACCGACGATGGCGGCGGCAAGGCGATTGAGATCCGCAGGCTTCTTGGACTGCTTGGCCATAGCTAGAGGCTAGCGTCCGGGTCGGGGAAGTCGAAGTGGCCGACCCGCGTGCCGCCCGGCTCCCAGGAAAGCCCGTCCAGCAGTTCAGCGGGCTCGACTCCGAGCGAGCCCGCGAGCTTGACCAGAGTGTCGGCACGGGCAACTCGCTCGCCTCGCTCCAGTTGCCCGACCGCCGTGCGGTGGAGCGAAGCGCGCACCCCCAACTCTTCCTGAGAGATCCCGGCCCCTTTGCGGTGCCACGCGAGGTTGCTCCCGAACTGCTCGGCGAAGCTCACCATGCGTCGAGGCGGTGGCCGTGGTAGGCGGCCTGAGTCGGGATCAGGCTGTTGCCGTGAAGCACGACCAGGCCGTAGGTGACGAGGCTTGCTGCCGCCCATCTCACGGGTGCCGGACTGCCGAACTCTCGGCCCAATTCGGGGATCGTGCGATACATCGGATAGACCTCTAAAACGAGCGCCAAGACCGCTCGCTCGTGGGTCTCGTCCGCGCTCGGCGTGCGCGGCTTAGGATTCGCCTGCATCGGAAGGTTCCGCCTTTCGGTGCCAGGCGCCCGGACGTTCCACCGTCGCGGGCGCCATTTGATCTCTTGACCAGGCGAAAGTAGCGCGAGATCAGCGCCGCGTGGGGGTCTTTTCAAACTGACCCACTGCCTCGCCACTGCCTGGCTATACTTTTTGAAGTAACGGGAGACGACGATGCTTCGCGACGAGCTACTCAACCGACCCTGCGGGGGACGCTTCGGCAACATCGTCGAGTCGATCGGCAATACGCCGCTGGTCGAGCTGCCGCGCTTCTCGCCCAAGCCCGACGTCCGCATCTACGCCAAGCTCGAGGGGCACAACCCGACCGGCTCGGTCAAGGACCGCGTCGCCAAGTCGATGATCGAGGCGGCCGAGGCCGAAGGGGCGATCGAACCGGGTCAGACGATCCTCGAGCCGACCTCCGGCAACACCGGCATCGCCCTGGCGATGATCTGCCGCCGCAAGGGCTACCCGTTGAAGGTGGTGATGCCCGACAACGTCACCGAGGAGCGCACCCAGCTGCTGAAGATGTACGGGGCGGAGATCGTCTACTCCGAGGGTGCGAAGGGCTCCAACGGCGCCGTCGAGGTGGCCTTGGAGCTGGCCGAGGACCCGGGCTTCTACATGCCCTACCAGTACGGCAACGAGGCCAACCCGCTGGCCCACTACAACGGCACCGCGGTGGAGATCCTCGACGAGCTCGACGAGGTGACCGCCTTCGTCGGCGGCCTCGGCACCGGCGGCACCCTGATGGGCAACGGCCGGCGCCTCAAGGAGGCCAACCCGGAGACGCTGATCGTCGCCGCCGAGCCGATGCAGGGAGAGGAAGTCCAGGGGCTGCGCTCGCTCGACGACGGCTTCATCCCGCCGATCATCGACATCTCGATCCTCGACCGCAAGATCATGGTCTCCAACCGCGACGCGATCGTCTGGACCAAGAAACTGCTCGACGAGGAGGGTGTCTTCGCCGGCGTCTCCTCCGGCGCGATCGCCGCCATCGCCGTCCGCATCGCCGGTGAACTCGACGCCGGCAACGTCGTCTTCCTGATCCCCGACGACGGCTGGAAGTACCTCTCCTCGGGCGTCTACACGAAGCCGATCGAGGAGATCGAAAACCTCGATTCCACGGTCTGGTGGTAGGCGCCAGCCTCGTCCCGCAGATGCGCATCTCCCAGAGCCTTGTCGACGAGATGGTCGCGCACGCGCGCGAGGACCTGCCCAACGAGTGCTGCGGGATGGTCGGCGGGCGCGACGGCGAGGCGACCGAGGTGATCCGTGTCATCAATGCCGCGGCGACGCCGCTGCGCTACGAGATGGACCCGCAGGAGCAGTACGACGCCCTGAAGAGGATCGAAGACGGCGGCGGCGAGCTGCTGGCGATCTACCACTCCCACACCAAGAGCGCCGCCTATCCCTCGCAGACCGACGTCAATCAGGCGGTTGCCTGGCCGGAACAGATCTACGTGATCATCTCCCTTGCCGACGAAGATGCGCCGGACGTGAAGGCCTACCTACTCAAGGATCTGAGGATTGCCGATGCCGAGCTCGAAGTCTCATAGTTCCAGTGCCCACAAGCGGGGCGCGCACGGTGGCGGTGACTCGCACGACGACAGCCATGGCGGGGGCGGCGGCGGAGGTGGTGGCGGCAAGCTGATCAAGGTCGCCTTTGCCCGCAACCAGGTCGAAGCGGAAATGATGCAGGGGCTGCTGGGCGAGGGGGGCATCCCCAGCGTCCTCAAGCGAGCCCGCGGGTTCGATGCGCCGGAGTTCTTGACGGCTGGGCCGCACGACGTGCTGGTCGACTCCAACCACGCCGAGAAGGCCAAGACTCTGCTTGCCGACACGATCACCGAGAACGAGACCGATGAGGAAGCCGAGCTTCGGGATGAAGCGCGGCTGCGCCGCGGTGGCCCGGCGACCGAAACCTCGCCGGTGCGCCTGGCGCTATGGATTGCCGCCGCCCTCCTCGCTGCGATCGTCCTCGTCTGGCTCCTCTACGAGCTGAGCTGATCGGCGGCTGGCCTTGTCGACCTCTCCTCAGGGTCAAGGTGTGGGGAGCGGTGGCCCCGGGGGAGAGTTGGTCAAGATCGCATTTGCCAGAGACCGGGTCGAAGGGGAGATGATCCGCGGCCTGCTCGAGAACGACGGCATCCCCAGCCTTCTGGAGCAGGTGGGGCTCAACGTGGACGGCCCGCAACTCGGCTTCGGACTCGCGCCGGGCGGATTCGGCGGCGGTCCGCAGCGGGTGATGGTCCATGCCAATCGAGCCGAGCAAGCCCGCGCTCTGCTGGCAGGAACGCTGGTCGAAGAGAAAGAAGGGGCGTGGCCTGAGGTCGCCGACGCCGAGCACCTGGAAGAAGCAGGCGGTGGACGCGCGCGTAACTACGGGGTCATCGGTGCCTACGGGCGAGCCTTGCTCTGGTCGCTCGTAATCATCGGCGCCGGCTTCGGGCTCTTCCTCTTGTCCCGCGCTTTCTGAGTCGACTCAGCTGACGCCGCTGGGTCGGGCCATGCCGCGCAGATGGTCGCGCCAGGCCCCCTCGATGTCCCGGAAGCGGGCGTCGAAGGCGTCTTCGATGGTCGGGGCCGGGCCGCCGGGCTTGAGTTCGTGGACGAGTCGCTCGCAGGCCTCGGGCCCGCGCTCGTTCTCGAGCAGGTCGAAGATCGTGCCGCCGAGGATCACCGCATCGCGCCGCGAGGGCGGGAAGGAGGGCCGGGCGCTCTCACGCAGGCGGCGGATCACGGCGGCGCGGTAGAGGCCGACCTGACGGGCGAAGTACTGGGCGCCGCCCTCGACCAGCCAGGCCCAGCGCAGGTAGCGGGCGAAGCGGCGCGGGGTCCAGTAGGGGGGGAGGGCCGTGTTGTTCGCGGCAACCACCAGCTGCGCGTAGAGGCGCTCGGCGGTGCCGAGCAGGGCCTCTTTGGAGTCCTCGCCGGCGGCCAGGCGTTCCATGTGGGAGTCGTTGAGGACGTGCAGCTCCGTCGCCATCGCCCAGCCGGCCAGGTAGCGGCGGCCGGCGGGCGCCGCCGACCAGCGGGCGGCGGGGAGAAAGGGGTGAGCCAGGGTCAGCCAGGCCGGGTTCGTGTGGATGACCACGGTGACCTCGCCCGGCACCCGCGCGAAGCGGTCTTCCAGCCGCAGCCGCAGATCCTCCATGCGGTCCAGGGTGCGCTCGGCATAGGCGGCGTCGTCGGTGTCGTGCCGCGCCGTAAAGCTCAGCGACTCGGTCTCAATCCAGGACATGGATCGAGCCTAGCGAGCGGATCTGAAGGCTAGACGAGGGCTGGCTCTGGAGACCCGCAAACTTCGCGGATCTCTTGCCGAGCGCGGTCGAACTCTTCGTCGGCCATCACCGGCGTGCCCTCGAAGGGGAGGTCGCGATCGATCTCGACCCAGGAGCGGCAGCCGTGGTACTCGTCGCGGACGCGCACCGTGACCGGGCGCGGGATGCGGTGGACCCGCAGCAAGAGGATGTGCAGTGGATGACGGCGCTTCCAGGCGAGGCGCTTCTCGGCGTAATCGGGGGTCCAGATGTAATACGGCGAGAGGCTGTCGAGGGTGCGGCGGTCGTTGATCGTGACGTGGTCGGTCACTTCGGCCCAGGCGCGCAGGCGAACCCGGTCCGGCTGCGGGATGCCGCCGTCCTGGAGCAGCGCTTTCGGCGGCGGCTCCTCGTCGGGCCAGACGCCCTCCTCGAGGGCCCGGCTCAGCTCCGGGTGATGGGATTCGCGGACCAGATCGTTGCGCTGATGATCGAAGGTCGGATAGAGGAAGAAGCGCTCGTGCTCGAGTTCGAAGTGCTTGTTCTCCTCGCGGATGCCGCCCTTACGCAAGGTGAGCAGCTGCTCACCCTCCGCGAGAGCGCGGACCGTTACTGCCCATTCCTTGAAAGCGATTGGCATGTGAAATCAGTACCTCGAAGGTAGAAAGTCGTAAAAAAACAGGGGGCTGGGCCGCGCCTCCAGGCCTGTAAAAGGCCGTTCTGCCTGCCCGAGATCGCGCATTCTAGACGAGCGGGTCCAAATCGCAAAATTAAAGATCCTTAATTACTGCCTCCACCCCCCGGAGTCTCGATTCTAAGCCGGTTTCCGGGCTTCAAATCTCCCTCGGCCTTGCTCGCCAAGGGCTCTCCATCGAGCAAATCGAGCCCCGTTTTTCCGTCCCCACCGCCGCCGCGACCGCGGGGCGGGTGGCGCCGCCGCTCGCTGATCAGGGTGAAATGCATCGGCGCCAGTGCTTCGATTTCCCGGACGATGCCGTCGCCGCCCCGCTGGGTGCCGTCGCCGCCGCTGCCGCGACGGATCGAGAGCTCGCGCACGCGCAGCGGGAACTCGGTCTCGAGCGCCTCGACCGGCGTGTTGAGGGTGTTCGACATCGCCACGTGGATCGCGCTGGGGCCGTCGGCGTCCGGGCAGGCGCCCTGGCCCCCGCCGAGCGTCTCGTAGTAGGTGAAGTCGCCGTTGGCGAGGGTGAGGTTGTTCATCGTGCCTTGGCCCTGGGCGGGGACCGGGCGGGCGCCGCCGAGGGCGGCGATGACCAGGTCGGCGACGCGGCTGGAGGTCTCGACGTTGCCGGCGGCGACGGCGGCGGGGTGGCGCGCGTCGAGCAGGCAGCCGGCCGGGGCGATCACCTCGATCGGCCGGTGGGCGCCCGCCGAGGGCGGGGCGTCGGGGTCGGTGAGCACACGTACGGCGAAGGTCGCGGCCGACTTGGTCACCGAGAGCGGGCAGTTGAGGTTGCCCTCGACCTGCGGGTCGGTGCCGCTGAAGTCGAGTCGCAGCCGGTCGCCCGCGATCGTCGCCTCGACGCGCAGCAGCACGTCGCGCTGGGAATCGTCGCGATCGTCCTCGAGCACGTCTTCGGCGGTGTAGACGCCGTCGGGAAGGGCGGCGAGGGCGGCCCGGGTGCGGCGCTCGGCGTAGGCGAGGATCTCTTCCATCCCGGCGCGAAGGTTGTCCGGCCCATGTCGCGAAGCCAGCTCTGCGAGCCGCAGCTCGCCGACCCGGTTGGCGGCCTGCTGGGCTCGCAGGTCGGCGAGGCGCTGGCGCGGCGAACGCATCTGCGTGGCCAGGCGCTCCAGCTCGGCGTCGTCGACTCGCGTCGGCGGGATTACCACTCCCTCTTCCGCGAGGGTCTTCGAGAAAGCCGGCATCC
>Ga0193706_1000533_pt1 | contig 21601 bp, 16 predicted proteins | sample U3c1metaG_FD_160130 | JGI IMG/M metagenome (GOLD analysis project Ga0193706, IMG submission 160130) | Soil microbial communities from a riparian zone of the East river system, Colorado, United States - U3c1 | ecosystem: Environmental > Terrestrial > Soil > Riparian zone | place: USA: East River... | reverse complement strand
TAAACAATGCTCTCTAATTTTTTAGAACTCATGCCCAACAGGTAACCGATCTTATTTGGCAATGATTTGAAATACCAGATGTGCACTACAGGCACAACCAGTTTGATGTGTCCCATTCTTTCACGACGAACTTTTTTTTCTGTTACTTCCACACCACAACGGTCGCACACGATACCCTTGTAACGGATACGCTTGTATTTTCCGCAGGCACACTCATAATCCTTTACCGGCCCAAATATCCTTTCGCAAAACAAACCATCACGTTCAGGCTTGTAGGTACGGTAGTTAATGGTTTCCGGCTTTAAAACTTCACCATAGCTTTTTTCCAAAATGCTGTCAGGAGAAGCCAAACCAATTGTGATCTGGGAAAATGTTGGCCTTGGACGATTTTCTTTTTTGAATGCCATATTTGTAGTAGATAAATTTTAATTAATAACTTTTACTAAGTCAAATTTCAAAAGTGAAAACCAAAAACTACAATTCAAATGCTGTTTAACTTTTGGGTTTTGCCTTTTTACTTTTGTCTTTTAATCAAACTTCAGATCCAATCCCAATCCCCTCAGCTCATGAACCAATACATTGAATGATTCAGGGATACCTGCTCTTGGAATGTTATCACCTTTTACAATTGCTTCGTATGTTTTAGCCCTTCCGATGATATCATCAGATTTAAGCGTTAACAATTCCTGCAGAATATTAGATGCTCCATAAGCTTCCAGTGCCCAAACCTCCATCTCACCAAAACGCTGACCACCGAACTGGGCCTTACCACCCAAAGGTTGCTGTGTAATTAAACTGTATGGTCCGATAGAACGGGCATGCATTTTATCATCAACCATGTGGTGTAACTTAATGATGTAGATGATACCAACGGTTGCTTTTTGATCAAAGCGGTCGCCGGTTTCTCCATCATATAAATAAGTATGACCAAATTTTGGTAACCCTGCTTTTGTGACCTCCTCATCGATCTCGGCAACACTTGCACCATCGAAGATCGGTGTTGCAAAACGCACACCCAGCTTCTCTCCTGCCCAGCCAAGAACGGTTTCATAGATCTGTCCGAGGTTCATACGGCTTGGTACACCCAGTGGATTCAATACGATATCAACCGGTGTTCCATCCTCTAAGAAAGGCATATCTTCCTGGCGAACGATCTTGGCAACAATACCTTTGTTACCGTGACGACCCGCCATTTTATCACCTACTTTAAGTTTACGCTTAACAGCCATATAAACTTTCGCAAGTTTCAATACACCGGCCGGTAATTCGTCACCAATCGAAATGTTGAATTTCTCTCTCTTATATCTTCCTAACTCTTCGTTGAACTTGATGTTGAAGTTGTGCAGCAAAATGTTGATAAGCTCATCAGTTTTTGCATCACCGCTCCATCCCAATGGATTTACGTTCTGGTAATCGATATTGGCTAGGTTCTTTGCATTGAATTTGGCGCCTTTACCGATCAATACTTCACCAAAGTTGTTGCTGACACCGGCGCTGCTCTTATCTTTCAGCAGTGTCTGCAATTTGTTGATGAGTAATTCCATTAAGTCAACCTCATTTTTTTCATGGGTCTTCTCGATCTTATCAAGCTGTGCTTTCTCTCTCACTTTTGCATTCTTATCTTTCTTTGCACGCTGGAATAATTTCTTATCAATGATCACACCTTCTGTACCACTTGGCGCTTTTAATGAAGCATCTTTTGCATCACCGGCTTTATCACCGAAGATGGCACGTAACAATTTCTCTTCCGGTGTAGGATCGCTTTCACCTTTTGGTGTTATTTTACCAATGATGATGTCGCCTTCCTTAACATGAGCACCGATACGGATGATACCGTTCTGATCAAGATCTTTCGTAGCTTCTTCACTAACATTGGGGATATCCGGTGTTAATTCTTCTTCTCCCAATTTGGTATCACGTACTTCGATCTCGAATTCAGAGATGTGAATAGAAGTGAAAAGATCTTCTTTTACAACTTTCTCACTGATCACGATCGCATCCTCAAAGTTGTAACCCTTCCATGGCATAAACGCCACTTTCATATTTCTTCCCAAAGCGATCTCACCACCTTTAGTTGCATAACCTTCGGTTAAGAAATCACCTTCACTAACTTTTTGTCCTTTGATAACAGCAGGGCGCAGGTTGATACATGTTTCCTGGTTGGTACGAACGAACTTGGTTAATCTATAAATGATAAGGTCTTCGTCGAAGCTTACCAGTTGTTGTGTTTCATTTCTTTTATAACGAACATGGATTTCATTTGCATCCACGAACTCAACAATACCATCACCGTCTGCGTGTATCTGGATCCTTGCATCACGTGCTGCCTTACCTTCCAAACCTGTACCTACGATGGGCACTTCAGGTTTGATCAATGGTACGGCCTGGCGCTGCATGTTGGATCCCATCAATGCACGGTTGGCATCATCATGCTCAAGGAATGGAATTAATGAAGCACTCAGACCAACGATCTGGTTTGGCGCAACATCCATGTATTCCACTTCTGTTTTATCCAGGATCGGGAAGTCACCTGTTTGACGACTCTTAATTTTATCGTCAACAAAATTTCCTTTCGCATCCATCTCAATATTTGCCTGTGCGATCTTCGCGGTATCTTCTTCTTCAGCACTAAGGAAAGTGATCTTCTTCATGTCAGCCTTACCATCAGTTACCTTATGGTACGGTGTTTCGATGAAACCCATGTCATTGATCTTGGCGTGTACGCAAAGCGTAGATATCAAACCAATGTTTGGACCTTCCGGCGTTTCAATTGTACAAAGACGACCGTAATGAGAATAATGTACGTCACGAACCTCGAATCCTGCACGCTCACGGCTTAAACCACCGGGTCCGAGTGCGGAGATACGACGCTTGTGCGTTATCTCACTCAAAGGATTTGTTTGATCTAAGAACTGTGATAACTGTGATGTACCAAAGAAGGAATTGATAACAGAAGATAATGTTCTCGCATTGATCAGGTCAACAGGAGTAAATACTTCGTTGTCACGAACGTTCATTCTTTCGCGGATGGTACGTGCCATACGGGCAAGACCAACTCCGAACTGGGCATACAATTGTTCACCCACGGTACGAACACGACGGTTACTTAAATGATCGATGTCATCAACTTCACTTTTACCGTTGGTCAATAACACAAGGGTCTTAATGATGGCGATGATATCATCTTTTGTCAATACCTTTTTAGTGATCGGGAAATTCAATCCCAGGCGGCGGTTAATTTTATAACGGCCAACTTCACCAAGGTCATAACGTTTGTCGCTGAAGAATAATTTATCAATGATACCACGTGCAGTTTCATCATCGGGAGCATCAGCACCACGCAATTGCTTGTAGATATGCTGGACCGCTTCCAGTTCACTGTTGGAAGTATCTTTATTCAATGTATTGTAGATGATCGCATAGTCACCGCTCACTTCTTCTTTTTGGATAAAGACGCTTTTCACATCCATTTCCAGGATCAGGGAAATATTGGATTCATCCAATATGCTGTCCCTTTCCAATACGATCTCGTTCCTTTCGATGGAAACAACCTCACCGGTATCTTCATCCACGAAATCTTCTACCCAGGTACGCAATACACGTGCAGCAAGACGCTTGCCCACATGTTTTTCCAGGGTTTTTTTATCAGCTTTGATCTCATCAGCCATACCGAATAGTTCCAGTATGTCCTTATCTGTTTCAAAACCGATAGAACGTAATAAAGTAGTAACCGGGAATTTCTTCTTACGGTCGATGTATGCAAACATCACGTTATTGATGTCTGTTGCAAATTCCATCCAGGCGCCTTTAAAAGGAATTACCCTGGCAGAATAGATCTTTGTACCATTGGGGTGAACAGACTGACCAAAGAACACACCAGGTGAACGGTGTAACTGGCTAACCACTACCCTTTCAGCACCATTGATAACAAATGTACCACGTGGTGTCATGTAAGGGATATTGCCTAAGAACACATCCTGGACGATTGTCTGGAAGTCAACGTGCTCCTCATCATTACAACTTAAACGCAGTTTTGCTTTTAAGGGAACGGCGTAGGTCAATCCTCTTTCAATACACTCTTCGATGGTGTACCTTGGGGGGTCAACAAAATAATCCAGGAACTCAAGTACAAAGATGTTCCGGGTATCGGTAATAGGAAAATTTTCCTTAAATACGCGAAACAAACCTTCCACGTTACGCTTGTCGGGAGTAGTTTGTAACTGGAAAAAATCTTTGAACGATTGGATCTGGATTCCTAGCAAATCGGGCGTTTCTGCTAAAAGCTCAACTTTTCCGAAATTGTAACGTTTAGCAGCGTGTGTTTTTGTTGCAGACATATTGTAATTAAGACGTTTAAGTGTGCAGAAGATCCTTTTACCCGGGTGTACGGCACAACTTGCGCCACTAACCCCAAATTAAAGGACGGCAAAGGTAGGGAATAATTTCCTATTTAGTGATTACGATATACGATTTTTTACTGAATTGGAAGGGTTTTTGTGGATAACTAAAGATTTTTTGAAATTCCCCTTCATTTATCCCCTGATCCTTATTTATTTAACTTGTAGAATGCGGTAAAGCCGGTGTTCCCGTTTTGATAGTTTGGAAGCAGGGTTAGCCTTTGGGATGTCATCTTTTTATTTTTATGAATATGAGGTGCCAAAATACCTACCAGGCTTCCAATCGTAACGCCGGCGATAAGGTCTGTAGGGAAGTGCTGACCCGCTTTTAAACGTAAATAAGCCGTCACAGCTGTTAAGGCCCCTGCTGAAGCAAATAATATCCATTTACCCCTCATACCGGGATGATAGTCCGAATAAACCTTCGCCATAAAGAATGTAGCAGTTGCCACGAGTGCAGGGTGTCCTCCAATAAATGAATTCCTGCTGCCCCCGCTTTTTCTTGTGTCCATTGGAGCATTTGGATTATAGGAATAAGGCCTTATCCTGTCGGCGATCATTGCAGAAGTTGTATAAAATATCCCTGTAATGGTCATCGCCTCTAAGTATAACAAGCCTACCCGTGGTCCATCCTTTCTTATTTCCTTATCCAATAACAAGGCAAGGGGCAAAGGCATACTACCATAAAAAAACAAGTCACTTGTTTTTTTTGCTTCCACTGAGTAATTATTGGTTGCCCCCCTGTCAAATTTGTTAATATTATTTTTATTCAGGGCCATTATTTCTGCTACAGGGATATCATCCCTTCCGTAAATAACACTGAACCCATGGAGGGTTAAACCTGCAAAAACTACTGATACGGGAATATCTACCCATGGCCTGATATTATAAACATGTTGACGTTCATTCGATTGCGGTGTACCAAAGGAGTCAATTTGCTGGGCATACGATGAAACAGAAAAGGTTGCGAATAAGAAAATTAGTACCAGGTTTTTATTCATAAATAAAGATTTTACAGATAAAAAGACAAATACTATACCACACGGGAATGCCTGTGGATCCGGCAAAATCAAGCACTTAAAATAATAAAAACGGGGAAAATAATTCTCAACATGCTATTGGTCGATATAAACAGAAAAGCCGAAGATCTCTCCCCGGCCTTAAAGCTATTTTAGAAAAAGATTAATTAAGCAATTTCAACGTCGGCACCTGCTTCGGTTAATTTTGTTTTTAATTCTTCCGCGGTTGCTTTGTCAACACCTTCTTTAATTGGTTTTGGAGCGCCATCCACCAGATCCTTAGCTTCTTTCAATCCCAATCCGGTTAATTCTTTTACGATCTTAACAATAGCCAGCTTGTTTGCGCCTGCAGCTTTCAGGATAACATTGAAAGATGTTTTCTCTTCAACAGCAGCAGCACCATCGCCGCCACCTGAATTCATAACAACTGCGGCTGCAGCTGGTTCAATACCATACTCTGATTTTAAAAATTCAGCTAATTCCTGAACTTCTTTTACTGTTAAGCTTACTAAGCTTTCAGCTAATGCTTTTACTTCTGCCATGATGTTTAAATTTTTTCCGCCTTCATTGTTTTTGACTCCGGCGGAGATTAAAAAAATTATTTAAAGCCGTTTATTTTATGCCATCGGGCCAGGCAATAGTGTTTTATTATTCTGCTTTTGCTTCAGGTGATGCTGTTTCATCAGCAGCTGGTGCTGCCGGTGCTTCAGCTGCAGGAACTTCCGGTTCCGGAGTTTCTGCTGTCGCTGTTACAGGAGCCTCTGCAACTGGTGCAGCTGCTTCTTCAGCTTTTGCTTCGAACTTATTTTGTAAAGCACCCAATACACGTTGTATAGGTGATTGCAACAATCCGATCACTTCACCGATCAATTCATTCTTGGTCTTGATCTGTGTTAATGCTTTAAGCTGGTCATTACCAACAAATACATCACCATTGATAAATGCTGCTTTCAGCAAAGGCTTCTCGTTATTGTTCTCTTTACGGAAGCTGCTGATGATCATTGCAGGGTCTTTAGGATTTTCACTGAACAATAAGGCAGTTACCTTATGCAATGAATCATAAACACCACTGTATTTTTCAGCGTCAAGACTTTCAAGCGCCTTTTTGATAAGTGTATTTTTGGCTACTTTCATTTCCACTTGCTTGTTGAAGCAATGGTTGCGTAATTTGCCAACCTGTGCAACTGTCAGGCTTTCTGTATCGGTGATATAGAAGTTATTATATTGAGCGAACTTGCCTTTCAGCAACTCGATCACTTCATTTTTTTCCTGTTTTGTCATAACAAATATTTTTATGCATCAACGCTGTTGCGCTGCTACTAATTTTGAACAGATTTTGTGTCAATTGCAATACCCGGGCTCATTGTGCTGGCCATGCTAACACCTTTCAGGTAAGTACCCTTAGATGAAGAAGGTTTTAATTTCATGATAGCATTGATCAGCTCCTGGCTGTTTTCAGCGATCTTTTCAGATGCAAAACTTACTCTTCCGATAGAAGCATGGATGATACCTACTTTATCTACTTTAAAAGCAATTTTACCTCCTTTAAGATCATTGATCGCGCCGGTTACATCATTAGTAACAGTACCGGTCTTAGGATTTGGCATCAGGTTTCGCGGACCTAATACTTTACCCAGCTTACCGATCTTAGGCATTACCGATGGCGTGGCAACGATAACATCGATATCTGTCCATCCACCTTCAATTTTAGTGATAAATTCTTCCAGTCCAACATAATCAGCCCCAGCAGCTTTTGCTTCGGCTTCTTTATCAGGCGTACACAGAACCAATACACGCTTGGTCTTACCTGTACCATGCGGCAGTGATACTGTACCACGGATCGCCTGGTCGGCTTTTTTAGGATCTACGCCTAACCTGATGTGCAGGTCGACAGAACTATCAAATTTTGTTGTGTTAACTTCTTTAACCAGGGTTGATGCTTCCTTTAAGGAATAGGCTTTATTAATATCAACCTTAGTATTTGCTACTTTTCTTTTTTTCGTAATCATTTCTTACAAATTTTTAGGTTGATTATTAATTTTCCCAGGGGGCTTTACCATCTACTGTTAATCCCATGCTGCGTGCGGTACCGGCAACCATTTTCATGGCGCTGTTAATAGTAAAAGCATTAAGATCAGCCATTTTATCTTTGGCGATCTCTTCTACCTGGCTCCAGGTAACTTTTCCTACCTTAACACGGTTGGGTTCTTTACTGCCGCTTGTAACTTTAGCAGCGTCCATAAGCTGAACTGCAGCGGGTGGGGTTTTAATGATAAATTCGAATGATTTATCTGCGTAAACGGTGATAAGTACGGGAAGTACTTTACCTTGTTTATCCTGGGTCCTTGCATTGAATTGTTTGCAGAACTCCATGATGTTGACACCTTTAGAACCTAAAGCTGGACCTATTGGTGGTGCCGGATTGGCTTGTCCTCCTTTACACTGGAGCTTGACATAGCCTGTGATCTCTTTTGCCATTTTTTTACATTTTTTGGTGATAACGTGATGCCATTTAGCGTCACTCCCAAGTAAATAATCTCTTCTAAAGAACTATTTGGGGCGGCAAAGGTAATGAAAATATTGGCAATATTCAATCTGGTCTCAAAAAAAATCCTTCTGCTGTGGGGCAGAAGGGGATATTTATTTTAAAAGCTGAATTATAGTACCAATATGCCCTTTGCCTGCATGGTAACCTCTTTTTTAGGCTCCTTTATAGCTGCGATCTCGGCCTTGCTCTTGCCCGCATCTTCTGCATAATGACGTAACATCTCTACAGATGTTTCTTTCAGTGTTGCCGTACCCTCGGCCACAATGGTTTTTCCATTCATATCCAATGGAACCAAAAAAGCATGATCCTTCATTTTTATCAGCATAGAACCGCTTGCGGTTTCCATGCGTAACCAGCAACCCTCTGCTTTACAAACCTCCACTACCTTCCCGGTAACTTTCACTTGGGCAGGCTCTGCACCCTTTAATTGGGCAGCCAGGTCCTTTGAAGAAATAGCACCTTCAGCGGTTGTTTTTTCGCCAAAGACCATCCCTTTTTTAGCAGGACCTTCAGGAGGTTGTGCCATAAGGGTAAATGTTAAAAGCAATGCGGGGATAAATACCATTAATTTTTTCGTTATTAAAAATTTATTAATTAAAAAAAGCCACCGGAGTGGCAATGAATTTACACTAATTTTTCTACCTGCATGTAGCTCAGTTCTACCGGGGTAGCCCTGCCAAATATCTTTACCTGTACCTTTAATTTTTTCTTTTCGTCATTTACCTCTTCAATAACACCATTGAAATCGTTGAATGGCCCGTCAATGATCTTAATGGTTTCTCCAATGATGAATGGTTCACTCATGGTCATTCCGCCGGCATCGCTCATTTCATCTACTTTACCCAGCATCTTATTTACCTCGGCCTTGCGCAGGGAAATGATATTGCCCTTAGAGCCTTTACCATCAGTAAGAAAATGCATTACGTTGCTGATATTGCTCATGGACTGGATCATATCATCATTCAGTTTTCCATCAGCCACTTCTATCATGATATAACCCGGATAGAAATTTCTCTCCCGCATTACTTTTTTACCATTCAATACCTTGTACACTTTCTCTACCGGTAAAAAAACCTGCTTAACCGTATTGGTCCAGCCATTGCGAACGATGTCCTTATCAAGGTATTCCTTGATCTTACGCTCTTTCCCGCTCACTACACGAAGTACATACCATTTACTTTCCTTCTCAGCTTTCTCCGTTTTTTCCACACCTGGGGTTGTTGCTTCCATAATTAATTAAATAAAGAGTAAATAAATTTCATAGAATTATTGGATACGAAATCCATAATCCAAACCATTGCTGTGATCATTAAAGTAGCTCCCAAAACTATCATGGTTGATTGTTGTAGCTGGTCCCAGTTTGGCCATGTTACTTTGTGCACCAGTTCTTTGTAAGAATCCCTTAAGTAGCCTGTGAATTTGTTCATTTTAATTGGTTAATTGGTTAATCCGTTAATTGGTTAATCCTTCTAACAGATCAACCGTGTAATCAGCACGGGCACTAGGATTCGAACCCAGATCAAAGGTTTTGGAGACCCGTATGCTACCGTTGCACCATGCCCGTATAAAAAGCAAAGTACCTAAGCTTTTGGCCTAAGTACTCTGCAAAGATATTAAAAAGCATTCATAAAGCCTCTATTAAAATCAGAGACCAATAAAAGCCCTTATTTTACAATTTCAGTTACCTGACCGGCACCAACTGTACGGCCACCTTCACGAATCGCAAACTTCAAACCTTTTTCCATCGCGATCGGCTGGATCAAAGTAACATTCAAAGAAGTGTTATCACCCGGCATAACCATCTCAGTACCTGCATTCAAAGTAACCTCACCGGTTACGTCTGTAGTACGGAAATAGAATTGCGGACGGTATTTATTGAAGAATGGCGTATGACGTCCACCTTCTTCTTTGCTCAATACGTAAACCTCTCCTTTGAATTCCGTGTGCGGAGTGATAGAACCTGGCTTGCAAAGCACCATACCACGACGGATCTGGGTCTTTTCAATACCACGTAATAAAAGACCTGCATTATCACCTGCTTCACCTTCATCAAGTAATTTCTTGAACATCTCAACACCTGTACAGGTTGAAGACAAAGGCGTGGTCATTAAACCTACGATCTCGATAGGCTCACCAACCTTGATACGGCCTCTTTCGATACGACCTGTAGCAACAGTGCCACGACCAGTGATAGAGAATACGTCCTCAACACTCATCAGGAACGGAAGGTCAACCAAACGTGGAGGTAATGGGATATAGCTGTCAACAGCATCCATTAATTCGTTGATCTTTGCAACCCATTTTTCTTCACCAGCTAAAGCGCCGGTAGCAGAACCCTGGATGATCGGTGTGTTATCACCATCAAATCCATAAGAAGTTAACAACTCACGAATTTCCATTTCTACTAATTCCAATAATTCCGGGTCATCTACCAGATCAACTTTATTCATAAAGACGACTACCTGTGGTACACCTACCTGGCGAGCCAGCAGGATGTGCTCTTTAGTTTGTGGCATAGGACCGTCAGTAGCAGCAACTACCAGAATAGCACCGTCCATCTGGGCAGCACCGGTGATCATGTTTTTTACATAATCGGCGTGACCTGGACAATCTACGTGAGCGTAATGGCGTTTTTCCGTAGCATACTCAACGTGTGCAGTATTAATTGTAATACCCCTTTCTTTTTCTTCAGGAGCACCATCAATTTCATCATAATTTTTTTTCTCCGCTAAACCTCTTTTTGACAAAACATCGGTTATAGCGGCTGTAAGTGTTGTTTTACCATGATCCACGTGACCAATAGTACCAACGTTTAAATGGGGTTTATCCCTTTTGAAAGATTCTTTTGCCATTGTTTATATTTTAATATTTGTTTTGAAAAATGGTTGTCATTTTAAAGTCTGTAAACCATGGACTTGATCTTAATTTTTTATTGAGCCATCAGTGAGAATCGAACTCACGACCCCTTCCCTACCAAGGAAGTGCTCTACCCCTGAGCTACGACGGCTTGCACTCCCGATTGACCGGGACAGAAAATTGAGCGGAAGACCAGGCTCGAACTGGCCACCTATAGCTTGGAAGGCTATCGCTCTACCAAATGAGCTACTTCCGCTTAATTAATTTTGAAGATTTGGAAATGTGCTAATTTGACGATTAACACTATTTCAGTCTCCAACCTTTAAAATAAGAACTTCTTTAATCTCTAAATTTACAATCGACCCATCTTCAAGGTCGATGCTGTGGGCAGAGTAGGGTTCGAACCTACGTACACTTACGTGAACAGATTTACAGTCTGTCGCCTTTAACCACTCGGCCATCTGCCCATTTGAGCCGAAGAAGGGAGTCGAACCCCCGACCTGCTGATTACAAATCAGCTGCTCTACCAACTGAGCTACTTCGGCAAATAAAAAGAACTGATCCCGTAGAATTCCGGATATGCCGAAGCACCCCCTATTTTTTGGGAAGGCAAAGGTAAGAGAAAATGCTTAATACAAAAACTTTGAAAAGGATTTTTTTATAGTGAGGTTTTAAAATGTGAATAACAGAAAGTAAAAAGTCCCGCCGGGGTGGCAGGACTTAATATTTTGGCCAGCATTATTATGCAGCCAGCTTATCTTTTTTTCGTTTTATTTGTGTGATAACTGAGTCCAGTGCAGAATCAAAGCTTTCTTCAAATGATTTGGAAGATTGCTTAACAAAGAACTCATGCCTTGGAATATGAACTTTAATTTCTGCTATTTTATCCTTAATGGTGTGCACGATATTATCCAGTTTCAAATATACATCCACTTTGGTTATCCTGTCATGGTACTGGGAAAGCTTGGAAAGCTTTTTGTTTATGTAAGAGACCAGCTTAGTGTCTGCATCAAAGTGCACTGTTTGAATGTTTACGTTCATAACATCTGATTTTTATCTGTGAAAAATAATATGAAAGAGATTAAACTGACAACTAGGTCATAGGTAAGTTATTTGGGATTATCAATGGCTTGCATTTGCTAACTAAAGTTAACGTTTCAAAGCAATTATTCAAAATAAAATTTAGTCCCTGAATTGTTAATTTAAATACAGTAATTCTAAAGAACTTACTGTACGTACTGCAAAAATGGGGCCTATGCTTTTGGATGCGCTTTTTTGTGAATATCCTTTAATTTTTCAATGGTATTATGTGTATAAATCTGGGTGGCCGCAAGGCTGCTATGCCCCAGCAACTCCTTAACAGCATTGAGATCTGCGCCACTATTCATTAAATGCGTGGCAAATGTATGCCGGAGAACATGTGGGCTTTTTTTATCAATGGTAGTAACCAGGCTGAGGTATTTTTTCACCGTATTGTAAACGTATTTTGGGTATAATTTTTTACCATTTGGGGTTATCAGTAAAAAGCCCTTTTCATAGTCTTTAAAGTTATCCTGCTTGGCAGCCATATAATCCTCCATCGCTGTCAACAATTGTTTGCTCACGGGGATTATTCTTTCCTTGTTTCCTTTGCCCAGCACCTTAATGGATTGACTATGACTGTCGATATGCATTTCCTTTAAGCCAACAAGCTCTGCCTGGCGCATACCTGTATTATAAAAAAGTTGGATGAGGAGACGTTGTGTTTTGCCCTCCCAATCATCCGGGAATTGCACATGTTCAAACAATATGGCTATATCATCTTTATCGACAAACTGTGGGAGACGCTTACTTACCTTAGGAGAAACGATCGTTGCCATTGGGCTTACGGTAATCACCTGTTGCCGCAAAAGATATTTAAAAAAGGATTTGAGTGTGGAGATCTTACGGGTGATGGTTTTTGACGCCATTCCCTCCTGTTTAAGCCCGGCCAGCCACGACCTGACAAAGGAAGGTTTTATATCCTGTAATGCCACTTCACCAAAATGATGGTGTAAATAATCAAAAAAAGAGGAAAGATCATTTTTGTAGGATATGACCGTATGCTGTGAGTACCTTTTCTGGAATTTGAGGTAATCAATGAAATTCTGTATGGTTTGCGGTACAATCTCCTGCATAAAAAAACTGATACCCAAAGTTAATATAACCGGGTATCAGTTTTAATGTATTGCTGATCTAAATATTCTTAGTCAAATTTTCCTGCTGTAACCTGTTCTTTATAAACAGCCTTAAGCACTTCTTTGCGACGACGGATAGATGGCTTAATGAAAGCCTGCCTTTCCCTTAACTGCAACAGGATCTTGCTTTTCTCAAATTTCTTTTTGTACTTTTTGAGTGCCTTGTCAATGTTTTCGCAATCTTTTGAATCAATAATTAACATATAATATATACCTCCTTTAGGTGATTTTAAGTTCGCAAAGATAGTAGAAATATTTAAAAAATGGAATTCTTATGTCAAATACCTCGAAATTTGGGGCATGTTTACAGGAATAATCGAAAATACAGGAATAATCAGGGAGATCAGCAACCAGGGCACTAATTGGACCTTTTGGGTGGAATCTCCCCTTGCCAATGAGCTCAAAGTGGACCAAAGCCTTAGCCATAGCGGCGTTTGCCTCACTATAGAAGAAATAAAGAACGGCATGCACCGTGTTACCGCCATTGATGAGACCATTTTAAAAACGACCTTGGGCAATTGGGAAAAAGGAACTGTAGTTAACCTGGAAAGATGCATGCAGTTAAATGGCAGGCTTGACGGGCATATCGTGCAGGGTCATGTGGACTGCACAGCAGAATGCTTTGACGTGGTTGAAAAGGAAGGTAGCCGGGAATACCGGTTTTGCTTTTCAGAACAATTTGCTATGCATGTTATTGAGAAAGGCTCCATTACAATTAACGGCATAAGCCTTACCGTATTTAATATCAGTAATAATGCCTTTACAGTTGCTATCATTCCTTACACCTATGAACATACAAATATCAGGTTCATAAAAAAAGGAGATGCTGTAAATATTGAATTTGATGTAATAGGGAAATATGTAAACCGGATAAGGGAAATTAAAAATATTACTTAACCTCTCTTTTAAGCAATAGCATTTCCATTTTTTTGAAATTCACGACTAAATTTAAACCCTCCTTAACTTATTTTTTAATTTTAAAAAAGGCTTTTCAATTACCTGGTAACTGATGGCTGCAATGATAAAATTAATTATAAAAAAGATCAAGATTCGAAAGATTAGTGGCATTGAAATATCCAATTTAGCAAAGATGACCAACCCAAAAGTGAGTGTGTAACCATGAAAACAATACAACCCGTAAGATATTTTACCAGTGTACACTAACAATTTCTGTGACCCAAGCTTTAAGATGGTCCGTTCATTAACCATTTGTTCAATTATTACAAGCCCCATATAAATGATAAACATATAACGGGCAAAAAGGTCAAGGAAGAGAGCGAAGGCTGGTGGTGAAATATAAATGAGACAAAAAATGATAACATACAATAACGGTGCTGACAGGAAAAAGAGTGCATCTTGCCAAATGCTTATTCTTTTGAAGAACTCCACCACCTTATACCCCTGTTGCATAGCAACTGCTGCAATAATACCTGCTGCAAAATCAAAAAGATAAGTAAGGGTGTGAAAAAAATTATAGATGTTATTGTTAATCGTATAAATTGTAAATATTATGCTCACGACTGCAAATATCCCGGCACAGTATGCAAGTCTTTTTTGAAAAAAAACCAGGCAAATACCCCATATAATATAAAACTGTTCTTCAACCGACAATGACCAGAGAAATCGGAGAAAATATACATGGCCTTCGAGGTAATAATTAGATATAAACAACAGGTAATAAATAGCGGGCGGCAGCGTAACAGGAATATTTAGCGCAGCTGAAAAATAAGGAACCAATGTATAGGTGAGCAACATCAATAAAAAATACAATGGCCAGATGCGCAGAGCTCTCCTGACAAAATAATTTATAAATGAAAAACTGCCGGTGGCTTTATATTCATTTATCCCCAACCAGGTCAATAAAAAAGAAGAAAGGATAAAAAAAACGTCTATAGTTAACGCCAGGTTATCATAAAAATACTTGAACATACTGCCGAAAAATCCTGATGTAAAATTGGGGTGATAAGCATGCAGCAGGAAAACCAAAAAAAAATCGAGCCCACGGATGGCATCCAATTGGGGGAAATAGTATTTTGGCCTTTCCTGCATTACAGGGAATCAATTTTATTTCCCTTCATTGTTTTTTGTATGGCCACATCCATTATCCTTTCTGCATAAGGCCTTGAAATTGCATTAAGCGCTTCTGTTTTTGTTTGAACAAGATTTTTATCATTCATATCAAGCGATAACTGCAGCGCCTGTATGACCAGCGAGGTTTCCGTGATCTCGGTTTCGGTTAGTTGATCAAAATTCTTCTGGATGAACTTTTCGGTTGTCTGCAACAATTGCTCAGCCTCTGTTTTAGCTTCCGTTAAGGCACGTATCGCCATATCTTCTTTTGCATGACGGATCGAATCCTGCAACATTTTTTCAACATCGTCATCCGTTAACCCATATTGCGGCTTTACTTCAATGGACTGTTCGATACCGCTTCTTACTTCTCTTGCATTCACTACCATGATGCCATCGGCATTTATTAAAAAACTCACTTCCACTTTTGGCATGCCTGCCGGCATTCCCGGTATTCCTGTTAAATTGAATTCAGCCAGGCGACGATTATCTTTTACAAGATCCCTTTCCCCCTGGAAGACGGCGATCTTCATCCCGCTTTGCCCGTCTTTATAAGTAGTGTACTGCCTGGATGCTTTGGTCGGGATCTTTGAATTGCGGGGTAAGAGTACATCCATTAAACCACCCATTGTTTCCAGGCCAAGGGAAAGGGGTGTTATGTCGAGCAATAAAAGATCCTTTGTATTGCCTGCCAGGATATCAGCCTGTATCGCGGCACCCAGTGCAACCACTTCATCCGGATCAACGGAATCATTTAGTGCCTGACCAAAAAAATCACTTACCATCTTTTTCACCAAAGGAACCCTTGTGCTTCCTCCAACCATCACAACCTCATTAATGCCTGTTGTTTTTATACCTGCATCTTTAAGTGCATTGCTACAGGAAACGATCGTTTTATCAACGATCGGCTTTATGATGGCTTCAAATTTTTCCCTTGTTATGAAAAGCTTATTGCCCTCATAAATAGTTTCAAAGGATTCATTCTTTGACAAATGTTTTTTTGCTTCTTCTGCCTTCAGGCGCAGTAATTGGCGGTGATTTGTTTTATCCTTTCCCTTATCCAGGTCAAACGTGTTTATCCAGTGATCCGCAATCGCGGCATCAAGATCATCTCCACCTAAAAAAGTATCTCCATTTGTAGAAAGCACTTCAAATATGCCATTTGATATATTCAATATCGAAATATCAAAAGTGCCGCCACCCAGGTCATACACGGCGATGGTTCTACTCTCTGCCTTATCCAGGCCAAATCCGTAAGCAAGGCTCGCAGCTGTAGGCTCATTAATGATCCGCAATACATCAAGACCTGCTAATTTACCCGCATCCCTTGTTGCCTGCCTTTGCGTATCATTAAAATAAGCAGGCACCGTGATCACCGCTTTGCTTACCGGTGTTTTCAGGATATGCTCTGCCTGTTTCTTAAGTTCTTTTAATATAAGCGATGAAAGATCAACAGGAGAATAAAAATTATTTCCCACCTGCACTTTTACCAGCTTATTTTCATCATCAATGATCTTGTAAGCCAGGGCACCGGAATTATTTTTTACATCATTGTAAGTTTTTCCCATTAATCTCTTCGCCGAAAAGATGGTATTCGTTGCATCAGACAGCAGGTATGGTTTTGCTTCTTCGCCAACAGTAACATTTCCGTTTTCACCAAAATGAACAACCGAAGGCACCAATGAGCTGCTGTTGTGTTCTTTTAAAGCAACAGGTTTTTTATTTTCGGGATGTATAATGGCAACAAGGCTATTGGTCGTTCCCAGGTCAATTCCTACAATGATATCTTCCTGCTGTAAGCTTCCTGTGGCTATATTGATAGCTATCTTAGCCATTTGTTTTTATTTTGTTTTTTATGCAGAACTGCTTTTTTTATCTTATTGCAAATATATCCTTAATTTCATTTTGATACTAAAAGACTTACTGATGGGACTTGTTTCAATTGGCGATTTCATTGACCTGTTCTACAAGATCAGGGCAAGGGGTATAAAGTTTATTTTAGGCAAGGCCTCGCTGAACCCGGCGAACAGGACAAAGAATACCTGGAATGATATTGACAGCAATTCCTCGAACTGGTGGATACTAGAAGGCGTTCAAAAAAGATGGAATAAACTTATCACGGGCAACGAAGAAATGACCTATGAAGATTATGTAGCAATAAAATATTTATTTAACAGAAATAAAATTTCATTTTTATCCATAGGATGCGGAAGTGGTGAGCATGAGATCAAATTCGCTCATTACCCCAATATTGCAACCATAACAGCTATTGATATTGCAGCAGCGCCACTGAAACTGGCACAGCAAAAAGCCATAGCGCTCAATTTACAGAATATAGCATTCATCAACACTTCGTTCGGCAGTTTTACATCAACGGGAAAATTTGATGTGATCCTGTTTCATTCCAGCCTGCATCATTTTAAAGACATAAAACAGGTTTTATTAAAAGCAAAAGGGCTTCTTGCTGACAATGGAATTCTGATCATAAATGAATACGCAGGACCAAATATGTTCCAGTTTGGTAAAGAAAGAAAGCAATTCTTAAATAAAACATTAAAGATGATTCCTGCAAACCTGAGACAGCGGATAAATTCCAAAAAGATCAAAACAACAATTTATGAACCGGGTGTCTTAAGAATGTATATAGCAGACCCGTCTGAAGCATGCAACTCGGCAGCCATTATGGAAAATCTGAATTACCTGTTCCATGCAAAAGAAGAAAAAAAATTAGGTGGTGATATCCTTCACTTTGTATTAAAAGATATTGCACATAATTTTTTACCCGGAAAGCCGGAAACTGTCCCTGTTCTAAGAACCCTTTTTAAAATTGAAGATGATTATATCGCCAATAAAAAATATTCAGACTTTATGTTTGGCGTTTATGAAAATAAATGAGCAAAAAAAAGGACCGTTTATAACAAACGATCCTTTTTTTGCTTTTTAAGGGGCTAACGGATGAGTACCATTTTTCCGTAACCCTTATTAAAATATTTATCCGTCTTGGCATCTTCTGCCTTGAATTTTTCCAGTGATCTGCCATTGAGGTTGGTCAATACCCTGTATAAGTAAACACCATTTGCCAGCTTGGCGCCATACATATCCGTTCCATCCCATTTAAATTCGGTGATATTCGATCCCACATGTAATGGCCCAAGTTCATCGATGGTTATTTCCCTTACAACTTTACCCGTTATGGTCAGGATCTGTATCCTGATATTCTGCGGCACTTCACTTCCCGTTATCTTAAATACGAATGCCGTGGATGTGGTGAACGGATTGGGGTAATTCATCAGGTTGGTGATCATCGCTTTTTGATACACCGTAAATGTTACCTTATAATCGAGTGCGCCTGCAGCGTTGCCCACCATGTCTTTACCCGAAACAATTAATTCATACTCACCTTCCAGCAGTAAAGTAGGCTTGAACTCGATGGTTGCCGTATTATTGCCACCCGAAAGATTAGCCGGTGTAAACCGCATCGTATCGCCGCCAAAATAATAAGTGTGCAGCGATCCGTCAGGTGCAGGGAAACGAACCTGCACTTTTATCAAAGATGTATCACTGAGCGCCATAAAACGGCTCTCATCTTTGAGGCTGATGAGGATATGCGGCTTTGCAGAAACGATATCCTTATTAAGAATGTGCACACCATCAAATGTTACATCCAGCAAAGGATTGTAATTATCTGCCCTTACAAACAGGTCTTTATACAACACATTATTAAAGTGGTAAGCCTCGGGCTGGTCGTTATTGGGATTAAAATCAACGAATAAGGTATTTAATCCCGGGTAATTCCTGGTATCGATCTTATAACTGATCGACATGGTATCCCCCGAAACCAATACTTTTCCTTTGGGCAGCTGTACCGGGTGCGGAATATTCATCCTGTCGGTAATAACGAAATTCACTTTTAAACTATCCGCAAAAGCGGTCTGGCTGATATTTTTGAAAGCCAGTTTAAAATCAACGATCTCACCCTGGTCAACAGTATCTTTCATTACAAAAAGGATATTGGGAGCTACAGCACCTTCAGGCACATAGGTCGCATTCACCCTCCAGTACCTTAACTGGTGCGGCGTTGCATTTACCGAATCGATATTCAGCATTTTCAACCTTAAATAAGGATAGGTCGCTGCATTGATCCAGCTCAAAGAAGTGTCAAGGGCAGGCCTTACCGTAGTTAAAAGCGTACTGGTACCGGTACTGGTGATACCATATATTTCCACAGCATTGGAATCAGTAACCGGGTTATCAAGGGAGGTACCTCTCCAATGCAGTTCATTCCATTGTTTGGCCGGACCCAATTTGTCTGACATGATATCGCCTGAAAGCTGGTTACCCATTACATGGAAACCAACATTCAATTTATCGGTTGACAACAGACCAAAAGTTTGGGTTACCGCAACACCCGTCCCTTTTTTATAAACAAGAACAAAAGGCAGGTGTGTTTTTACAGAATCGATATAACTGAATCCCGCATTTTTTAATGCATAATACATGGAGTTCGGCCCATCGGTCATCCATTCAGGTGCAAAGTGTGTAAATGGACCTGCCGGGCCATTTGTCATTACCACATAATGTCCATCAGGTATAGAATCAACCAGGAACTTTCTTACTACTTCCCGCTGCGCAGGGGTTTCAATTTTAAACTGGTACCATCCTGGCTTAGCTGTTGGATTAATGGGTATAGGCCTTACGCTTCCATACTGGCCGGTTACCCCGTTATCTTTGTTTACCCATACTTTCTTTGTTACCGTATCAATGATATAAAATCTTAGCCCTTCGGTATTGGGTGCAAGCCCCGGTCCGTAAAACCCTTCCATTACTAAGATACCATCATTCCTTATGGAATAATCCGGGCCCTGGTTGGAAGCCGGATATATAGTTGTACGCACAATAAACTCAACCGGCCGGGTTGTATACCTGAAACGCCTGTCACTATCGAGTGTGATCTTATCGTAGGTATTTTTCTGGAACTGGTAATAATGCGACTGGTTAAACCCTGTAGCACCATTCGCCAGATAAACGAATGAAAAATTATTCCAGATGATATTGTTACCGGATAAAGGAACGGTTGAAGTTCTCCAGTAATAAACCGTACTGTCTGTAAAAGTAATATTTGACGGGCTGAATTGGATCACACCTCCTGTTCCGCTTATATTGTATATTTTTTTGAACGGAGAATTGTATAATTCTGTTGTATCGATCTCCATTACATACTGGCGCTGGCCGCTTAAAGGATTGGCCGTGCTGGCATAAAAATTAATGTTCTGCTGGTTAACGATGGAATAATTGTAAGGAGAGACAGGGCGCAGCTCATCCTCAAAAATATAAAAGTCCTTGCTGAGGATATTATTCATTTCTGATAACTCCGCAATGTGGCCCTCATCATCCAGTGAAACAATGAGTTTATTAAGGCCCTTATCTGTTATCGATATCGGAACCACCAGGTGAATGGAATCCATATAAATAATAGCAGGGATCTTTTGGTTATATAGAACCCTTATAGAATCGTTAGGTAATTTTTGTTTTACAGAAACCCTGATGGAATCTCTTATTGCCTTGCCGATATTCATCATCTTTATATCTACAGTAAAATTGTTGTCGGCTACCGTAATGATATTAGGCGTGAACTTCACCAACTGGTCTTCTATCACATAATCAGGCTGGGCAAAGGAATTTATTTTTAAAGCAGGGTCACCATGAAGGTTTACTTCTTCAAGATGTATCCTGGTATAGAAATCGAGATTACCGGGATTACCGCCAAGTGACTGCAATGTATTCTGGATCTGCTGACCTACAGTAGCCCCATACATCCTCCTGCAAAAAACATCATAAAAATCGGTATTGTAAAAATTAAGGAAAGGCGCAATACCAAAGTGTGTACTTCCTAAAAATCCAATGCTCCCTTTATGATCAAGCAATACATACTTTTCCGAGAGTGACATCCCTGCATAACCCGCAGGACGGGTACTACTGAACGTGAAAAAATTACCCACCGTACACCCGCTCACATGCATGAATGGATACTTACCATTGTTTTGGTAATTCTCAGGGTAGTTCAGGTTAATGGCAAGTTCATTGGCAGAGGAGTGACCGAAATATTTCACATAACTAAGTCCTTCCTGGAACAATTGACTTATACGAAGGCTCTGTTGCTGCTCGATAGCAGAAACCGAAGTTTTTGCAAAGGTTTCTACATGTGCCCCGTACAAAGTGTCTTCGGCAATATCCTTGTAACCATTCATATAGATAAGGAAATCCGCGTTCTCTGTACTGTCTGAGCCGCCGATGGTGTGCAGGAAATTTTTCATCCAGCCCTTATCAGCAATGGTCTGGCTGGGAGATTGTTGTACCTGCTCGTATTGTTTCATCTTATCCAGGTAAACACCAACTTCAGTTCCGTTGATCGCACCCAGTCTTCCGATGGGTACCAGGGGAACAACGGTACCTGGCGCTGAAGCTAACAGTATATCAGATGCGGGCCAGCCAAAG
>Ga0193706_1000532_pt1 | contig 21613 bp, 19 predicted proteins | sample U3c1metaG_FD_160130 | JGI IMG/M metagenome (GOLD analysis project Ga0193706, IMG submission 160130) | Soil microbial communities from a riparian zone of the East river system, Colorado, United States - U3c1 | ecosystem: Environmental > Terrestrial > Soil > Riparian zone | place: USA: East River... | reverse complement strand
CCGCTGGCGAGTCGTGGCCGGTGCGAGTCGATTCCTTCCTCGAGTCCGGCATCGCTGCCGCGGACGTCGAGCGCTGGGTGCAGACGGCCTCGGTCCTCCACTCGAACGGGGACGGTCTCGACATCGCCGTCAAGGACGAGCGGATCGTCGGCGTTCGCGGCCGCGCCGGGGATCGCATCAACCACGGCCGCGTCGACCCCAAGGACCTCTACGGCTGGCAGGCCAACAACAGCGCCGACCGGCTGACCCGGCCGCTGATCCGCCGCGGCGGCAGCCTGGTGGAGACCGACTGGGAGGAGGCGATGGATGCCCTCGTCTCCCACTCTCGCGAGCTGCTGGACGGCCCCGGCGGCTTTGGCCACTTCGGCTTCTACACCTCGGGCCAGCTCTTCCTCGAGGAGTACTACACGCTGGCGGTGCTCGGCAAGGCGGGTCTGGGGACCCCACACATGGACGGGAACACGCGCCTCTGCACGGCGACCGCGGCCGCCTCCCTGAAAGCCAGCTTCGGCACCGACGGCCAGCCTGGCTCCTACACCGACGTCGACCACTGCGACGCGATCGCGCTGTGGGGGCACAACGTCGCCGAGACCCAGACGGTGCTCTGGATGCGGATGCTCGATCGCCGCCGCGGCTCCGATTCGCCGCGGATGCTCGCCGTCGACCCGCGGCCGACCCCGGTGGCCAAGGAGGCCGACCTGCACCTGGCGCTCCGCAGCGGCACCAACCTGGCGCTGATGAACGGGCTCGCGCGGGAGCTGATCGAAAACGAGTGGATCGACCGCGACTATGTCGATGCGCACGCGCTCGGCTTCGAACGGCTGGAGGAGACGGTCGCCCCCTACGACCCGGAGACGGTGGCGGAGATCTGCGGCCTCGCTCCCCGCGAAGTGCGCGAAGCGGCGGAGTTGATCGGCGGCTGCGAGCGGCTGCTCTCGACCGTCCTGCAGGGCTTCTACCAGTCGAACCAGGCGACCGCGAGCGCCTGCGCCGTCAACAACATCCACCTGCTGCGCGGCATGCTGGGCCGGCCCGGTTGCGGGCTCTACCAGATGAACGGGCAGCCGACCGCCCAGAACACCCGCGAGACCGGCGCCGACGGCGACCTCCCGGCGCTGCGCAACTGGGACAACCTCGACCACATCGAGGAACTGGCGAAGCTGTGGAACGTAGAGCTGCAGACGATTCCCCATTGGGCGCCGCCGACCCACGCGATGCAGATCTTCCGCTACGCGGAGCAGGGCTCGATCAAGCTGCTCTGGATCAGCGCCACGAACCCGGCCGTGTCGCTGCCGGAGCTGGCCCGGATCCGCCAGATCCTCAGCAAACCCGAGCTGTTCGTGGTCGTCCAGGATCTCTTCATGACCGAGACGGCTGAGTTCGCGGACCTCGTCCTGCCCGCCGCGACCTGGGGTGAGAAGACCGGCACCTTCACCAGCGTCGATCGCACCGTCCATCTCTCCGAGCAGGCGGTGGACCCTCCGGGGGAAGCGCGCGCCGACCTCGAGATCTTCCTCGACTACGCGCGGCGCATGGACTTCCGCGACCGCGACGGAGCGCCGCTGATCAAGTGGGACGACGCCGAGTCGGCCTTCGAAGCCTGGAAGGAGTGCAGCAGCGGGCGCCCCTGCGACTACAGCGGGATCAGCTACGAGAAGCTGCGGCGGCTGCAGGCGATCCAGTGGCCGTGCAACGAGGAGCATCCCGAGGGGGCCGAGCGCCTCTACGTCGACGGCGCCTTCAACACCGACCCCGACTACGCCGAGACCTTCGGCCACGATCTCGCCACCGGGGCGGCGCTGAGCGAAGAGCAGTACCGGGCCAAGGAACCCGGGGGCCGGGCCTTCCTCCACGCGCTCCCCTACGAGCCCTCCCCGGAGGTGACCAGCGACGAGTACCCGCTGCTGCTGAACACCGGCCGCACCGTCTACCAGTTCCACACGCGGACGAAGACCGGACGGGCGCCGCAGCTCGCCGCCGCCGCGCCCGACGTCTGGGTCGAGGTCCACCAGGACGACGCCGCGGCTATCGGCCTGGAAGAGGGCGACCGGGTGCGGATCGAGTCGCCGCGCGGGGCGATCGAGGCGCCGGTGCGGATCAGCGGCATCCGCCCCGGAGTCGTCTTCGTCCCCTTCCACTACGGCGGCTGGGATCTGGAGCAGGGCGCCGATCAGCCGCCGCGTGCCGCCAACGAGCTCACCATCACCGCCTGGGACCCGGTCTCCAAGCAGCCGATCTTCAAGGTCGCCGCGGTGCGGCTCGAGAAGATCGGGACGGGTGGGGGAGAACCTTCGCCTGCTCCGACCACCACTGCCTCCGCCCCGACGACGGACGGCGTGCCGGCCACCAGCGGCGGCCAGGCGGCGGAGTCGGACTCACGCATCGAGGTCGGCTGATGCACCTGGCCCATTACCTGGGTCTCGTGCACCGCTCGCAGCTGGAGCTCGCCGACGCCTTCCGCGAAGTCGGCAAGGCGCATTCCGACGAGTCCGATGTCTTTCACATCACCCAGCGCCTGGCGCGCCAGTGCGATGACCACGCCGAGAAGCTGCAGCGATTCGTCGAGCGCTACGGCGAGGAGGCGCCGGAGGAGCCCGAGCGTCTGCACAGCGATCTCTTCGGGGGCACGCGCGCAGGGCCCTTGGGACTCCTGCGCGATCTTCACGACCTCTACCTGATGGCGGCGGAGGTCGACATGGCCTGGACCCTGGTGGCCCAGGCGGCCCAGGCCGTCCGTGACGGCGAGCTCCTCAGCATGGTGCAGGAATCGGAGCAAGAGACGGCGACGCAGATGGACTGGCTGCGAACCCGCATGAAGCAGGCAGCGCCGCAGGCGTTGGTGGTCGCCGAGTGACGACGCACGGCTGACCCGAAGGCACCGCTCGGGTCAGCGGTAATTCGTGGCTTCCCCGCGAGCATTCCTAACAGATGACTGGCCCACGACAGGCGCGGCGATTCGCCGCGCAGTACGGTCAGCTCGATGCGGATCGCCACCTGGAACGTGAACTCGGTGAAGCAGCGGCTGCCGCGACTGCTCCCCTGGCTGGACGAGCGGAATCCGGACGTGGTCTGCCTGCAGGAGACCAAGCTCGCCGACGACGCTCTGCTCGATCTGCTCGGGGACGAGCTGACGAACCGCGGTTACCAGGTTGCCGTACACGGAGAGGCGAGCTGGAACGGCGTCGCGATCTTCTCGCGCGTCGGTTTGGAGGACGTCGTTCCGGGCCTCGCGGGCGGCCCTGGCTTTCCGCACCAAGAGGCGCGGGCGCTGTCGGCCACCTGCGGCGGCATCCGCGTGTACTCGGTCTATGTGCCGAACGGGCGCGAGCCGGGCTCGGAGCACTACGAGTACAAGCTGGCTTGGCTGGCCGCGCTGCGCGACGCCGTGGCCGCGGAGCCCGAGGCGGCGCTCGTCTGCGGTGACGTGAACATCGCCCCGACCGACGAGGACGTCTTCGACCCCGAGGCCTACGTCGGGCAGACGCACGTGACGGCGCCCGAGCGCGCCGCCCTGGCGGAGCTCCGGGCGCTGGGACTGCGCGACGTCGTCCGCGACCGCTGGCCGGGCGAGCGCGTCTTCAGCTACTGGGACTACCGGGCCGGGATGTTCCACCGGGACCTGGGGATGCGGATCGACCTGATCCTCGCCGCCGCGCCGCTCGCCGCCCGGGTCCGCGCGGCGTGGATCGACCGGCTGGCGCGGAAGGGGAAGGGACCGAGCGACCACGCACCGGTGATCGTCGACCTCGACGAGGCCCCCGACGGCGACATCGGACCCGTCGTGCCGCCGCCATCGGCGCCGGTCACGAGGCGGGGAGCGGCCAAGCTGCCCCAGTCGCCTTAGTACGTTCGGCGGATCGCCTGGGCCTCCGGCCGCACTCGCCGATATCGTCCGCCGTCGGCGAGCTGGCGGAGAAGAATCCGGCGCGCCGGTCGAGCAATGCGCCGGATCAGCCTCGAGAGAATCGTCATGCTGGCCCTGCTCGCGGGGGCGGGCTTGGCCTGCGTCCTGGGGTTGGCCAAGCCGCCGACCGAAGCCACCCACACGACGCCGCGGCAGGAAACGCTCGACCTCGTTCGCGTCGCCCTCACCACCTGCCTCGCGGTGACGCTGGTGATGGGGCCCGGGCTCGCTGCGCGGGAGCTTTTCGATCGCCCGATCCGGCTCGCCTTCGTGCCGCTCTTCGGGATCGGCGTGATGACTTTCGCCGGCTGCCTGGCCTGGTGCCTGCACGGCGTCCTCGGGACCGAGATCGCCTGCATTGCGGTCGTCGGCCCCGTGCTCGGGCTGATGTTCGGAACCCTCCTGGCCGCCGGTCCGGAGGACTTCCTCACCCCGGAGGAGCAGCGCACGCTGCTGCTCCTGGCGATCCCCGTCGGGCTGGCAATCGCCCGCTCGCTCTGGTCGCTGGGGCCGATCGGCGAGCTCGACGCGGGCCTGATCGCGCACAACCTGGTCACCGAGGGGCGACCCGACAGCCACATCTCCTTCGTCGTCACCCAGATGGTCGCCCACGGCACGAAGCCCTACGGACCCGAAGGCTATGACCTCTTCGCGCCCTACCTGTTCTCCTCGCGCGGCCCGGTGGCGGGAATCGCCAGCGCGCCGGTCGTGCTCGTCAGCGGCGGCCGCCCGGTCCTCGGCGTTCCCAACCAGCACTGGGAGCCGTTCGACGCCCAGGGCTTCATGGCGTACCGGATCGCGATGATCACGATGAGCGCGACCGCGCTGCTGTCGCTGTGGGAGCTGGTCCGGAAGCTGGCCGGCCCGCGGGCGGCACGCCTCGCGCTCGTCCTCGGGATCAGCACCCCGTTCGTCTTCGCCGAGCTGATCTTCACCTGGCCGAAGCTCCTCGCCGCCTCCTTCATCCTCCTCGCCGCCCTCTGGCTGGTCGAGCGCAAGCCGCTGCGGGCCGGGCTCTCGGTCGGCATCGGCTTCCTCTTCCACCCGGGAGCGCTGCTCGGCTACTTCGCGCTCGGGCCGCTGGCGCTCTGGCCGCTGCGCGGGGCGAAGCTGAAGCGGCCGCGGGTTCGGACCCTGCTGCTGATGGCGGCCGGCACGGCGGTGTTCCTCGTCGCCTGGATGTTCGCCAACCGCGGCCACAACATCCAGAGCGGCTTCCTCGACTACTTCGAAGAGGCGGGGCCCAACTACCACCCCTCGGTCTGGGAATGGATCTCCTTCCGCTTCACCTCGCTGATGGACACGAGCGCGCCGCTCTACCTGCCGATCTTCCAGGACCACAACGTCTCGATCAACACCCTCTTCGGCACCTCCCCCGGCGTCTCCCACTTCTTCTTCCAGTACTGGACGGGGGTCCCGTTCGGCTTCGCGATCCTCTTCTTCCCGCTGCTGGCGGTCAGCCTCTGGCGCTTCGCCAAGCGCTGGACCTGGCCCTTCTTCGCGGTGGTCGTCATCCCCTTCGTCGTCTTCTGGATCTACTGGGGGAACGGCAGCTCCGGCTTCCTGCGCGAGGGGATGCAGGCCTGGGTCCTCGCCGTCCTCGCCGTCGTCGCCATCGAGCAGGCCGCCTCGCGCTTCTCCTGGATGCGCTCGCGCGCGATCCGCGTGATTCTGGTCCTCCGCGCCTTCGAGGTCTTCGCCCTCGCCGTCGGCGCCACCCTCGGCACCCGCGGTCCGAACCCGATCAGCGTCGACCACTACTTCAGCTACGCGATCAACGACGCCGTCGCCGTCACCGCGATCGTCTGCTTCTCGGCGCTGATGATGTTCGCGATCTGGCGCGAAACGGCGCCGGGCTCGATGCTTGGAGCGGCCGACGCGCCCCGCGAAGGCCGCCAGGTGCAGCACGCCCCCTTACGTTGAGGCTTCCCTGCGCAGACCCTCCGCCATGCCTTCGGCCGCGGCGAGTTGCTCCCGCAGCTTCTCGCAGCGGGCGTCCGCCGCCGCGGCGTACATCGCCAGCCGCTCATGGACCTGCTCCGCATCCCCGCTGCTGTCGCGAGCGGCGTCGAGCGTCTCGAGGAGGTCGCGCATCTCCTCGAGGGTGAAGTCGAGGGGCTTCATCTGCTTGACGAGGCGCAGGCGCGCGATGTCCGCGTCGGTGTAGAGGCGAAAGCCGCCGCTGGTGCGTCCCGAAGGAGGGGCCACCTCCACCTCGCCGTAATAGCGAATCGTCCGCAGCGAGAGCCCGACCGCCTTGGCGACGGCACCGATCTGGTGCAGCGCCGGGGCATCGACGTTCGATTTCGCCATTGGCACAGCTTAGGCGGCGGGCTGCAGGCGGCCGGCCAGGTTTCCGTGGAAGGCGCTGCTCGCCTCGTTCATGCCGACGAGCTCGACCGTCTTGCCGTGGCGGGCGTACTTGGCGACCACCTGGTCGAGCGCCGCGACCGTCGAGGCGTCCCAGACGTGGGACTCGCTGAGGTCGATCACCACGCGGTCGGGGTCGCCGACGTAGTCGAAGTGATCGGCGAGGTCGCTGCTCGAAGCGAAGAAGAGCTCACCGCTCACCGCGTAGACCGCGGGCCCGGGGTCCTCGGCCTGGCGGTCCTCGCCGCTCCGCTGGAAGTGCGGGAAGTGAAGGTGGAAGCGGTGATGCTCGGGCGTGATCCGGGTGACCGTGGTCAGCCGCTGCACGCGGCGCGCGAAGAGAAGCGCCGCGACGACGACGCCGGCGAGCACCCCGATCGAGAGGTTGGAGGTGACGACGGTGAGGACCACGGTCACGACCATCACCGTCGTCTCGCTCGTCGGCATGCGCTTCAGGTGCGACGGTTTGACGCTTTCCCAGTCGAAGGTCGAGTAGGCGACCACGAACATCACCGCGACGAGCGCCGCCATCGGGATCTCGGAGACGATCGGATTCAGCCCCACCACGAGGATCAGCAGGAAGACGCCGGCGAGGAAGGTCGAGACGCGGGTGCGGGCGCCCGCTTTGACGTTGATCATCGTCTGGCCGATCATCGCGCAGCCGCCCATCCCGCCGAAGCAGGCGGTGACGATGTTGGCGACGCCCTGGCCCCAGGACTCGCGGGTCTTGTCGGACCCGGTGTCGGTCAGGTCGTCGACGAGGCGCGCGGTCATCTGGGTCTCGAGTAAGCCGACGATCGCCATCGTTATTGCCGGCAGGGCGATCAGCGACAGGGTGTGGAGGCTGAATGGCACGTCGGGCAGACCGAGGCTCGGCAGTGAGTGGGGGAGGGCGCCTTTGTCGCCGACGGTCGGGACCGAGCTGAGGCCGCCGACGACGGTGATCGCCGTGATCACGACGATCGCGATCAGCGGCGAGGGGATCACCCGGTTGAAGCGCGGGAAGAGGACGATGATCAGGAGCCCGGCGGCGACGAGCGCGTAGACGACCGCCGGAACGTGCTTCAGGTTCGGCCACTGGGCGACGAAGAGCAGGATGCCGAGGGCGTTGACGAAGCCGACCGAGACCGAGCGTGGCACGTAGCGCATCAGCTTGGCGACGCCGATCAGCCCCAGCGCCACCTGCACCGCGCCGGCGAGGAGAACCGCCGCCACGAGGTAGTCGACGCCGTAGTGCTTGGAGAGCGATGCCAGGACCAGCGCGGTCGACCCGGTCGCGGCGGAGATCATCGCCCGCCGGCCGCCGACGATCGAGATCGTCACCGCCATCGTGAAGGAGGCAAAGAGCCCGACCCTGGGGTCGACGTCGGCGATCACCGAGAAGGAGACCGCCTCCGGGATCAGGGCGATTCCCACCACCAGCGCCGCCAGGATCTCGGTTCGCCATAGGGCCGGCGACCGCCACCACTCCGCCCCGGGGAGAGGTGCGCTGGGCTCGGACTGGGCTGTTGCGGTCATGGATCGGCCGAAGTGGGTCGACCCGACGTGCTCCCAATCGGAGAGCCGGCGGATGGAGTGGAAGGGAGGAGGGAGGTGGGTGACCGGGCGCCGGTTGGGCACCCAGATCTCTACCCTAGCGTAAGAGTAGGTTAGATCCCGTCGACTGATCCTTGACCAACCCGCCATCGCCATCTCGAAGCTCCGGCCCCGACTCGAGGCTCGCGGGCGTCCCCGTCTACTGCTCTTGGAGCGGCGGCAAGGATTCGGCCCTGGCGTTGCACGAGGCAGTCCAGGCCGGAGCCGAGCCGCGCTTCATCGTCTCGATGCTCACCGAGCGGGGCGAACGCTCTCGCTCGCACGGGATCCGGCGCGAGCTGCTCGCGGCGCAGGCCGCCGCGGTCGGCTTGCCGATCCGCTTCGGCGCCGCCACCTGGGCTGACTACCGCGAGGAGTTCGTGCGGGTGGCGGGGGAAGGCGTCGCGGAGATCGGAGCGCGCGCCGGGGTCTTTGGCGACATCGACATCGGCGAACACCGCGAATGGGAGGAAGATGTATGTGCCGAGCTCGGGGTGGCAGCGGTCTTGCCGCTCTGGCTCCGCGACCGCGGCGCCGTGACGGAGCAGCTCCTCTCGGCGGGGTTCCAGGCGCTGATCGTCGCGGTTCGCGACGGCGCTCTTCCGCCGGAGCTGCTGGGGCGGACCCTCGATGCGGACTCCCTCGCCGAGATCAAGGCCGCGGGCGCCGACGCCTGTGGAGAGAACGGCGAGTTCCACACCTTCGTCCTCGACGGGCCGATCTTCGAGCGCCCCGTTGAGGTGATTGCCGGCGAGAAGAGTCTCCGCGACGGGGTCTGGTTCCTCGACCTCTCTCCGAGCCGCTAGGTCCTGAGCAACAGCGGCTCCGGCTGAGCGCTCGATCCTCGCTGCGGTAGGGGGCGAAGGAATGGTCGTGGTCGCGGCGATCTCGCCGGTTGTTACAGTCGCCCGTCGATGGAATGGAGCATCCTCCACACCCTCAACGACTTTCTCTACCGCCACGACTCGGTCGAGGATCCGCTGCTCTTCTACATCAACGTCTCGGAGGCGCTCTTCGTCGCGACCCTCCTTCTGATCTTCCTCTTCGCCAACGGCGAGCGGCTGAGGAGCTGGCGCCGGGCAGCGGTAGCCGCTGCTCTCAGCGCCGGCCTCGCGCTCCTGGTCGGCAAAGTGATCTCTGAACTCGTCGACCGGGCGCGTCCATTCGTCGTCGATCCCAACGGGGTCCACCTCTTCTCCGGCCACGCCGCCGACCCCGGCTTCCCCAGCGATCACGCCACGGGCGCCTTCGCCGTAGCGATGGCGATCTATCTGCGCAAGCCCTCCTGGGGGTTCGTCGCCCTGCTGGCCGCCGCGCTTCTCTCGGTCGGCCGCGTTGCGATCGGCGTCCACTTCCCGAGCGACGTACTCGCCGGCGCGGTGGTCGGTTGCCTCGCCGCCTCCGTTCTCTGGATCGGGCCGCTCCGCAGGCGGATTGATGCCCTGTCGGACCGGCTCGGAGGCGGCATCGAACGGGGTCTGCGATGGGCCGGCGCCCGTCTTGGCCTCCGAACCCGAAGCTGAGGGGACGCGCGGCTGGGCGCGAGTCTGAGTCCTCAGGCTTCGGGAGTGGTTCAGGCGCTCGCGTCGGCGATCGCGCCCTCGGTCTCGACTTTCTCCTCCGCTTTCCCGCGCCCGAAGCGGCTGACCAGGGCGGGAATCAGCAGGGTCCGCGCGATCAGGGTGTCCAGCATCAGGCCGGCAAACATCGCGAAGGCGATCTCGCGGAAGCTCTGGATCGGGATCAGCGCGACTGCGGCGAAGGAGAGGGCCAGGATGACTCCGGCGACGGTGATCGCCCGGCCCGCCTGCGAGCCGGCGGTCCTGATCGCCGGCTTCAAGTCGGTTTGATCCGCCTCGCGCCAGATCCTGTTGATCAGGAAGACGTTGTAGTCGGCGCCGAGGGCGAGGAGGAGGATCGCGCTTGCCACCGGGACGAAAAAGGCCAGCTGCCCGTATCCGAGCAGGTCCTGGAAGACGTAGACGGTCAAGCCCAGGGCGGCGGCGACGACCAGCACGCTGACCCCGACCAGATACAGCGGCGCCGTGCGGCTGCGCAGCAGCGCCCAGAGCAGCAGCAAGAGGACCGCCAACGCGGCCGGGGCGACGCGCGCGAAGGCGCTCCAGGTGTCTTCGGTCAGTTCGGTGGCGATCGTCGTGTCACCGGTGACGCCGACCGTCGCACCGCCAAGGCCGCTGCGTTCGAGCAGCGTCGGCAGGTCCGCTTCCAGCCCCGAGAGGGCTTCCGATGACCGCGCCCCATCGGGGTCGCCGTCGAGGATCAGTACGAAGCGCGCCGCGTTGCCGTCCGGCGCGAGCAGGATCCCCGACCCGCCCGGTAGATGCCCCGTGCCCGGGCCGAGGACCCCGGCGACCCCGTCCTCTTCGGAGAGGCTGGATTCGAAGCGGCCGAGCTCGTTCTCCCTGCGGGCGATTCCTTCGTCTTCGAGCACCAGCATCGTCGGCCCGAGCACACCGGGCCCGAGGCCGGTTGCCGCGAGGTCATAGCCCCGCCGGGGCGAGGTCGTCTCGGGCAGGCCGCGGATCACCGGGTTGCCGAGAGCCATCTCCCTGAGTCCACTCGCAGCGGCGCCGAGGACAAGCAGGCAGAGGACGGTGATCAGCGCGGGGAAGCGCACCGCGACGCCGATCAGCGCCCCCCGGGCGCCCGAGCCGGCATCGGCGCCATCGGCCTGATCGGTGTCTTCGCCAACCAGCCGGTGCGGCCAGAGCAGCGCCCGGCCGAAGATCGCCAGCGCCGCCGGCACCAGCGTCATCGCCACCGCCGCCGCGACCACGACGGCGACCGCCATGGCCGGCCCGAAGGCAGCGAGGAAGCTCATCCCCGAGATCAGCAGCGTCAGGGTCGCGCCGGCGATCATCAGCGCCGCGGTGAAGATCACCGGCAACAGCTCCCCGGTCACCTCGACCACTGCCCGCCGGGGGTCGATTCCTTCCAGCAGCCGCTGGCGGTATCCCGAGACGAAGAAGACCAGGTAATCGGTGAGGACGCCGAAGATCAGCCCGACGATCACCGGGTCGGCCTCCTGCGGAATCGTGATGCCGAAGCGTTCCGCGATCCAGCCGAGGACGCGGTCGGTGCACAGGTAGGCGATGCCGACCGACGCCATGCCCAGCAGCGGCACGCCGACCGAGCGGAAGTAGAAGGCAAGGATGCCGACGACGAGCAGAACCGTCGCCAGCTCGACCCAGACGATGTGGTTGTTGGTAACGGTGGTTTCGGCCCTGGTCGCCGGCACGGCGCCGGTCACCTCGGTGGCGTCGGCGCCCGTCGCCCGTTCCAGGCCCGAGGCAAACCGCTCGGCCCTGTCCTGGGACTCGGATTCGCTCAGCGAGGGGTCGATGTACAGATAGACGACCAGGGTGGTGGCGGTCCGGCGGGCGGCAAGCAGCCCCGGGGCATCGACCAACGGCACGGCCAGCATCGCGCCGCCTCCTGCCTGCCGGTCGGTGGTCGCTATGTAGCGGCTCGCCGCCTCGATGCCCGCGCCTGAAAAGCCGCCCGGTTGGTGGGCGATCACGATCGTCCGGCTGAGCAGCGGCGTGCCGAAGGTCTTGATCGCCTTGCTTTCGACTTCGAGCGCGGTCGAGGAGCGCGGCAACAGGCTGCCGAGCTGGTCCGATCCGGATTCGAAGGCCGAGGGGAGGTGCGCCGTCGCCAGCACCGTTCCCGCGATCCATGCCAGCAGGATCGGGAAGCGAAGCCAGACGATGAGACGGGCGGTCAGGGTCCAGAGGGAGCGCTCCGGCTTCCGCTCGGGAGGGGGGAAGCCGCCGCCGCTCACCCTGCCCTCAGCCCCGCTGGTCTCTTAGGGCAACCGAGGGTCGCGATATTCGGGGTCCACCGCCCTGCGGTCATCGACCACGACCCCGGCTTGCCTGGCCCGACGAGACCAGATGGCCCACTGCCAGATTGCGATCACCAGACCGACGACGCCGACGATCATCAGGATCAAACCGATCGTCTTCAGGTCCACGCCCTTGACGTGGAAGTGGGTGGCGAAGCGCAGGATCGCGCCGGCCGCGATCAGGAAGATGCTTCCCGCAAAAGTCATTTCCGCCGCCCCTAGGCGACCCGTCGGAAAAGGTAGATAGCGAGCAGGATCAGGATGATGACGACGAGAATTCCGACAATGGTCATGACGAGCTCCTTGGTTGGTTTTAACCGTGCGGTGCGACCGTCAACCTCTCACCCGATCAACTTTCCTACCCGATTGGCGAGGACCAAACCACCGGCGCCCACCACCGCGGCCCCCGCATCGCAGGTGCGGCTAAGAAGGGCCTTGTGGCTTCTGGGTCTCGGCGGCCTCCTGGGCATTACGCTCGGCGAGCGCGGCCCTCAACAACCGCAGCGCGTTGTCTTGCATCGCCTCCGCCGCTTGGGCACGGGTCAACCCGGCGATATCGGTAAGCCAGACAAACGCCTCGATGCCGAGCAGCGCCCCGATGCCAAGCGTGAGGGCGCGCAGCTCTTGATCGTCAAGCTCCTCTCGAAGCGGGGCCAGAGCATCTTCCACCCAGCCGATCCGCTGACCACGGTGCATGGGCAACGCTGGCCGCTCCGTCCCGGGGTCCAGCGAAAGGCGCAGCACCGCCCGCATCTCGGGCTCGTACTCGAGCACTCTGCGAGTCTGGTCTTCCGCGACTATCCGTAGCCGGGTCTCGACGTCTTCGCCGGCGTCGGGGGGGAGCAGGGAGGAGCGCTCGGCGTGGGGATATGCGGCGACGAGCAGGTCGTGGATGCCGTCGAAGTATCGGTAGGCGGTGGTGCGCGAAACCGACGCAGCCGTCGACGCGGACTCCATCGTGGGAATGACTCCCTGCGATAGAAGCCCGCGCGTCGCCTCGATCAAGGAACGTCGGGTCTTCGCCTTCTGTTGGGTGCGGCCTCCCTCGACATATGGTACGGTCATCCCATGATGGTACAGGATGTAACACGAACTCCGGTGGTAGTCGGAGCCGGGGACGGCGAGAAGCTGCGGTTTTGGGGCGGGGGGCTAGTCACGGTCAAGGTTGGCAGCCAGGAAAGCGGCAGTGGCCTTTTCCTTTTCGAGGACTTGGTCGCGAGAGGGAAGACGACGCCCCTGCACGTCCACGAGGGCGAGGACGAGCTGCTCTACGTGCTTTCCGGCGAGATCCTCGTCCACATCGATGGAGACGACCATCGGGTCGGCGAAGGGGGGCTCGCGTATGCGCCGCGTGGCGTGGCCCACGCCTTTCTGGTCACTTCGCCGACCGCGCGCCTGCTCACTCTGCTGACGCCAGGAACGGCAGAGCCTTTCTATCGGGACGCGAGCGAGCCCGCCGAGGACCTCGCTGCGGACGCCGGACCAGTCGACTTCGACCGGGTGCGCGAAGCCGCGCAGCGCTCCGGTGGCATGCGCGTGCTCGGTCCGCCCCCCTTCGAGCCCGAGGCTGAGCATCCCTAAGCTCTTCCTCGTCGTCAGCGGCGCCAGGAAGCTCGGCCGAGGGAGAGCTAGCTCGAATCAAGTGAGTCGGTGATCGTAGGAAGGCAGCAGGGCGGCGTCGATTTCGCCGGGCTCGGTGCGTTCGAGACGGAGCATCGCTTCCTCGCCGTCGAGAGTCAGGGTCGAGACCTGGTTGTCGAAGTAGGGCCCCTCGAGCAGTCGCCAGCGGCAGCCCGGGTCGGGAACGCCGGCGAGTTTCGCCAGGCCTGAGCAGAGCGAGCCGAGAACGCGTCCAAACGCCGCCCGCACCACCCGCCGCTCTTTCTCTTCGAGAGGGTTGCGGTAGGGAGAGCAGACGGCCTGATAGATCGGGCTGCGGTCTGAGTCGCTGCCGGGCAGCCCCAGCTCGCAGAGGTAGGCGTGGTGGACGTCGCCTGAGAGGACGACGATCGACTTCGGTGGCTTGCCGTGCTCGCCCTTCGCCACCGCGGCGAGCAGGTCCCTCAGCTTGGCGAAGGAATCCTGGAACGCCGCCCAGTGGTCGAAGTCGACTTCGCGTCGCAGCCGCTCGCTGCCCCTCGCGATCGCCGATCCCCAGGCGCCGTCACACAGCCGCTCATTCCAGGCCTCCAGCCGGTCGAAGGCAGGAGAGAGCAGGAATGGCACCGTCGTCGCCAGCAGCAGATGGTCGAAATCGCCGCGGCAGTGCTCGACGATCCAATCCCACTCCTCCGCGTCGACGATCGCTCGCTGGTCCGCCTCGAGCACGCGACCGGCTCGTGAGTCGATGAACACCGCCCTGGTCCGGCCGAAGTCGCGGTAGAAGCTCCACCGCGACCCGGATGTATCGATGTGGATCTCTTCGGCCCAGGACCGAATCACCTCCGAGGCTTGCTGATTCCCGCGAGCTTTCCGGTAGACCTCGCTGTTGTCGAGCTCGTCCGGCGAGAGATTGCCGAGATGCTGGTAGATCCAGTAGCTGGTGGTGCAGGCGACGGCCCGGCGGTGCCACCAAGAGCATTCGCGCATTTCGTCCAACCATGAGCGGGAGATGTTCCAGTCGTCACTCATGTCGTGGTCGTCCCAGAGCATCGAGACCGAGACCGTGGAAAACAGCCAGCGGATCAGCGGCTCGCTCCAGCTCTCGCGGTAGAGCCAGGTGTACTCCTCGAAGTCGAGGATCTCCTCCCCCGGGGGCGTCTCGGCGCCGCGCCGCTCCCTGATCTTGGCCCGAGTCTTCGGCGAGCCCTCGTCCACGTAGACCTGGTCGCCGAGCAGGAACAGCTGATCGGGACGACGGAAGCGCTCGTTCTCGACCATCTGCTTGGCGAGCACCCACAGGGCGTCCGGCTCGAAGCCGTTCTCCTGGTCGGCGCTGTCGGTGAACGGAGGCTCGTGGGGCAGGGCGACGCGGCACGAGCCGAAGGCGATCTCCAGCGGACCGGAGCCGCCGAGGGTGTGGATCACGCTCGGGGGCATTCCCCCCGGCGTCGGCCAGACCTCGGCACCGTCCAGGGCCACCTCGTACTCGTACGCGGAGTCGGGCTCGAGGTCTTCGAGCCGGACCAGCGCGAAATGGTGATCCTCGACCCGAAAGGTCGGCTCGCTGCGGCCGAGGATCTCAACCTCGCACTGATCGCTCGTCTCGACCCAGATCGTCGCCTCGGTATCCGAGACATAGCGAAGCAGGGGGCCTATCAGTAGCTCTGGCAACAGCTACAGCTGCCCCTCGACGGCGACGATGATGATCAGCATGGTGGACAACTGCATCTACCTGTCTTTCTGAACTTCAAACCGGGCTGGCGGCGGTTTGCGTTTCGTTCTGTTCGCTCAGCCCACCGAGAGGCAGACCGCGGTTGCGTCGTCGCTCAGCTCAGCGTCGCTCGCGTCGAGCACGGCGCGGTGGATTTCTCGCACGGTTTCGGCAGCGGACCCGTGGCCTGAGCGTCGCGCCGCGTCGATCAGGCCGCTCTCCCCTAAGCCGGCCTGGCCCGGACCGGACTTCATCACGCCGTCGGAGACCATCAGCAGGCGGTCGCCGACATGAAGGCTCTCGGAGCGCTCCGCCGGTTTCGGGGCCGCACGTCCACCAAGCCCGTGGGCCGAGCCCATGCTCAGCGCCTCGGCGCTCCCGTTCTCACGGAGGATCACCGGATCGACGTGGCCGCAGTTGGCGATTTCCAGCTCGTGGGCGGCGGGATCCCAGCGTGCGATCACCGCCGTCATCTCGGCCCGCGGTCCCGGCATTTCGCGAAGCGTCTGGTGCATCACCATCAACGCCCCCGTGAGCTGGGCGCCGCTGCGCCTGCTGGCCCGCAGCGCCCCCAGGGCAATGGCGCTGGCGGCGGCGGAGCGGGTGCTCTCACCCAGCCCGTCGGCGAGGGTCACCCAGACCCCGTCGGGGTTCTCGATCACGTCGAACCAGTCGCCGGCGACCTCATACGTCGGCAGCACGTTGCCCGCGACTTCGCCGCCGCTGACGCGCGTTATGCGCGGCGGCAAGAGGCTCTGTTGGATCTCCGCAGCGGCGCGGGGCTGTTTCCCACGCTGGGCGCTCGCGAAGACATCGGTGTAGCGGTCGGCCAGAGTCACCGCGGCGGCGGCCTGTCGAGCCAGCTCGGTCAAAGGCTCGCGAGGGCGGCCGAAGGCGATCAGCGCGCCGATCGCGCGCCCCCGCAGCCAGAGCGCGAACAACTCGACTCCGCGGAACCTGGAGAGGTCATCGCGCAGGGTGGCAATGCCGTCGGCATCGAGCTCGGGTCCGATCGCGAGGGGAGCGTCCAGCTCCTCGCCGAGGCGCTTGGACCCGGCCATGTGCAGGAGTCGGCTGCCGTCGATGTCGACGACGTAGAGGGCAACTGGAACCTCGGCGATGCGCTGGGCCTCGGCGACGAGTTGCTCGGGAAGAAGCGCCGGCGGCACCACGTCGAAGACCTGGATCGCGTCGAGGGCGAGCGAGCGGCGGCGGCCGAGATGACCGGCGGGAACCGGGCCCTCGGCGTCCTCGGCCAGTTGCACGACCCCGTCTTGGGGGCGCGCGTTGAGCGCCGCGATCAGCGCCTCGCGGTTGGCGAAGCGACGATAGAAGGTCGATCGCGAGACGCCCGCCGCGCTGACGATGTCAGAGAGAGTCGCCGCGGGCGAGTGTTCCAGAAGCCGTTTCCCGGCGTCGAGGATGCGCTCGTCGTTTCGCAGCGCATCGGCGCGGCGCAGATCCGTCTGCTCTTTGTCGTTTGCCTTTGCCATCGCCGAAGCCACCTGGTGGAAGCCTGGAGATGTTGTCTCATCCGCAGGCGAGACCATCACGAACTGAAGCAGATTCTCTCTCAGCGATGCCCCACTTGGGGCATATTGGACAAGCCCGGCGAATCAATCTGGTCAGAGTGGGAAGAGGAGGGACAACCGTCTTCGATCAGCGAGGAGCGTCCAGTGGCTAGATCAAACGATGCGCAAGCGGGTCCCGCGGAGGACCGCTCGCTTGCGGAGCTGATGCAGAGGCTCGGCGAGCAGTCGAGTCGACTTGCCCGCCAGGAGGTCGAACTGGCCAAGGCAGAGATGTCCGCCAAGGGGAAGCAGGTCGCCTTCGGGGTCGGCGCCTTCAGTGCTTCCGGGCTGCTGGCGTTGCTGGCCCTCGGGGCCCTGACCGCCGCCGCGATCCTTGCCCTGGCCACGGGGATGGCGGGGTGGCTGGCGGCGCTGATCGTCGCCGTCGCCTATCTGCTGCTCGCCGGCCTGGCGGCGCTGATCGGCAAGGCGAAAGTGGAAGAGGGCGCACCGCCGGTGCCCGAGCAGACGATCGAAAGCGTCAAAGACGACGTTGGCGCCACCAAGGAGAAAGTGAAGGAGACCAGAGCATGAGCGATACCAGCAAACAGAAGGACAAGAAGACCGAGGAGCAGACCCGCGAGCCCGAGGAGATTCGTGCGGACATCGAGCAGACCCGCGGAGAGCTGGGGGACACCGCGGCCGCCGTCGCCGAAAAGGCCGACGTGAAGGCGCAGGCCAGCGCCAAGGTCGATGAGGTCAAACAGCAGGCGGCCGGAAAAGCGCAGGAGGCCAAAGACAAGGCCAAAGAGGCCACCGATCAAGCTGCCGCGAAGGCAAAGGAAGTCGCTCCGGAGTCCGCCGGGCCAACCATCGAGAAGGCCCAGAGGTTCGTCAACGAGAAACCGCTCGTCGTGATCGGCGTCGCGCTCGTCGCCGTGGTGGTCTTGCGCCGCGTGCTCTCGCGTTAGTCCGATGGCCTCCGAACGGACCAGCTCAGACGCGGAGTTCCGCGACCAGGACGGCGAGGCTCGCCGCGACTACGCACCCGAGGGCGCCGCCGCGGACAGCGGTTGGTGGCCGACGATCAAGCGCACCGCCACCGAGTTCCAGGAGGACAACCTCAGCGACTGGGCGGCGGCGCTCACCTATTACGGGCTGCTCTCGCTGTTCCCGGCGCTGATCGCGATGGTCTCGCTGATCGGGATCTTCGGCGACCCCAAATCGACGACCGACAGCCTGACCGAAATCATCACCGAAGTCGGTCCCGCCTCGGCGGCGGAAACCTTCAAGGGGCCGATCGAATCGCTGACCAAGAGCAGCGGTTCGGCCGGGCTCGCCCTGGTGCTCGGGATCGCCGCGGCGCTGTGGTCGGCGTCGGGCTACACCGGCGCCTTCATGCGCGCCTCGAACATCATCTACGAGACCCCCGAGGGGCGGCCGTTCTGGAAGCTGCGGCCGCTGCAGATACTCGTCACCTTCGCGATGATCGTGATGCTGACCCTGCTCGCGGTCTCGCTGGTCCTCACCGGCCCGGTCGTCTCCGCTGTCGCCAGCCCGCTCGGGATCGGTCAGACCGCGGTCGACGTCTGGAACATTGCCAAGTGGCCAGTGATGCTGGTCGTCTTCATGGCGATGATCGGCGTCCTCTACTACGCCTCGCCGAACGTGAAGCTGCGCGGCTTCAAATGGGTGACGCCGGGGAGCATCGTCGCGGTCGTCGTCTGGATCCTCGCCTCGGCGCTCTTCGCCTTCTACGTCTCCAACTTCAGCTCCTACGACAAGACCTACGGCACCCTCGGCGGCCTGATCGCGCTGCTGGTCTGGTTCTGGATCAGCAACCTGGCGATCCTCTTCGGCCACCAGCTGAACGCCGAGCGCGAGCGCAGTCTCGAGATCGAGGAAGGGCGACCGCGGGCCGAGCGCGAGATCCAGCTCGAGCCCCGCACCGAGCCCAAGGATCAGAAGACCACTTGAGAGACCAACCCGACTGGAGGAACCGATGACGATGACCGACGCACCGTCCCGACTGCTGCCTTTCACCGCAGAGCTGCTCGACAACACTTACGCCCGCGACAACCTGCGCGAAGGCGCCGAGAAGCTGCGCGATGCCTACGGGCGCGCTCGCAAGCGGCGGGTGAAGCCCTCGCAGGACCGCAAGCTGCGGCGCCAGTTCGAGGCGGCGATCGCGGCGCTCGACGAGGGCACCGCGGCGCTGGCGAGCGGCCGCAAGAAACCGAGACGAACCGGCCGCAAGCTTGCGCTCGGCCTCCTGGCAGTGGCCGGGGCCGGCGCCGCGGTGGCGCTGGCGGTCAACGAGGACCTGCGGAATTCGGTGCTCGGCTCGGCCAAGGCACTCGGTGAGGAGATCACCTCGGACACCTCGAGCGACGGGGGCCAGGCATGAAGTTCGTCTTCACTCCGCTCAGCCTCGTCCTCGGGCTGATCGCCGGCACCATCGGGCAGAAGATCTTCGAGAAGCTCTGGGGTCTGGTCGACGACGAAGAGGCGCCGAGCCCCGAGCACCGCGAGTTCTCCTGGCCGAAGCTGATCGTGGCGCTTCTCGTCGAGGGAGCGATCTTCCGTCTGGTCAAAGGCCTGACCGACCACGGCGCCCGCCGCACCTTTGCCAGGGCGACCGGCACCTGGCCGGGTGAGGAAGCTCCCGAACGCGAGTAGCCAGGACTAACGCGGCAGCTGGAGCTTCAGCTGCCGCGTCGTCGTCGTCCCGCCCGCCGGCTTGATCGTCAGGACGACGGCGAGCTCGTGCTTGCTTCCCAGCAGCTGGCGCGCGGCGGAGACCAGCTTGACCTTGACCTTCGCCATCTTGCCGGCCGCAATCGAGTAGCCCTTCGAGCCGGCGGATTTGCGCTTCTTGCCGGCCTCGAACGACAGGCCGACCTTGCCGGTGCAGCGCGCCGTGCCCGCCGGGCAGGTGAGCGGGAGCGTGATGACGCCCGCCTTGCTGGTCGAGGCCTTGGCGAGCGCCGGCGCCACGACTCGCGGCGCCGTGCCGTGCATGGTGCCGGAGGGCGAGCCAGGCGTGACTGACGGGGAGCCGGTCGACGGAGGCGGGGAGGAAGGAGCGGGGACGGCGATGTTGTTCGAGCGCTGTCTCGCGGCCTCCTCGTCGAGCCCGACGCCGGTGCCCTCGAGCACATCGACGTACTTGCCGACGTCGGCGTCGGTCAGGGTGTAGGAGTTGCCGTGCTGGCCGGGGATCTGCGTGCACGTCGAGCCAGGGTTGTCGCAGCGCCACCACGCGGGGAAGAACCAGGCGCGCGGGTTGTCGATCAGGCTGTGGGTGGTGATGGAGAGCGTCTGCCCGACCGCCCCGGTGCCGGAGATGACGGGCGGCTCGCGCGGGATGATCGAGAGGCCGTACGTCGTCGCGTCGCCCGCGCCGTTGGTCGCGACGCAGGTATCGGCCGAGGGGCAGGACATCGAGCTCGCGCCGCCGAATAGCGTGCTCGCGCCGACGTTCGGCGGGTCGTTGAGCCCCCAAGTCGTGCCGTTGGTCGTCTGGTAGGCGTAGTTGCCAGCGGTGATCGCGCGGCACGTGGTGCCGAAGCACGACGACGCCATCTGGTTGAGGCCGTGGCTGAGGCTGTCGACCTGCTGCGTCGACCAGCTCGACCCGTTGAAGAGCGACGCGTTGCCGGTCTTGCTGGTCGACAGGCAGAAGGTGGTCGCGGTGCAGGTGATGCTCACCGTGTTGTCGCCGGCGGCGCGGCCGGTTATGGCGCCGCCCTCCGTCCAGCTGCTCCCGTTGGTGATCCAGTAACGCTCACCGCTGCTCGTGTTGGCCGTGATGACGCAGACGGTCGTGGTCGCGCAGGCGATCCGCGGCTCGCTGGATCCTGAGATTCCGGCCGGCGTGGCGACGGGCAGCGCCGTGCCGCCATCCCAGGCGCCGCCGTCGAGCTTGTAGACACTCATCGCCGGGTTGTTGCCAGTAAAGGTGTGCCGGACGGCCATACAGTGCTCGACCGCGGGGCAGGACACCGACTCGAGCTCGCGGTCGTTGATCGCTTCGACGGCGCCGAAGTCGCCAGCCGCGTACTTCACCGCGCGGCCGAGGGCGTCGACCGCCACGCAGAAGTGGCTGCCGGGAGCGCAGGACACGGAGGTGAGTCCGGCGCCGACGTCCGCGTTGGTCTCGTAGATCGGCCCGTCGTCCTCAACCGCGACGATCCCGCCGACGGCCATGCAGAACGTGTCGGTGCCGCAGGACACGCCTTCGATCGGGGATCCCTCGGTCGCCGGGAAAGCCGTGTGCCAGGCCGGAGGGTCGGCGGCGCGGGCGGGACTCGCGGCGATCGCGCACAAGCAGAGGAGCGAGGGGACGAGCAGCTTGACGCGCATAAGGCCGACTCTATCGGTCTCGGCAACGGTGGCGCCCGCCCTGAGCAAGGACAAGGGCCGCGGCAGCCACACACGCCGCGCTCACCGCCGCGCTCGCGCCGCCTGGCGGACGAGGTGGTCGCGCTCGGCGACGGTAGCGGCGCGGCGGGCGGCCTCGGCGTAGGCCTCCGCGGCGGCGGGAAGGTCGCCGTCCAGCTCGTGCAGGTGCCCGCGGACGGCGTGCCAGCGATGGCGCTCGCCGAGCACGTCGCGCAGGCGGTCGCTCTCGCGCAGGCCGGCCCTGGCGCCGTGGACGTGGCCGACCGCGACAGCGCGGCCGAGGACGGCGGCGGGATCGTCGCGGACCGGGTCGTCGGTGAGCGCGACGAGGTCGTCGTACCAGGAGAGGATCTGCGGCCAGTCGGTCTCCTCGGTGCTCGCCGCGTCGTCGTGCAGGGCGGCGATGGCGGCCTCGAGCTGGTAGCGGCCCGGCGGCCGCGCCTCCGTCTGCAGCGCCAGCGCCGACTGCAGGACGCGCACGCCCTCGGCGATCTCGCGCCTGTCCCAGAGGCCGCGGTCCTGCCGGTCGAGCGTGACGAGGCGGCCCTCGGCGTCGACCCGCGCGGGCAGGCGCGCGTGGCTGAGCAGCATCAGCGCGAGCAGGCCACGCGCCTCCGGCTCCTCGGTCGCGAGCGTGAGCTGGCGGGCGAGGCGGATCGCCTCGCGGG
>Ga0193706_1000531_pt1 | contig 21620 bp, 17 predicted proteins | sample U3c1metaG_FD_160130 | JGI IMG/M metagenome (GOLD analysis project Ga0193706, IMG submission 160130) | Soil microbial communities from a riparian zone of the East river system, Colorado, United States - U3c1 | ecosystem: Environmental > Terrestrial > Soil > Riparian zone | place: USA: East River... | reverse complement strand
TTGTACCGCATTCCTGTACATATTTGTGTTCATATGCATCTGTCCATAACACCTGGTCATATCCTATCTTTTTTGCCTGAGCTGTTGCATACATCGCGGCACCATAATTACCTGCAGCTTTTGCATAGCCCACACCTCCCGGAACAGCCCGCACATATTTCTCTTCCACATAGATACGCATAGGGGCGCTATAATAAGGACCGGTTGGACTAAGGATAATTAAGAATTTATATTTTTCGCTTGGCCTCACCCCGATCATTTCATCGCAACTGAACATAAAAGGGCGGATATATAAGGAATGATCTTCCTGCTGGGGTATCCAGTTCTTGTCTAAATTGATAAGCATACGCATGCCTTCCATAAAGATCTCTTCGGGTACCTGGGGCATCTGCATCCTTTCAGCAGACATGTTAAAACGTCTGAAATTATCCTGGGGACGAAAGATATAGGCATCGCCGTTTGCGTTCTTATAAGCTTTTACGCCTTCAAAAATGGCCTGGCCATAATGCAAGGCTGCAACTGAGGGTTCTAATAATAAAGGCTGGTAAGGTTTTATTTCCGGAATTTTCCATTCGCCATCCTCGAAATCTACTTCCAGCATATGATCTGTAAAATATTTTCCAAAGGGAATATTCTCCAGGTTTATATCTTTTAATTTACTGCGCTCAACCTTTGTAATATTAATATTTCCAGCTGCAATCATTATCGTTAATTTTACGGCAAAGAAACGAAAAAAAGTACGCTTTAATGAGTTTAGATAATATTCAGCTTCCGGGCATAGTTTTGCAGAACTTATACAACAAATCGCTATTTGATTTGAAAGCAGCCAATGCTGAACCTGCTTTAGATGATCTGGCTACAATTTCCTACCTGGGAAGCAATCAAAAGAAGATCGCTATCATTTTAATATCCCCCGATGCCATTTATTTACCTGATGATGACCTGAATTTTTTATTAGGCATTTTATCAGCCTGCAAACTAAGTATGGCAGACATAGCGTTGGTAAACCTTTCCATGCATTCTTCAATTTCATATAAAGAAGTTGCCCAACAACTTTTTGCCGAAAAGGTATTTTTATTTGGCGTTGGCCCGGAAGTTCTGGGATTGCCGCTACAATTTCCCCATTACCAGGTGCAGCAATATAATAACCAGGTATATCTTTCCTCCGTTCCATTAACCGAATTGCAAAATGACAAAGCGGAGAAAACAAAATTGTGGAACTGTTTAAAAAAGATCTTCTCATTGTAATGGATACATTAATATTTGCCACAAACAATCAAAATAAAGTAGACGAAGTGCGTTCGGTATTAGGCAACAATTTCGACATCATCAGCTTAAAAGAAGCGGGTATAGACATTGATATCCCCGAACCCCACGATACTTTGGAAGCAAATGCTACTGAAAAATCAAAGACCATTTTTAAGCTGGCCAATAAGAATTGCTTTAGTGAAGATACGGGCCTGGAAGTGGAAGCGCTAAATGGCGAACCGGGTGTAAAAAGCGCCCGCTATGCAGGAGATAACAGGAGCTTTGAAGACAATATTGAAAAGTTATTGTCTGATCTAAGGTCAGCTGTTAATACAACCGCACGTTTCCGCACAGTGATCTCGCTTATACTCAATGGCAAAGAATATTTGTTTGAAGGCATTTGCCCCGGGAAGATCATCCGCACAAAAAAAGGCAGCCATGGTTTTGGTTACGACCCTGTATTCATACCTGAGGGCAGCGAAAAAACTTTTGCTGAAATGGAGATGGAAGAAAAGAATAAATTCAGCCATCGAAAAAAAGCCATGCAAAAACTTATTGAATTTTTAAAAAAATAACCGACAATAGATGTCAAGAATCAGGATAGAGATACCGGAGCAGTTCATGGGCACATTCCATATCCCTGTACGTATCGCTGATATCAATTATGGTAACCATGTAGGTAATGATGCGTTTGTGGGTATCATTCATGAAGCCAGGATGCAATGGCTTAAGCAATATGATTATACCGAGTTAAGTATCGGAGGGATCGGTTTAATAATGAGCGGACTTGCCATAGAATTTAAGAACGAATCTTTTTACGGTGATGTGGTGGAAGTTAGGATCAGTGCCGGGGATTTATCTGCTGTTGGTTTTGATCTGTTCTATTTATTGTCTGCAAAAAGAAATGAGGAAACCATTTTACTGGCAAAGGCAAAAACAGGCATGGTTTGTTATGACTATGCTGCTAAAAAAATAGTTCCTGTGCCTGCAAAATTAAAGTCTATCTTAAAACCTTAATCCCCATTCCAGATCCTCCAGCTTTCTTCAGCCTGTATCTCAAGCATTTCATACCCGTTCTTTACAACAGCCCCTTGTGCTGCGCCTTTTTTAAGGAATAATGTTTCAGCAGGATTATACACAAGGTCAAACAAAAAATGCCTGGATGTTAAGAATTGATAAGACAGGTCAGGACATTCATTGGTATTTGGGAAAGTACCCAACGGCGTAGTGTTGATGATGAGCAGGTGCTCTTTCAGCAACTCTTCATCAAGGTCTTTATAAGCCAGTGCGGAACTATTAATTTTTCTGCTTACAACTTTATAAGCAATATTTAATTTTTTCAATACAAATTTCACTGCTTTCGCATCTCCGCCATCACCTAAGATCAAGGCTTTTGTATGATAATGCTGCAAGAGTGGTAAAAGAGAGCGTTCAAAGCCTGTTATATCTGTATTATAACCAACCATCTTACCATCTATGAACCTGATACAATTGCAGGCGTTTAACCCATCAGGAATGTTTTCAGTGCTGTTAAGCAGCTGAAATACTGATTGCTTATAAGGTATGGTGATATTGAGACCCCTGAGCTGAGGCGTTTGCGCTATGATATCTTTTATTTCATGGATGGAACTGATGGAATAAATTTCATAAACGCAATCCGTTATCCCTTCTCTAAGAAATTTTTCTGTGAAATATTTTTTTGAAAAAGAATGAGTCAATGGATAGCCTATGATCCCATACGCTTTCATCAGGCTTCTTTTTTATCTAAATACAGGAAGAAGGTATCGCCACGCAGGCCGATGCGCATTGCTTCCAGTGGTATGACCTCATTAGGAGCGATATTACCAAGATTCACATTGCACCCGATCAGTTCCAAAAAGTAAAGCTGCTGGGCCTTTTGCGGTGCCTCCCATATTATTTTTTGCTCCGGTATCTGTGTGAGGATCTCCTGTACAAGACCTTCCCTTACTTCACCGGTACCCCGGTATATACCCACATTTCCTGCTTCCCTCGCTTCTGCGATTACATAAGTAGAACCTGCTTCCAGCTCGGCTTTCATCAATTCGATCCATTTGTAGGGAGGAATGATATGTGCGGCATCTTTACTACCTACCTCACTTAAAACCACCCCGTATTTGGTAAGTTTTTCTATATAACCGCATTTTTCTGCATGGGGGATATTGACAGAACCATCACTCACTTCCATATAACTCACGCCGAACTCTTTACACACATTGATATAATCCTCGAACTGGTTCCTGATGAGGAATGCTTCAAAGAGGGTGCCGCCAAAATAAATAGGCATATCAAAAGAACGATACACTTCCAGCTTTTCCTTCAGGTTAGGGGTAACAAATGAAGTTCCGAATCCCAGCTTAACCACATCAACATGAGGACTGGCCACACTCATAAAATTTTTTGCCTCTTCTATACTAAGCCCTTTGTCCATTACCATTGTAATACCATGGTCACGTGGTTTTTTATTTCTTTCGGGAATTTGAGAAAGTTTAAAGTTCATATTGGTTCATTTAAAGACTGCAAAGATAACCGCTGAACCGCAAAGATGGTAATTATGAAGAACGGACCAGGGGGAAACCTGTATTTACAGGCTTAAATGGAGTTTCTTTTTTTGAACCTTGCAATAACATCAACCACCTGCTGAATCTGAAGGAGTGAAGGATTTATTTCAACGAATTTCTTTACCAGTTTAGGGTTTTTACTCATCCCTGCTTCCAGTTGCAATAGCGCTTCTTTGTGTTTACCCATCGCATATAATACGGCACTTTTATAAAAAAGGAAAATGGGCTTGCCATCAGTTTGTTCAAATGCAAACCCTGCATATTCCAAAGCCTCATCGAGCATCTCGGCTTTATACAGGCATTTTAATAATTCCAGCCAGCCATTTAAATTCTTGGGTCTTACCCTTACCACATTCCCGAAATAAGTGATGGCATCTTCCAGTTTATCAAGTTCCATGTAGCATTGCCCCATCGCCAGGTTGTACTCCGGTTGCATGCGATGTATGCGCATGGCTATTTCAAGATTTTTTATTGCACTGTCCCAAACCCCCTCGTTCATATAGGTGCAGGCTATTTTATAGATCAGCTGGCTATCGTCATGGTTTAAATGACTTGCTTTCCTGTAATTGAAACGTGCCTGGGCATAATTGCCCATCTTATCATAGCAATGGCCGATCGCTTCGTAAATGACATCTTCGGGCCTGGCTAATTCCAGGACTCTCTCCAGTACTTCTACCGCATCCTTATACCGGCGCAGTCGTATATACGCATCCCCCATATTGCGTAAAGCATAATCAAATTTTTCGTCGATCGCCACTGCATATTGATACGCATCAATTGCCTTTTCATATAATTTCAATCCCTGGTATGCTGCTGCAAGGTTGAACCATGCGAGCTCATTGAAAGGGAAATCCTCAATGATCTTCTGGTGTAATCTTATGCCTTCCTCGTTACGGCCCGTAAAATCTGTCCAAAAGCATATCTTATACAAGGCTTCTTCATTATTGGGTTCCTGCTCAAGGATCATTCTCAGGCAATCAAAAACCTTTTCAAAATTCTCATAGTCATCATATACGTCTGCCAGTTCAAATAACAGGTCTATCTTTTCTTCCCCTTCAAAATCATCAATAGCAGCTTCCAGTATGGCAGCAGCTTTTTCCTGCTGGTCCAGTGCCAGGTAAGCGTCTGTCTTTAAAATGTAGAGGTTGGTATCCTTGCTATCCAACAATTCGGCCTGGTCCAGTATGAACAGGGCTTCTTTATAATGCCTCAATGCAATAAGCAGATCAGCCTTTTTTAAAAGTAAGATGGAAGAGTAAGGATATTGCTGAATTCCATATTCGGCGGCCTCTAAAGCCTGGGCTAACTGTTCCTTTTCATCAAAATGATCTATGATGCGTTCAAAGGAGTCTTCTTCAATAAAGGAGTTGGTTTTGCCGTTTTTGAGGTTATCAAATAGCTGGAGTAGTTCTTTCAGTTCGTCTCTGTCCTGTCGGTAAGGATATTTACTCATTGGTTATAGGTTATTGTAAATTAACCCCTTTTGAAGAAAAATACAAGTTTTTGTAACTTTTTTTGGCCGGAAACGTTAAAGGAATGTAAAAAGATTTGATGAATGGTATGGTAATACCAAATAATTTTCAATATATTTGTTATACAAAACATTAACAATAATGATTAAAGTGGCCAAAATATTACTGGTAGTTGTTATGCTTGCAGGCGTAACTTTCAGTGCTTTGGCAGACAGGGGTGTAGGTAAAAAAAGTAAAGCTAAAGTTGGTCTTAACATTACTACCACTAATTCATTAAAGAACTCAATCTCTATTAACCTGAAATCAGGATTAAAATACAAGGGGAGTTTACTGGCAAATCAACAGGTTACCGGAAACGCTGTTACAAGTAACACATTACTTACTTATCAAAAAGGCAATACTGTATATATCATACCATACAAACAGGTTATTGCTGTTCCCGAAATGAAACAAGGATATACCGGGATGAAAATTATCATACGTACCCATTAATCAAATTGCCTGCATACAAAAGGCCCTGACTTAACAGTAAATTTATTTATTGCCTCTCTTCATTTTCTGATTCTCTTCGTACGTCATTACCCTGTAACCGGAAGTTGGGAAATCAAATTGAGATACCAAAACAGGATCATAACTTATTTTTGAGAGCGTATACCTGAATTTCATTTTACCTGATTCAATTTCATATTGAATAGGCAAACCCGGTAAATTGGTGAATGTTGCATCATATGCTTTATTCGCTACTACCAGGTCAGGAACATAATACACCACAAAAGATTTACCACCAGGCATATTGGCAATTGCTTTCTTTGCATTGTAACCTCCGATATTTTTCATTTCATTGGTCAGCTCAAACTTAATGTCACTATACATTTTATTTTTCGCTTTCCAGTTTTCTTTGGTCAGTTCTATCATTAATTTCTGCCCGCTGAACTCTTTTAATATTCTTGCATTGTCTGTTTTTGAATTATAGATCGTGATCTCTTTTCCAAGTGGGCTAACCAGGTCTGTACGGCTGTTGTTCGCCTTTAAATAGATGGTACTGGTAGCGCCCTGTAAAGCGTCTCCTTTCTGGGGTTCCTTATCGCCTGTTTGAATTACGACATCATATACAATAGTTCCTTCTGAAATTATTTTTTGAGCACGAGAAGATAAGCTGGCGGCAACCAGTAAAAAAATCATACCAAAACTTTTTAAATTTCTCATTTTTATAGTTGTTGCATAAAGATAATAAAATCCCGTGCCAAGCTGCTTATAATATATGATCTAAACCCTATCTGGCTCTCTTAACTGCCGCAGGGGAGTAACTTTAACTTAACCTTTGACCTCCAGGCGATATATAAAAAAGCAAAGGGCTCCAATCGGAGCCCTTTGTAAAATCATTAACTAAAACCAGTGATTATTGTTTCCCTACCACAAATTCTGTATAGCCCCTGTCTGGCGCAGTGCCTAAAAATGCCTGGCCTACATTCACACCTGTATTCATACAAGGCGACCACGGCTGTATCAGAAAACTATTTGCAGATATAAATATTGGATTAACTGTTTTGTGGTTATTAAAAGTATATGTTACTGGATTCCCTCCTGGCCATACCACCGCATTACTGTTGCCATTACCATAAGCATTATTATGTGTCACTTTTACTCCGGTCATATTAGTAGTAGAACTACCCTTTAACCATGAATCTCTAAAACCATTCACAATATTATTCCTGATATTTACATTCGTCGCAGTACCATTCTCTCCCGAAGTAAGATCTATTCCGATCCATGGTGCATCACCTGACTTGGCTACGATCGTGTTATTGTAAATATCCATATTCTGTATCTGTGGATCATTACCGCTTTCGCTGATCACAGTTATTCCACAGCCTGTTCCGGTGCCATTACCCTGGTAGATATTGGAGAAAAGGTTATTACGGATAATATTATCTTTCAACTGGCTAAATCCACCGGTAGGCGTTCCACCAGCGGGGTTTGGATAGCCGCCATTCTGGCTCTTTGTCCTGGTATTGAACTGAACACCACTACTTGCATTATTTATAATATTATTTTCAATCAATACTGATTCTGTTCTGAACTCAAGTATGATACCACTTTCGAAATTAGCATTCAATGTTGCGTGGTTCACAGTATTATGATGTATCCACGCACTATAAGCATAAGTTCCTTTTTTATTATAGTTAAGATCGATACTGCCCTGGATATTGTTATTAGAGATCTCCAGTCCAGCGATATTGAAAAATTCGATCGCAAAATCCCAATCACCATTCTCTCCGGGGTATGAGCCCTGGTAAGGTGCTTTTACAAGTGTATTATTATAAACTTTCACGCCATTCAACCAGCCATTATCCCAATATTTTAATGGCCAGCCATTCTTAAAAGTCACACGCTGATCCTGGATCATGGTGTTGTTATATATCTCCATACCTACCTGGCCACCTATATTTAAAAGTCCGCCGCCATAATTGGTGGTACAACCAGCAGAATTTAAAACCGTGTTGTTATAGAATTTATTACCGGTTGCGTAATTACCCGGATCAGTAACCGGATCGGTAACATCATTACCGTCATAGATAACGCCGCGGTCCTTGAAGTTCATGATCTTCATGTCGCGGATAACAACATTACTTCTGCCTGTGATCCAAATAGCTATCCAGGTCTTATTATTTGTTTCACTTACATACTGGCCATCCAAAGTAAAACCTGAAATAGTTTGTGCTCCATTTGTATTCTGTGGAGAACTAAGAGAAAGTAGGGACGACCATTGACCAGTTACTGCACTTTTTACAATTGTTGTAGAAGCACCCTCTCCTTCCATACTAACACCTTTTGCAAGGTTTGATTTTTGGGTTTCGGTATAAGTACCGGCTTTAAGGTGAATAATACTTCCTGATGTAGTAACTGAAGATGTTGCTTTGTAAAGCGTTTTCCACGGGCTTGCAGAAGTTCCTGTACCTGCGTCATTACCTGAAGGACTAATGTAGTAAGTAGTACCAGCACTTGCAGAGACCATTTGTTCTGCTTCGTTTACAGGGGCTGTAGCGGTAATTTCTTCTTTTTTACAGGCAGTAAAGCCAACAGCAACAATTGCTAAAACAGCAAATGGTTTTTTAAAGATTGAACATTTCATAGGTTTGATTTATGTGTGTTATAAAATAAAGAATCAGCGAATCGTTTTTTGAAATAAAAAATGAACACCTCTATACTCTTTACATCTTATAACAATGCCTAGGAATTTACCGGATCTACATTCGTAACTCCGGTCTATCTAAACTTCATTGACCTGGGAAATTCAATCACTCAAAAAAGGGAGTAATTTTTTCTACGGTTTTTCATTTTCTATTGTCATGCCCATGATAATAAAATTCGTGCCAAGACCGTTTTAAATTTTATACATGATGATGTTAAGAAGACTTTAACTTCATGGCGCCGCATTTGTTAATAATTGTAACATAAAAAAGAGTCTCAAAAAATTTTGAGACTCTTTGTGTAGAATATATTCTATACCGGTACTTGTCCTGGTTCTACAAGCTTCCAGTGCTTATTAAAAGTATTGGGCGGGTTTGTACTGTTATGGTTGCTATTTCGGGTTGAAGAACCGGGTTGGCCCGGGGTTGTTGATTTTAATTATATTTTTATTTCTTTATATTTTTTTTCTTTAATTCCTGCAGCTTTTTATTACTCTCCTGCATGGCGAGCATTCGTTCCTGAAATTTATTTTGCTTAACAGGGCGCTTCCTGTTTTCTTCTATTTGCGCAAGTATCTTTTCATGGTTAATAATATACTTCTGAATAACTATCTGGAGAATGAGTGTAACAGTATTTGACACCGTATAATACCAGGTCAATGCCGCTGGTAAACTATTAAAAACACCTAAAAGCAAAACGGGGAATATATAAGGCATATATTTCATTACAGGATTTGTATTATCCTGCATGGTACTCATGCTATAAACAGAAATGATCAAACTCGTAACCGTTGCTGTAATCGTGAAGAGGCTTACGTGATCCCCGTAAAAAGGTATTGAAAAAGGCAAACTGGCAATAGAATCGTAAGCGGCAAGGTCTTTTGCCCACAAAAAACTTTGTCCGCGTAAAGAAATATTCGATTGAAAGAAGTAATATAACGACATAAAGATGGGTATCTGCAGCAAAGCCGGTAAACAGCCTCCCAGGGGGCTCACGCCTGCCGACTTCCACAATTTCATCTGGTCCATACCAAAGGCCTGCTTATCATCCCCATGCTTTTCTTTTAACCTGTCGATCTCAGGCTTTAACGCTTTCATCTTGGCGCCACTCAGGTAGCTTTTATATAATATAGGAGAAGTGATGAGGCGGATCAGTAAAGTGAGTAATAAAACCACCATACCCATGCTTGCAATATGTTTCCTGAAAAAATCAAATACGGGCAGTAAAAAATGCCGGTTAATGTATTTTACAAATGCAAAAACACCACTTCCATAAGGAACAATACTTTCCATTTGATTATTACTTTTACTCAAAACATTATAATCACTGGGCCCGTAATATAATTGTAAAGGAATGGTAGCGGAAGACCCTGGTATTGCAATGTTAAAATTAGCAGCGGCCTGCGCCACTATTCGTGTGGAATCCTCCGGGACTACCCATTTTATATCAGCACTTTCAAATTTATTCTTTGCTATCAATGCCGAAATAAAGAACTGCTGCTTAACAGCGAGCCATTCCACAGGCTTACTAAATTTCATATCATCTCCTGAGCCCAAATGTTCAAAATCGTAGTCCCCGTTCTCCAGGTAACTTATATTGGTTTGGCCTCTTTCATAAGTAATATCCTTTTCAACCTGTGGTGCTTCTGTTTGCCACGAAAGGTTCATTTTATTTTGAGAAACAAGTTTATCTGCGCCGATAAAGGAAATATTAAAGTCCAATACATAACTGTCTGGCCTCAGGCTATATTGGTGTTTTATTTCTTTGCCTGTTGAATCCTTCAAGAGAAATGAAATGGTTTGGCTTTTATCAGCCGCTACAATTTTCCCTTCAGGTATAAATAAAATGTCTGCAGTTTCAATCGTCCGGTTTACGCCCGAATTGATCTTGTACGATATCCGGTTAAATGAGCCATCTTCTAAAATGAGGGGCTTGCCGTCAAATTTTTTATATTGCTTTAATTCAACAACTTTTGGTTGCCCGCCCTTATTGGTAAATGTAACCCTGATCAATTCATTCTCCAGTGTTTCTAATTTCTCTTCCTTTGATGAATCGGTTAAAAAGGTTGCCGGAACCTGCATTGCAACTTTGCGTAAAGAATCTGTTTTTAAAGAATCGATCCTGGCAGTAATAATATCTGGTTTAGGTTTAGTTGCGGCTATGGAGTCTTCAACCCTTTTCTTTTCTGTAAGATATGCCTGGTTGCTGCGGCTGTTAATAATAAACATCCCGATCAACAACGCCCCTATTAATACAAAGCCTATAACCGTATTTCTATCCATTCCCATGATTTGTTGTTTTAAGTTGCCAAAGGTAATTAAAGTTTAATGGCTGTACCTTCCCGGCTAAAAAAATGCCTTTCCAATGAGGAAAGGCACTATACTATATAAATAATGTTCAAATATTTATTTTTTTGCCGCAGGAGCTGCTGCAGGGGCAGGTGCAGCGGCTTCAGCTTTTGGAGTGCTGGCCTCGTCCTGTTTCAATTGCCTTGTCATTGTTACAGAAGCAATAGGAATACGTGGTGAGTTTAAAACCTCCATGTTCTCCAGTTTTACATCTTCTACCCTTACGTTCTCATTTAATTCCAGTTTATTGATATCAACATCAATATGTTCTTTCAGGTATTTTGGAAATGCTTTAACCTTTAATGATTTCATCTTGGTTACCAGCTTTCCTCCTGCTTTTACCCCGGCAGGAACACCAACGAATTTAAGTGGCAATGTTGCGATCACTTTTTTGTCTTCAACAAGCTCTAAGAAATCCACGTGCATCAGTGAATCTGTAACCTTGTTGAATTGCAGGTCTTTTAAAATGCAGCGGTAAGATTTACCGTCAATTTTAACGTCTGCCAGCATAAAGTCGGCTGTATAAACGATGTCTTTAAAAGCAGTTGCAGGCGCAGAGAAATTGATCTCCTGTGAACCACCATAAATTACACCTGGCACTTGCTTCTGAGAGCGAAGGTGGCGGGTGGCTTTTTTTCCGCTTTCGGTCCTCAGTTGTCCTTCGATTGTAATTGATTTCATTTCTTAATTTTTTTTATGAGGCGCAAAGATAGGTAAAAGTGATAAGTTCTGAGTTATAAGTTATAAGTTTATTGTGCCCGGTATGTACCTGGTACTAATAACTTATTACTTCTTGTTGGCCATCCTGCTTCTCATAAAAAGGCTGTTAATGCTCTTGTTTTCAAAGGCATTACGTATGGTAACTGCAAATAATTCATCTGTTGAAACCACTTTTATCTTGCTACACTCTCCCCTCAAAGGTATAGTATCGCAAACCACCATTTCTTCCAATACGCTATTCTCTATATTCTTATAAGCATTGCCGCTCAGAACGGGATGAGTACAAAGGGCCCTTACGCTCCTTGCGCCATTTTCTTTCATAAGTGCCGCACTCTTTACCAGCGTACCCCCGGTATCACAGATATCATCAATAAGCACTACATCCCTGTCTGTAACATCACCGATAACCACCATGCTGGCAATTTCATTAGCCCTTTTGCGGTGCTTATCACAGATCACCATTTCACATTCAAAATAGGTGGCGATCTCACGAATACGATTGGCGCTGCCTACATCAGGAGCGGCAAATGTGAGGTTAGCAAGGTTAAGATTTTCAATGTAAGGGATAAAGATGGCAGAAGAATCCAGGTGATCAACGGGTATATCAAAATAACCCTGTATCTGGGGCGCATGAAGATCCATGGTTATTACACGATCAGCCCCGGCCGCTGTAAGCATATTTGCTACTAATTTTGAACCGATAGCTACGCGGGGCCTGTCTTTCCTGTCCTGTCTTGCCAGGCCATAATATGGAATAACTGCTATTACTTTATAGGCTGATGCCCTTTTTGCAGCATCGATCATAAGCAGTAATTCCATAAGATTATCCGATGGTGCGTATGTGCTTTGGATCAAAAAAACAAAACGTCCGCGGATACTTTCTTTGAATTCAACATAGATCTCTCCGTCACTGAATCGCTGAATATTCACCTTGCCCAGGGGCTCCCCGAACTTTTTAGCTATTTTCTCAGCCAGGTATTGTGAGCCGGTTCCGGAAAAAATCTTTGCATTTGATTCCATATATATTTATATTGAGGTAGGTGTTATCTATTATCCTGCGAAAGTATCATTTAGTTTAGACGAATTAATCTTGCTACCATGGAAAATGTCAACAAGCCATCCACATCCATTAAGAATTGGGCAGTTGATGACCGGCCCCGTGAAAAAATGCTGAACAAAGGTCCGGCTGCACTGAGCAATTCCGAATTGATTGCAATATTACTGAATAATGGAAGTAAAAATAAAAGTGCTGTGGAAATGGCTAAAGAAATATTGAAACTTGGGCAGGACAATCTCAGTGAGCTGGGAAAACTTTCACTTAAAGATTTTAAACAGGTAAAGGGAATTGGTGAAGCAAAGTCGATAATTATTGCAGCTGCACTGGAATTGGGAAGGCGAAGGCATGCCGCCGCAAGCCTGGAAAAAACTGTAATAAAGTCCAGCAGGGATATCGCCCAATACCTGCAGGTACTTTTAAAAGATCATACTTATGAAGTATTTGCTGTGGTTTTTTTAAACCGTGCCAATAAGATCAATCATTTCGAGATCATCAGCCGCGGAGGTATAACCGGTACGGTTGCGGATCCCAGGATCATTTTAAAAAAAGCGCTGGAAGAAGATGCTACTGCGATCGTTCTATGTCATAACCATCCATCGGGCAACTTGCAGCCAAGCCGTGCTGATGAAGAGTTAACCAAAAAGATAAAGGAAGCGGCAACATATTTTGATATAAAAGTAATTGACCACATCATTGTCAGTGAAGAGGGTTATTACAGTTTTGCTGATGAAGGAAATCTGTGAGGAAGCTTCAAGCTTTTAGCTTCGGGGGGAAACAAAATGAGTTTAATAACTTTAATAAAAGATAGTTCTCCAAATATATATTATGCCCCCCTGGGACTCTTCCCTTGTAGCCGCATTAAGCTTGCGCTGTGGGTCCTCCAAAATTAAATGGAATCTCCACAGCCTCCATATCCTGTATGTTTCCATTAGCTGCTTCAAACTTTTTCACATTGTCAGTTATTGCCTTCATAAAGCGTTTTGCATGAAAAGGTGTTAGGATTATCCGGCTTTTCACTTTGCTCTTCGGTGTGCCTGGCATCACATTTACAAAGTCAATCACAAACTCCGCGTGGCTATGTGTGATAATAGCCAGGTTTGCATATACTCCCTCAGATACTTCTTCTGATATCTCGATATTTATCTGGCTCGGTTGTTCTGGTTGGTTGCTCATTATTTTTTTTTTACAAAGATAAAAACAAAGAGCCCCAAACAGGGGCTCTTTATAAAAAACAATTTATTTAATATATTATCTTGGTCCTTTGTACCTTAAAACTACTTCGTATTCCCTTGTAGCAGCAGCAGGATTCCACCTGAAAGCCAGGTAAAAAGTTTTGGTTGCAGGATCATAATAATTTGGATGTCCGGCCCAATTAGTAAGTGTGGCATTGCTTAATGGCAAGCCAGAAGATTGCATAGTTACTAAATTTGTTACAGGATCAACCGACAAACGTAAACCATCAATACCCCCAACGCCGGTATTATTAGACCACGATACGCCAACCGCACTTACCGCATTTCCTCCAAAAACGTTACTGTTAGCCCCGGTAGTAATCAGCGGTATATCAGCATTCGCTGGCCCCAGAGGCCCCGTTAATCCATCACAACATAATGGATTTGTTGAACCAGGACCAGTATACCTTTGCACAAAACCCGATACGACAGAATAAACACCATCATATATATTTTTAGCACCAATAGTTGTAATAACAGTCTTACTGGCAACAGATACATTACCAAAAGTTGAAGTAAGAACAGTAAACCCTAAACCGTACAGCTCACTTGGATCCAATAGAGTAGCATTAGGGATCGTTATTTTGATCTCTTTCGAAAATTCTCCGGGCGCAAATGTAACTGTGTACGTTCCTGCCTGACCCCCGGCTTTTGTTACACCATTACCTGTTACAACAGAATACCAGGTAGGATCCATATGTAAATATCCTGCAGTGCCTACAGCAGCCGTATCGTCTTTAACTGTAACGGTTACCGGCTGGTTAAGATCCTTTTCGTTGGCGGGATCTCTGCGGATGTCCGCTACTGCAACAACAGCTGCTGTATTGACGAAATCGATCGCAACTGCCTGTTCGCCCGGCGCTGTTGTTAGACCCCCATGGGCTACTTTTATTAAAGTTTGTCCGCCGTCACCGACCGCGTCCGGATATTTTACTTTTTTGCAGGAAGCAAAAACTATCATAGCCAGTGCAAAAAACACTATCAATTTTTTATAGTTTATGTATTTCATCGTTTGTTAAGTTGTAATGATAAAAAAAATATTGTAAAAACAGACTGCACTTTTCAGAACAGTCTGTTATAAGTAATTATTATTTGTCCCACCAAACACGCGTCTCCTGTACATCTGGTCCCTGGCTGGCATTTGCCTGTGCAACACCACCTGGATTTAATGATTTCTGTCTTGGACCATAAATATACCTTCTTGGTACCTGTGTATGATCAAGAGAAACAGGATATGGAGAAGGCGTTAATACAGGAAAACCTGTTCTTCTCCAGATATTCCATCCCATGGTGCCATCAGGGAAAGAAGCAATGAACTCCTGGATAGCTATTTTCGCAATATTGGCGTTAGTGCCCGCCGGAGCTGTTAAAGCCACAGCAGTTTGCGTTTTATAGCCGCCAGGTGTAGTCAAACCCCATTGTGCAAAAGATTGGTCTATACCGGTATTGTAAGCGTTGATCATATTTTCACCTGTCCAGCCACGATCAGCTGCCTCCGCACGGGCTAACCATGTTTGAGCAGAACTGATCAAAAAGATAGGTGAGGTAGTAGTACGATGCGCTGCTCCCATAGTTCTTGCCCAGTTAGGATTAGCGCTCCTCCAAACATTTATATTATTAGGATTACCCGCTGTTTCATTCCATCCATAAGGAACACCTATTGTTGATGAAGCGAGAGCCGATACACGGGTATCACCGGTTGTACTCAGCAAGTTCATGAACATCACACTCACGCCATAGTCGCGGTTTTGATTATTTGCAAACCAAAAAGGGTTACTGAAGGCCGTTGTAGTACCTGGAAATACAACCTTCCAGTTATCAGCATTGTCCGTAATAGGACCAGCGGTTAAACCTGCATTGAATTCTGCAATAGCCCATGCAGATACTGAAGCCTGTTTGGAAGTTTGTAACGCAATAAGCATCCTGAGTGAATTAGCAAGCTTTTTCCATTTAGCAGGGTCATTACCGTAAAGGATATCTCCTTTAATAGCTCCACCCTGGCCAAACTGATCAACTGCTTCCTTTAATTCCTTAACCAGATCCTTGTATATAGCTTCCTGCTTATCAAATGCAGGGACTGTACCTTGTAAAGCTCCAAAATAAGGGATATCACCGAATCTATCTGTAATCCTCCAATAAATATAAGCTTTCACGATACGGGCGATGGCTACTTCTGAAGGGCTGCCGCTAATATTGATTATATTCTGAAGATCATACAAAGGGCCACTGTATGTAGGATCAAAATCTACTTCTGGAATGGCATACTGTGAAATGCTGGGATATGTGGCTTCTGAAAAATATTGCGTAAATATCCCCGCTTTGTCGTTTGCAGCAAAACCTGCTGTTACACCTGCGTTTCCCAACTGTGACAGCACATTGGTAAGTAATGCCGAGGTGATAGGCGTAGTAGTTGCAGCCGGGTTTAGATTGGTATCACCAAAAGTTTTCAACTTCTGGCACCCGGAGGCAATAATTAGTAAGCTTGCAAGGAAACCCAGGCTAAGCTTGTTTATTATTAGTTTCATGTTGTTAAATTTAAAAGATAAAAATTTGTTTAGAAGCCTAATTTAAGATTGAATCCTATGCCTCTTGTTCCAGGTAGTCCGCCTTTTTCACCCGCCAGATCTGAAATTTCAGATGCATCGAAATCCGGAGATTTAGACCAGATCAAAACAGGGTTTATTGCAACTACTGAGAAATTAGCTCTTGTGAAATATTTACCGAAGTTACCAATCTTAGTAACAGGAATATTATAGCCTATACTTAGTTCCCTTAATTTAACAAAACTTAGGTCATATATAAATTCTTCGTATTGATCACGTGCATACATGGTATTATAATATTCCCTCGCTTCCACGTACCTGTCAACTGGCTTACCTGAATTATCAACTCCGATCACATGAATTCCACCTCCGTCAGCAACTGCATCACGAACTGAAAATCCTCTGTCGTTTATTGCTGCTGTTCTCGCAGTCAAACCAGAAGATGAACCAAATGACTCAGATAATGAAACATACGTTCCTCCAACCTGGTAATCAATGTTCGCATTCAAAGTAAAGTTATGGAACTCAAAGGAGTTCTGTATTCCTCCTGTATATTTAGGAAGAATGTTACCATAGTATACAGAATCAACTTGCTCATAAAATCCGTCTACATCCAATACTGGTTGTCCGTTGATACGCTTAATGCCCTTACCAACTATAGCACCCCACTCCTTACCTTCTTCATGATAAAGACCTGGAGAAACCCTGCCTGAAGCGCCGGTCCAAACCCTGTCAATAAACTGTGCAGCATGAACTGAATCTACTCCATCTATATCAATTACTGTATTCTTTAACAAATATGCCCAGGTTGCATTGATCTCCCATTTGAACTTACTGCTCCAAAATGGCCTTGCGTTAAACTGAACATCCACACCTTTCTTCCTGATCTCTCCTAAATTGGTCAATTGGCTTGAAAAGCCGGAAGTACTGGCAAAAGGAGCAGCAGTAGGGAAATCTTTACTTACTGCCTCATAATAAGTTACTGAGAATCCTAACCTGTTTTTAAAGAACCTTAAATCTATACCCCCTTCGTATTGCTTACTAACCGCACCATGAATAGCCGGGTTAACAAATTGGTCGGGAGTTGACATGAGAAAATTACCATTCCATTGGTCAGCACCTACACCATAGGCGAAACCTGGGTACAGATAAGGACCTATTGATTGTGGAACTTCACCAAACGATCCGCGAAGTTTACCATAGCTTAAGAAAGGCAATGCGTTCTTAGTTAAATCACTAAACACAAAAGCCAGGCCCACCGATTTGGATAAGATCTCGTTGTCATTAGCAGGTAAAGTTGAGAACCAATCCTTCCTGATCGTACCGGTTAAGGAGATCATATTATTCCTGAACCCGATTGTAGCGTCTCCAAAAATAGCCCTTCTGCGCTCATTGGTTCTCGCATTTCCAATAGTGGGATTATTTTTTGAATTAGCAATTGTATAAAGACCGGGCACATTCAATCCGCCGGCAGTTGCACCGGAATTTGACTTTGTAACCTGGTGGAATATATCTAACCCTCCCAAGACGGTAAAATTGAAGTCTTTAACCTTCTTATTATAATTTCCAATTAACTGAAAATTTTCCCTGTTACTAAATGTGTTGGCAGAACCATAAAAAGCGGTTTGCGGAGACACAGTCTGACTTTCCTGTATTGAAGACGAAGTAATAGATTCTGAGAAAGTGGTATTTTGTTGCTTCCTGTACGTACCGGTTACACTAAAATCACTTGTAAATTTGTACGTTAAATTTGCATCTCCGTATAAACGGTCATTGCGTGCAAGATTTGACGTTTGATCCATATGACTAAAGTGATTCAGCCAATAATAACCTGCATAAAAAGCCCTGGGATTAGCTGCGTCAAAACTTGCAGGATTTCCATGATTCCAACTGGCCATCCAACCTTCCGGAGTTCTTAAACCCCTAAGTTCTTTCACTATACCCATATCTACGTGCCTGTGAAACCACTGGTTAAATGAACCTGATGACTGGTTACTGTAAGCGTCATCAAAATCACCATTTACATCCTGAACAAAATAGTTGAAATTAACACCTACATTCAACCTGGTCGTCAAATTATAATTTGCTTTCAAATTTAACGTATGACGCTTTAGATATGATGTTGGTATCAATCCTTTTACATCCACATTACCATATGAAGCCCTGAATTGAAATGCGTCTGTTGCTTTGGAAAATGCTATATTATTATTTGATGTTTGAGCGGTATTGAAAAACTCTTTAGCATTGTTGGGATGTCTTTCCAGCTTAGCTGTAGTATAAGAACGCTCATGACCACCATACCAGGAATACCATGGAATATATTCTTGTCCTGCGATCTTTGGACCCCAGCTAACATCTTCCTGGTAATCATGATAATATTTACCATTTAAAGCCTTCCAGGCTTCCGGATCACCGGCCTTCCAGTTATATTTTACCAGATCAGCACCGTCTCCACCTGCATAATCATTCTGGTAATTAGGCATAATATATACATTGTCAAATCTCACTCCGAGATTTATATCAATGCCGATACCCTTTTGATTTTTGTTTGCCCTCTTTGTAGTAATTACAACGGCACCATTCGCACCTTCAGGTCCAAACAAAACTGCTGCATTTGGACCTTGTAAGACAGTAACGTCTTCAATATCATCCATATTTACATCATTCGAATTTGGCAAAATCGTTCCGTCTACAACATATATCACACTTGAACCGCTTCCAAAGGCACTTTCACCACGCAAACGTATGTTACCAGCAGAACCTAGTTTTGCCGATGACTGGCTACGAACCTGGATACCGGAAATTTTACCGGCCAATGCATTATTAAGGTTAGTTGCACGAATGGTATTTAATTGTTCACTGCCTATTACCTGTGCATTTGAAGCTGTACTTCTTGCCGTACGTTTAATATTAAAAGCACTTGTAACGATTACTTCCGGTATGGTATTGTCTTTTAGCGTAAGCGAAGTCGAAACGAAAGTCAATGTACCTACGGTTACTTCTACCGGATTATAAGAACCCTGTGAAATCTGGAGTACAGCACCCGGGCTAACCCGGATCGAAAAGTTACCATATGCGTCTGAGGTAACACCAGTATTTGTACCCCTAACTATAACTGAAGCAAAGGGTATTGGTTTACCATTTGCGTCTGTAACAGTACCGGACACCACCCGGCTTTGAGCAAATGCTAATACCCCACAGAGCATCAGCATTGTAAACAGTGATAAAAATCTTCTCATGTGCGTTAATTAAGTTTAATGATGTGTAAAAATAAGGATATTTTCTTAACGTCAAAATAATGTTAAATTAATTTTGCTAAGTATCCATACCCATATATGGACAAGAGCTGATAACAAATAGCTGCTTTAACTTCATGAAATTGTTAAAATTTATAAATGGCTTGCAGCTTCACTTCTGTTTTTGTGTTACCTATTATCTCATCTAATCCGCTGCCAACAATAGTTTTACCGATATTAATGGTTTGAGACCACCTGATCCAGGTGCTGAGCCTTTTGTTAATATCATAGTTCATATTTAAGTAATACCGGTACCCTTTATTATAATAAACAGGGATCGAAAAGCTATATAGTACGTCATTTTCATACGCATATAACCTGCTATTGTAACCATCCGTCTCAAAATACTGCAACCGGAGGTTCCCGGAGTAGGATTTTAAAAGTGGTTTAAAAAGAATATCACCGTAAATAAGAAAGCCCTCCTCGGGTGTTATCCCTTTTTTGTCAAACCATATTATTTCAGCCCGGCTTTTTAAGAATATGGTTTGATTTACCCGGTAACTTACCTGGGTACGCCAGTTCTTCCGTGGCTGTTGTACTACAGGTGATAAAGTGAGCAGGCCAGGGTTTACATTTATCGCCTTTGACTCCACATGATAGCGGGTATATATCTCCAAATGCTTCGATGGTTTATACGTAGCCTGTACCATGTAATCAGAACCTCTGGAAACGGCATCCACCCTGTACCGAAGCCAGGGGAACTTATAAAGATCCCCATAGGCATCCAGGCGCCATGCAATACCCGGCCTCAACGTTATGCCTGCGTATAATCCCTTTTCATTAGCGGGGTAGCTGCTTTCGGTAAACGCCGTTGCATAAAATGCCTGGTATGATCTTGAGATATTCCGGTATAAAACGCTAAGATCGGCCTTTGCTGAAACACTCATCATAAGACCATGTACAAAAGCCTTATCCAATCCGGCGGTAAAAGCTGCCTCGCCAAAAAAATGAATATTCTTGTAGGTATAACTGTAATCAATGCTGTAGTTGCCAAATGAACTGCCTGATAATGCATATTTATTATAAGGATCTGCACCCTTGGTCAAAGGCAGTTTGAACTTGTATCGTATGGCATTGATGCCCACGCGAATGCTTTTATAGCGGTAAGAGAGATTTCCGCCAAATGACAGCTGGCGTTGCATGCCCTTGTCATCCCTTTCACTTTTTGTACGGTGGTAACCGGAGGTTTGAAAGGAAGAAATAAAATCATCCTGCCGTCGGGATGTATCGGTAATAAGATTGGCATCAATTCTTCTGTAAGAAACAAAAGCCGTTAGCTGCCATTTATTTTTACCGATGGTTATTCCCGCACCCCGGTGAAAATTGATCTCACCGGCAGAATTATAGGGACACAAAACAGCAGCCTGTCTTTTTATACTGATCACCTCGGCGTTTTTTTTAAAGGCAAGGCTCTGCCATTGCACAAGGCCCTGTCCGAGATTTACGGTAAAGTCACCAATAGCAAGAGAATGGATGACACCCTTATTCCTTATAAATATATGTGCGGAATAAAAATCAAATCCTTGCTTTTGTTTGCCCTTAAAGAATTGCTCGCCTGCATCTTTCTCTGCAACAATACCATACTGCAATAAATGCTTATGAACATATTTATAGCGGAACAAAATTTTTTGCGGGGAGCCGGGATAAAAATTTGTTACCGAAGCAGAATCCGGTAAATATCCCTTTGACCTTTCCAGCACCTGTGATACCCGTAATAACAGGGAATGCTCTCCCTTCTTTAACCCCTTATTTACAATGTTTAGTATTGAGGCATGCAAACTAACACTTATGTATGGCCGTATTTTTCGAATGGTCTCCGGGTCCCATGCCGGCACTGCCTGCAGTTCATAAATGTCAATGAATTTACCCGTAAGGTTCCTGTATAAAACGAGGTTTTGAATTTGCAAAGCTGTTAAAACACGCAACGCTCCAA
>Ga0193706_1000530_pt1 | contig 21621 bp, 21 predicted proteins | sample U3c1metaG_FD_160130 | JGI IMG/M metagenome (GOLD analysis project Ga0193706, IMG submission 160130) | Soil microbial communities from a riparian zone of the East river system, Colorado, United States - U3c1 | ecosystem: Environmental > Terrestrial > Soil > Riparian zone | place: USA: East River... | reverse complement strand
CGTAGCTGGCGCCGGCCGCCGCGACCGTCTTGCAAATGGGCGCGCTCGACTGCGCGCTGCACCCGCCCGCGTCCTGGTCGCAGGAGACATAGCAGTGACGATGGAGGCAAATGCCGCCGGCCGGGCACCCGGTGGGAGTCCCCTGGCGAGCGCATTCGGCGATGACCTTCGAGCTTGGGACACAGCCGTTGTCGACGCACACCCCCACCCCGGTGCCAGCGCCACAGGCACCGGCCACGCCGCAGCGCGGAACGCAAGCACCGTCGACACAGACCTGGTCGCGGCTGCCGCAATCGTTGGTGTGCAGGCATGCCTCGGCCTTGGCGCCGCAGATGCCGAGCGCCGTGCGGCAAAGAAAACCCGGTGCACACTGGCCATCGGCGGTGCATGTCGCCACGCAGCGGCCGTCGGCGCACGCTTTTCCAGCGCCACATTGGGCACGATCGGAGCAGAGATCGGTAAGGGCGGTGCAGGTGCCGTCGATGCAGCGTTCGTTGGCGAAGCACTGGTGATCGGCGCCGCAACCTTGGCTGTCGCCGCGGACGCAGGCCGGGCCATTCGGCGTGATTTCGCACTGGTATTGATTGATGCAAGGAGTCGCCGTGCAGTTGCCGGGATGGCAAATGCCGTCGGTGGAGCAGGTCTCGGCGGACGTACAGTCGTTGGGGTTGCCGCAAAACACCACCGGCCCCGCGTCACCCGAAGACGGCGCATCGGCCCCGCCCTCGCGCGATGCATCGCCGGTCGAGCCCTCGCGCGATGCATCGCCGGGGCCTGCGTCACGGGCGCCGTCCAAGCCGGCCCCGTCGGTCCCCGCGTCGCTGGAACCGCCGCCACCGCCCGTTCCCCCGTGGGGCGGCGACAACACGCAAACGCCACCCGCAGCGCAGCGGTAGCCGGTCGGACAGTCCGTTGCGTAGATGCATTCGGCCGGAAGGACGTTGTTGGAATAGACGGGACAACCAGAAGCCAATGCGCCGAAAAAAAGGAGCCCAAGCGCGCCCAAGGATCTTTTCATGGAGCAACCTCGACGAAAAAAAGGAGCAACCCCGCTGCGGGATAAGGAGGATACCCCGGCGCACCTGCGCCCGCATCCCCCCGCCAGAGCCGCGGAAGGACCGGCGCAAACGTGGGAGAACGACGGTGGCCCATGCTAGCCTCGAAAGGCGCGCCCCCGTTTTCGTGAACGATGGACATTACCTGCAACCGCTGCAAGACCGAGTACGACTTCGATGATGCGCTCGTGTCCGACCGAGGCACGACGGTGCGATGCACCAATTGCGGGGACCAATTCAAGGTGTACCGAGCGGGCTCATCACCCGCTCCCGAGCGCTGGGTCGTCCAACGTCGTGACGGGCCCGAGATCGTTTTCACCGACGTGCGCGACCTTCACCGCGCGATTACCCAGGGACAGGTCAGTCGCGACGATACGCTTTCGCGGGGCACGACGCTCCCTCGGCGCCTCGGGGCCATTGCCGAGCTCGAGCCGCTCTTCGGGACGACACCCGACTCGAGTCTGACGCCGCCGCAGGCTGCCGCGGCTTCGTCGTCGGTGTACGGACCAGCGGCGGCTGATCACTATCCATCGCGATCGGGTCGTACGGGCCGGCCGCCGGCGCATGGTCCGGCGATGCCGCCGCCGGCCGGTCTGCGCACCGGACCCCCGCCGCAGGTCGGACCGGCGCCTGCCGTCGGCCCGGGTCAAGGCATGTACGCCGACGTCGACGTCAACGCGGCAACCGCCTACGAGCCGAGGATCCATCCGTTGCCCGGAGCATCGCCCTACGCTTCGAGCTCGTCCGGGTCGCTGCGCCCCGCACCGTTTGCGGAAAGCCAGGTGATGGACGAATCGCCGCCGTCTTCCGACGACTCGTCCCACGACTGGCAGAACGAGCCGCGGTTCTCGGTGCCATCGATGCGGTCGCGGGCGCTGCGCTGGGCGGTCGTTCTCGTCATGCTCGGAATGCTCGGCGTTGCGGGCGCCACCGTGGGGCGCAAATATTTGGCCGGCGCGATGCGCCCTGCACCCGCTTCCCAGGCCACGGAAGGGCGCGTCAACAAGCTGCTCGAGGACGGCGAGCGAACCCTCGCCGAGGGCGACCTCGAGACGGCCAAAGAGTCTTTCGACAAGGCGAGCGCGCTGGCCGAGCGCGATCCTCGCGTCCTCATCGATCTGGCGCGGCTCGCCGCGGCGCGCGCCGACACCGACTGGCTCAAGCTGCGCCTCTTGTCGTCCGATCAGCCGGACGTGGTCGCCGCCGGCAAGCGCCAGGCCCAGCAGTCCGCGGACCGGGCGCTGCGCGCGGCCGATCGCGCTGCCGAGGTCGCGCCCGACGACCCCAAGGTCACCCGCGCCAAGATCGACGCGCTCCGGCTCGGCGGAAACTTGCTCGGCGCGAGGGCGCTGGTGGTGCGCGTCGGCGCGCTCGCCACACAGCCCGAGACCGCGTACGTGCTCGCCGCCCTCGATTTGGCGGAACCTTCGCCCAGCTGGCCGACCGTCCTCGATCGATTGAAGGGAGCCGTCGGCGAATCGAACGCGGGACGCGCGCGGGCGGCGCTCGTGTACGCTCTCGTTCGTTCGGGGGACATGATCGGCGCCAAGGCCGAGCTGGAGAAGATGAGCGCCGCCACCCATCCTTACCCTCTTTTGCCCGAGTTACGCGCGCTCGCGGGGCGCGCTCCTGCGCCGAGCACGGAGGCCGACGCCGGCAAACGTGCCGCTCCCGCCGAACCGCGTGCGGCCGAGCCGCGGGCGGCCGAGCCGGGGCGTTCGGAAGGGGACGCGCCTCCGGCCGGCGATTACCGCACCCTCGTCCAGCGGGCGTCGCAAGCAGCGTCGGGCGGTGACTACGCAAGAGCCGAGCACCTCTATCGCGCCGCGCTCGCCAAGAGCCCGAGCGATACCGAGGCACTGGCGGGGCTCGGCGATGTTGCGCGCTCGCGCGGCAATGCGAGCCTGGCCCGCTCGTACTATGAGCGGGTGCTCGCGCAGAACCCGCACTATTTGCCCGCGCTGACGGCGGCCGCGGATTTGCGATGGGAAGCCGGTGATCGCCAAGGCGCCGCCAAGCTGTACCGCCAGCTCCTCGATTCCGCGCCGGAAGGTCCGCTCAGCCAGCGCGCCCGCGATCACATCGCCCAGGTCGAAGCGGCCGCGAGCGGCAAGGCTGCGAAGCCTGCCACGCCGGAGCGCACGCCGACGCCTGCGCCCGCTCCCGCGAATCCGCCGAGCGAGATCGACACTTCGGACCTGCCGGGATTCAAACGGTGAGAACGCTCCTGCGCGCCGTCTGCGGTGCAGCGGCCATGGCGGCATTCGCCTGCCACGCGCGGCCGCGCACATGGTCGTCCGCCGGAGCCGACGTCGGAGCAAGCGAAGCGCGATCGTCCGCGCTCGGAAAAGGGGACGGCGAGATCGCCGAGATCGACCTCACCCGCGGCGCCCCCGAGCTCACCGGCACGAACCTGCTCGGCGCTCGATCGCAGCAGAGCTACTTTCGCCTGGTGACCTTGCTCCAGAAGATCGCCAGCGAGCCGGCCAATCGCGGCGTCTTGGTGAGGTTCGGGTCGGCACGCTTCGGGTGGGCGCGCGCGCAGGAGCTGGCCGCGCTGTTCGGCAAGGTGCGCGACGCCAAGAAAGGCGTCGTGTGCCATGCCGACGGGTACGCGAACGCCAGCATTTGGATCGCCGCGCGCGGTTGCGATCACATCTGGGTCAGCCCGGCCGGCGGCGTGGAGACGGTGGGGATCGCCGCGGAGCTCCTCTACGCCCATCGCCTCCTCGTCGACAAGCTCGGCATCGACGTCGACTTCTTGCAGATCGGAAAATTCAAAGGGGCCGAGGAACCGTTCACGCGTGACGGACCGAGCCCCGAGGCGCGGGCTTCGCTCGAGGGCGTGCTCGGCGCGATTCGGGATCAGTGGCTGCAGGGCGTGGACGGTCCGCGCGGTGACGCGCTGCGCGCGTCGGCAGAGGATGGCCCCTTCGCGCCCGAGGAAGCGAAGCGGCGCGGATTGATCGACGCGGTCGGGTACCTCGACGAGGCGCGCGACGACGCCAAGAAGCGAACCGGGGGCCAGGGTTTCGAGGTTCGTTTCGGAGTCTCCGCGCACGGCACCGAGCGCCCCAATTTTGGCGAGCTCCTGCGCGCGCTCGCGGGGGGGACCGGAAGTCACGGCGGGCCCCCGCACGTTGCCGTCGTACGCGCCGTGGGCGCCATCAGCATGGAAGGAGGGGGCGGTCCCTTCGGTCAAGGCGGCGGCATCACCGAGCGAGCACTCGGCCGCACGGTGCGCTCCCTCACCGAGGACGGCAGCGTCAAGGCCGTGGTCCTGCGCATCGACTCGCCGGGAGGCTCCGCGCTGGCGTCCGATCTGCTCTGGCGCGCGCTCATGCAGCTGCGCGCCAAAAAACCCCTGATCGTGTCGATCGGCGACATGGCGGCGAGCGGGGGGTATTACCTCGCCTCGGCCGCGAACCGCATCTTCGCCGAGCCGACCAGCATCGTCGGCTCGATTGGCGTCGTAGGCGGAAAGCTCGCTTTCGCGCGCGCGCTCGATTCGGTGGGCGTGCACGTCGAGCCGATCGGCGCGCCCGGGTCGACCGCCGCCAAGCGCGCCTCCTACCAATCGCCGCTTTTGCCCTGGGATCCGATTACCCGCGAGCGCGTGCGCAGTGAGATGACCGCCGTCTACGAGCTCTTCGTGCGACGCGTCGCAGAAGGGCGCGGTGTTGCCACGGACGTTATCGCCGGCGCGGCCGAGGGCCGCATTTTCGCCGGCCCTGCCGCGCAGGCCGCGAAGCTCGTCGATGAATGGGGGGGCCTGGAGGGGGCCGTCCGCGCCGCCAAAGAGATGGCAAAACTCGACGAAAATGCGCCCGTCCGTCTCACGGGGGAGGCGGGCGGTCTGCTGGAGTGGTTCGACGACGAGGGAGACGGGGCCAGCGACGATGCCGAGCTCCGGGGGCTCGCCCGGGCCGCGGCCCAGGCCGCCGCCGCCCTGCCGCTGCCATTGGACACTGCCGCTTTCTTTGGCAGCTTGACGCCACTCCTCCGTGGCGAGACGACGCTGGCTGCGTTACCCTTCGTCTTGTTGATGCACTGAGGCGCTGCATCGCCGCGGTGCCGCCCCCCCTCCTTAAACTGTAACGGCACGGCGCGATGTCCTACTCCGTACGACCGCAGAACCTATCCGTCGATCGGTCGACCATGACAGGGTTGTCAGGGCGCCGGTCGGGAGAGCGCTGTGATTTCCACGACTTAACATGCGTGGCACGGACCTCGCTCCTGATTCTAGCGGTCATGGCATTGAGCAGCGCTGGGTGTCTCGTCACGGATAGTCCGACGTTCAAACAGCCTGTAGAGCTGCCGCCGATTCTGACCAATCTCAATCCGCCGGCCTCCAGGATCCTGAAGATCCCGCGAAAGCCAGGATCGCCCAACGAGTACGTGCAAGAAACCATTAGGTTCGATGTCCGATCCGACGACCTGCAAGGGCCGCTGTATGGGGCGGCGGGCGTCGATTTCCCGCAAAGCAAGCCGTTTATCCTCGCCTGGAAGGCGATTCTCGGGACGGGCACCCTCGGCACGCCACGCCCCGCGGCCTGCCAGCTCGCGATTCCATCCTACGTTGAGCCCGGGTGTCACTCGATCAGCATTCTCTTGTCGCACCAGGGCACGATTCTGGGAGGCGGAATCGAGGGCGACGCCGGAAGTGTCGAGGGTGACCTCGGTATCGCCACCTGGTGGGCGCAGATCGGCATCGACGAGGCCCCGTACCAGGCGTGCGAGCCAGATCCCGTGCCCGGTGATGCCGGGGCCGACGCGCGCACTGACGGGGGTGCCCCGTGAACGACGCGGGCCTCAAGCTGTCGGCGCTTGCCCGTCTCGCGCCGAGGGCGTCGGCTGCAGCGTTGCTCTTCAGTGCACTCGTGGGCGGTGTGGCGGCCTGCAACGTGGAGGTTCTCCCCGACAACTCGCGCCCCGCGGTCATGAACAGCTGCAAGGCCGACAGGGATTGCGGCAGCGGCATTTGCACCGACGGGGCCTGCTTCTCGCGAATCGGCACCATCGAAGAGGTGCTCCTGGAGATCGCCCCGGAAGCGAGTTCTCCCTTGGCGGGCCTCTCCTTTCTCTCGATGCAAGAAGGTTTGCGGCGAGGGGATCGGGCGCGGACGATCGCGCTGTCCGGCCCCATCAACTTCCCGGTCCAAGTGCTCGTCAACGGCGAAGACCTCCCCGAGAAGTGCCCCTACCTGCACACCGGTAAGCAAACCGTCGCGGCGCGGATCACGTTCACCCGGACTGGTTCGGTAGGGGGTGTATCGGTCGCCGGGCTGTCGAACCGGTTCGTCGTCACCGTCGACACCCAGCAGACCTCTTCCGCCTCCACCAACGGCTTTAGCAACAACGTCTCGCTCGTTCCCGGTTTCTACGACATCTACGCGCAACCGGTCGCTTCGACGAATTGCCAAATCGCTCCGAAGCTGTGGCGCGGCGTCGAGATCGCTCGCGACGGCCAGCTCGGATGGGCACCACCGCAGACCCTCGAGCTCCCCCCGCCGCGCACCCTTGGTGGCATGGTGACGCGCAGAGGGGAATCGCTCGCCGATTGGCAGGTCGAGGTCATCGACCCTCAAGGTGGCAAGGTCATCTCCACGTCCGCGCGACTCGGCGCGACCACCGACGCCTCCCCCGTGACGAACTTCGAGATCACGTTCCAGCCGCTCGAATTCGCCGCCATGGCGTCGGGATTCCAGCCGGGCAACCCCGAGCCGCTCATCCGGCTGAAGCCGCCCAAGGATGCCGAGAGTACGGTCCCCACCGTGTATTTCGACTTGAACGGCGCGGTCAGCGGACAGGTCAACATCGAATTGTCGGCCCTCCCGACGTCGGACCAGCTCGTCCGCGTTTCCGGGCAGGTGCGCGGTGCCAACGACAACGTTCGCGCGACGGTGAAGTTTCTCAACTCGACCTTCCGGTCCCTCGGCGCGGCGTTCGGTCCCGCGGTGACGACCGACGCGAACGGGCATTACACGACCAGGCTGTTCCCCGGACTGTACCGCATCATCGTCATCCCCGAAGGGGCCACCGACGACGGCAGCGCGGTGCCGGGCGCGAATCTCGCACGGTGGGCGCTCACCGAACGAGAAGAGACCATCGGGTTGGGCGCGACGCAGGTCGTGGACATCACGGTCGATCCGGTGCGCATCATCGAAGGCGTCGCCTCGGCAGGGGTCGACGGCGTGGTTGCGCAAGGCGCGACGCTCGAAGCTGCCCCCTTCTCGGACAGCTCTTCCGGCGTCCTCAGCAACGCACTTTACCCCCCCGTCTCGCCAGCGAGGGCCAGCGTGCCGGTCGACGACACCACCGGGAAATTCAGCCTCGTGCTCGACCCCGGGATCTACGATCTGTCGCTGAAGCCGGCCGCCGCTTCGAACTTTGCGTGGTGGATCCTCCCCAAACAGCCGGCGGGGCAAATCGATTCGGTCAAACCGCAGCTGCTTTACCCGATCCCGCTGGAAGGGACGATCATCGTCACGATGCAAGACAAGACGTCCCAGCCGCTGCGCAACGCGACCGTACTGGCCTATGCGCGTTCGTACAGAGGAAACGTGACGCAGGTGGGCACGGCTCGTACCGATGACGTGGGGCGTTATCGCGTGGCGTTGCCCCCGGCATTCGCCTCCCCGCCGTGAACAAGGGGTTTTGCCTCTCGGGCGCCCATGCGAAGTGCTAACCTGCCGAGGTGTCGCGTCAGCACGGAGTCGATGAAGACGGGCCCGTGAGCTCCCCCGGGTTCGAGCTTCCGGAGCGGGATCTCGCCGGCGCCCTGCACGAGGTCTCCAATGCCCTCACGGTCGTTCTCGGGTGGCTGGAGTGCGCTCAGGAGGAGATGGGAGCCAGCGACGTCGCCAAACGCGCCGTCGACATCGCCATGTCGCACGCCAAGCTCGGACGAAGGCTGGCGCGCCGAGCGATCGGCGACGACAGCGACGTGCTCGCGGAAGAAGCCGATCTCGAGACGCTCGTTCGTGACGTCTGCACGGGTGTCGAGCGCGAGGCGCTGCGGCGCCGGATCGCGCTCTCGGTGAACGGCGATCCCAGCAGCCGCGCCAAGCTGGTCAAGGGAGCACCCGGCCTCTTTCAGGTGATGACGAATCTGCTCCTCAACGCCATCGCCATGTCCCCCGAGGGATCGACGGTCACGGTCGAGACGCGCGCCCGCGGCGACGAAGTGCACCTGGCGGTGATCGATGCCGGGCCCGGCGTCGCCCCTTCACGCCGGGGCAGCATCTTCCAAGGGGGACACAGCTCGCGCAGCGGCGGCGCCGGCGTCGGACTCCGCCACGCTCAGGCGCTCGCCACGAGCCACGGCGGCATGTTGTCGCTCGGCGAAAGCGCAGCGGGAGCGAGATTCGAAGCCACGTGGCCCCTCGTCGCCCTCCGGCCGCCGATGGCGCGCATCTCGTCGATGCCCGGGTTGTCCCTCGAGGGCGTTCGCATTCTGCTCCTCGAAGACGACGACGCCGTCATCGGCCTTCTCTCGACGGCGCTGTCGCTGCGCGGCGCCAACGTGCTCGCCGCCCGAACCCCAGGCGAGCTTCAGTCTGCCTTCGAGCGGCAGAGGTTCGACGCCGCGCTTCTCGATCTCTCCCCCATCGCGTCCGATATCGCCGGCGCATTGGCCAGCGTGCGTGCCCACTCCCCGGCCGCCAAGATGGTGCTCATCTCCGGCTCGGCGGCCGAAGTACCCGCCGCCGCCCACGAGCTCATGTCCGCCTGGGTACGCAAGCCGTTCGAGGTCGGAGAGATTCTAGCGGTTCTGCGCAGCGTGCGCGGCGGCTGACCTTGCGGACTTGCTTGACTTCGGGCACGCCCCGCATAAGGTGCGTCCCGCCTCCACGCGAAGGTGGCGGAACTGGCAGACGCACTAGCTTGAGGTGCTAGCGGGGTTACTCCCATAGGGGTTCAAGTCCCCTCCTTCGCACTCCCTTTGATTCTCGGCGGTTACCTCTCCGCCCGCCCTTTCCGGAAGACCGGTTAAAATCCATGGCTGGGCCAACGGGTGGGCCAACGCGGGTGAGCGCCGGGATGGCCCCACGGATGTCCGGGAACGGGCTCGTAGCGCAGATCGGCGAGCACCTTGGCGGCGCGCGCGTACCGCTCCAGCATGTCCTCGTCAACGTGCCCGGTCCGGCTCCGAATCCAGTCGTCGGGGCGCTCGGCTCGCTTGGCCCAGGTCACGAAGGTCGCGCGGAGGTCGTGGACGCGCTGCGGCTCCACGTTCAAGTCGTCTTCCGTGAAAAGGATCGTGCGCTCCACGCCCACCGCGTGCAGGTCATCGCGGAGGGTTTGCGCCTCCCTGCCCCGCTCGCAGCCAACGTCCCGCACGACGAGGGCATCGCCCTTCGGGTCGCCGCAGAGACGCTTCCAGGCGCGCAGCAGGGCAAGTAGACCTCGATTGACGTCGAAGAAGAGCCCCCGCCCGGTCTTCGTCCGTGGGACCGTCATGGTGCCATTGACAAAGTCGATGTCTCTCCAGCGGAGCCCGTAGAGATTGCCCTTCCGTAGGCCTGTAAAGACGGCGATGGCGTAGAGGACGCGCCTACCGACCGGGATAGCTGCGCCGTCGTTCGCGACCGGGGGCGCCGGTGCCGGCGATGTCCCCTCCCGCCACGCGCCGGGGCGCTTCGCGAGAAGCAGCGCCAGCACCTCGGCAGGGTAGAGAAAGCAGAACGTCTTCTCGTCGTCCGAGGTCGGTCGCAGGTAACGCGAGACTGGGTTGCTCCCCTCCGGTCTGAGTTCTAGCGGGAAAATCGCAAGGTCGAAAAGGCGATGCAACCGGTTGTAGGTGTGCTGTTTCGTCTGTGCGCGCCCGGCCACGTGCTGCGACATCACTTCGATGATGTCCTTCGTCGTAACGTCCGCCACCGGAAGATCGCCAAAATCGCGCTCGGTTGGACCGCGGGTTTTCACCCCCATGGCGTGCTTTTCGAGAGTCCAGGCGATGATCTTCGCGCTCGCGATAGTACGGAGCTTGTTGACGGACCCATATCGTGCGAGCAGTTCTCCCTTCGTTCAAGCCTTCATCACGTCGCGCACCGTCGTCACCGCCTGCCCGATCTTGCGGTGTGTTGTCTGATCGAAGGTGATTTTTCCCTCACGCACTCGCTCAGCGAACGAGGCGGCGAACTCTTGGCGACGCTCCGGCGTCGTATACGCCTCGGGGATTGGGATTCGCTTGCGCCGGCCGTCGGGCAGCGTGATCCGGGCGAATGGCCTGCCGTTGCGCCACTCGACGTTGCCTGCGCCATTCGACGCCTTGGGTTTTCGTTCGCGTTTCATCTACTTCGTCACCTTCATCACAGCCTAGCGTTCGGAATTCTTAGCCCAGCGAATCTGATCCAACTCGTCCAGCGTGATGCCCGGGTGCACAGCCAACTCGTCCAGCGTGATGCCCGGGTGCACAGCAAGGCGAGGCGGAGACAGTGGTGCCAGCGCGGCGTCGTCGCGCGTCCCGTCAGCGACCTCGAGGAGCCGCTCGACTTCATCCCCGGTAAGAGTCCGTCGCGCGATCAGTGCCTGGGAGACGAGCCAAATGGCCTTCCAGTTCGCAGTGGCGAACGCGATGGCTTTTGCAAGCCCGTCGGCCTCGCTTTCAGCACACGCCGCTAAGAGCGGCCTTGCTCTGTCGAAATCGTACCGAGCATCCCACCTTGCTGACTCGTCGGGTATTCCGAGGTGCATTTCCGCCGCGCAACCGACTAGAAGAGAGAGAATGTTCTTCTCGGGAAAGCGCTCGGGATGGGATTCCTTCGCTTCGGCGCAACCTTCATAGGTGCCATCCGGATCGAGCGTCACCTTGGCGCAACCGAAGCCCATCCTGACATCGGCGACAGCGTGTGCCGCCTCGTGAATGGCCTGAAGCAAGTTTCCAAAGCGTCTGTAGGACTTCCACCGAAACTTCCCCTCGCGCGTATCGCTCGAACAGAGTCTACGTTCATACGATCCGAACTCTTCCGGGCGGCGCGCGAGTCTTGAAAACGCCCGATTGTTCGGCTCAGTCCGATTTTCGGGCGCGGGCGCGCCGGTGCCATTGCACGTCAGGCAAGGGTCAAGCCGGGCCGTGCCATCCCAGGTCGGCGAAATACCCGTTCCCGCGCAGGACTGACACCAGCGCGAACCGTCGAACCAATCGCTCCAAGCGGCTCTTGCCATCGCCGAACCGGGATCGGCTGCGTCGTGCCAAATGTCATCGTCGCCCGCATCCTGGTCTGCCGGCCACACCGTCCATTTCTTTCCATTCTGGTGGAGCTTGGTCTTCATCGGAGGGTCCGCCCTGTCGCTACCCCGTTCGCCCGGCGACGCGCCTTCTTGGATCCCTTCAAACCGCCATGCCGCTCGATGTACGCCCTCCGCACGAACTGGCGCACGAAATCGGACGCCGAGATCCCGTCTTCCTCCGCCAGCTGGCGGAGCATCGCAACCTCGTCCACCGTCATGCGAGCGTTGAAGAGCTCCGTTCGCAACGTCGCCATGCACCTAAGCATATCAGCGTAAAGACGTTTGGCGACCGAAGCCGCTCAAAGGAGCGTTTTTCGCATAGCTACACCGACGCGGTTCGCGTTGCATGCGACCGCCCGCGCACTTTCGTGACTGCGTGTCACGTTTTGATGCACGATAACGCAGGGTCGCCACTAAGCCGGTCCGCCGCAGCCACTTCGGTAACGGCAACGGATCAGTGCACGGACGACACTACACCGTCCCCCCCTTTCAATACTCGAGGGAGGTTGCCGACGGGACGGGTCAGCCTCTAGGTTATGGACCATGCCGACCTCAACGGAAGACGCCCCTCCCAAAGCTGAAGGCGGAGCGTCCTCGGCTGCGCAGCCGCTGGACCCAATCGCCGAAGTGACATTCCATTTCGGGTCTAGCCCAGAAGGGGAGGCGCTCGCCTTCGCGCCAGGTCCAGTCACGGTATTTGTAGGCCCAAACCACTCGGGGAAGAGTTTGGTCCTTCGAGAACTAGATCAGTACGTTACTCGGGAGGTCCACGGGCAGTCTCGCCACATAGTCAATGCCCTAGTTCTGCGCCAGTTTGACTTTGAGCAGATGCGTTCGATCTTGGTGTCGCACCCGGACTACCCGCCGCCAGATGAAACAGGCAAATCGGTTAGGCTGAGAAGGCTGCTCTCGAGGGGGCGCCCAGACCGGGCCGCATTGTCGGGGCACATCTCACTGGAGCGCCCGGAAATGAACATAGAGGTGCTGTTTGCGTTGTCCATTCTCTTGGACGGGGACACTCGTCTCCACGTCCTCGACGCCCAGCCCCGCGAGAATCTCTCTACACCGCAAGGGACGCTTCTCGGACGCCTCTTTCAAAATGACCCAGCCAGGTCTGAACTCCAGACCCTGGTTCGCGACCTGTTCGGCTATCACTTCCTCGTTGATCTGACGACCACGCTATCCGATTGGAACGTGCTTCTGTCAGAGACACCGCCTCCACCCGGCAGCGAAAAATCAGTAGACGCCGAGGCGATCCGGTTCTTCGGTAGCGCCAGGCATGTGTCGTCCTTCGGCGATGGCATAAGGGCCTATCTAGGCATGCTCGCCGCCGCGCACGCCGTGCCGTGGAAGATGATTCTCCTCGACGAGCCCGAAGCCTTTCTTCATCCTCCCTTGATGGCCAGGCTGGGTCGGACCCTGGCCGCCCTGGCATCCAGAAACCACGGCCACGTGTTCGCAGCCACTCACAGCTCCGAGTTCGTGATGGGCTGCGTCCTATCCGGCAGGCCAGTAAACGTAGTCCGTCTCACCTATAGGAACGGTCGCGGCAACGCGCGAATCCTCGACAGCGCGAAGCTCCGATCCTTGATGCGCGACCCCATCGTTCGTTCAGCTAACCTGTTTGCTGGACTGTTCCACAGCGCCAGCGTTGTGACCGAGAGCGACGCGGATCGAGCCTATTATCAGGAAGTGAATCAGCGACTTTTGGATGCTGGGATGCCGGGCATCCTCGACGCCCACTTCGTTAGCGGCTATGGGAAACCTACTGTCCACCGCATGTTTGGACCGTTGCGGCAAGCCGGCATTCCGGCCGCCGGGATCGCCGACCTCGATATCCTCAAGGACGATGGGGCCGCCTGGAGTGCATGGATGGATGCCGGTCACGTACCCGCCGCTACGCGGACTTCGTTGGGTCAGCTGCGCGGTCAACTCTTCGCCGCCTTCAAGAAAAAGAACGCTCAACCTGGCGATGGGCCGGCGCCATTGGAACTTAGCGATCTCGTATCGCTTCGCTTGTTCTTCGACGCGATGGCCAAATTTGGCATCTTTGTCGTTCCGGTCGGGCGCCTGGAGAAGTGGCGGCCGGACATCGACGTGGACAAGCGAGAATGGCCCGCAGCGGTGTTCGACGCAATGAAGTCCGATCCATCGGAACCAGGCTATGTGAAGCCACCTCCCGAAACGCTCCGGACTCTAAAGACCTCCGAGCTGCCGACGATTTGGCAATTCATCCAAAGCGTCGCTGCATGGCTAAGTGACGATGGCCGTCTGGGGATGCCCAACTGACCTTCGGGGGGACGACGTCGCGGGCCGCCGCTGCGTGAATCGAGATGAAGAAAGAACTCCGGCCGTCGGACTGGTTTCTGTTGCCCCGCCCCCGCCCGGGGGCGGTCGGAAGTTCCTTGGCGAGCTCGCCCCAGCGCCCAAGCGCCCAAGCGAACGGTCCGCGCGGGGAATGATCTTCCAGATACAGGTTCAATGGCGCCGATCCTTTCCCTCGCCTGGTATTTCGGTAAGGATGAATCGAAACCGATGGGCGATCTTTGGCGGGAATCGGCGGTCGTTGCGGCAAGCGTCACCGCGTCGGTGGGCGCCGTGATGGCTCTTTGGCGTATGAAATTCGATCGAAAACTCACTGATTACCGTGCCGAGCTGGATCGAGAGCTCGAACACGCAAAAGGTGAGATTCGACGCGATGTGGAGCGCGATCTCAGGTATCAGGAGAGCCGACTTCGGGTGGCGGCCGAAATTGAACTACGATTGCACGAGAGGGAATGGACGACCCTCGAGGACGTCACGCGCGCTTTCGGCGTGGCTGCGCAGGAGATGGATCGCGCGTTGACCGGCCTCATGACCGCCGACAAGAAAGGCACCGTCCTAACCGAGTGGACGAGCGCTAAGTACGAAGGCGGCCTTCGCCTGTTGGAGCTCCGGGCGCTATTGCCACGAGTTCCCGACCCCTTTCATGCCGAGTGGGAAGCCATCGTCCACAAACTTGAAGAGATTCGGAAGAGTATCAGCGGGGAACTCGAAAAGCATCTAATGGGGGCCCGGGGAACCATTACGGCTCCTTGGTGCGAGCTCCAGTTCGAGAGGGGGGCGACCGCAAGGGAGGCTGCAACGAGCCTGCAGCGCAGGTGGCGGGCCAAGTTGGGAAAAGCCAACGGGGAAATTCTGAGCGAGCTCGAAAAGTCTGCCTCCGGAGGCGCTACGCAGGAGGGGTAATCACGACCACTGCCTTCGAGGTCTCGTCGTCATGGTCCGCCTCCTCGTCATCGCTTGCCGGGCTTGCGGCAGACTCGTCGCCGCGAGGGGTAAAATCGCGGCTCACCCCGTGCTGACGTAGGATGTCCCAAATGCTGGGGCCGGTTCCAATGCCGGCGAGTACCGCATGGGCGCCCTCGTAGTCGATTGGCGGCACCATGCCGATCGCCTGTGCAAGGCGCGTGACTGTTTGGACGTAGCCGAAGAATCGGCGGTGGCTTGCACCAATTTGATCTACGAGACTGCGGGTTGACAAATTGGCATATCGTCTCCGGAAAAAATGCAGCCACCGGCGAGCAAGATGAGCCGGAGGTTCCCGACGAACTGATCGTTCACCATCATGGCCAGATCTTCGGCCAAAGTGTTCCACGTTCAGAGCCATTATTCGACGGCGGCATACGGCGCTGGCGTCAGCATCCCCTGCATGGTCACAAAGTGGACGTTGGCGTGTTGCCGCTCTCAAACGTCGACGAGGCCATCCTGTTTTACCCGTACGTACTCGATGCAGGTCCGAAGATGCTAATCGGGCCAACCGACCCGTTGAGTGTCGTCGGCTTTCCCTTCGGACTCAGCAGCGCCGGCTTGGCGATATGGGCGACCGGATTCACCGCGTCCGAGCCAGACATCGATCATACCGAGCTCCCGCTATTCCTCCTCGACTGTCGGGCCCGCAAGGGCCAATCGGGCTCTCCTGTAATCGCGTATCGTTCGGCCGGGGCGCCATTCAGATTGGACGACGGTGGCACCATGCAAGTTGCAGCGCCCGTGTTTCGGTTGTTCGGCATCTACAGTGGCAGGGTCAATTCTGAATCAGATCTAGGACATGTATGGAAAGTGAGCGCCATTCGTTCGACTCTGCTGAACGGCAAGTAGCGCAGACGTTGTCGGGCCGATGCCATGAAGAAGACGCGGCGCATCGTGGAGGACATCGCGCTCCCGATCGAGATCGTGGCACCCCGACCGGTGACCGTGACGCAACGCAATTGCCTCGACCACTTCGGCATCTCGTCTAGCGACTTCCTTCGGTTCGTTGCTCGTGGCGCGTTCCCAGTGACTGAGAAGGGGAAGCTTCGCGTCGCACGCTACGTCGACGGCGAACGGTTCCTTACCGAGGGCGCTACTTTGATGGGGCCGAGGGCAAGTCGGTCGTCGCAAGCTTCAGCGCCGAAAGAAGTCGTCCCTCTCGAAAACTTCGACGCGGCCGCCGCGCTGCGTAAGGCGGGGTTTCGACTCCCGTAGGTAGCCTGGCGTAGAGGTACGGGGTCATTCACTTGGGCAACCTGACCATCCGATTGCCCAAGTGAATGCCCTTTGAAGAGACGTCCCTTAGTTCATTTCCTCGGTCGCCCGATCCACCCGGTCGACGCCTTCGACAATCACATCCCGATAGCCCGTCTGCCGGCGAATGTGCGCCTCGACTTCGTCGGCACCGCGAAAGTGAATCCCTACGTCATAGGGGAAGGTCACGTCGCGCTCACCGTCGGCCGTGAGTTCGCGAAGCTCAATGATCTGGAAGGTGCCGATCGCGCCCGCATGTGCGCCCGTCTCGTAATCGGGAAAAACTTCAAAGACGTGCTGCTCGTCCCTGCAAGTCGAGCACCGTGCTTGCCAGGGGTTGAGCTCGAACCAATCCGTGGTGCCCTGTTCGGCACGCACTCCGCAATCCATGCAGCGCCGGCCCGGAGGAGCGGGGCGCCGGAGTACCTTCGGCAGATCGAAAACAACCCGATATGTCTGCCCACATTCGCAGGTCGCCTGCCTCTCGGTGGCGCCGAGCCAGATCCAACGCTTGCAGTTGCGGCACTCTTTCGATTGGTCCATGTCTCGCTCGTTGCGAAACGCGCGAATGACTTGAATCGATCGGCCGTCTGCGGCCCCGTAGCGCCGAAGTTTCTCCATCTCGCTTTGCGTGATGAGCTGATCTTTGCCCCCAGTGTCGGCAAAGTAGTGCGGATTCTCCCCCAACTCCCTCGCTCGCGCCGAAGCGACGGCGCCATCGGCCGACGCTCCGATCGCGGGTAGTCGGCCGGTGACGACGCCGAACGGCGTGTCGGCGCCAAGCTCCCTCAAGAGCGGCGCGATCTCGTCGTCGAGTCTCGCCGCGGCAAAGAGCTTCGCCAAGTCATCCGGAATAGACATCAGGGCGGCCATTCGCGCGACCGCGTCATTGCTCGAATCGAGCGTGCGAGCCGTCACGTCGATTGTGGCGTGAAGTTTCTGGGCGAGCTTTCCTACGTTGGTAAGAACGGCGGGCCCCTTCGCGATCCTCTCGACTCGCGACACGGTATCCGCGAGGCCCCCAACGAGCTTCGCTGGATCCACGAAGGAGCTTTCGACTCGAGGAATGATCGCTTCCGGACCCTCCGCCACCCTCTGAAGACGAGTCACGATCGCCTCCGGACCCTCCGTCACCCTTTGAAGACGAGTCACGACATCCTGAAGACGAGTCACGACATCAGCGGGATCTACGAACAAAGGTTTGCTCGCGTCGACGCGCGAAAGGGGCCTCTCCGCGGTCTCCATCGCGGCTGGAACTCCGTTCGATTCGGGGCGCTGCGAACTCTGCTCTTCCGCGCGAAAGACTGCGAGTTCGGCCTGATAACTACGTCCGCTCTTCGCCATCCGGGCGCGAATAAAATGACGAAAATCCTTATCTTTGGGCATGATCTGGTTCTCCGACGTTCGCGAAATGACCAGCCCCCCCTGAACATTCCGCGAAGACGAGAACCTCACCAACAGGGTCCGGAAGTATGCCCACCTTCGGCACCGCTTTAACGCCCCGGGGGGGAGGCGGTTGCGGTGCCAGGCGTTGAACCCGCGCCTTGGTGCTCATGCTTGGTTCCACGAGCGTCATTGTCAAGGCGACGCCGCAAACAGGGGTGCGACCCGGCCGCCGGAGGAAAGGCGGCGATTGGCGTGGCGAGATTCCTCCCCGGCTCAGTAGCAGAGCGGGCTCGTGCCGGCCGGGTAGCCTCCCCATTTCTTGGCTACGGCGCAGCCATGCACGCACCCTGGCACATAAAATGGGTCGCCAATCTGACGGCAGATCCCGAAGGAGCAGAGCCCGGGATCGAATGCCCAAGCGGTATAGGCTCCATGCCGACGCAGATTGTCGGCACATCCGATACGACGCCGGGCGTTCCTGTCAAGATGAGCGGCATGTTTACGCCCATACAATTCACGTTCCCTATGGTGCACGCGTCACGGCTATCGGTGAGGACAAGCGTGATGACGCGCCCGCCGTCGTAGCCGGGCACGCCGCCCGCGTCGGGCGCGGCGTCCGCAATCACGGAACCATCCCGCACTCCCGCTTCTGGCCGTGCTCATCGCTGGCGTCGGCATCTGGCGCGGCGTCTGCGTCGACCATGCCGCCGCCGCTGTCGGCTTCCGACGCGCCGACGTCCGCGGGGGAGACGGCGTCGGCGGGGGCGCCGTCAGCCGCGCCCGGCCCGGCGTCGGCGGGACGCGGGGCATTGTCGGGCACGACATCGACCGTCGCCAGCGCGTCCGATCCGGCGTCGATGGGAACCGACGTAGGCGCATCGTCTCCACGGCTCGACGCGTCCGGGCTTGCGGCATCGGCAACCGACGGTATCGCGTCACTTTCCACGCCTCCGTCGGGCGAGCCGCATGCCGCGAGAAGCAGGAGAATTGCAAAAATGGTAGCGATTCGCATCGCTGGACAAGACGGTCCGATGGCTGAAAAACTTCAATGCCGATGCCGGCTATTGGCAACGAAACTGGCAATGCTGCGCGCAACCAGGCGCATTCGTTCGCATCGCGCTAGCTACGTGTAGCTCCGGAAAATTCCGGGCCGATCACGACCCGTCGAGCAACGGCGCGGGGGTCGTTCATTCTTGCTCCTCGGCCTCCTCTTCATCGTCGCCGCGGTATTGGCTCAGGCTTGCTTCGCGCTCTTCGGCCGACTCGTATGCTCCCCAGTCCGGCCGTTGAAGCGTGACTGCACTCCATTGCCTATACTCCGTGCCGCTGCGGATCTCCCCGAGCCGGTCTTCTACGCTGGTGGGCAGCGATTCGCCAAGGCCGTCGAGAACGGTGAGCGTGGCTTGTGCTGTCACAAAGCGATAGTCCGCATGGAGAGCGCGGGCGCAATGGAGCTCGTCCAGCATGCCAGCTCGCGCGTACGAGACATCGCGCGCGGGCAGGGCGCCTCGAAGAATTTCGCCAAACCAGGCGACGGTTTGCTGAATGCGCATCAGCGCATCTTGCCCCTGCTCTTCGGAAGGGCGCACGCCAGCATGGATCGCTTTGTTACGGATCGCCCGAACCTTCTCCAGCTCCTTAATGCCGGTCGGTGCGCATCGGCCAAGGAGACAGGCCACAGCAAAGCTTCCCGCCAACGCACGGTCGGACGTGTTCACGACTCGCGCGATCTCGTCCCGAATCGTCGACAGTTGGCCGCCGGGTTCGCTCTGATATCGTGCTCGAACGGGCACCTCGCTCAGGAACATCTCGAGTGCCGTGCATCCGTCGGTCACCGCATCGCGCGTTTCCCCCGCGGCGAGCCGCTCGATCGCGCGATCGAACAACAACGCGTGCGACCCATTCTCCAACACGAGAAGGAACACGTGTCCGGCGTCGCAATGGACGCGATATGCGCGCTCCTGTCCGATGATGACGGGGCATTTGCGCCTTGGCGATTGATCGCCGTCCATCGCCGCACCAAACCTGCATTGCATGCAGATCGCCTCGTAGTTCATTCTCCCAACCATATCCTTTGTTGCCCGCGACGACATGGGGCGCTCGCCGCACCCTGCGCGATCTCGAACCCACACATTGCTGACGAGCTTACGCGTAAACCTTAGCGCCAAGGCGCTGCCACTCGGACTAGGGTTCGTCGTCGGGATCCTGATTTGCGTAATCCAGGGCCATCGCCTCGTTCTTCGAATCCCGCTCTTGCGCAATGGTGCTCTGGACGCAGTCGAGAAAGTTCGAAACGCGATACAGGACGCCGTTCATCTGTCGTAGGTTGATTAGCTCAGGAGCGTCCTGCAACGTCGCTCCTCCTTTCTTGTGCTCGAAATACCGAAACTCGGTCGCGCTCGAATCGATCTTCACAAGCTCCGCGACTACGCCATCGACCGCTTCGATCGCTTCGATCGTTTCTTCCGACGGTCCATCTTCCGCACAGCCGTGTTTCGTGATCCGCGCCCTGGCCGCGGGCCACAGCTCCTCCAGAAGATGATGCTTTGGGTACGACGTGGCGTCCTCAAGAACCACCGCCGAGTCGCGGATGATGCGCTTGAGCTGTAGTTCAATCGCGTGTCGCCACAACGACGAGAGAGGATACACGAGCGAGTCCATGCCGGCGCGCTTCGTTTCAACCTCCTTGAAGACGAGCATCGCTGCGCGTCGGTACCCTTCGACGTAGCCATGCGGCTTGCCGCGTGCCCAGCCGACGCAGGCATTTAGCCAGTCTTCGCGATCGGTTCCGGAGAACAGGCTATCGCCGCGTTTCGGCCATTCCATCGGCGGGGGCAATTGATCGGACATCGCTGGCTCCGCCAATGCTACTCGCGACGACCGCGCTTCGCACGCTCGGCGTCAAGGTCGCCCCCCCTCGCGTGCTCCTCGGGGAGTGGTCCGAAAACGGGCTCCGAGCGGTGACACCGCGCGGCTGACATGACGCCGCTACCGGCGTAGATTTCGCCCGGGCAGTTTTCTTCGTTCCTGAGGTACACCATGGGAGCGCAACGATGAAAGACGACGGTCACCCTCGCCGCACGATGCCGCCCGAACGTACCGTCATGGTCGACGGCGAGATCCTCACGGTCGATGAGACGCTGACCGACGTGCAGCGAAGACAGCTCGCCGAAAACGGACACCGACTATGTCTCCTCTACGCGACCAACGCGCCTTCGCGTGCTCCAACGGGGAGCAATTGGGAGATCTTCTCCTTGGCGTTGCTCGCGAGGGTTGATTACACGCTCCGGCGAATGTTGAGGGAGCCAACTGAGACCATCGATGGTGCCGGACTCGCGCGCGCAATCTATGAACACGTGGTCGCTTTCGCGTGGATCATGATCGATCCGGCCGAACACTACCGAAGGGTCCAGCGATGGGAGTACGAAGAGCGCATCAAGATGCAAAAGGACCTGGCAAAGTTCGCCCACTTTGCGCCCAACCCGAACTTCATTCGGCGATCGCTAGTTGACATGGCGCACGAGAGCGCGCCCGACACAGCCGATCGCGCACTCCAAGCGCAGAATCACTGGTCACGCAGCGGCCTAAAATGGCCCTTCGCTTTTCGTCGCTCCTACGCGAATCTATTTCGGCCCTACAGCGCCTACGTTCACCCGACGGTCATGGCGATGGACCACTTCATCAGCCGTGATCCCTTGGGGCCAGTTGTTGGCGCACCGCGACCTTTCGATGACGGTAGGATGCTGGCCGCTGCCACCTCTTCGTTCGCCGATGCGCTGGTGATCGCGTCCGATCGACTCGGATGGCCGAAGATGCATGACGTTGCTGCAGCCATGACGTTCGGAATCCGCTGGGAAACCGACAGTCCCGACGAAGACGCGGGAGGGTGAGGAGAAAGCCCGACATGAGAGCCCGCCGGCTCTATGTCGAACGTCTCCTTGCGCGCTCGATGTCGAGTTCGGCAACACCCGCTCGGGCGAGCCGCCGCGCTTCAAGCTCCTTCGCGAGCACGAGCACCACGTCCCATCGCTCGACTCGCGCTGCCCGCACGAGCGCCACCGACAGCGCCCCCTCGACACCTTCGCCCATCTGTCCCCGCCAGTCCCCGCGACCATCTATCGCGTACTTACCAGTAGCCATCTCGACCGCCGACGCTACAGATTGCGGCAAGTTAGGCTCGTTTTTGCCGATTGAGGTGCTAGCGGGGTTACTCCCATAGGGGTTCAAGTCCCCTCCTTCGCACTCTGAATCCGATCGGCCGCCGCCTCGCCCGCGGGCCAGAAAGAAAAGGGCCTCGGAGGGGGGCGTTGTGCAAGGCACCCAGGAACACCGTGACCTCCGGGTTGTCACGTGCTCCATGTTCGACCCTCTCGGTCTGGCGCGCGAGATACGTGGGGCC
>Ga0193706_1000529_pt1 | contig 21640 bp, 17 predicted proteins | sample U3c1metaG_FD_160130 | JGI IMG/M metagenome (GOLD analysis project Ga0193706, IMG submission 160130) | Soil microbial communities from a riparian zone of the East river system, Colorado, United States - U3c1 | ecosystem: Environmental > Terrestrial > Soil > Riparian zone | place: USA: East River... | reverse complement strand
TCGGCGGTTCTGTCGGCGTTGGCGGTTCTGTCGGCGTTGGCGGTTCGGTCGGTGTCGGCGGTTCGGTCGGCGTCGGTGGGTCCACGGGCAAAGGCGGATCGGGCGGAGCCGGCGGTTCCGTCGGGGTCGGTGGGTCCACGGGCAGAGGCGGCATGGGTGGAACGGGCGGAGCCCCCACGGGCGGCGTGGGCGGCCTTGGCGGCATCGGCGGCACGGGCGGTTCGGCAGGCAAGGGCGGCGCCGGCGGCTCGGCCGGAAAAGGCGGCGCCGGTGGCACTGGAAACAATCCGCTGCTCAGCGTTTTGCCGGGCGTTCGGCAGACGCCCCAATGTCTAGCGTGCGTCAACCAGAGTTGCGCTAGCGTGTCTACGTGCTCCGCGACTTCGAGCTGCGTCGGGGGCGTGTCGTGTACCCTGACGGCGTGCCTCGGCGGTAACGGAGGCCTCGACTGCTTGGCCAAGTGCTTCAACAACGACCTTCGCCAAATCACCGTCGCCGTCGATGCCATACAGTGCGTGTACGGCACGTGCGGCATGAGCTGCGTCGGCCCGGTGCCGGTCGCCGCCCCGTTCTCGCTCGATCAATAGCGATCACCCATCCGGCCGCGTCGGTCGTTCCGGCGAGGCTCTAGTGCTGCACGCGCCCACAGCCATTCGCGTGCAGCACCTCTCTCATCGATTTGGATCGACCGAAGTTCTGCACGACATCGGCTTCGAGGTCGGCGAGGGCGAGATCTTCGGCTTCATCGGACCGAACGGCGCGGGAAAGACGACGACCATCCGCGCCATGGCGACCCTGCTCGAGCCTTCGGCGGGACGCATCGAGATAGGAGGAGTCGACGCCGTACTCGAGCCGGAGCGGGTAAGACCCAAGATCGGCTACATGGCCGACCAGGCCGGTCTTTACCCCAAGCTGACGCTCGAGGAATTCCTCGCGTTCTTCGCGGCGGCGTACCGGTTGTCTCCGCGCGCAGTCGATGTCGCCCTCGAGCTCACAGGTCTCACCGACCTGCGCAACGAGCTTTCGGGAACGCTATCGAAAGGAATGCGGCAGCGCCTCCAACTCGCCAAGACGCTGCTACACGACCCTGCCGTGCTCATTCTCGACGAACCTGCGAGCGATCTCGACCCGCGTGCACGCATCGCCATGCGCGACCTGCTTTTGTATTTGAGCGCGGCGCATAAGACGATTTTTCTGTCGTCGCACATCCTGACCGAGCTTTCCGACGTCTGTACGTCGGTGGGAATCATCGAAAAAGGGCGGCTGCTCGCGTACGGACCCATTGCCGAAATCACGCGGCAGATCGGAGCCTCGCACGGCGCGCCCTCCGCCGACGGCTCGCGCACCCAGGGTCAAGCTACGACCCGCGATCGACTGCCGGGCAAGAGCATCAAGCTTCGCACCTTGGGGCCGGTCGAACCGACCATGCAGTTGCTTCAGCGAACGAGCGGGGTCCTCGGGGTCCACGCTGCGAGCGGACACCTCTCGGTGCGCCTCGATGGCGGCGAACACCTCGTTGCTGAAATCGTGAGAGTGCTCGTGTCGTCGGGGATCGCCGTCGTCGGCGTGGAGCCGGAGCGTGACGAGCTGGAAGCCGTTTTCCTGGAGCTCACGCGAAGGGGGCCCCCGTGAGCCTCGGGCCCTCCTGGCAAAAGTGGCTATGGCGAAGTCCGCTCGTGGTGCGTGAGCTCCGGCAAGCGGTTCGGACGGGCCGCACGATCGTGGTGCTCCTGATCCTCGCCGTGCTGGTCGGTCTGCTCGTCGTGGCCATCGCGGGCGCCTTCGGGATGGGCAAGTCGCCCGTCAACTTGGGTCCCGTCCTCTTTCAGGTGTTCTTCTCGCTCGCCTTTTTCATCGTGCTGGTCGTGGGGCCGACGATGGCTGCCGTCGGCGTCGCGTCGGAGAAAGACGGGCGTACGTGGGAAGCGCTGATTTTAGCCGGCATGGACGGCCGCGCCGTGGCCCGGGGCAAATTCTGGACAGCTGCCACCGCGATCATCGCTTTTCTGTGCATGATCGCTCCCGCTTCGCTCTTGTGCATTTTACTCGGCGGAGTGACGGTCATCGAGCTCGGTGTGGCGTTCGTCCTATTGACCCTCATCGCGATGGTCGCCGTCGCCTTCGGCGTGGCGGTCGGTGCTTGGGCCGGGAGCACGGGTTCGGCAACGTTGACCGCGCTCGGCGCCGCGCTCCTCGGCGCGCCCGCGTTCTACTTCGGCGTGGGTCTCGGTATCTCGTTTCTGGCGCATGCCACTTGGCCGGAGATCCCGAGCGCATTGCCGGTTTGGCTCCCGCTCGCGTATACGCGGGCTCCTTTCGACGCACTTTACGTGCTGCTGCTCGTGGTGCTGCCGCTGACGCTGACCTCGCTCGCGCTGTGGTTTTTCTACGAGCTCGCGGTCTTGTTGCTCGCGCCAAGATCCGACGACCGCGCGACTGGGATCAAGCGGTGGTATCTCGTGTCGCTGCCGATCGTCGGGATGATGGGGTTCATCCCAGGTCTCATGACCCGCGGCGTAGGGAGCACGACCGCCTGGATCGCGGGTCTTTCGGGCCTGTTTCTCTTCGTCATCTTCGCGGCGTTCGTGTTGGCGGGCGATGCGCTGGCACCATCGCCGCGCGTCGAATTTCGCTGGCACCGAGACGGAGCTACGTGGCTGACGCGGGTGCTGGGGCCAGGCTTGGTTCAGACGTGCACGCTGCAGCTGGTCACCGCCTTGACGGCGCTGTCCGCATTTGCACTCGGGGGTGCCGCCATCCTGTCGAAGGGTGTTTTTCCGGGTTTGCCCCCGGTGCCCGCGGTGAGTCTCTTGATCTGCGCCGAAAATTGGAGCGCGTTCCTGCTCTTCGTCGTGGGATTTCTGCTTTGGTCGCGCGTGCGCTCGGAGTCGGCGGGGGCGGCGCGTCTGCTCACGGCGATGGTAGCCACGGTGGCGGTGGCCGCGCCCTGGGCATTGTTCGTGGTTTTCGCCTACCCGGCGACCAAGCGCGGACTCGACGCCATGGTCTTTGCCGCTCCCTCTCCGCTCTACAGTTTGGCGATGGTCCGCGCCGTCGAAAAAGGCGAGCCCCATCTCCCGGTCACGGCGGGTCTCGGTTGCTCGCTGGGGTGGGCTGCCTTGGGACTCACGTTGTTTGCCTTCGGTGCACGGCGGGCGACGAAAGCGATCGCCGCTCGCCGCACGAGCGAAGCGGATCTAGCGGCGCGCATCGCCGAGGAGCTCCCCTCCATGCCGCCCGTTGCTCCGAGCGGCGCCGGGCCCCCCGAAACTTTGTACGATGTTGGAGAGGGGCTGCGCTAACGTCGAGACGTGCTCGCACGCAGCTTCAGCTTCCTTGCTGTTACCGCGGCGCTTGGGTGCGCGAACCGGTCCGCCCCCTGCATGGGCCCGCAGACCTGCGAGCGCGGTATGGCGTGCACGGCTGGCCGGTGCATCAAGGCTGGGACGGAGCTCCTACCGCTCGATTCCCAACGCATCGTCGTCGCACCGCAGGAGATGGCGGTTGTCGCGCGAGGCAATGGGGACACGGCGTTGCCCGGAGAGATTCCGCTCGGCGGGACCTCGCGCGCATCCGCCGTCGTGCTCCTTCGTTTTCCGACTCCCTGGGGCAAACGAGTGCGCGTCGCCCGCGCTTTTCTCACGCTCGAGCCGGCGCCTGGCGCGGTCGCGGAAACGCGCCCCGTGCTCGTGTCGGTGGCGCGGGTGCTCGAGCCGTGGTCGGCCGCGCAAGCGTCGTGGGGCCGGTTGCCGCGCTTGTCCGCCTTCGAAGGCAATGCGTACACGGGCATCGGCCCCGCCAAAGCCTTGCGCATCGACATCACCGCGATCGTGCAGAGGTGGGCGCTCGGCCGCGGCAAAGACGAGGGTCTCGCCATCGCCGCGTCCTCGGATGCGCCGTTCGGTTCGAGCTACGCCACGGGCGCTTCCGGCGGCATCGGGCCGCGGCTCGATGTGTACCTTCGCTGACGGCAGGCGACGAGCTTCCCGGTCTTCGACTCGGAGGTTCGTGGTAGACCTCGTCGAGAGGCCTTTTTGTCGGCGCTACTGTCGGTTCGTAACCTCGTCACCTCGTTTCGCACGGACGCCGGCCAGGTCCGCGCCGTGGACGGGGTTTCCTTCGAAGTGGCCCCGGGTAGTACGCTCGGAATCGTCGGCGAATCCGGGTGCGGCAAGACCGTAGCCGCCCTGTCCATCTTGCGCCTGGTGCCGGCGCCCGCCGGGAGCATCGAGGGAGGCGAGGTTCTCTACGGCGGACAGAACCTGCTCACGCTCGACGAGCGCGACATGCGCGCCATCCGCGGGCGCAAGATTTCCATGATCTTTCAAGAGCCGATGACGTCGCTCAATCCCGTGTACAGCGCCGGTCACCAGATCGCCGAGGTCATCCGGCTGCACCAAAAGGCGTCGGCGACCGAAGCCAAGAAGCGCAGCATCGAGATGCTGCGCTTGGTCGGCATCGCCTCACCCGAGGCCCGCTTCGATGCCTTCCCTCACGAGATGTCGGCGGGGATGCGCCAGCGCGTGATGATCGCCATGGCGCTCGCCTGCGAGCCCGAGCTGCTCATTGCCGACGAGCCGACGACGGCGCTCGACGTCACCATCCAGGCGCAGATCCTCGATCTTCTCCGCAACCTGCAGGACAAGATGAAGATGAGCATCGTCTTGATCACGCATGACCTCGGGGTCGTGGCCGAGTTCGCGCAGGAGCTCGTGGTCATGTACGCCGGCAGAGTGGTGGAACAGGGCGCCGTCAAAGACGTGCTGACCTGTCCGCGCCACCCTTATACCGAGGGGCTTTTGCGCAGCGTCGCGGCGCTCGGCCAAGGCCGCGCCAAAGGAACCGACGATCGCCTAGCGCGCCTCCCCACGATACCGGGCGCGGTGCCGGAATTGACCGGTCTTCCCCCCGGATGCCGCTTCTCGTCGCGCTGTTCCTACGTCGAGCCGAAGTGCAAGGAGAGCGAGCCCCCGTTGGCGGAGGTCGACGGCGATATCATTCCCCGCGCCGAGGACCGCCGCTCGCGCTGCTTTTTTTCCGACCGGGTGGGGACCTCGTGAGCGGCGCAGATGTCCTCGATCTCGACCGGCCACGTCGCGGCGACGGACCGACGATCCGAGCCCGCCCCCTCATGCGCTTGGAGAACGTGGCCAAGTTCTTTCCCATCCAGCGCGGCTTTTTCGGCCGCACCTCGTTCCTGCGCGCCGTCGACGGAGTGAGTCTGCAGGTACGCCGCGCCGAGACACTGGGGTTGGTCGGCGAGTCGGGTTGCGGCAAGAGCACCCTCGGCCGCACCATGATCCGCCTGCTCGAACCAACCTATGGCCGCATCGTCTTCGACGGCAAAGAGCTCGTGCCGATGAAGGCGAAGGACCTTCGCGCGCTCCGGCGCAGAATGCAAATCGTCTTTCAAGATCCATATGGATCGCTCAATCCGAGAATGCGCGTCGGCGCCATCGTGGCCGAGGGACTGCGCATTCACAAGCTCGTCGCGAGCACGGCCGAGGAAGAAGCCCGCGTAGCGGAGCTGCTCGGACGCGTCGGCCTCGGGCGCGACGCCATGGCTCGTTACCCGCACGAGTTCTCGACCGGGCAACGGCAGCGCATCGGCATCGCGCGCGCGCTATCGACTGGCCCTGAGTTCATCGTTTGCGACGAGCCTCTCAGCGCGCTCGACGTGTCGATCCAAGCGCAGATGATCAACCTGTTCAAGGATCTGCAAGCAGACCTCGGGCTCGCTTACCTCTTCATCTCCCACGATCTGCGGGCGGTGGAATACGTGAGCCACCGGGTGGCCGTCATGTACCTCGGCAAGATCGTGGAGACCGCGAAGACCGCCGACCTCTTCGAGCGGCGGCATCATCCTTACACGCGCGCGCTGCTCTCCGCGGTGCCGTCGCACGTGCCCGGGCGGCGCCGGCTGCGCATGGTGCTGGAGGGCGAAGCGCCGAGCCCTCTCGATCCCCCTTCCGGCTGCCCGTTTCACCCCCGCTGTCCGCGCGCTCAAAAGGGCAAGTGCGACCGCGAAATGCCGCCGCTCGCGGAAATCGTTCCCGGCTCCGGCCACGACGTGGCGTGCTTTTTCCCCGAGACCTAGCGCCACAGCGCGAGAGCCGACGGCGCGGTCCAGCGCAAATTCACGCGCTGGCATCTCGAAAATGGGCGCATTTCAGGTACGTTCGCCGACATGTCGCTGCGTATCGTTCAAGTCGACGCGTTCACGAGCATACCCTTTACTGGCAACCCTGCCGCCGTTTGCGTGCTTCCGGCACCGGCGGACGAGAAGTGGATGCAGTCGGTCGCCGCAGAGATGAATCTGTCGGAGACCGCTTTTCTCCACCGCGAAGACGGCGGTTTTCGCCTCCGCTGGTTCACGCCCACCGTGGAGGTCGACCTCTGCGGTCACGCAACGCTCGCCAGCGCGCACGTGCTCTGGGAGGAAGAGCATCTTGGGCGTGGCGAACGGGCGCGCTTCCTATCGAAGAGCGGGACGCTGACGGCCGACTGGCGCGACGGGCTCATCGAGCTCGATTTTCCGGCGAGCCCGACGGCGGCCGTCGATGCACCGCCTGAGCTCGCGGCGGGGCTCGGCGTCGAGTTCACCTTCGTCGGCAAGACCGCCTTCGACTACCTCGTCGAGGTCGCGTCCGAGGAAGTGGTGCGCGCGGTCCGCCCCGACATGACGGCGCTGGCGCGCATCAAGACGCGCGGCATCATCGTGACGGCGCGTGCCACCACGCCGACATACGACTTCGTATCGCGATTCTTCGGTCCCCGCGCAGGCGTGCCGGAAGATCCGGTCACCGGTTCAGCACACTGCGCGCTCGGTCCGTATTGGCAGTCGCGCCTTGGAAAGGACGCCTTTTTCGCGCACCAAGCTTCGCGGCGCGGCGGCGACCTGCGCGTCACGGTCGCCGGCGATCGGGTGAAGCTCGGCGGTCAAGCCGTCACGGTGCTGCGCGGCGAGCTGATTTGACGCCGGCGCGTCACGAGGAGCGCCGGGCTACTCGCACTCCACGCGAACGCGCTGCATTCCGTCGGCGACCGGCTGGGTGAAGACACCGGGGGGTAGAGGCGGATTCAGTTTCACGTCGTCGTAGCGAAAGAGCACGTCCTGATCGCTCTCCGGGACCTGAATGTGGATTTTGCGCGGCACCTCGACCGAGCACGGGGGACCGCTCGGCAGAAGAGGGGGCTCGAGCCCATCGGGATCGACTTGAGGCGGCGCGGTCACGGATGCTTCGTGCGCGTCCATGCTGGCGTGGTAGAGCTCGATGCCCTGTTGGGCCACGCGAACGTCGAGAACACGAAGGCGCTGGGCGTCCCACGGACGCTGGAAATCGCCGGGGGCGAGCGCCACGTGGAGCACCTCCTCGGCGCCGCGTGTACTGGGAATACGAATGACGTAGTAGCCATCCGTGCTCCACTCCATGCCGAGCTGTGCGTCCTGGTGAACGAGCATCGGCGCGCGCCCGCCGAGCAACGTCACGAGCACGTGCGGCTCGAGCGGCACCTCCGTGAGGCGCGCGACGTTGCACGCCGTGGCTGCACCTTCGAAAAACTTACGTTCGCGCAAATCGGCCAGGGCAAATCGCCCACTTTCGGTGGTCAGCGTCGAGATGATGGAATTGAACGGCGGGGGGCTCATCACGTCGAAGCGCAAACGGTCGGGACGCGACGCGAAGAGCAGGATCTTGCCGCGCAAGCGCCCGTGCTCGGAAAACTGGTCGATGCGCGCCTCGCCTTTTACGCCCTGCTGGCACGCGAAACCCGCCTTGATGCGATCGAGCGCGGCGGCCGCGGTGGGAAAGCGAGACGGCGGCGCCGCGACCCGGTGACAACCGAGCGCGAGACCCGCGAAAAGCAGCAGCCGCGCTGCGCGTTTCATGTGTCCTCGCTCCGTACCTGGCCCATGGCAAGACCTCTCCTCACGACGCGGGCTACTGCTTCCGTCACGTTGAAGGACGGCAGCTCGCTCGGCCCAACGTAGCGAGCTTCCGCAGCGTCGTCCCCGGCTTTTGGGACCTCCGAGGCATCGATGGGCCTGCAGAGGTGGTCATGAACGACGTAGTGGTACCCCTCCGTCACGATTTCGATCACTTCGATGAGACGTCCGGCCGTGACACGAATCCCGGTCTCTTCGAGCACCTCGCGCTCGAGGGCGGCGGCGATTGTTTCCCCGCCGCGCAAGCGCCCACCAGGCAGCGTCCATTGCCCGAGCAAGGGCGCCGTACCGCGCTTGATGAGAAGCACGTGTGGCCCGGGAGCCAGAACGACGCCACCGACGGCCACGACCGGGACGAGCTCCGCCCGGGCAGCGCCGATGCGATCCAAGGGCGCCGTCCCGACCGGCCGCAGCTACGAGGCGCGGAGCGCCTCGAGGAGATCGACGTCGGGCAATGCGATGGGCATGCGCGCCCGCACCACGGCGACTTCGTTTTCCTCGCACAGCCGCGCGAAGCCGATGCCGTCGCAAAGCGCGATGGGAGCGGCGTTGGGCGTGGCGCACTCCTCGCGTGCGCCGGAGAGAACCTGCCCCGTCGTCACCATCCAACCCGCCGCGGCGGGCCCGTAGTGGTGGAGCGAGCCGCGCAGATCGGCCACACGTTCGCGACCGATCTCGCGCCCATCGCGACGGATGACGATCGCGGTTTTGACCTCGCCGTAGCTCGTTCGTTGCACCGCGCTGAAGTGCGCCTCGCCCGCGGGCATCCCGGGGCGGCGCACGGCGCGAATTTGACCCATCCCCGTGCGCTCTAGGCTCAAAAGCACGAGCTCGACGAGGGCGTGCCCCGGCAGCTCTTGCAGCTTGCGCAAAAACGCCCGGCGACTCGCCTCGCGGTAGCGTTCGACGGCGGCATGCGCTTCCGCTTCGAGCCGCGCCAGCTCACCCCCGAGCAGCCAATCGGTGAGCGCCACGCGTCCACTGGAGAAGCGGAAACGCACGCGCTGGCCATTGGCCGCGCGGCGCGCGCTGTCGGCGCGAATAGCAGCGGCGATCTGCGATTGGGCGAGCTGAAGGTCCCCGCTGAGACGTCCGCGGCGCTGTGCAGTCTCGGCCACTTGCCGGAGCGAGACTTGACCACCGTTGCGATCGAGTGTGTTGAGCCAGAACGCGACGGCGTCCGCGAGATCGCGGCCGGCGAGATCGTCGAGGGCTGGCCCGTCCGAGCTCCCGCCAAAATCAGCGACCATGGGTCGCTCGCGCTCGCGCTCGCGCTCGCGTCCGCTGTCGCGATCGCGACCGCTTTCGCGCTCACGCCCGCTTTCGCGCTCACGCCCACTCGGAAACGCTTCGGCCTCACCGTTGGTGGGCCGGCTCTCGCGCCCTTCGCCGAACGCGGGGGTGACGGTGTAGGACGGCAGCCCTCCGCCCGACGCGGGGAACGGTCCATCGGCGGCGCCGCGACCACGACCGCGACGCCGTCGGCGACGCCTTCGTTGACCTGGGGCCCCTTCGGCGGATGCCGGACCGGAGGCGGCAGGGTCGTCGCCTCCCAGAATCGGTCGGTCGTCGTCGTCCTCTTCGCCAAAAAGCTCGGCTCCCGAGGCCGCGATCTCGGCGCGCATGAGCTCATCGGGGGCCCGCTCGACCGGCTCCTCTTCTTCTTCCCATTCGCCGCCCTCTTCGTCGGAAGCGGCGGCCGAGGTACGGTCTTCGGGAATTTTCTCGACGACCGCTTCGTGCTCCGCGACAGCGCCGGCTTCGGCGTTGCCTTTGGAGGCTTTCTCGGTCATCCCGGCCTTGATTGTCGCGTCGTCCCACTCGCGCAGCGCGAACACGCCCGGTTTTACCCGCACCAGCGGATTGTCCTTGGCGCTCTTCTTGAGCAGCGCCGCGAGGCGCGCCCCCATCGTCACTTCGGGGCTCTTGCCCACGTGACTGAGGAGGTTTTTCTCGATGGCGAGGTCGGTGATCTCTTTGTAGTGAAGAGGCCGGCCAACAAGGCGAAGAACCTCCGCCGCGGCTTCGGTAAAAGTCATTGTCTTTTTCTCAGTCCTTCGGGCGCTGTCGTGCCCGGCTCTGGTAGCTCTTGGTTCAAGCGGGCCCCTGGCCCGTGCCCCCAACTCGACCGAAAACGCTCACCGGGGAAACCGAATCGCTCCCACACCGACAAGTCACTTCCGCGTCAGAAAAACCCTCTACCACCCGGGTCTCGCCCGGTCAACTGCCGGCCGCAGCCGCTAGTTCGGGACGGCGGGGGTCGACCGAGCTCGCACCACCGAGGAAACGGTGCGAACCTGCATCGACAGGACGGTGCACGATGGACGCTTCCGAGCTCGTCTCGGCTCTCGAGGCGCTTGCCGCGAGGCTGGGAGTACCCGTGCGCTACGACGCTTTCGATCGCGGCCTCTCCAAGGGTCGCACCTGCGGTGGGCTTTGTAGGCTGCGCGGTCAGCCGATCATCGTGCTCGACGCCGGCGTCGGCCCGCGTGAGCACGTGGCAACGCTGGCGCAAGCGCTGGGAAGCTTCGATCTCGACGCGATCTACCTGCCGCCGCTCGTGCGAGCGACCATCCAAGCGCACGGCAAAACGCGCGCGCTGGCACCGAGGCCCTTGGCCCGCGTGAAGCCAGGCTCGTCGCGGCGCGAATCGGGCTAGACGCGGCCGATCTTTCGGCCGCTCCAAGCACCGATCAGCGTGGCGATCAAGAGCGGCATCCCGTGCGCGACGGCGATGTGACCGCTGTACGGGCTGCCGCAGAGCAGCACGAGCACGACCACGCCGCCGAGACCGCACGCGGCGCCCAAGGCAGCGCCGCGCCATGTTGCGCCGCTCGGAAACGAGCGGCGCATCGCCCAAACGGAAAATAGGAGCATCGGCACGGCTACCGTGAGCCCAATTTGGAAACAGCCTTCCAGCATCGCGGGCGGACCGAGCGCACCGAGCGGTTTACCGTTGGGGGGGAGCCACAAGAGCGCCAGCGAAATGAATGCGAGGGGCGCGCCGACCGCGGCGATGCGCAGCCAGGGCACGGGCCTGCCCACGCCGCGCCGACCCGCAGAAACGGCGACCCAGCCGGCGAACGCGAAAAATGCGGCCCAAATGGTGAACTGAGCGGCGACGAAGTCGACGCCATGACCGCGCCAACGGGCTCCATAGTAGAAGAGCACCGCGACGGGCCAGAGCACCGCGCTGCCCAGAAAAACGAGGCGCTGGAGCTGCACCTGGCTGCGCGTCGCCGCCGGCGTCGTGGGGACGCGAATGGCGGGCGGGCTCGATCGCGGCACGCCGAGGAGCGGATCGGGGATGTCGCCCCAATCGTCGGCCGGATGCTGATCTTTGCGCTCAGCGGCCATCGGGGCCTCCTCGATCGCTCGAGCGCGGATTGGCCGCGGGCGCCGCTCGCGATTGACCGAGCGCGGCGCGCAGCGCTTCGTAGGCGCGGAATGCGCGAAGCTTGACGGCGGTAGGCGTCGAGCCGAGCACCGCCGCCGCATCGTCGACGCTCATTCCCTCGTAACGCAGAAGCACGAACGCCTCGCGCTGCGCCGGCGCCAGGCGGCTCAGCACCGATTCGACGAGCGCCGCCGTCTCGCGCGCGATCGCGAGCTGCTCGGAATCCGCGTCGGGGCCGGTGGGGGCATCCGTCGATCCCGCGGCGTCGTCGTCGTCGTTACTTTTCGCGCGCGCCGTTTCCCCTCGCACCTTCGCGGCGCGTACGTGATCGAGCCACGCGTTACGCGCAATGGCGTATGCCCAAGGTACGACGGCCGCACTCGAATCGAAGCTGCCGCGCGCGCGGTGAATGCGCATGAACGTCTCTTGCAACAAGTCGTCGGCGACGACAGGAGCGCCGGTGAGTCGCGTCAAAAAAGCCCGAAGCTTGTGCTCGAGGCCTTGATAGAGAATCGCAAACGCAGCCTGCTCGCCCTGCGCATAGCGATTCATCGCCTCGTCCAGAGATTCCTCCCGCGCCAAATTGCACCCGAAGGCGCGTCCTACCATCACCTGCCAGGCGCTGGATCCGAAACCTACCGAGGCGCCCGGCGCGGTGCCCATGACTTCTTCTACGTGGTGGAGGCGTCGCCGTTTCTAGCCCCTTTCGGCCGAGGTTCGACCTAAGCTTTATCGGGACCTTGGCGGCGAGCGTCAGGCCTCTGCCTGCTGCGTAGCCCCCATCGCGGCGCCGACAACGCGCGGCAGAGCCTCGAGCGCCTCGTCGAGCTTACCCACGTCCGTTCCACCGGCTTGCGCCATGTCGGGCCGGCCCCCGCCCGAGCCGCCAACGATCTGCGCCAGCGGGCGAATGAGCTCGGGCGCCTTGAGCCGGGGCACGAGCGCCCGCGCCACCGTGAGAACGAGCTGCACCTTGGGGCCGGCTTTCGATCCCAAAAGGACGACGCTGTCTCCCAGCTTGTCGCGTAACCTCTCGGCCAGCTCGCGAAGCGCCCCGGCGTCGCTCACGTCGACCGCAATGCCGAGAACCTTCACGCCGCCCACATCGCGCGCTTGGGCGAGGAGCGCCCCTTCCCCTCCACCGCCGCCATCGCCGCCGAGCGCGATGCGCTTGGACATCTCGACGACTTTCTTGTCGAGCTCTCGTTCCCGGGCCACGAGCTTTTCGATCTTTTCGACCAGATCGGTGCTGTTTGCCCGCGCGAGAGCAGCGGCTTGTCCCAGCGTCGACTCGAGCGAGCGCACATAAGCGAGCGCTTTGAGACCGGTCGTCGCTTCGATGCGGCGCACGCCGGCAGCGATGCCGCCCTCGCTGAGGATTTTGAAGAGACCGATGTCGCCCGTCGCGCGCGCGTGCGTGCCGCCGCAGAGCTCGACCGAGTCGGGGGTCATCGTGAGCACGCGCACGACGTCGCCGTACTTCTCCTCGAAGATGGCGATGGCGCCCCGCTTTTTGGCTTGGTCGATAGGGAGCACCTCCGTTTGCACCGGTGCATTGACGAGGATCTTCTCGTTGACGAGATCCTCGACGCGGGCTCGCTCCTCGACCGTCAGGGCGCGTCCGCTCGTGAAATCGAAACGGAAGCGATCCGGTTCGACGAGAGACCCCTTCTGCTGCGCCTGCTCGCCGAGCACGGTGCGGAGGGCGTAGTGCAAGAGGTGGGTCGCGGAGTGGCTGCGTCGCGTGGCGTCGCGTCGCGTATGATCGACGGTCGCCTTGACGGTGAGCCCGAGCGTGAGGTTGCCTTCGCGCACGAGCGCATGGTGAACCACCAGCCCTTGCAGCGGCCTTTGCGCGTCGGTGACGTCGAGGTCGAGTCCCGCGGCCGTGATGGTCCCGCGATCGCCGATCTGTCCGCCGGCCTCGCCGTAAAACGGCGTGGTGTCGAGCACGAGCTCGACTTTGTCTCCCGCGCCGGCGCGCTCGACCAAAGCGCCGCCTTTGAGAATGGCGACGACCTGCCCTTCCCCCGCTTCACGCTCGTATCCGACGAACCGAACTTGCTTTGCCGGCACCTTCTCGAGCGCGTGCCGGTACACCTCGAGCGCAACGGCGGTGTCGCCCACGAATTCGCTGCGAGCGCGCGTCGCGTCGAGCGCTCGCTGATAACCTTCGACGTCGACCTTGACGCCTTTTTCCGCGCAGATCACTTCCGTCAAATCGAGGGGAAACCCGTAGGTGTCGTAGAGCTTGAACGCGGCTTCGCCGGCGAGCGTCGCGCTCCCTTGGCTGCGCATCTTGTCGAGCTCCTCGTCGAGGATGCCGAGCCCGCGATCGATGGTTTGCCGAAACCGGACCTCCTCCTGCTCGGTGACGCTGGCGATGAGCTTTTGCCGGTCACGCAGCTCGCCGTAGTGCCCGCCCATGAGCTCCACCACTTCCAAGGCGATCTCGTGCAAGAACGGTCGTTCGATACCGAGTCGGTGTCCGTGGCGAATGGCGCGACGCATGACGCGCCGGAGGACGTACTCGCGCCCGGTGCGATCGGGCATCACGCCGTCGGCGATGAGAAAGGCCGCGGCGCGCGCGTGGTCGGCGATGACGCGCATCGACACGTCGTCTTCTGAGTTGGTCGCGCCGTAGTTCTTTTTGGCGATGCTCGCCGCCTTCTCGATGAGCGGACGAAAAAGATCGGTGTCGTAGCTCGACCGATGTCCGAGCAGCGCTCCCGTGAGGCGCTCGAGCCCCGCACCGGTATCGATGCAGGGAGCGGGCAGCGGGCTGAGCTTGGGGCTGCCGTTTTCGATCGAGCGCTCGAACTGCATGAAAACGAGGTTCCAGAGCTCGACCCACCCCGAGCCGTCGGGGGACGGCTCGCTGCCGAAGGTCGACGGATCGCAACCATCACCGTGGAAAAAATGGATCTCCGAACACGGCCCGCACGGCCCGGTTTCGCCCATCTGCCAGAAGTTGTCCTCGAGACCGAGCCCGATGATGCGATCGTCGCCGAAGCCCGTCACCTTGCGCCAGATGGCGCGCGCCTCGTCGTCGGCGGGAACGGCGCCGTCGCCGCGAAAAACCGTGACCACCAAGCGATCGCGCGGCAAATCGAGAACCTTGGTGAAGAGCTCCCAGGCAAAGGCAATGGCGTCTTCCTTGAAGTAATCGCCAAAGCTGAAATTGCCGAGCATCTCGAAGAAGGTGTGATGGCGCGCGGTGCGACCCACGTTTTCGAGGTCATTGTGCTTGCCGCTCACCCGCATGCACTTTTGGCTCGACGTCGCGCGGTTGTATGCGCGCCTTTCTTTGCCGGTGAAGACGTCCTTGAATGGCACCATGCCCGCATTCACGAACATGAGGGTCGCGTCATTGGCAGGCACGAGCGACGAGCTGGGGACGACCTCGTGCGACTTTCCGGCGAAGAAATCGAGGAAGGCGCGGCGTATTTGGGCGGAAGTCAGGGCGGACATCAGAAGACGTCTTTTAGCACTTCGTGAGCGCGCTGGCGCCCGCCACGGCGTGCCTCGTCAACGCAAGAGCTCGTCGACCTGACGGGCGATCTCCTCTTCCTCGCCGTCGGTATATCCTCCGTGCACGAAGCGGATGATTCCCTTTCTGTCGACCACGTAGCTCGTCGGCATCTTTTCGAGCTTGTAACGCTGGCTGATGGTGTTGCCCTGGTCCCAACCGATGGGAAAGCGAACGCCGGTCCTTTTCACGAAAGCCGCGATGCCCTCGCTGCTCTCGTCCTCGGATAGCCCGTACACGAGCATGTTTCCGGCGTGTTTGTCGGCCAGTGCTTGCAACTTGGGGAACTCCTTTTCGCACGGCTTGCAGTACGTCGCCCAAAAGTCGATGACGAGCACCTTGCCTTTGGCGCCATCGGTCGACAGCGTGCTCGGCCCGACGACCGGTGGGCGCGAAAAGGTCGGCGCGTGGATACCGACCATCGCGTGCTTGTCACCCGACGCCGAGGAACCGCCACCAGCTACCCCAGTCGCTCCGCCGCACGCCTCGCACAGACCGAAGAGAAGAACGACCGCTCTACCCCCGACCCGTCGCGACGTTCCCATGATTGAACCCCGAGCGTAACTCGGACGCGAGAGGTTCAGCGCTAGAAAAGAATACCCATGAACCACCGCACGGTGTGTGCGGCCGAGGTGTCGACCTGGATCTCGTTGGGGAGATAACCGAGGCCGCCCATCGGGAAGAGGACGCCGTATTGCAGCGACGTGAAGAAGCCGCCCATTGTGTCGGGGTTGTCGTTGAGCGAGCCGTCCTTCGATTGGTAATAAATTCCCAAGTTGAGCTCGATGCCGAGATCGCGCTTGTGACCCGGGGTCTGCATGAATTCGCTGGCCCGTGTCCAGATGATCGCCGCCCCGCCGCCGAGTTTTTGCCCTTCGGCGTTGCGCGTGAAATCGTACTCGATTGAAGGGCGGAAGTAGTAGTCGCCCTGAACGCGGCCAAGGATATTGCGGTGAAGGATGAGATCCACGCGGTAGTCGGGGTGGAAGCGGAATTCGCTGTAGGTTCTATTGCCGACGACGCGCTTTGGCAGGATCGTTCCGCCGCGTGTGGGTGACAGCGTGGTGGTGCGATAGGAGTTTTCCGGATCGAGCCCCGAATCGCCTGACGACCAGCCGAACCCGAATTGCAGGCGGAGCCGGTCTTCGACGGCCTTCCACTCCGTTTGCGTCGCCACACCGAACTGCAGGATATCGGCGGTTTCGCCCCCGCCTTCGGCGGACACGCTGCGCATCGACCCGGCGACCATGACGCCTTCTGCTTCGAAACGGAACTTCTTGAAGAGAAGCTGAAACCAAAGGTCAGGGGTGTAGAGCTTGAGCGACCGCCGGACGTAGTAATTGGCGCCCGGAACCTGAATTTCCGCCGCCGAGCTGCCGAGGGGTACGTTCTCCGCCGCCAGGAGCTGGTCGCGATATTGAAAGTAGGCGCCGCCGTTCAGCACCACATCGCCGCGCGCGAGGTCGAGCTTGGCGAGCTCCGGGTTTCGCCGCCGCGCGATCATGCCGGTGTACTGATTGACGTCGTCGAGCTGGGCGAGATCGTACGGTTGCCCGCCGAGCGTGTTTTCCCAGGTGGCGCTGGTGGGCCCCTCGTTGGGGAAATCCCACGCGCCGGAGATGTAGAGATCGAGGGAACGGAAACCGGTCGTGAACATGATGCGGTCGACGGTCGACTGCCAATCGGAGTCGTACGTGTCACCGCTGTTCTCGAGTATGCCGAGACCCCATTGGTTCGGCATGCGTCCGAAGCGCAGCTGCCCCACCGGAGTTGCGTACTCTCCCCAGGCGCGACGAATGTTGATGCTGTTCTGAATGCTGTTGAAGCCCGACGTGGGCGCCACCTGCGTGCTCGCAAATGCACCGATGGGAGCGTAAGGGCTCGAGGAGGAGCGCCGCGACGTATCACGCGGTTGACCATTGTAGCCCCCTGGCGTCGATCCGAGCACCAGGTTATCCAGCATGTCGATCTGCGAAATGACGCGCAAGTTGTCGCTGATGTGCAGCTCGGGATTGACGCGAAAACGCAGGTTGGCGCCCGCTTGGCTCTTGTCCTCGCAAGTGCTCTTGCCGTTGTCGCCGCAAACGCGGACGGCATACTGGTCATTTTGGATGGTTGCGTAATCGTTGTCGACGGGCTGGGGCCACAGCGCGAATTGGGGTCCATCGGCGCGCCCGAGCGAGAAGTTATGAAGGAGCTCGGCGCGCACCCGCAAGCCGCCGTGCAGCTCGAAGACGGGACGGGAGTGCACCCACCAATCCTCGGCGTACACCGCCTTCGGATTGGCACCGATCGATGTGTCGATCTTTCGCTCGGTGTCGCGCGGCTCGGCGCTCGGTGCCGCGGGCCGAGCGACTGGCGCGGGGGCGAGAAGCGACGAGCGATCGATCGGCGCTCCGCCGCTCGGTGAAGGAGATGATGGCGGCGATGAGGGCGCCGTCGCCGGCGGCAGGCTCGGCGGGGGCGGAGGAGCGTCCGGACCAGGCGGCGTCGAGGATGCCGGCGGCGCAGCCGGTTGCGCTGGAGCGTTTCCGCCTGCCCCTCCTTGGGCGGGCTGCCCTTGGGCGAACACCGGCAGCGAAACGAGCAGAACGGCCAGTGGAGCTAGCACCGCGCCCGTCAAATGGTGGAGCGGCGCTCTCGCCGCGCCAACGATCGACCTGCCGGCGAGAAACTGACTCAGTGGCGCTAGAGGGGAAAACCGATGCATCGCGTGGCGATTCCTGCTTCGAACGGCGAGGAGGGGGGCAAGAGGCGCGCAAAGCTCGCACCTGGTAGAGGGGGTGTCAACGATGTTTCGGCCGAATCGCGCGCGCGACGGCGCGCCGCATGCCGCGGCCCGAGAAAGCCTCTGGCAACCGTCCGATGGCCTTCGAGTGTTGCGTCTTCACACGAGCCCATGCGACTCTGAGCCTCGCATCGATTTGTTGCCGCCTCGTCATTCGCATCGCTGCCCGCGGAGATCTCGTCATGAGTGTGCGTTTGCTGGCTTGCTTCGCCATCGTGGCGAGCATGCTGCTCACCGGCGTCGTCTCGGCGCAGGAATTGAAGAGCGGCGAGTTCTCGGTACAGCGATTTTCCCCCGCGGTCGGCCCGCGGAATTTCATCACCGTCCAAGGGGCGCGCACCGACGCCAAAATGGCCTTTTCGGTGGGCGCCTTCGGTAACTACGGCGATCGCCCGTTCGTCATCACGACCTGCATCTCGTCGACCGATTGCGCCGCCAACGACGCGTCGAGGCGCCGCGAAATTCGCATCGTCGAAACGCTCGTCACCGGCGAGCTCATGGCGTCTCTCACCGTCGTTCCCCAGGTTCAACTCGGTCTCCACCTTCCCTACACCTTCTCGCACGGGGCGGGCATCACCGCCGATCCCAACGACACCGCGGTCGGCCAGCAGTCGCGCACCGGTCTCAAAGGGTCGGGCCTCGCCGACCCGCTGCTCGAGCTCAAAGTGCGCGTCGCCGGCAATCCAACCGACAAGCACGTGTTCGGCTTTTCTTTGTTCGGCACGGCGCCCGTCGCGCACAGCATTTCGGGCACCAAGAACACGTACATCGGTGATTGGTCTCCGACGGCGGGAGGACGCGCCATCTACGATCTCCTGCTCGGTCGATTCACCTTCGGACTGAACGTGGGCGGTGCTTACCGCCGCGAGGCGTTCGTGGGATCGGCTCACATGGGGCCCGAGATGCGGTATGGGGGCGCGGTCGGCTTTCAGATCAGTCCCGTGCTCGCCGCGCTCGCCGAAGTTTTTGGCTCGAGTCGCCTCGGCGCGTCCTCGGGGACCGACGCGGTCGAAGGTGGGCTCGCACTTCAGCTTCATCCCCTGAATTCCGATCTTCTTTTTCTCGCCGGCGCGGGGCTCGGTCTCACCGAAGCGATCGGCGCGCCCCGTACGCGCGTCTTCGCGGGCATCAGCTTCGTGCGTGAATCGTCGGATCAAGACGGCGACGGGATCAACGACGCCCAAGACCAGTGCATGACCGCGCCCGAGGATGTCGACGGCTATCAGGACGCCGATGGGTGCCCCGACCCCGACAATGACGGCGACGGCATGGCCGACGCGCGCGACAAATGTCCCAACGAGCCCGAGCTGAAGAACGGGTACCAGGACGAAGACGGGTGCCCCGACGAAATTGCCGATCGCGATCAAGACGGTATCCCCGACGCCGACGACAAATGCCCCGACCAGGGAGGATCGACGGTCGTCACGCGCAAAGGCGATTTTTACGGATGTCCCGATCGCGACAAAGACGGGCTACCGGACCGCATCGACAAATGCCCCACCGATCCCGAGGACACCGACGGCTACCAGGACACCGATGGCTGTTCTGATCCGGACAACGACGGCGACGGCATCAAGGACACCGACGACCAGTGCGTCGACCAGCCGGAGGTGAGGAACGGCTTTCAGGACGACGATGGTTGTCCCGACAACGTGCCCGATACTGACCACGACGGAATTCCCGACGACAAGGACCGCTGCCCGCAAGTTCCGGAGAACTACAACGGCTTCCAGGACGACGATGGCTGCCCCGATCGCGGCAACGCGCTCGTCGAGATTCGGACGGATGACATCGCCATTCGCGACGTCGTCAATTTCGCCAAAGACAGTGACAAGATCGTGGGCGCGAAGAGCTTCCTCGTGCTCGACGCTGTCGCCGCTGCCCTCGTGCATCACCCCGAAATTTTCCAGGTCGAAGTCGGCGGGCATACCGACAACCAAGGAGATGCCGCGCACAATCGCGAGCTATCGAAGCGCCGGGCCGCGGCCGTCGTTGAATACCTGCACAATCGCGGCGTTGAATCGAAACGCCTCACCGCCGCCGGTTACGGGCCGGACAGACCGATCGGGTCGAACAAAACCGCGGCCGCTCGCGCCAAAAACCGTCGCGTCGAGTTCAATATCCTCTCCTCGAACAAGAAATCGGGCCCCCAGGTGCCGCCGCCATCCCCTAGCCAACTGCCGCCGAACCAGCAGCCGGCAAGGGAAATCGATCTCAATTAGCCCACCCCGCCAACCGATTGGCGGGCTGCTCAACGATCGGCCGCGAGGATGCGGGGCGTCCCGCCGCGGACATCATTCGCGCAGCACCGCACGACGCGCGATCGGAGGGCGCGGCGACGAACCACACTCGCTCCGGACCAAAAGACGCCTAGTAAAGAACTTGACTTCGTGATGCATAGCGTGATCCAAAGACCAGGATCCTTTCGAAACTTCGCCACTGCAGGCGCATGTGATGCATCATTGCGCCGCGTGCGTCGTCGTACGGTCGACTCGTAATGCAAGCGGGTGGTTGTCGATGATAGTCAAACCTTGGTGCCCGGGAAGAACGCCTGAGCGCCACATAATAAGGAGCTTCGTATGCGACTGAAGAATCTTTTGACATGGCCGATGGTGGTGGTGGGGCTTTCTTTGCCGGGTTTGATCGACTGCAGCGACGCCAAAGCGCTGGCCGAGGGGTGCGACGAACTCAAAGGTGGCGCTAGCGGCGTAGCGAACCTCAGCATTGATGCCAAGTTCAAGGCATTCGTCGTGGCCGCAGCCGATCTGCAAACGACGGCCAACGGCATGCGCGTGGCGGTGAGAACCGCTTGTGCGGGCATCGCGTCCAGCTTGGGCGAGACCGACACCTGGTCGTCCAAGGGCGACACCGACGAAGCGCTCACGACGGCCTGCACCGCCGCCCAGGGAAAAATCGACGCCATCATGAAGGCGAACGCCAGCGCGCAGGCGACGGTCACCGTGACCGGCGCGCAATGCAGCGTCAACGCTAGTGTCCAAGTCATGTGCGAGGGGCAGTGCAAAGCCGACGTGATGTGCACGGAGCCCGACATCTCGGCCCGATGCGATCCCGGGAACTTGAGCGCGGTCTGCGATGCGGAGTGCAAAGGAAGCGCCACCTGCGAAGGAAGCGCGACGGTCGCCGCCGACTGTCAGGGCAGTTGCGAAGCGGAGTGCACCGGCACCTGCAGCGGATCGTGCTCGGGCACCATCACGGGAGGTTGTGACGGAAGTTGCGAAGGCAAGTGCGACGGCATGGCGACGCCCGCCGGCGGCATGGCCAATTGCGCCGGCACCTGCGAGGGTACCTGCAGCAAGCCCAAAGCAACCGCGACCTGCACGGGAAAGTGCGAAGCGAGCTGCAAGGGCAAGTGCACCGGCAACTGCAAGCTCGAGGCGTCCGCGAACGTCAAGTGCGGCGCCATGGTGAGCTGCCGCGGCGGCTGCACGACGACGTACACCGCGCCCAAGTGCGAAGCCGAGCTGACACCCCCGATGTGCTCGGGCGATGCGAGCTGCAACGCAAGCTGCAGCGGCCGTGGGCAGGCTACGGCCCAGTGCACGCCTCCCACAGTCAAGGTCGTCTACTCCACGAGCACCGACGATCTCGTTAAGCTAAAGCTTGCTCTCGAGACCCACCTGCCTGCCATCTGGCTCGCAGCGAAGACACAGGGCCCGCTCGTCGTTTCCGCGGCAGGGAAGCTCGTCGAGACCGGCAAAGGTGCGGTCAGCGTTGTCGGAACGGCAGGGGGCAAAGCCCTTGCCTGTGTTGGGGCGGCGGCTCAGGCGTCCGTCGAGGCGAGCGCCAGCGTGAACGTCTCCTTCATGGCGAGCGCGAGCGTCAGCGGCAGCGCGAGCGGCGGCTGACCTCTCAAGAAGATCACCGGACGGGCCAAGCCCGGTCCAGATGATTGCCGGAGCGACGTAGTTTGGCGGAGGTGAGCTGGCAAAGTGCCCGCTCACCTCCAGTGCTTTTGTCACC
>Ga0193706_1000528_pt1 | contig 21647 bp, 16 predicted proteins | sample U3c1metaG_FD_160130 | JGI IMG/M metagenome (GOLD analysis project Ga0193706, IMG submission 160130) | Soil microbial communities from a riparian zone of the East river system, Colorado, United States - U3c1 | ecosystem: Environmental > Terrestrial > Soil > Riparian zone | place: USA: East River... | reverse complement strand
CAACAGCGGCGCCGCCCACAGGCCCCACAGGCCCGGCGACGAGGTCTGTCAGGAGAACAACATCAACCGAGGAGGGGGGGATTTTTAGGCGATCGAGGTGGGGGAATTTTGGGTGATCGTTGACACCGGAACAATGTCAGCATAGATTCAAGAATATCTGGCAAGGGCTCAACGCTATCAGGTTTGGCGTGCAGAAGCTTCTGGAATCGGTAATTATGATCGTGCAATTCGTCGATAACGTTTGTAATCGATGCTTCCAGACTTTTAAGCTCTCTGGGTACGTTCATGTCATGGAACAAACGAGATGCCAGGGCAGACAAGGTTGAAATCATGTTGCTCTGGTCATGAAGATAACTTGCAAACATTTCGGCCACTGCCAATTTCTGTGCCGTCACTAACGACAGGTCTCCAGGTTGATCTTTCAAGTATCACCTCGGCGTTAAACAGAAGGTCCGCAGGCTACATTTTGATAATTATTCTATGCTTCAGCTGGTGCGCCGTCTGAATTCACCTTGTGATCAAAAATATTTAATCCTCAAGGCTTAACAGCCTTCGGACTGCTTCGCGAATTAAGGACGACTCAGATCGGCGCTCCTTGAAGGCTCGCAGACGAAGAGCTTCAGCTTCATCTTCATGGAACCAAATGGTCTTCTTGACACCATTGGAGGTGATCCCCTCCTTTTCGCGCCGGAGAACTTCCTCTTTCTTGGTCTCTCTCATACCGGAAGATAGTAACACTGCCAGCGTTACGGCTTGACAGAAGAATATAAGTATGGCATAATAGGCTCTTCCTAAGACGGCCCCGGCACGGGCTCACACCCCGCACCGGAGCCTAACCCGGACAGGAGACGAGTCCATGCCCGAGCTAACCGCGCATCTACGCCCATCCCCAACACCCTCCCGCCATCTCTGTACGCCGTACCGTCGGACGATCCCCCATCCCCTCTAGAGCCGCCGCCTGGCACGGCTCAAGGAGGTGTCCAAGGCGTTGCAGCCACCCCGATCATCGATCCTGCCGCCTGGGAGGGTTTCCCCGTCTTCCGTGAGACCTTCCTCATGTACATCACGGAGCCTGCCTACAACGCTGCACTCCGGAAGACCGGGGAGTTCCTATTCACCATGGTCTTGGAGCACTATGGCAATTGGCCTGCCTGGACAGAAAGCCCCACCCGCACCGAGCTACGAGCCGCCGTTGCAGACCTGCGTCACTTGGAAGGCTTCCTCGGGAGCGTAGGCCGGGAGTACAGGCTGTCGTCTCTCTCCTCTGAGGACACAGCCTTGTCGCAGTCAGCGGCCCGTATTGCTGTCGAGGTGGGGAAGCTAGCAAGCCGGATTGAGCACGAGTTGGCGACGGGACAGAGGGACGTACAGTGAGCCGGAATCACCGACGCCGCTGGAAGAAGGATTCCGAGAGACCTTCCTGGTGATCTTCACCCGCAAGGGAGATGCCTCCGCCCTCCGTCGTCTCGCCCTACTTCTCTCCGAGCTGTACGTGAACGCCGCTCCCCGCTGGTGGCCGTACCCCAAGGAGGGAGAGATGCATGCCCTCCTGGGAGCCGTTATTCGGGATCTCAGGCACCTGCGGGACGTGCTGGCATGGGTGGATGAGGGGGGAGACTTCACGATGGAGGGAGCTGCCCTTGCTCACTTCGCGGGCCGGTGCGGCGGCGAGTTGGAGAGTATCGCTGCTTCGATCGAGAACGCCATGGCAGACCCAAAAGGCACCCTGGAGCGGGATCGGGCCATCTTGGATGCCGCTGTCTTCCTGCGCCCTCGGGAGGCAGTACAGTGAGGACCGCTCCCGTCTTCAGCATGAACCGCTACGCCTGAATCTCCAACCGGGGCGTCCCCATAGGGCGTCCCGGTTCCCTTCCGATATTAGGCATCTGTTAGGCATTCCAAGTCAAACACCCAACAGCCGAAACCTATAAGTCCTTTGGAATGAGTGGTATCCCCAACGGGATTCGAACCCGTGTCGCCGCCTTGAAAGGGCGGTGTCCTAACCACTAGACGATGGGGACCCTGAGGGCGTCGGCTTTCCGCGAGGCGGCAAACCGACGCCAAATGTACCACAGGAGGCCTCGCTCGCCTCACGGGAAGAGCTGGCTGGCGGGGAGGACCTGGCGGGGCAACCCCGGCGCCGACCAGAGCAGCCGGACTCCGGCCTCTCCCGCGAGGTCGTGATACTCCAGCTTGACCGTGTAGCGCTGGCCGGCCGTCAGGTTGATCGTCCCCTGATCCACCCGCGCGGTGTGCTCCGCCCAGCCGTCCACCAGCATTGTGCCGTTCACCCAGAGCCGGGCGCCGTCGCTGCGCACGAAGAAGGTGTGGGGCCCGCTCAGTTCGGCCTCCACCTGCCCCGTCCAGCGTACGCTCCAGCGGTCCGCTCCGATGCCGGGCGACGGCGATCCCGTGCCCCAGTTGAAGTTGATCGTCGGGTCGATGCGGACGAAGGTGGTCCCGGTGAGCTCCGGGCCGTTGAAGTAGGTGCCCATCAGGCCGATCCCGTCCGCCTGCTCGATCTTCCGGAACACCGCCGTCCACGTCGTGTCTGCCGCCGGCGTCGCGATGTCGTGGGTGGCCGCGCCGCCGTCCGACCAGGAGACGAACGCGTAGAGGTCTGTGCCCAGCGACTGCGGCGATACCACGCCCAGGGTCCGGGTAATCCCGACGACTCCGGTCACCGCGAGGGGGGCCTTGTCCACTTTGCCGTCGAGGGTCACCTGCAGCCCCGGCGGATCGGTCTCCACCCCGATTTTGGCCAGCCGCGGCAGGACGTCCACGTAGGTCTCGCCCACCAGGCCGCTCGCATCCCGCGCGGAGAGGTGGAAGCGGTACCAGACGGTCGGCGCCGTCTCGCCCAGCCGCGGCGCACTGACCGATCCTTCGGCGATCCCCGAGGTATCGGGGAAGAACGGATGGAGATGCGCGTCGTGATGGAAGTCGACGCGCCAGGTCAGGGCCGAAGGCGGCAGCGCTCCGTCCTCCACGTCCGTGGCGCTCCCCCGGAAGGCGATCGTGTCGCCGCCGCTGTAGAGCGTGCCCGCCGCCGGAGCGGCGATCGTCACCGTGGGCCGGTGGCCGTTGACGACCGTGAGCCGGGCCGCCCGGCTGGTCACCCGGCCGGCGGCGTTCCGCACGATGACGCTGAACAGCGCGCCGTCGTCGGCGAGCGTGGTCGCGGGGAGCCTGTAACTCGCCCCCGTTGCGCCCGGAATGGGCGTGCCGTTGCGCCGCCACTGATAGGTGAACGGCGGCGCGCCGTTGACTTCCACCGAGAGCTCCGGCGACTCGCCGGCCGCCACCTTCTGATCCGCCGGCTGGGTCGTGATCGTCGGCGCCTGGCTCCCCGTGAAGCGGATCTGGTAGACCTCGCCATTCCGGTGCGCCAGATAGAACAGGCTGCCGTCATTGTCCACGATCAGGCCGACCGGAAACACGATCCCATTCGCGAAGGGGGATGTCACCCCCGTCGCCGGGTCGAGCCGCCGGATCCAGCCGTTGCAGTAGTCGGAGTAGAAGTAGTTTCCCCGGTACTCTTCGGGAAACGTCGCCTCCGCCGGATCGTAGAAGGCGCCGCCGGTGATCGAGCACCCCTTCTCGGGGCCGCTGCCGTGTGGGTAGGCGAAGAGGGGGGCGCGGAATCGCGGATCGGTCGACGGCCCCTCGACCACCGGCCAGCCGTAGTTCGCTCCCGCCACCCCCTCGTCGATCTCCTCCCAGGCATGGTCGCCGACGTCGTTGATGAACATCCGTCCGGTGCCGGGCTGGAAGGTGAAGCTGAAGGGATTGCGGAGCCCCAAGGCCCAGATCGCCTGCGCGGTGCCGGTGGTCCGGGTGTAGAACGGGTTGTCGGCCGGGATCGAGCCGTCCCGGTTCAGGCGCAGGATCTTGCCGAGCGGGTTGGCCAGGGTCTGGGAGTTCGCGGCGATGTAGTTCTCTCCCACCGAGGCGTAGAGCTTGCCGTCCGGACCGAAGCGCAGGGTGCCGGAGTTGTGCCAGTAGGTGGCGAGCTGCGGCAGCTCGATCAGGATCTTCTCGCTGCCGGGGACCGCCTGATCGCCGTCCGCCGTGAACCGGCTGATCCGGTTGTGAATCTTCGGGTAGCGGACGGTGTAATAGATGTAGACGTAGCCGTTGTGCTCGAAATCAGGGTCGAAGGTGACCCCCAGCAGCCCGCGCTCGCCGTCGCCGATGACCGTCACCTTGAGGAACGCCGTCGGCAGCAGGGCGCCGTTCTTGATGATCCGCAGACGGCCCTTCTTCTCGCAGACGAACAGGCGGCCGTCCGGCGCCATCGAGATCGCCGTCGGCTGATCGAGCCCCGACGCGATCTGGGTCTCGACGAACCCTGGAGGCAGATTGGCGGCCCGCGCGGGGGCTTCGGAGGTGACGAAGGTGAGCAGGGAGAGGAGGAGCAACGAGACCGGGATGTGATTTCGAGATGGCATGGGGTCGGATTTTAGCAGGCATCCGTGGCCTGCCGCCGCCCGGGCATCAATGCCCGGGCTACACGAGAAACGAAAAGCCTGGTAACCCGGCTCCTGGAAGAGATCATTTTCGGAGCCGGCTTCAGCCGGCTTTTTGGTTCCTGCATAGCCCGGGCATTGATGCCCGGGCGGCGGCGGCGCCGCGCCCCTCACGAAGTCCAGGCGAACGCCTGCCGGATCTCGTCCCGCAAGGCCGGCCACTCGAGCGGCTTGGCGAGGAAGGCGAAGGCGCCGGAGCCGAGAGCCCTCTCGCGCAGGGCATCGTCCATGTGGCCGGTGATCAGCACGATCGGGAGCTCCGGGTCGGTCTTCGCGAGGTGCCGCTGGAGGTCGATCCCGTTGGCGTCCGGCAGGACGACGTCGAGCACCAGGCAGGCGGGGGCATCGGACCGGCGGTAGGCGAGGAACTCGCGGGCGGTGGAGAAGGACTTCACGTCGAAGCCGGAGAGCCGGAAGAGCTCCCCCAGGTCCCGCCGCACCGACGGGTCGTCGTCCAGCAGCAGGACCGACTTGCGGGGGGCATTGCCGGTGTCCCGATCCGAGGAGCCGGGCGAGTAGAGGAGAGAGCCGCTGGACCGGTGGTACGTTCCCACCGACCCCGAGGTCGAACCGCAACGCGAGACATTCATGATGATCGTCCTTGGTTCCGAGGCTGCCCCAAAGAGGCGTAGTACAACTATTTTAGGTCTTTTAGAGATAGATGGCAATGGCTGGACGCAACCGTGGGGAGGCTGGCACGTGCATTGAAGACGGAAGTGGGGAGGAGGACACGATGGAGATCGACGTCAAGCACGACGAACGGGCGGGCAAATACTATGCGGTGATCGACGGCCGGGAGGCGGTCTGCGAGTATGGGCCGGCCGGCGAGGGGCGGCTCAACTTCTTCCACACCTATGTCCCCAACGAGCTGCGCGGCAAGGGGATCGCGGACGAGCTCGTCCGCGTCGCCCTGGACGACGCCCTCGCGCGCGGCCTCAAAGTGATCCCCTCCTGCTGGTTCGTCCGCGTCTACATCGACCGGCACGAGAAATACAAGGCGGCGCTGGCAGGTTGAGATATCCTCCGCGTCGCCATGCAAAGCGAAGACATCGTCCAGATCCAGGAGCGCTTCCGGAGCGAGCTCGGGGCAGTCACCGATCTGGCCCAGCTCGATCAGGTCCGGCGCGACTACCTGGGAAAAAATAGCGGCCTCAAGGCCGCGCTCAAGGACCTGCGCAGCGTCCCCGAGGAGAGCCGGGCCCAGTTCGCCAAGCTGCTGAACGACACCAAGGCGAGCATCGAGGCCGAGCTCGACGCCGTCAAACTGCGCCTCGACGAGCTGAGCCGCCGGGCACAGATCGAGGCGGAGTGGGTGGACCTCTCGATGCCGGGGATCGCCCCTCGCCGCGGCGGGCGCCATCCGGTGACCGAGGTGGAGTACCTCTGCCTGGGCGTCCTCCGGCAGCTCGGCTTCAAGCTCGAGGTCGGCCCCGAGATCGAGTCGGAGTTCTACAACTTCGACGCCCTCAACATCCCGGCCCACCACCCCGCGCGCGACATGCAGGACACCTTCTTCGTGGACGGCGGGCTCCTGCTCCGCTCCCACACCACCCCGGTGCAGGCGCGCACGCTCGAGCAGCGGCCGCCGCTGCCGATCAAGATCGCCTCGGCCGGCCGGGTCTACCGCAACGAGGCGGTCGACGCCACCCACATGCCGATGTTCCACCAGCTCGAGGGGTTCTGGCTCGACACCGACCTCACCTTCGCCCATCTCAAGGGGATTCTCCGCTTCGTGGTACAGGGGCTCTACGGCGACCAGCGGCGCTTCCGCTTCAAGCCGAAGTACTACCCCTACACCGAGCCGTCGCTCGGCATGGACATCGAGTGCGCCACCTGCCACGGCGCCGGCTGCTCGGCCTGCCACGGAGCGGGATGGGTGACGATCATCGGCGCCGGCATGATCCATCGCAACGTGCTGCAGACCTTCGGCTACGACCCCGACGAGGTGAGCGGCATCGCCTTCGGCTGGGGGACCACCCGCATGGCCTCGCAGTGGATCGGACTCGGCCGTATCAAGAGCCTCTACGAGCAGGATCTCCGGTTGCTGCGGGCGATCCACGGGAGTGACGAATGAGGATCTCCCTGAATCACCTGCGGCGCTACTGCCCGGCCCTGCCGGCGAGCCCGGTCGAGGTGCGGAATCTGATGGACGACCTCGGCCTCGAGGTCAAGCGGATGGAGGACGACGGGGACGACCCGGCGGTCGTCCTCGAGTTCCTCGCCAACCGGGGCGATCACCGCTGCTACGCCGGGATCGCGCGCGAGATCGCGGCGCGGCTCAAGGGGCCGCTGCTGCTGCCGCCCGTGTTGACGCTCACCGCTGGCGAATCTCCCGTCCCGCTGCGGATCGAGACCGACCTCTGCCTGCTCTATACGGCCACGTTGATCGAGGCGGGACCTGCGGGGGGCACTCTGCCCGAAGAGGTCCTGCATCCGCTGATCGCGGCCGAGATGCAGTCGGTGAGCCCATGGGTGGACGCCACCAACATCGCCAACCTGGAGCTGGGGCAGCCTACCCACGTCTTCGACGCCGACGCCATCGTGGGCGGCATCACCGTCCGCCTCTCCCGGCAGGGGGAGCGCGCCTGGCCGCTCTTCCAGCCGGAGCCCATCACCCTCGACGAGGGGATCATGGTGATCGCCGACGACGAGAAGATCCTCGGCATCGCGGGGGTCATCGGCTGCGAGGATTCCAAGGCGACCGCCGGCAGCCGCCGGCTGCTGCTCGAAGCCGCCGCCTTCGATCCGGTCGCCGTGCGCAAGGGCGCCCGCCGGCTGCGCCTCTCCACCGACGCCTCGGCCCGCTTCGAGCGCGGCGGCGACTCCTCGCTGCCGCTGACCGGTGCCGGCCGGGTGGCGCACCTGCTGGAGACCTGGGCCGGCGCCCATCATCGCGGAGTGGGAGTGGCCGGCGACTGGCGCGATCCCGAGCGCACGATCGCGCTCCGCCCCGACCGCGTCAGCGCCTACTTCCACCGGCCGTTCTCCGCCACCGAGATCGCCGAGCGCCTCTCCGGCTACGGCTTCACGACCTCCGGCGGGCCGGAGGAGCTGGCGGTGCGAGTGCCCCCCGCCCGCCTGTGGGACGTTCAGAACCGGGAGGATCTCTACGAGGAGCTGGCGCGCAACGCCGGCTACGACGAGCTGCCGCTCGCCCTGCCGGCAGTCGCCATGGGGGTTCAGGAGTCCGCCTGGGAACGCACCAAGAAGCGGGTGGAGGAGGTGATCCTCGGCCTCGGCTTCCACGAGGTGATGACCAACGGGTTCTACAGCCGCCAGCTCGCCGAGAACCTCGGCATCGCCGAGGGCCATCCGCTCTGGGACCACGTCGAGACCGCCAACGCCCTCGACCGCTCGTTCTCCTTGCTCAAGAACAACGGCCTTGCCCAAGCGGTCGAGGCCGCCGCGGACAACCTCCGCTTCGGCGTCGACGAGATCAAGATGTACGAGTGGACCCGCACCTTCCACCGCAACCCGGCGGCGGCCAACGGCGTCAACGACGAGCGCGAGATCCTCTGGCTGATCGCTACCGGCCCCTCCCGCGATCCGAGCTGGGCCGACAAGCCCCGCGCCGTCGACGTCTGGTATCTCAAGGGGATCGTCGAGGATCTGGGAACCGAGCTGCGGATCCCGTTCGAGGTCGCGCACCCCGACCCCGAGGCGCCGCTCTACTCGGTCCTGCACCCCTACCGCCAGGGGACGATCCGCCTGGATGGCCGGCGGGTGGGGATCTTCGGCGAGCTCGATCCGGCGGTGGCGCGGGCCTTCGGGATCAAGAAGGCGCGCCCCTACTACTTCGAGATCGAGGCCGAGGCCCTGCGCCACGAGCCGGCGCCCGTCGACTTTTCGCTCCCGCCGCTGCGGCCGCCGAGCGTCCGCATGCTCGCCTTCACCCTCACCGGCCGGGTGGAAGCGGGCGAGGTCGCGGCCACCCTGCGGCGGAACGGTCCGGACTGGCTGCGCAAGGTCTCGATCGTCGACCTCTTCGAGCACGAGGAGAATGGCGAGCCGGCGCGCACCGTCACCTTCGCCCTGGAGTATCGCAACGACCTCTCCGAGCATTCGATCGAGGAAATGAACGCGGTGAGCGAGGGGTTGGTGCGGGCGGTGGAGGGTGAGATGGGCGGGCGGGGGGTTCGGCTGCGGTAGGTGCAGGCAGGGCCCAGGGCGGCGGAGATGGCGGGGGCGTCCTGCCCTCCGAATCCTCACCCTCGGTCCCTCTCCACTTCGTGGAGAGGGAGGACCCTTCGCTCAAGGATATTGCTTCATCAGCGGGCCCTCCCTCTCCCCCGGGAGAGGGACCGAGGGTGAGGCCTCGAAGGGCACGCCGCCCCCATCATCAGGGGCCTGCTGGGCCGCCCCTAAAACCCCAACGTCCCATTCACCCGAGCCCAGGCGATCTGCTGGGCGAGAAAATCGTACGGATACGAAACGTCGACGTCCGTCACCTTGCCGGCCTTGTCCTTGACCGGCGCCAGGTTGGCGTAGACGCCCGAGACGTAGATCGGGATGTCGAGCTTCTTGTAGCGGGCGGCCACATCGTCGCGCACGGCGGGGTCGAAGTGGAGGCCGTACTTGTTGACCAGGGCCTTGATCCCGTCGTAATCGCCGGTGCCCTTGATCCGCATGATCTCGGCGAGCAGCTTGCCCACCGTCTGGTGCGCCTTGTCGTAGTCCGTCACCTCGTTATACCAGTGGCCGTCCTTCTGAACCCGCTTCAGGGCGCCGGACTCAATCAGGTAGTTGGCGACCAGGAGCCGGGAGCGGTCGTGGTCCTCCTGCGCCGTGTCCCCGGTCGGATAGTTCTTGAGCGGCGTCAGCCCCGCCCGCGCGAGCTGCCGGTAGAGCTCGTGGCCGACCTCCTGGATGTTCTCCACCCCGAGCTCGGCGAGCTTCGGGTCGTAGATGTTCCAGTAGGCCACCAGGTCCGCCCGCGCCTCCTCCAGCGTCGAGTAGTACTCCCGCAGGTAGGACGACGGGTCCTTGGGCACCACCACCTTGCCCGAGCCGTGGCCGATGATCTCGTGCAGGGCGGTGTGGAGGTTGTCCGCCACCGGCCCGTACTTGGTGAAGAGCGTGCCCTCGTCCGGGTTGTCCGAGAACTCGACCGCCGCCTTGGAGCCGCGCGTCGCGTTGAAGGCATTGACCGAGGAGGTCAGGAGGAGGCTCTTGGTGCCGTACTTCTCGCGGATGTCCTGCTCGTTCGGCAGGTTGTCGCCGATCGTCGAGACGTGGAAGTCGCCGGTCGCGATCAGGGTCTCGATCGCCTTGCCGACCGGCGGCTTGACGTCGAGCTTCTTGAACCGCTCCTCCCACGGCGCCTTGCGCTCGAAATAGACGGCGTTCTCGGCCAGCTTGCGCATCAGCGGCTCCAGGGCCTGATCGACCACCGCCACCACCATCTGCGACGACCCCTTGATGCCGCGCGGGTCGCGATAGACCTCGATGAAGCCCGAGGCGAAATCGACCTCCTCGTCGTTCTGGATCCAGAGGACGTTGTAGTCGTGCCAGTCCTTGAGATCGCCGGTCTGATAGAAGCGGACCAGGGCGCGGAGCACCTTGGCCAGTCCCGGATCGGCCGACTGCGCGGCGGCCTCCAGCTCGCGGCTGGCCGCCTTCAGCTCCCGGGCGTAGAGCCCGGGCGGGATCTTGCCGTCCGGCGTGCCGGCCCGGTAGACCTCCTCGACCAGCTTGCCGCCGCGGTTGACCAGCCGCGAGTTCAGCGGGTTCTTCTCCGTGAACCCCTTGAGCTCGTCCAACTTCACCCCCTGGTAATAGTTGTTGCTCGACGCGGTGAGGATGTCCTCCCCCTGCGGCGGGTTTTTGGTGGTGAGCTGGGGCTGGAATTTGGGATCGAAAAGGGGAGCCCGCAGCGATTTCAGCGTCTGGGCGAGCTGCGCCTGCGTGCCGAGGCGCGCCCCCTTGGCCCTTGCCTGCTCGGCGGCCTGGGAGAGCTGCTCGAACGAGAACGCGGGCAGGAACTTCTCCCCCGTGGTCTCGTTGTGGTTCCCGTTGCTGCCGAAGAAGAGCATCGTGTAATCGACGATCGCCTGCCGCGACGACTCCGGCAAACGCCTGGGGTCCTCGACCAGGGCGCCGAGGAGCCGTTTGGCCGTCAGCCCGTAGGCCGACATCTGGTCATAGAAGACGGGATCGAGCTGGACCGCCGCCTGATAGAGGTGGTACGCGACCAGCTTCTGATTCGCCGGCAGCTTCGCAAAGCTCGGGGACTGGACCTGCAGGAAGCCGCGGTCGCCGATCCGCGCCGCCAGGGGCGAGCGCGAGGGGGCCTGGGCGAGCAGCGGTGCGGCCATTATTGAGGTGAGTATCGAGGCGAGTATCGAGACGAGCGGGATCAGGGCAAGAGTTCGTCGGAAGGTCATGGAGGGCTCTCTTTCCTTGCGAGGGAGGAGGCGGACAGGCGCGCTCCTGGGGGGCCATTGTATGGTCTTCAAGAGCCATGCCGCCCCTCCGCCCGGGATTGAAATCCCGGGCGGGCGGCGAGGCCACGGCCTGAACGCCCCCCCGCCTTGCCACCCCCCCACCCAATGCGACATCATCGTCTCCTCTCTTAGGAGGAGCTGCGCGTGAGAAAACTCACCCTTTCATTCATCAGTGCCGCGGTCCTGCTGGCCGCCGTTCCGGCCTTCGCCGGAATCCATTACAAGTCCACCACCAAGACCGAGGCCGAGGGGCGGAAGACGCAGGGGAGCGACGTCCAGGCCGAGGGCTGGGTCTCGGGCGACAAGGTCAAGGTCGCCTTCCTGTCGAGCAACGGCAGCCCCTTCACCCAGGAGGGGACCTACATCCTCAGCAAGGACGGCGGCAAGACCCTCTTCCTGATCAATCCCAAGGACAAGACCTACGCCGAGTGGAGCCTCCAGGGGATGCTCGGCACGGTCGGCGCCGTGATGAACGGTATGGGGCCGCTGCTCAAGGTGCAGTTCTCCGACCTCAAGTCGACCAAGGGCGCGGAAAGCGACGGCGGCCTGGTGGTCGGAGTTCCCACCCGGCACTACAAGTCCCATACGTCCTACACCATGTCGATCAAGGTGCTCGGCATGGGCAACGTCACGAACGTGGTCAGCGAGCAGGACGTCTGGGCGACCACCAAGCTCACCGACCCGGGCCTGGGCGTCTGGCTGCGGGCCGAGCCGCCGCGGACCGGCAACGCCGAGTTCGACAAGCTGATCGCCGCCCAGGTGGGGCAATATGAGGGCTTCCCCCTGAAGATGGTCACCGTCAACACCTCGACCCCGCAGAAGGGAAACAAGGGGGCGACCACCTCGCGCACCAGCGTCGAGGTGACGGAGCTCGACAAGAACGTCACCATCCCAGCCGCGACCTTCGAGATCCCCGCCGGCTACAAGGAGACGCAGATGCTTCCCACCGAGCAGGGAGAGCGCTGAGCCATGAAGAGATTTTCCCTGTCGCTGTCGCTGATCCTCCTCGCCCTCTCGCCTCTCCTGGGGGAGGGCGCCAAGAGCTACGGCACGGGGGTGACCCTCGCCGAGACCACCTCGGTCGCCAAGATCCTCGCCGATCCGGACGCCTACGTCGGTAAAAAGGTCCGGATCGAGGGGCAGGTGGCGGAGGTCTGCCCGATGAAGGGGTGCTGGATGGAGCTTACTGAGACCAAGGACGGATCGTCGCTGCGCGTCAAGGTGGACGACGGGGTGATCGTCTTCCCGGTCACCGCCAAGGGGAAGCTCGCGGTGGCCGAGGGAATCCTCGAGGCGACCCCGATGACCCGCGATCAATATGTAGCCTGGCAGGCGCACCTGGCCGAGGAGCGCGGCCAGAAGTTCGATGCCGCGACCGTGGGAAGCGGCCCCTTCCGCATCCTTCAGCTCCGCGGCACCGGCGCGAGGATCGGCGGTTGAGCGGATCGGGCGAGCAGCGCCCCAAAGGGGAGCGGCTCGGCAGCCGCGAGATCTACCGCGGCCGCACCTTCAACGTCGACGTCGACCAGGTCCGCCTCCCCAACGGCAAGGAGGTGGAGCTCGAGCTGGTCCACCATCGCGGCGCCGCCGCCGTGGTGCCGGTGCTCGACGACGGCACCGTGCTCCTCGTCCGTCAATATCGCTACGCCACCGGCGGCTGGCTCCTCGAAATCCCCGCCGGCAAGCTCGACAACGGCGAGTCCCCCGAGACCTGCGCCGGCCGCGAAGCCGAGGAGGAGGTCGGCTACCGCCCCTCCAAACTCGAGCCCCTCGGCTGGATCTGGTCCACCCCCGGCTTCGCCGACGAGAAGATCTGGCTCTTCCTCGCCACCGGTCTCGAGCTGACGAAGCAGGTCCTGGAAGAGGACGAAATCCTCCACATCGAGCGCATGCCCCTCCAGGAAGCGATCGAAAAGGCCGCCAGCGGCGAGATCCACGACGCGAAGTCGGCGGTGGCGTTGCTGCGGGCGGGGCGGATTTTCGAGTCCAGGGGGTAAGCCTGACGGGGGCGTCTTGCCCTCCGAGGCCTCACCCCCGGCCCCTCTCCCACCGCACTCCCCCCGACCGGGAGAGGGGAGCTTGACGGGAAAGACATAGCTTGTAGGAGGCGCTGTATCACCAGTTCTGACGGAGAAAGCGCTTCCTCCATGCACTGCCGGTTCTGAGTCGTCCCCCCTCTCCCGGTCGGGGGGAGTGCGGTGGGAGAGGGGCCGGGGGTGAGGATTCGGGGTGGGGGAACGCCCCATCCACACCATCCTCCTGAATCCTTCCGGACCACCCCCCCCGGCCCAAAACCTGCATACCCTCCCGGCGCCGTTTCCGGCGTTTTTCGCCGCCTTTTTTTTCGTAGCAGAGAACCTCCCAGGAGAGAACCAACGCATGCGATCCGCAACCTTGCTGGAACCTCGCCGATTTACAGTGGACCCGATGGAAACGCCCGTGCCGGGAGAGGGGGAGGTGCTCCTCAAGGTCCGCGGCTGCGGCGTCTGCGGCTCCGACATGGGGCCTTGGAAGGGGATTCAGGGTCTCGAATATCCCATGAAGCCCGGCGCTCCCGGGCATGAAATCTTCGGCACGATCGAGGCTCTCGGGCCGGGGGTCGAGGGGCTGAAGGCCGGCGATCCGGTGACCGCCCTCACCTATCGCGCCTACTCCGAATATGACGTCGCCCGCGCCGCGGACATCGTGCCGCTCCCCGCTGCCCTCGCCGGCAAGGTGGTGCTGGGGGAGCCGGTGGCATGTGCCGTCAACGTTTCTCATCGTACGGGCGTGAAAGAGGGGGACGTGGTGGTGCTGCTCGGCACCGGCTTTCTCGGCGCCCTGATGCTCCAGCTCCTGAACCTCCCGGACGCTCCGGCGCCGTCGCGAGTGATCACCGTCTCCCGCCGCAAGCTCTCCGAGGAGATGGCCGACCTGCTGGGCGTCGACGAGTCGCTGACCTACGACGACGACGTCCACGGCCGGGTGGGCGCGGTCACCAAAGGGGAGATGGCCAACGTGGTGATCGAGGCGACCGGCAAGCAGCGCCCGCTCGATCTCGGCGGCGAGCTGACCCGGGTACGCGGCCGGCTGATCATCGCCGGCTATCACCAGGACGGCCCGCGCACCGTTAACATGCAGCTCTGGAACTGGCGCGGGATCGACGTGGTCAACGCCCACGAGCGGGACCCCGAGATCTACAAGCGGGGGATGGAGGAGGGGGTGCGGCTGCTGGCCGAAGGCGGGCTCGAGCTCGAGCCGCTGATCACCCACACCTTCCCGCTGGCCGAGATCAACCGCGCCTTCGCGACCTCCGAGGAGCGGCCAGAGGGGTTCCTGAAGTCGGTCGTGATGCCGGAGGCCGGAGCTTGAGCGCGCCGCGGTTGGGTTTCGTGGGCCTCGGCTGGATCGGGCGGATGCGTCTCGACGCCCTGGCCGAGGCCGGCGCCGCTGAGATCGCGGCCGTTTGCGAGTCGGCTCCCGAGCGGCTGGCGCAGGCGGGGGAGGCGCATCCGAAGGCGGCCCGTTTTACCGATTTCGACAGGCTGATCGAGCGGGCGGAGGAGCTGGGGCTCGACGGCGTCGTCATCGCCACCCCTAACTCCCTCCACGCGCCGCAGACGCTGGCGGCGCTGGAGCGTGGGCTCGCCGTCTTCTGCCAGAAGCCGCTGGCGCTCGACGCCCGCGAGGCCCGCGCGATGGTGAAGGCCGCCCGCGAGGCCGACCGCCTGCTGGGCGTCGACTACTCCTACCGCTTCACCGACGGCGCCCAGGAGCTGCGGCGCGTCGTGCAGGCGGGAGAGCTCGGCAAGATCTTCAGCCTCGATCTGGTCTTCCACAACGCCTACGGACCGGACAAGCCCTGGTGCTTCGACCCCCGCCTCGCCGGCGGCGGCGCCCTGATGGACCTCGGCGTCCACCTGATCGACCTCGCCTTCTGGCTGCTGGACGATCCGGCGATCCGCCGCGTCCGGGGGGGAGCCTTCCGCCGCGGCGAGCGCCTCTCCCTCGGCCGCATGACCCCATCCGGCGAGACCGCCGTGGACGACTTCGCCAGCGCCTGGCTCGACCTCCAGGAGGGGGACATCGTCGGCTCTCTGGCCGTGAGCTGGAACGCCCACGCCGGCCGCGACTGCGTCCTCCGCGCCGCCCTCCTGGGCACCGAAGGAGGAGCCGAGTTCCGCAACGTCGACGGCAGCTTCTACGACTTCGAGCTGGAGCGCTTCAACGGCCGCTCCGGCCAGGTGGTCACCCGCGAATCCAAGGACTGGCTCGGCCGGGCCACCCTCGACTGGGCCCGCCGCCTCGCCGAATCGAAGCGGTTCGATCCCGAGATCGAAAGGAGCGTCCGGGTGAGCGAGGTCGTGGATGGGATCTACGGACGCTGAAACCAAAATAACCTTCCGGCGAAGGCCGGCCCCTAAGTCTTTCTGAAGATCCTCCGCCACCCTCGCGATCCCCGTTGATGGCCTTTTTACGGGGAGTGGCAGATGGAGCGGCAAAGCCCTTCGAGGGACTCCGCTAATCTCTGGGCCATTTGCGAAGAGCTCTGAAGATCTCCTCTACAGGGCCAATCAGCGTCCTGCTTGGTTTTACGCCGAGAACCTCGGCCTGTTCATAATAATCTTTAATCACCGTGACCATCTGGGCGCCGAACGCGGGCGGATGGCGCTGAAAGAAGGGACTCAGAGCTTGAATCGCTTCCTCGAGAGCTTCAAACGCTTCTCTATGCCTCCCGAGCTTGCTGAGCATTCTTCCCAGGTTGTTGAGGCTATCCGCAAGATGGGGCCGAAAGGCGTCGGGTCGTTGCTGCACAAGGATCCGGTGAATCTGAACGGCCTCCTCCATAGCGTCGAGAGCATCCTCAGTGCGTCCGATCTCGCTGAGCCTGTTTCCCCGGTTGTTGAGACTTATGGCGAGATCAGGCCGGAAGTCGGCTAATTCTACAAGGCGTCGAAAGATCTGGACGGCTTCGTTGGTGGCAGCGAGAGCATCCTCCCGTTGTTCAAACAGGCTGAGCATGTTTCCCAAATTGTCGAGGCTCATCGCGAGATCCGGCCGGAGCATGTGGGGCTGTTGTTGATCAAGGCGCCGCAAGATCTGAACGGCCTCGTTGATGGCCTCGAGAGCCTCTTGTCTACGACCGACTACGTTGAGCCGGGCTCCCAGGTTGCTGAGGCTTCCGGCTAGAGAGGGTTGGAAGGCGCCGGGCCGTTGTTGGGCAAGGTTTCGCAGGATCTGAACGGCCTCTTTGGTGGCTTCGAGAGCGTCCTGAGGTCGCCCGATCCTGCTAAGCCTGACACCCAGATGATTGTACAGGCTTGCATATTCACTCTGCTCCTCTTCAGTCAACTCGTCACGTCTTGCCTGGAAGAACGAGATAGCCCTTTGGGTTGCAACATAGGCTACCTCCAGCAATGGTACAGAAAAGCTGAACTTACTGTCATCGCAGAGTTTCTGTACCTGGAGAATAACATCGATAGAGTCGCTCTCCTCAAGGACAGCCGCTAATTGTGTGCCAACGGGATCTCCGGTTTCGATGGCTACATCCAATGCGACCAGAGCAAAAATATCGAGCTGGCTACGCAGAGCAACGCCGATCCAATCTCCAACGTTTGGGTGACGTTGGGCAAGTCGCGTCAAGACCGTCAACGCCGAGTAACCCTCCTGCGAGTCACTCCCTTCGAGGATTTTTCCAAGAAAATTACCGTCGGTATTCAAGGCATGGGCGATCAGCTCCTCACCCAGAAGATCTGGTTGCAAAGGGTCGATGTATCTTCCATCCTCTTCGAGGCCCATATAAAGCTGCCGAAGCAGTCTAAGCAAAGTCACAAGGTGCTGGCCTTGTAGAGCAGAGCCTCTCAGAAGCCGGTCGAGGATTGCTTGGGCGTGCTGAGGGCTCTTGGCCCCTCCGACGAGAGTGAACGCCGCCACCGCCGACGCCAGAGCGTCCTTGACCAAGGGTGTCCATGTTCCATCGAGCCGCAGACTGGAAACCTGCCGGTCCCAGAAGAGCCGCTCGTGGGCGAGTGTCTGCTGGAGAGCGCCTTCCGCGGATTCGATGTGCTCTCCCCGGATGGCCGCCAGAGCCGCCATGTGAAGATAAAGAACGCGCTCGAATTCTCTTCTCGTCAGGTCAGGGGTATGAAAATCTCGCGGAGGCGTGTGGCCCATCTGTAGCGAGAAGCCTTCCAGGGCAACTTGAAAGGCCCGCTTTTGTTCTTCAGGATCTTTCGGGATCAGCGGAGTGATCGCCCGAGGCTCGGGAGACCTCAGCAACAGATCCTCGACCTCGCGCCCCTGCCGGGGAAGGTTGGTCCACCATCCCGCTCGACGCCGGGCGAGGAGGACCAGGCGCAGCTTCGGGCCTCCTCCTTCGGCGGCCAGTCCCATTTTGAGGAGCAAGGGCTCGACCGCTTCCAGGCGGGTTTCTGCATAATCGACGACGACCAGACGAGGAGCCACACCCTCCAGAAGAGTATCGAGGTCTGCCGCCCCCCGGTCCCGTCTTAGAAACCCAGCGTGCCAGCCTTGATGGCGCAAGTGGCGGCACCACTCGATCATCAACCGCGTCTTGCCGGAGCCTCCTTCTCCGGTGAGGAGCAAAACGTTTTCCCGTTTTTCATCTTTGCACCAATCGGTAAGGAAATCGAGCTCCTCGCCGCGGCCTTTCTGGTCGAAGGGAATGACTTCGTAGGCTGCGGTAAGGAGCTTGCCGGGTGCCGCATTCTTGGGGATCTTGGCGACGTTGTCGGACAGGAGATGGCGGACCTGCTGCAATTCATCGAAGACGGCCCGGAGCCGCTGTGCAGCCGGCGTCTTCTCCCAGGTCCGGAGATCTTTTCCGGCGGTCTCGACGAGATCGGAGAGGGTCTTCGGCGTGAGCTGGCGATTCTCCGGAGCCGGCTGAATCGACGTGCTGAAGACGTGCGAGATCAGCCGTTCGAGGAAGGTCTCGGCGGGCAGGGTGTTGGTGTCCTCCCGCAGGGCAAGCCGATCCTTGATGCGCTGGCGGACCGCGTCTAGATCCGGCGCGTCGAAGGACCACTCGACAGCGTCCATGAAGCCTTTCCAGCCCTCCGGCTGGCCGTCCAGCCAAGCGATGACGTCTGTCATCTCCTGCCAGTTCTTGTCCGTCTTCTTTTGCGGCTTGAGCAGAGAGCGGACACCGGCGACGACCTTTTTCGTGCGCTTGCCCGCTTTCCAGTCGGCCAGGAGATCAAAATCGAGGCCCTTGGCGGTCGTCCTCTTTTCCTGGGCCGTCGTGGTGAAGAGGAATCTTCGGGTCTCCCCGCTCTTCCGGAGGACAACGTAGCTCCGGAGAAAGTTGCCGAGGGATTCCAGGACCGCCCGGTCGGAGAGGCTCAAGCTTCCCGAGTATGCCTTAACCTGCTCGCTGACAGCTCCGCCGCCGAGCAGGAAGCGGTCGAGGTCCTCGTCCCCCTCGCAGAGGAGGATCTCGTCCGGCTGGAGGTCGAGCCAGCGCAGGACGCCCAGGCAGGTCTGGTAGAGATAGCCGCGGATCGTAGCGTGGGCGGAGCGCTTCGGATTCAGGAGGCGACTCTCTCCGGTCTGAGGGGCGTCTGGGGAGGCCATGGTTCAGAAGATGCTAGCAGAGCGGGAAGAGCGATTTGGGATTCGCCCTGGAGAGGCGGAACCCAACTCTTCCTAGATGGAGAGGCCGGCGCTGAAAGGCACCGCCCCCTCGGGGCGGACCGGGGATGGGGACCGGACTACCTGGCACTAAAGCACCAGGCTATTCAAATTCCGCCCTTTCAGGGCGGGGTTTCCGATGTCCAGAAGCGTCATTCTCTTCGCCCGGGCATCAATGCCCAGGCGGTGCCCTCTCCCCAGCAGCCCAGCGGCTCCGTTTACAAGGGGAACGTTTCCCCCGAAAAGGGGAACGTCTCCCCAAAGCTCTGGAACGTTCCCCCCGAAAGGGGAACGTCTCAAGCAAGCTCCGGAACGTCTCCCCAAACTTCTGGAACGTTCTCCCCAGTTTCTGGAACGTTCCCCAAAGCTTTTGGAACGTTCTCTCAGGCTTCTGGAACGTTCCCCAAAGCTTTTGGAACGTTCTCTCAGGCTTCTGGAACGTTCCCCTCGAACCGGCGACATTTTCCCTACCGGGCGCGCCGTTCCCCCTCCGGTCCGAGACGTCCGGTATTTTCAGGGCGCGCCGCCCTGGACGTCCGGCGTCTCGATATGCTCCGGGCGAAAGCCGAGGCCGACCACCCGCGCCCCTATCCTTCGCAGCAGGGGCGCCAAGAGGGCGATCAGCTTCCGCGCGGGCCAGGAGAAGGGGAACGGCTCTCCGTTCGGGCCGAACATGCGGCGGTGGACGAAGACCTGGCCGGCCTGGATGCGGCGGACCGGCATCTCCCGCCTCTGCTGCACGCGGCGGAGGTCGTCCTCGGTGACCTGCCCCCGCCGGAGCTTGACGGCGAGCAGGTTGGCCGCCGCTACCGCGTCCTGGATCGCGAGGTTGATGCCGACGCCGCCGGCGGGGGACATGGCGTGCGCGGCGTCGCCGATGCAGAGCAGGCCCGGGCGGTGCCATTCGCGGAGGCGGTTCACCTGCACGGTCAGCAGCTTGACCTTGTCCCAACTGTCGAGCTCGCCCACGGTGTCCGCCAGAAAGGGCGCGGCGCTCACGATGCCGGCGCGGAAGGTTTCCAATCCCTGGCGCTGGATCTCGTCGAACGTGCCTTTTTGGATGATCGAGGCGCACTGGAAGTAATCCCCGCGATCGATCGTGATCAGGATCTTGCCGTTCCGGACCCGCCCCAGGGCTGGCGTGGGCTCGCCGGCGCCCTTCGTGATGCGATACCAGAGGACGTCGATCGGAACGCCGAAGTCCTGGACCTTCATCCCGGCCCGCTCGCGCACGGTGGAATGCCGCCCATCCGTGCCGAAGACGAGGTCGGCCCGCACCTCCAATTCTCCCTGTTCCGTCTTCGCTTTGACGCCAACAACGCGGCCGCCTTCTTCGATCAGATCGGTGACTTCCGCGCTCATTTTCAGATGGAAGGCCGGGTAGAGCTTCGCGTGCGTGGCCAGGAAATTCAGGAAGTCCCACTGCGGCATGAGAGCGATGAACTTGCATCGAGTCGGCAAGTGTGAGAAGTCCGGCCCGGCATAATCGCGGTCGCCGACCGTGATCTTCAGTTGATGGAGCTCCTGATGGGGCAGCCGCAGGAACTCCTCGAGCAGGCCGAGCTCGTTCATCAGCTCCAGCGTGGAGGGGTGGACGGTGTCGCCGCGGAAATCACGGAAGAAGTCCGCGTGCTTTTCGAGGACCAGCACGTCGACGCCGGCGCGGGCGAGGAGAAAGCCGAGCATCATTCCGGCGGGTCCGCCACCGGCGATGCAGCAGGTGGTCCGGATCGGTTGCGGATCCTGTGGAGATGAATTCATATCGAGGTCCAGCCGGCCGGCTACTTCTCGCTATCCAGCATCCGCATCTGGTGCGAGTCGTAGCGGGTGCCGGCGACGGCGGAGGCGGGAACGGCCTCCTCGACGCGGGCGAGGTCGGCGGGCGACAGCTCGACCTGGAGGGCGCCGAGCGACTCCGTAAGCTGCGTCCGCTTGCGCGCGCCGATCACGGGCACGATGCTCTGGCCTTTCGCGAGCACCCAGGCGATGGCGAGTTGGGTGGGAGTGATCCCCTTCTCCGCCGCGAGCGCCTCCAGCGCCTCGACCAGGCGCCGGTTCCGCTCGCCGTTCTCGCCGCTGAAGCGCGGCAGATAGGCCCGGAAGTCCCCCTTGCCCGACGGTTTGGAGCCGCTGAGCAGCCCGCGTGAGAGCACGCCGTAGGCGGTGACGCCGATGCCGAGCTCCGCGAGCAGCGGGAAGATCTTCTCCTCGGGGCCGCGGCTGATCAGCGCGTACTCGATCTGCAGGTCGGCGATCGGGTGGACGGCCTGTGCCCGGCGGATGGTCTCCGGCCCCACCTCGGACAGCCCGATGGCGCGGACGTAGCCGGCCTTGATCATGTCGGCGATGGCGCCGATCGTCTCCTCGATGGGCACCGCGGGATCGAGGCGCGCCGGGCGGTAGATGTCGATGTGGTCGACGCCGAGGCGGTTCAGGGTATAGGCCAGCGAGGTCTTGACCGCCGCCGGGCGAGAGTCGAAGCCGATCCAGCTCCCGTCCGGAGCGCGCTGAGCGCCGAACTTGACGGACAGCAAGGCGCGGTCCCGGCGGTCCCGGAGCGCGCGGCCGATCAGCATCTCGTTGTGCCCCATGCCGTAGAAGTCGCCGGTGTCGAGCAGATTGATGCCGCGATCGAGCGCGGCGTGAATGGTGGCTATGCTCTCGTCGTCGTCGGCGGGGCCGTACATCCCGGACATGCCCATGCATCCGAGCGAGAGCGGAAAGACGGCCATGGAGCCCAGTTGTCGTGGCTGAGTGGTTTCTTGTGCTGTCATGCCTTCACGGTAGGACAGGGCGGTTCCCTTGGCAAGCGGGGAGCTCCAATACCGTCCACTCAGGGAGCGTTCTTTCGTAGGGGAGGGGACAAGCCCCTCCCCTACGAAAAGAACGGAACGTCCTTGAGTGGACAGTATTGGGACCTAGGAGCCTGCGCGCCAGGAATCCTGAGGCGAGATGTCCCCCTGCTGGGCGAGCGATCGCTGATTTCTCTAGGATGCTCTCCGTTCGAAAGAGCAGGGGGCCGAGCGGTTGGAGGAGAGCAAGT
>Ga0193706_1000527_pt1 | contig 21666 bp, 21 predicted proteins | sample U3c1metaG_FD_160130 | JGI IMG/M metagenome (GOLD analysis project Ga0193706, IMG submission 160130) | Soil microbial communities from a riparian zone of the East river system, Colorado, United States - U3c1 | ecosystem: Environmental > Terrestrial > Soil > Riparian zone | place: USA: East River... | reverse complement strand
CTGCCCGGCGGTGATTTCGCCGGGGCCGGTGGCGGAAAGCTGCAGGCGCTTGGGGCCTTCGCCTTCCATCTTCAGCGCGATCTGCTTCACGTTGAGGACGATGTCGGTGATGTCCTCGCGAACGCCCGCGAGGCTGCTGAATTCATGAAGCACGCCTTCGATCTTGATCGAGGTCACCGCGGCGCCCTGGAGCGACGACAAAAGCACCCGGCGAAGCGAGTTGCCGAGGGTCATGCCGAAGCCGCGCTCCAATGGCTCGGCGACGAACACCGCCTTGCGGCGCATGTCGCCACCGACCTTGCGCTCGAGGCTGTTGGGCTTCTTGAGTTCCTGCCAGTTCTTTGAATTGACGGCCATTTTTCGTCCTTGCCCTGGGCGGAGCGTCCCCCGCCTCATATTGAAAACTTCAGCGGCCGTGAGAGCCGCCGCGTCGCGCCAGATGTCAGACGCGGCGCCTTTTGCTCGGCCGCACGCCGTTGTGCGGGATCGGGGTGACGTCGCGGATCGAGGTGATGTTAAAGCCGACCGCCTGCAATGCCCGAAGCGCGCTTTCGCGGCCCGATCCGGGGCCCTTGACCTCTACTTCGAGGGTCCGCACGCCATGTTCGGCGGCCTTCTTGCCGGCGTCTTCGGCGGCGACCTGGGCCGCGTAGGGGGTCGACTTGCGCGATCCCTTGAAGCCCATCATCCCGGCCGAGCTCCACGCGATCGCATTGCCCTGCGCGTCGGTGATGGTGATCATCGTATTATTAAACGAAGCATTCACGTGGGCGACCCCCGACGTGATGTTCTTGCGCTCGCGGCGCCGAAGGCGCTGGGGTGCTTGAGCCATGGTGAAATCCTAATCCGTAATATCTGCTGCGGCAGACCGCCGCGTGCGAGCGAAAAGAAGAATTGCTTACTTCTTTTTACCAGCGATTGGCTTGGCCTTGCCCTTGCGGGTGCGCGCATTGGTGTGCGTGCGCTGGCCGCGGACCGGAAGCCCCTTGCGATGACGAAGCCCGCGATAGCAGGCCAGGTCCATCAGCCGCTTGATGTTCATCGCCGTCTGGCGGCGAAGGTCGCCCTCGACCGTATGGTCGGCGTCGATCGCCTCGCGGATATGAAGCACCTCCTGGTCGGTCAGGTCCTGGACCCGGCGCTCGGAGGAAATCTCAAGCTTGTCGGCGATCTGCTTGGCCTTGGTGCGGCCGATGCCGTGGATATAGGTCAGCGCGATTTCGACGCGCTTGTTTGTCGGGATGTTGACCCCAGCGATACGTGCCATAGAATTTTTTCTCCTAGCTCCACGGGAAAGCGGGCACCCGACTTCCCCATCTCAAAGCGTTAAACCCCATTCAAACGCAAAACCGACGCGCGCACAGGTGCGCCGCCGGAGTCCGGTGGAACGGGATAAGTTGCAAATAGGAATTGGCTGCGCACGAGTCAAGCGCTGTGGCGAGGAGCGCGCCGGTAGACCGATTGCCGCTCGCGGATCGGAAAGCTAAGGCCTCGGCGATGCAGCGCCTGACCCTGACCGAGCCGATACCGGACGCGTTTCGCGACGGCATCGTCGCGCTTGGCAATTTCGACGGCTTCCATCTCGGCCATCAGGCGGTGGTCGGGCGGGCGGTGGCGCGCGGATTCCATGAGCGCCGCCCGGTAATCGTCGCGACCTTCGATCCGCATCCGGTGCGCCATTTCCAGCCTGACACGCCGGCGTTTCGGCTAACGACACTCGATCAACGCGAGCGGTTGTTCGCCCGCGCCGGGGCCGACGCGATGCTGGTGTTCCAGTTCGACGCCGAACTTGCTGCGACCACCGCCCAGGACTTCGTCGCCGAGTTGCTGGGCAAGCGGATCGGCGCGGCCGGCGTGGTCACCGGCGAGGATTTTACTTTCGGCCACAAGCGCGGCGGCAACGCCCAAGTCTTGCGCGAGTTAGGCGCGGCCCATGGCGTGGCTGCCGAAGCGGTCGCTCCGGTGGCACTCGATGGCGAGCCGGTCTCTTCGAGCCGCATCCGCGATGCGCTCAAAGCCGGCGATCCGGGCACCGCGACGCATTTGCTGACGCGCCCGTTCGCGGTCGAGGGCGTCGTCCAGCACGGCGACAAGCGCGGCAAGGCGCTCGGTTTTCCGACCGCCAACCTCGCGCTCGGCAGCTATCAGCGCCCGGCCTATGGCATTTACGCGGTCCGCGTCCGGCTCGACGACGACAGCGAATATGACGGTGTCGCCAGCCTCGGCATTCGCCCCAGCTTCGAGCCGCCGGTGGAGCTGCTCGAAGCGCATCTGTTCGACTTCGACGACGATTTGTACGGCCGCACCATCGAGGTCGCGCTTCAAGCCTATATCCGGCCCGAAGAGCGGTTCGACGACATGGCCGCGCTGACCGCGCGGATGGGCGAGGATTCGGCAACGGCGCGAAGGCTGCTTGCCGCCCCGGCGACCCTCCCCTAAGGCCCGCGCCGATGCCCGACGCGCCCGCCGCCCCAGATTACCGCTCCACCGTGTTCCTGCCCAAGACCGACTTTCCGATGAAGGCCGGGCTGCCGCAGAAGGAGCCGTTGATCCTCGCCAAATGGCTCGAGGGCGACCTTTACGGGCGTCTGCGGACCGCGCGTGCCGGGCGCGAAAAATTCATCCTCCACGACGGCCCGCCCTACGCCAATGGCGACATCCACATCGGCCACGCGCTCAACCATATTCTCAAGGACATGGTTGTGCGGACACAAACGTTGCTGGGCAAGGACGCGCCCTACGTTCCCGGCTGGGACTGCCATGGGCTGCCGATCGAGTGGAAGGTCGAGGAGCAATATCGCAAGAAGAAGCTGGACAAGGACCAAGTCCCGCTGCCCGAGTTTCGCGCCGAGTGCCGCGCTTATGCCCAGCATTGGGTCGACACCCAGCGCGAGCAGTTGAAGCGGCTCGGCATCGGCGGCGACTGGGACCATCCCTATCTGACGATGGACTTTGACGCCGAAGCGACCATCGTTGCGGAGCTGATGAAGTTCGCGGAGTCGGGCCAGCTCTACCGCGGCGCCAAGCCGGTGATGTGGTCCCCGGTCGAAAAGACCGCGCTGGCCGAGGCCGAGATCGAATATGAGGACATCGTCTCAACCCAGATCGATGTCGCGTTCGAGATCGTCGAAAGCCCGATCCCCGAGTTGGTCGGCGCGCATGCGGTAGTGTGGACAACCACGCCGTGGACGATCCCGGTCAACCAGGCGATCGCCTATGGGCCTGAGGTTAATTACGTTCTTCTCACGCCGTCTTACGACCGGGCGTTGTCGGACGCGTCGTTCGGAAACGCTGATGCAGTTTCCGGCAAAAAGCTTCTGATTGCGGAGCAGCTTTTGAAACTGGTAAAAGCTCGAGTGGGCTTCACAAGTTCGTTTGAGCATTGGCGGGGTTCTGGCTCCGACCTCGCCGGCACAATTGCCCGCCACCCGATGCACCATCTCGGCGGCTTTTTCGCCAAGCCGCGCCCGTTCCTGCCCGGCGACTTCGTCACGACCGACACCGGCACCGGGCTCGTCCACATGGCACCCGACCATGGCGAGGATGATTTCACCTTGTGCAAGTCGGTCGGAATCGACCCGGTGTTCGCGGTCGAGGGAGACGGCAAGTATCGCGAGGATTGGGCGTGGCTCGGTGGCCAGGGCAGCGTCATCAACAACAAGTTCAATGCGCCCGACGGGCCGATCTGCAGCGATTTGCGCGAGGCCGGGGCGCTGCTCGCGGCGTCCGCCGATTACCAGCACAGCTATCCGCACAGCTGGCGGTCGAAGGCCAAGGTCATCTACCGCTGTACCCCGCAATGGTTCATCGGGATGGACCGGCCGCTGAGCGAGGAGCATTGCGCGACATTCGCCGAGCGGCGCTGGGAGAATGAGGGAGGCGCGCTCGACCGCTCGCATCCGTCCCTCCGCCAACTGGCGCTGCGCGCTATCGCCGACACGCGCTTCGTCCCCGAAAAGGGCCGCAACCGGATCGGGTCGATGGTCGAGGACCGGCCCGATTGGGTGATCAGCCGCCAGCGCGCGTGGGGCGTGCCGATCGCTCTGTTCGTCGATCGCAAGAGCGGCCAGCCCTTGGTCGACCATGCGGTCAACGAGCGGATCATCGCCGCGGTCCGCGAGGCGGGGGTCGACGCCTGGTCGGACGACAATGAAGCGCGCTTCTTGGGCGAAGGCCGCATCCCCGCCGATTATGAGCGCGTCACCGACATCCTCGACGTGTGGTTCGACAGCGGCTGCACCCATGTCTTCACGTTGGAAAGCGGCCGCTGGCCCGACCAACGCTGGCCGGCCGACCTGTATCTCGAAGGCAGCGACCAACATCGCGGCTGGTTCCAGTCGAGCCTGCTCGAAAGCTGCGGCACCCGCGGCCGCGCGCCCTATGACGCGGTGCTGACCCACGGGTTCACGATGGATTCGAAGGGCATGAAAATGTCCAAGAGCATCGGCAACACCATCAATCCGCTTGATTTGATGCGCGATTATGGCGCCGACATCTTGCGGCTGTGGGCGCTGTCGGTCGACTTCACCGAGGACCACCGCATCGGCAAGGAGATCCTCGCCGGGGTCGCCGACCAGTATCGCAAGTTGCGCAATACGTTTCGTTACCTGCTCGGGGCGCTCGAAGGGTTTGAAGAAGGCGAGCGCGTCGCCGACGTCGCGGGCATGCCCGAGCTTGAGCGCTACATGCTCCACCTCACCGCCGAGATGGATGCCAAGCTGCGGCAAGCCGTCGCGGATTTCGACTTCAACAGCTACGTCCGGCTGCTGTCCGATTTCTGCAATGAGGATCTGTCGGCTTTCTATTTCGATATCCGCAAGGACAGCCTGTATTGCGACGCTCCGGACGACCCCAAGCGCCGCGCATACCGCAGCGTGCTGGACACCTTGTTCCACGCAATGGTCCGCTGGGCGGCGCCGGTCCTGGTGTTCACCACCGAGGAAGTGTGGGGGATGCGATATCCCAATGCAGACAGCGTGCATTTGCTTGAGTGGCCTGAGCTTCTGGACCCCGGCCTCCGCCGGGGTACGGAGTGGGTCGAACACTGGACCAAGCTGCGCGAGCTTCGCACGGCCGTCACTGAAGCCATCGAGCCGCTTCGCCGCGACAAGATACTAGGATCGAGTCTGCAGGCCGAAGTCGCCTTGCCTGAGGCCGACCTAAGCCCCGATCTCGCCGAGCTGTTCATCACCGCGCAAGTGCGCAAGGACGACACTCTGACCGTGACCAAGACGAAATTCGAAAAATGCGGGCGCTGCTGGCGGCACTTGCCCGACGGCGCTTTGTGCGATCGCTGCGAGGGGGTGGTGAATGGTTGAGCGGCGCGCTGCGTTCGGGGTCGCTTTGCTGATCCTGCTGGCCGACCAATTCACCAAATGGCTGGTGGCCGGGCCACTGCAATTGCAGTCGGTCGGGCAGATCAGGCTGTTGCCGATCTTCAATCTCACCTGGACCGAGAATCGCGGGATTTCATTGGGGCTGCTCCACGCCACCAGCGAAACCGCGCGCTGGCTGCTGGTGGCGATGACCGCGGCGATCGCGATTGCCGTCGCGGTGTGGATCGTCCGCGAACGCCGCCGCGGCGACCAATTGGCGCTCGGCATGGTGCTCGGCGGAGCGCTCGGCAACATCATCGACCGCGGCCGGTTTGGCTATGTCGTCGATTTCGCCGACCTGCATTTCGGCGAGTTCCGTCCGTTTTTGGTCTTCAATGTCGGCGACGCTGCGATTAGTATTGGCGTTGTCATCCTGCTACTACGGGCGTTCCTGCTTCGCCACGAACGGCCCGAGGAGAAAATTGAACATGCGTAAGTTTATCCCGCTGCTCCTCGTTTCGGCGGTTGCCTTAAGCGGTTGCTCGATCTTCAAGGGCAAGGCCAGTACGCTCGATGAATTCGCGGTGGCGCGCAATGCGCCGCTGGTGATCCCGCCCGATTACACGCTGACCCCGCCGATCGCGGGAACGGTTGGACTGTCGGCGACCGACGCGCAAAGCCAGGCGATCGAAGCCCTGTTCGGCGGCCCGGCGCCGCGCAGCCAGAGCGAAACCGGACTGCTCGAGCGTGCCGGCCGCGACCGCGCCGCGCTTGGCGCCCGCTCGGTTGCCGGCGATCCGGCGACTCAAGTGGTCGACAAGGGCGCAGCAACCCAGGCGATCATCGCCGCGCCCGAGGCCGACGGTCAGGACGCCTCGGCCCAGACTCCGCAATAGGATTAGCCCCGCAATAGCTTCGAAAGCGAATTCCAAAGACATGGCATCCGATAGCCTTTCCGTTCGCTTGGTCGATGTCGAGGCAATGCTCGACCGATCGCGCCGCCGCTTCGAAGAAGGCGTCAAGCTGGTCGAGGACGCGCACACCGCGCTGGCCGAAATCCAGCAGCAGTTGATGGGCTCGCCAGTGACATTGTCGGCCGAGGACAATGAGGAAGCCTCGTCGCGCCTGCTTGCTTCGCTTCGCGCAGCGGGCAGCGAAATGCCCGAAAGCCTGTGCGGCGGGCGGCTCGCGGTCGACCAGGTGCAGCGGCTGATCCGCATCGACGGCCATCCAATCGGCATCACCGAAATGGAATATCGGGTACTCGAACTGCTCGCCTTCGCGCGCAACAATGTCGTCACCCGGACAATGCTGCTGAAGCATCTCTATCGCCGGGCCGACGATCAGCCGCAGGCCAAGATCATCGACGTTTTCATCTCCAAGCTGCGCAAGAAATTGCGGCTGGCGAGCGATGGCGCGGAGTTCATCGAGACCATTCCGCAGCGTGGCTGGATTTTGCGCGACGTCGATAACCCGTCCGATACGGCCTAGCGATTCATCAAATGTTTAGCCCGCCGCGCGAGGCTGCGCGGCATGATCCATTTCCTTCCCGAGTCGCCCGCCGCTTATGCTCCGGCCCCTTATGCCGAAGCGGTCGCTCGGCTCGCCAGCATTCGTCAGGCCTTGAAGCTGGTTGAGCAATTCGAAGGCGAGGACAGGCGTCCGGCGATCGAAACCGGCGAGGGCGATAACCGGATTGCGGCAGTCTGGCCGACCGCGAACGAGGCGACGCGCCGCTGCTTCAACGCCCGCTCGGAACGGACAGCCGGGGCTGCGGCCGCGGGGCTGGAAGTCCTGCTGTCGCAACGGGTGGAGGGCGGCCAGCCCAATCCAGCATCGGTCGAGCAGCTTGCCGAGGCGATCCGCGGCGGCATCGATGACCTCGAGAGGCTTCTGACCCGCTGATTTTGAGCGGTGAGGCCGCGCCAGCCCGCACTTCACCAAATCAAGCCGGCCCAATCACCTTTGGCGTGTCGGGATCGGCGCCCCATTCGCTCCAGCTTCCATCATACAGACGCGTGTCGCGGTTGCCGAGCAGCCGCGCGGCGAAGATCAGCGAATTGGCGGTGACCCCCGACCCGCAGCTGGCGACGAACGGACCCTCGGGATCGGCACCGGCGGCGATAAATGCGGTGCGCAATTCCTCGACCCGCCTGAACGTGCCGTCGTCATTGTAAAGTGCCGCGAACGGCAGGTTTCGCGCACCAGGGATGTGGCCCGCCGCGACTCCGGCGCGGGGGTCGGGCTCGCCGCCCTCGAACCGGGCGCGGCCGCGGGCATCGATCAATGGGACGCCGAGTCCCGACTGGATGGCGGACTTAGCGACGACCTCTCGCTCACGAGGCGCCGCGTCGAAGCGGGCGTTTCGCGGTGGAGGGTCGCCGCTTTCGACCGGACGGTCCTCCTCGCGCCACTTGCCCAGGCCGCCGTCGAGGATGGCAACCCGTTCGGCGCCATAATGGCGCAACATGAACCAGCCGCGCGCCGACGTGTGCATCGGGCTGTTGTCATAGACGATGAGCCGGTCGCCGCGGCCGATTCCGAGCGCTTCCATCGCCGCGCCGAATTGCTCGGCCGGCGGAAGCATGTGCGGCGTGGTGGCGGCGGGGTCGGCGACCGCGTCGATGTCGAGGAAACGCGCATTGGGGATGTGGGCCCCGGCATATTCGGCGCGCGCGTCGCGGCCGCTCGACGGCATGAACATCGTTGCATCGACCACCGACACATCGTTTTCGCCGAGATGCTCGGCGAGCCATGCGGTTGAGACCAGATCGTCCATGCGCAGCGCTCCTTCCCCGGCGCAGGATAGGCGCAGGCGCGCCGCGCTGCTAGGGAGCGGCGCCATGGACACCAAGCATCTCGGCAAGTCGAGCGCCCTGCCCGCTTCCCCGGCCGACGCGAGCCTCGACTATGTGCCCAACCCGCGCCCCGGCGCACTTTATCTGGTGCGATTCGCCGCGCCCGAATTCACCTCGCTATGCCCGGTCACCGGCCAGCCAGACTTCGCGCATCTGGTGATCGATTACGCCCCCGCCGCGACGATCGTCGAATCGAAGTCGCTGAAGCTGTTCCTGGGCAGCTTTCGCAACCATGCGGGCTTCCACGAGGATGTCACCGTCGGCATCGGCCAGCGGCTGGTGGAGGAGATGACGCCCGCATGGCTGCGCATCGGCGGCTATTGGTACCCGCGCGGCGGAATGCCGATCGACGTCTTTTGGCAAAGCGGCCCGCCACCCGACGGACTATGGCTGCCCGATCAGGGCGTCGCCAGCTACCGCGGCCGCGGCTGACCCTTAGCGGATTGCTGCCGGCGGCGGTTCGCTGGTGACCGGTTCATCCACTGTCACCGCAGCGGCGTCGCGACGGGTCCGCAGATAGAGCCAGGCGATCGCTCCCGCGAACAGCAGGATGGCGAGCGGGGTCGCCAGCGCGAAGTCGGTGACGAGCGCCAGCGGCGAATCATTGTTGGTCGCGCCGACGATCGCCGCGAAGGCGACCCCGAACAGGCTTTCGCCGACGATCAGGCCGGTCGCCATTAGCACACCTAGCCGCTCGGCGAAGGCTGGATCGCGCGCCTGCTTTGCCCAATTGTTGTAAGCGTAACCGATCACCGCCCCGACCGGGATGAGGGCGGTGACCTCCATCGGCAGATACATGCCCATGCCGACCGCGAGCGGCGGCAGCGACAGCTTGCCGCCGCGTCGCAAGACCTCGTCGACGATCACCGCGCCAACCCCGATGATCCCGCCAAGGCCGATCAAATTCCAGTCGAGGCTGCCGCCGAGCACGCCTTGCGCGATCGCCGAGATCAACGCCGCCTGAGGCGCCGCGAGCGCGTTGGGCCCGGCGCCGGGCGCGCCCTGAAAGCCGAAGGCGTCGTTGAGGATGGTCAAGATCGGCGGGATGACCAGCGCGCCGAAGATCACGCCGAGCACCAGCGCGACCTGCTGCCGCCAAGGAGTCGCGCCGACCAATTGGCCGGTCTTGAGATCCTGCAGATTGTCGTTGGCGATGGTTGCCACGCCGAAGATGATCGCGGTGACGAACAACGCGAACGCGACCAGGCTCTTCGACGCATCGACCCCGATGTTCGGGCCGAAAATGGCGGCGAGGATCAGCGAAATGCCGAGCACGGTGAGGATGCCGACGCCGGACACCGGACTGTTCGAGGCGCCGATAAGGCCAGCCATGTAACCGGTGATCGCTGCGATGATCATTCCGGCAATCAAAATGTAGAGCAGGCTGAGGGTGATGGTCAGCGCCGGCGCGGCGGCGATCGGGCCGCTTTGCGCGAAGGCCGACAACAGCAGGCCGATCGGGATCATCGAGGCGAGGATCGTCCCGCCGACGATGCCGATCGGCAGGTCGCGCTCGGTGAGATCGAGCGAATCCTGGCCTCCGGCTTTGCGCGCCCGGCTCGCAGCAAGCGCCGCGACGACGCCCTTGACGATCGGACCGAGGATCTTGAGCAAGGTCCAAATCGCCGCCACGCCAATCGTCCCGGCGCCGATGAAGCGCACCTTTTGGCGGAACACGGTCGACACGACTTCGGCAACGTCGCCCGATCCGAGGCCGGCGAGGCCGACCTGCCACGGCAGCAGCACGAAGAAGCCGATGATCACCCCGACGACCATTGCCAGCCCCACCGCCAAGCCGACCAAATGGCCGACGCCGATCAGCGCCATCGAGAAGCTGACCGAAGCGGTGGTCGCCCCAGCGCCGAGCCGCAAGGTTCGCTCGGCGGCTGCGGCCAGATATTTGGTCTGGATCAGAATCGCGCCGGCAGCCGAGACGATCGAGCTCATCACGATCATCTTGAGGCCACGGCGATTTTCTTCCGCGCCGCCGACGCCTGCGCCGACTTTCAACACTTCGGCAGCCGCAACCCCTTCAGGATACGGAAGGTCCGAGCCTGTAACGAGCGCGCGCCTCAGCGGGACCGAGTACATCACACCCAGAATTCCGCCCAAGGCGATCACCGCGACCGACAGCCAGAACGGGAAACCAGTCCACCAGCCGACCATGATCAGCCCGGGAAGCACGAAAATAATCGCCGATAATGTCCCCGCCGCCGAGGCGATCGTCTGGACGATATTATTTTCCTGGATGGTCGAGTCGCGATAAAACTTAAGCACCGCCATCGAGATGACGGCCGCCGGAATCGAGGTGGCGAAGGTGATGCCGAGCTTGAGCCCGAGGTAAACGTTGGCGGCGGTAAACAGCACGGTGATGAGCGCGCCCAGGACGATCCCGCGAAGGGTCAGCTCGAGCGGGCCTGTCGGACTTACTGGTCCGGCCGCGTCGGAAATGGTCGCCATGGTCGCGCGCCTCTCGGTTTAGACTGGGGCGTGGTTAGGCGAATTCAACGTCCCTTGAAAAGCCCAGCATAGGATTCCGCGCAGGAAGGAGTTGCAATCCGGCGCCCGACGGCCGCTGATCGGTCAACGCCACAAACCGCAATTCTTATCGTGTCAGGGTTGATCCTGCCGGCTACGTGGGCCACTCGTGTCCAGTGGGCTAAGGTGTGGATAGGGGGATGTGAACATGTCCGACGACAAGCCAGCTGAAGAGGTCGACGTCACCAAGGAATGGCGCGCAACGCAGGGTCAAGAGTCTGCCGCCAAGCGCCTTCGCATTTTCGCCGCGCTCGCGTGGATCGTTGCCATCGGCACCGAAGTCGCGGGTATCGTCCTGCTCCGTCAGCACAAGTTCGATCACGGTAACCTTCCGTTGCTGATCGGCTTGCTGGTCGTGATCGCGGTCTTCGCAATTGCGGGCAGCCTAATGTGGAAGGCGGCCAACAAGCACGATCCGGCCAGCAAGGCCGAAACGGCGAAGTTCTTCTTCCAGAACCAGCTTGGCGCGATCATCACCGTGATCGCCTTCCTGCCGCTGGTTGTCCTGATCTTCATGGACAAGGACATGGATCCCAAGAACAAGAAGATCGCCGGCGGCATCGGCGCCGTCCTGGCCGTGGCCGCGACATTGATCGGTGTCGACTTCAACCCGGCGTCGGTCGAGCAATACACCCAGGACATGAATACGTGCGCGAGCCAGATCAAGGCCAACCAGCCCACCACTGCCTGCTCGCCCGAGGTCGCGGAGCAGGCCAAGGACATCGCCAGGGACTCGAGCACGGTGGCCGAGGCGACGAAGGATGCCGCCCACCCAGCCGGTCAGGATGTCGTATATTGGATCGCTCCGGAGAACGGCGCCAAGAAGGCCGCGACGCCGCATGTCTTTCACATCTGCCAAGCGGTAAGCCCGATGCGCGGCAAGACCGTCAATCACGGCTCCGTGACGGCAGCCTACGCGGAGAACGCCACCCGCATCACCAAGCAGATTGCGATGGAGCAGAGGCAGTGCGGGTTCACCGGTTCCACGACCGACGAAGCCGCCGGCCAAGCATCGGGCTAGCTGAGCCAGGCTAACCGTAGGGGCGGCAACCCGCGGCTAGCGCGTCGGCCTGATGTCGATCCCGACGAATGCCTCGGGTGCGGTTCCGCGCTTGACCAGCATCAGCACACTGGTCCGTCCGGCCCGGCGCGCGGCATCGATCGCCGCAATGACCTGCGCCGGCGTCGTTACCGGAACCCGGTTGACCGACATGATCAGGAAACCGCGCTGGAGGCCCTTGGTCGCCGCGTCGCTGTTGGCGTCAACCGCGGTGATCACCACGCCTCTCGACGAAGGCGGCAGGTTGAGCGCGGTGGCCATCGACGGAGTCAGGGTTTGAAGCGACAGGCCGAGCGCCTGCTGGGTTGCAACCGACGGTGCGCCGTCGTCCGGCGCTCCGTCATCGGCGCCGCCGCCGCTGAGCGCGGCGAGCGCTTCCTCGGTCGGACGCTGGCCGACCGTGACGGTGACCGTTTGCCGCCGGCCGTCGCGGATCAGATCGACCGGGACTCGCGATCCGACAGCGGTATTGGCGATGATGTAGGACACGGTCTGGTCCGGGGTGACCGGCTGACGATTGACGGTGACGATGACGTCGCCCTGCTGGATTCCGGCCTTGGCGGCGGGATCGCCGGGCTGGACCGAGCGGACGATTTCGCCGCTATCCTTGGGCAGGCCGAGCGAGCCGGCGATATTCTCGTCGAGCGGCTGGAGGCCGACGCCGAGATAGCCGCGCATCGGGCGCTGGCCGCGGCGCAGTGAATCGATCACCGGCTTGGCCAGTTCAGCGGGAATGGCGAGGCCTATGCCGACGCTTGCTCCGGTCGGCGAAATCAGCGCCGAATTGATGCCGATGACATTGCCGTAAAGGTCGAACATCGGCCCGCCGGAATTGCCCATGTTGATCGACGCATCGGTCTGAATGTAGCGGTCGTAGGCGCCGGCGCCGGTGATCCCGCGGTGGAGCGCGGAGACGATCCCGGCGGTAACGGTTCCGCCGAGGCCATAGGGATTGCCGATCGCGATGACCCAGTCGCCGACTCGCGTGCGGGTCGAATCGCCGAAGGTCACGTAAGGCAAATTGGCACCCTCGATCTTGAGCAAGGCAAGGTCCGACGCGGTGTCGCGGCCGACGATTCGCGCTGCATATTCCTTGCGGTCGGTGAGGATGACGGTGACGCTGTCGACCGTACCCGTGCCCCCGGACCCCTGGATCAAATGGTTGTTCGTGACGACATAGCCGTCGGGCGAAATGATGAAGCCCGACCCGAGCGAGCCGGCTTCACGAGTCTGTGGTTGCGCGCCGCCGCTTCCGCCGCTGCCGCCACCTGGGGGGACCGCGCCGGGTCCGCCGAAGCGGCGGAAAAATTCCTCGAACGGGTCGGCCTGGGCGCGAACTGGAACCCTTTGCTTGGTCGAGATATTGACCACCGCCGGCTGCAATCGCGCGGCGAGGTCGGCGAAGCTCAACGGCGCACCCGGGCGCGGAGCAAGCGCCGAAGGCGAATTTTGCGCGACCTGTGCGCCGACGGGCGCGGTCGCGACCGAAAAGGCCGTCCCCCCCAGTAAAAGGGCCGCGGTCACCCCATAGGCATAGCGCACGATGCGAGACTCCTTCGTCAAATTCATTCCTTACCTCATTCCCACTTCGATTGCGCCGCGACGCTAGGTCAGGCGAATGAACGCCGATTGAACCAATATTACCGCGAGCGCCCCGAAAATTCTTTCAAATAGTCATTTTGCGGCGACATGATGATGCTCGTTCCCGCCGGCTTTTCATTACCGTCGCCTAGGAAGGTGATCTGATAGGATTGCATGGCGCGATAGAATTCATAGAAATCGGCGTCCTTACCGAAGCTTGCGGCATAGGTTCGCGACGCTTCAGCGTCGGCCTCGGCGCGGATGATTTGCGCGCGCTTGGCGCCTTGCGCGCGGATCGAGCGCGCTTCCTGGGTTCGAGCGGTGCGCATCCGGTCATAAGCCGACTGGAGCGGTGTGCCGTCGGGCAAATCGGCCTTCTTGATCCGCACATCGATGATCTGTGCGCCATATTGCCGGGCGACACGGTCGAGCCCGCGGCGGACATTTTCCATCACTCCGCGCCGTTCGGGGCTGAGCAAAGACGCGAAGCTGCGCTTGCCAAGCTCGTTGCGAAGCTCCGAACCGAGGATCGGGCGCAGTGCGTCGCTCACCCGATCGGAGCTTCGCGCGCTGATATACATGCGTCGCGGATCGACGATGCGGTAGCGGGCAAACGCATCGACCTCGAGCCGCAGCTGGTCGGTGCTGAGGACTTGCTGCCGCTCCATGTCGACATCGAGCACGCGCTTGTCGATCCACACGAAGCTTTCGGCGAACGGAATCCGGAATGCGAGTCCGGCGCCGACGCCGCCAAATTCCCGGCCGGGAATGTAGCGGTTGACGATGCGCACCGGCTTGCCGAAGCGGACCACGATTCCCTGGCGCGTCTCGGGCACGATGGCGACACTGCTGAGCAAGGTGATCAGCACGAGGAAAGCCAGAACTCCGCTGAGCAACGGGTGGCGGCGGACATAATCGGTCATTGGCTCGCTCCCGTCTGCGCGCGGCGCTGGACTTCGGGCAGCGGGAGATAGGGCGTGATGCCGGGCGCTTCGATGATCGTCTTGTCGACCTTCGACAGCACCCGCTCCATCGTTTCGTAATACATGCGGCGGCGGGTCACGACCGGCGCCAAACGATATTGCTCATAGACCTTGTCGAAGGCGGTGGCGTCACCCTGAGCCTTGGCGGTCAGTTGAAGTGCGTATGCCCGCGCGTCGTTGACGTAGGACTGCGCCTGCTGCTGCGCGGCGGTGACTTCCTTGAACGCGTCATTGACCGCCGATGGAGGATCGGCCTGCTTGATCGCGACGCCCTGGATCAGCACCCCGGCGCGATAGCCGTCGAGCACTTTCTGCATCGTCTCGGACACCTGGGCCTCGATCGCGCCGCGCTTTTCCCCGATCGCGTCGTTCAAGGACACGCTGCTCATCACCGCGCGCATCGCGCTTTCGGCGACTTCCTGGATGGTTTCGTCGGGCTGGGCGAGTTCGAACATGTAAAGCTCGGGATCGCGGATGTTCCAGCGCACCGAATAAGCGATGTCGATGATGTTCTGGTCACCGGTCAGCATCAAGGTCTCGCTGGTGGATGAGCCTAGGTCGATCGTGCGGATATTCTCGACATCGATCTTCTGCACCCGGTCGAGCGGCGCCGGCAGCGTAAAGCCGATGCCCGGGCCCAAGGTGTGGCTGTAGCGGCCCAGCCGGGTGACCACGCCGCGTTCCTCGGGCGCGACGCGGTGCATCGTGGTCGATACCAGCCACAGCGCGAGGAAGCCGCCGAGGGCCCACATGATAAACGGCCGTCGAGGCCCCGACGTCAGGCCCCCGCCGCCGCCGCCATTGCCGCCGAACCGCGCACGGCCCCTGCGCAAAAATTCGTCGAGCGACGTGACATTGCCAAATGAGGGCGCGTCGGGACGGCGCCGGCGCGGCGGCTCGTTCCACGGCCCGCTGCCCTTGCCCGGCGGATCGCTGGGCGGCTCGTCGCCACCGCTTGGGCCCCACGGCCCCTTCTTGTCAGCAAACAAAGCGCGCGCACGCGCTCCCAACCCCGGAAAAATATTCATATGCCTATCTATAGGTAGCGCGCCGGGCGAAAAACAGTGCCGCTGGTCGAAAAGCCAATTATGGGCGCAGGCCATGGCCCACGACGCACTGCTTGCCGATCTTGCCAACCATCCCGACGCGCCGCGGATCCGCTCGAGCAAGCTCAAGGGCGACATCGCCGCGCTGGTGGTCGATGCGAGCGGGCTCGGCCCCGACGAACGCTCGGCGCTCGAGGAGCGGCTCAAGGCGGCGGCGCTGGCGATCCCCGGCGTGGCCCAAGTCCGGATCGCGCTGACCGTGTCGCGGCCCGAACGAAAGGTGGTGGCGGTCGGATCGGGCAAGGGCGGGGTCGGCAAGTCGACGCTGGCGTCCAATCTCGCGGTCGCGCTGGCGCGGATGGGCAAGCGCGTCGGAATGATCGACGCCGACATTTACGGCCCGTCGCAGCCGACCTTGCTCGGCGCCCACGAGCGACCGCTGGCAGAGAAGCAGAAATTGATTCCGATCGAGGCGCATGGGGTGAGGCTGCTGTCGATCGGCCAGCTGGTGCCGGCCGGGCAGGCGCTCGCCTGGCGCGGGCCGATGGCGGGGAGCGCGCTGACCCAACTGATCGACGGCGAATGGGGCGACACCGAAATCATCCTAATCGACCTGCCGCCGGGCACCGGCGACGTGCAATTGTCGCTGGTCCAAAAAATGCTGCCCGACGGCGCGGTGATCGTCTCGACCCCGCAGGATCTGGCGCTGATCGACGCCACCCGGGCGATCGACCTGTTCGGCAAGACCGGCGTGCCAGTGCTCGGCATCATCGAGAATATGGCGGGATATCAGTGCCCGCACTGCGGCGAGACGTCCGATCCGTTCGGAAGCGGCGGCGCCGAGGCCGCGGCAAAGGAATTGGGGATCGCCTTCCTCGGCCGGCTGCCGCTGTCGGCGAGCCTGCGCGCGGCGTCGGATGAAGGACGCCCCCCGGCGGCCGGCGAAGGCGCGGCGGCCGAAGCGTTCTTCGCGCTTGCGCAAAAACTCCTCGACGCGCTGGATACCCCGCCGCGCTGAAGCATTGGACGAATCGCAGGGAGACCGACATGCCGCTGACCGAGGACAAGGACATCGCCGAGCTGCTGACCAATGCGCGGACAATCGCGATGGTTGGAGCGTCGGACAGCCCCGAGCGCCCGTCCTATCGCGTGATGCAGTTTCTCCAGGACCACGGCTACCGGGTGTTTCCCGTCAACCCCAAGATCACTGGCGAGCATATCCATGGCGAATATGTCTGGCGCGAGCTGAGCCAGATCGGCGAGCCGATCGACATCGTCGACATCTTCCGCAAATCCGAGTTCGCTGGCGAAAACGTCGACCAGGCAATCGCCGCCGGGGCCGAGGCGGTGTGGATGCAATTGGACGTCGTCGATGCGCAGGCTGCCAAGCGCGCCGAAGCGGCCGGTCTCAAGGTGGTGATGGATCGCTGCCCCAAGATCGAGATTGCGCGGCTCGGCATCGCCAGGATCGGCGAGGCGCAAGACTAGGCTGAAGCAACCGTCATTTCAGGGATCAGCACCGTCGGCGCGTCGATTCCTCGGCGGAAAACAAGGTCGTTGCCCGGCTCGAGGCTGGCGAACATCTCGATGAGGTTCGAGGCGATGGTGATTTCCGCCACGGGAGCCCCAATCGCGCCGCCCGACACGAGGAAACCCGCCGCGCCGCGGCTGTAGTCGCCGGTCACGCCATTGACCCCCTGCCCGATCAATTCGGTGATGAGGATCGCGTTGGGAAACGCGGCAAGCAATTTGTCGCGGCTTCGCGTCCCGGGGCGGAGGAACAGATTGCTCGGCCCCGCGCCCGGGCCGCCGCCGCCGACCCCACGCACGGCATGGCCGGTCGGCTGAATTCCCAGTTGACGCGCCGCGGCACTGTCGGCGAGCCAGGCCTGAAGCACTCCGTCGGTGACGAGATCGCTTGGGCTCACCGGCAATCCCTCGCCATCGAATGGGCGCGAGCGAAGCCCGCGCCGACGCAGCGGATCGTCACTGATCGTAACTCCACGCGCGAAGATTTGGCCGCCCATCCGGTCCTGCAGGAAGCTCGCCTTTCGGGCCACCGATGCGCCGTTGATCGCCGCGACGAAATGGCCGAGCAAAGATGAAGCGACGCGCGGCTCGAAAATGACGGCCATCTTGCCCGGATCGAGCCTGACCGGATTGAGCCTGGCCGCCGCGCGACGTCCGGCCCGATCGCCAATAGCGCGCGGATCTTCAAGGTCCTCGGCGTGGCGAGCGGTGTGATAGGCGTAATCGCGCTGCATCCCCGGGCCTTCGCCGGCGATCACAGTGACAGAGCAGCTGTGGCCGGAAGCGCGATAGGCGCCAGCAAAACCGCTGCTGATCGCCAGCGCGATGATCGACGCCGAGGCACTCGCGCTGGCGCCGCTCGAATTGCAGACGCCCTTGACGGTCAGCGCGGCACTCTCCGTCTCGAGCGCGCGGACGCGCAACGCGGCGGGGTCGGGTTCGATCGAATCGTAGCTGTCGAGGTCGGCGGGCTCCTCGCGCATCAGCAGTTCGGCCGGCGCAAGCCCGGCATATTGGTCTTCGGGCGCTTCGGCGGCCATCGCCATCGCCCGATCAATCAGAGCGGCAAGCGCGTCGGCCGACAAATCGGACGACGACACGCTTGCCGAGCGCGATCCACGGAACAGCCGCAGCCCGATCTCCTCGCCTTCGGAGCGCTGGACGTCCTCGAGCTCGCCAAGCCGCACCTGCACCCCCGAAGAGCGGTCGCCGACGTAAATCGCATCGGCTGCGTCCGCCCCGGCCTTGGTGGCGCGCTCGACCAGCGCCGAAGCGGTCTCGCGGGCTTGGGTGACGGTCAGCATGAGCGGCGCCTAAGGCGCTGGCGACGCTCGGTCAAAGGCTGCTGCCGACGACCAGCATGGCGGCGAAGACGAGCAGGCCGCAGGTGCGATTGGAGCGAAACAATGCGAGAGCGGCGGGACCATCCCTTGGATCGGCGCGGATCGCCTGGCCGGCGAGGTGGACCCCCGCCGGAATCAGCGCGACCAGCGCCAGAAGATCAGGCCGCTCCGACCACAACGCCATTCCCCAACCGCCAATCGCCAGCGCGTAAAAAATCGCGATTCCCAGTGGGGCTTGATCGCCCAAGGCCCGCGCCGACGACTTGACCCCGACCAGCGCGTCATCCTCGATATCCTGGATTGCATAGAGCGTGTCGTACCCGATCACCCACGCCACGCTGCCAACGTAAAGCCACAGCGCAGGGACATCGAGCGTGCCGGTGACCGCCGGCCATCCGACCAAAGCACCCCATGAAAACACCAGCCCAAGCCACGCTTGCGGCCACCAGGTGATGCGTTTCATGAACGGGTAAGCGGCCACCAAGGCGAGGCTGACCAATGCGATCATCTGAGCGGTGCGATCGAGCTGGAGGAGCACGGCTAGGCCGATCAAGCACAGCGCGGCGGCCAGGATCCATGCCCCCCGCACGCTCACCCTGTTGCTCGCCAATGGCCGCGAGCGAGTCCGCTCGACCGACCGGTCGAGGTCGCGGTCGATGATGTCGTTATAGACGCAGCCGGCGCTGCGCATCGCGAATGCGCCGACCGCTAACCACACGATCAGATCCCACCGTCCACCAGGGCCAGCTAGCGCCACGCTCCACGCGCATGGCCAAAATAACAGCCACGTCCCGATCGGACGGTCGATCCGCATCAGCGACGCGAACGGCCGAAGCCGCGGCGGAAGCGCGCCGATCAGGCCCGTCCGCTCGGTGTCGGGGACATTGTCCGGATCGCTCATCCCACTCCACTGCCGTCCGTGCCCGGCGAAGTCGAGCGCCGCGTGGCTATTGCCGCGGCAGTTCCTCAGGCGGCTCCTCGATCACGAGGTCGGGGCGGCGGGTCACGCGCCAGTCCTGCTCACCCGGAATGACGCTGGGGATCGGCCGGCCTTGCGCGTTCCGCGCCGGGCGGTAGCGGAAGCGCTTTTGGATCAGCCGGCAAGTGGTCTCGTCGAGGCCGCGGCTGCCGCTGGAGCGAGTCACCCGGCAGTCGGCGACCCGGCCATCCACCCCGACGACGAAGCGCAAATGCACCGTTCCGCCGATCCCCGCCTCGAACTCGCGGCGGGGATAATCCTCATCGCCGATGCTTCCCCGTAGCCAGCGGGCGCGAGACCCACCGCCGCCCCCGCCGCCGGTGCCGGTACCCGAATTGCCGCTGCCGAGGCCGATCCCTTGCCCGCCGCTCCCGGTACCCGGACCGCGGATGTCGGTGGCACCGGCCGACGAAGCGCTTCCACTGGAGGCGATCGGCGCCGCGGGGATCGGCTGCGCCACCGGCAGGCGGATCGCGGGCGGCGGGACGACGGTCTCGGTTGGGTTGGCACGAAGGTTCGGCGGCGATGCCGCGCCTTCCGGCTCAGGCGTCTTGTCCGGCGCGGGGATATTTTCAGGCACTGGCGGCGGCAGCGGGTCGGCGGCGAGATCGACGAGCGTGAGGCTGTCGATCAGCGCGGCGCGCGTGCGCACCTCGAGCCCGGCAATCAACGCATAGCCGAGCAGCGCGTGAATTGCCGCGACGGCGAGTCCGCTTTTCACCCGGTCGCGATTGCTCGGCTGAAAGTCCGCCCTGACCATCATCGAATTCACCCCATTACCGTCGCAGACTATGCGCTATCTGCCTGAACGCCCGATTGCCGCCGTCGGGCATGTCTCGACTTGGCTCGATACGAACGGTTAGGGGGTGGAGATGGTAGCGACGCCCGCCTGGCCGCCGAGAAGTTTGCCGCGGCTGTTCGTCGCCACGCCGCTAAGCGCGGGCGCGCAGGTCGGGCTCGATGCCGCCCAGGCCAATTATCTGGGCAATGTCCTGCGCCTCAAGTCCGGCGACGATGTCCTGCTGTTCGATGGAGCGTCGGGCGAATGGCTCGCGCGCATTGCCGAGGTGGGCAAGAAAAGGATGACCCTAGTCGTCGCCGAGCACGTTCGTCCGCCCGAGATCATACCCGACCTGTGGCTAGCTTTCGCCCCGGTCAAGCGCGCGCGGATCGATTGGCTGGTCGAAAAAGCCACCGAGCTTGGCATCGCGCACCTGATCCCAGTGACAACTCACCGAACGATCGTCGACCGGCTCAATCTGGATCGCTTGCGGGCGCATATCATCGAGGCCGCCGAGCAATGCGGGCGGACGCAGCTGCCGACCCTGGCCGAGCCGACCAGCCTTGGCGCCTTCGTGAAATCGAACCAGCGCGCGCTCTACTTTGCCGACGAGACCGGCGGCGAGCCGGCCGCCGCCGCCTTCGCTACCGGAGCGGCGACAATCCTGATCGGTCCCGAAGGCGGCTTCACGCAGGAAGAGCGCGCCGCGATCCGCGCCGCGCCGGCCGCCACGGCCTTCTCCCTCGGCCCGCGAATCCTCCGCGCCGAAACCGCCGCGCTGGCCGCCATCGCGGCGTGGATGGCGCTTCGCGGGGACTGGCGCTAGGGGCGCAGTCATGACGACCCGCACCGACGTTAGCGAAAGCCCGCCGATCGAGGGCCGCGACGATTTGATCTCGGTGTTTTCCGGGGGCGAGAAGCCGCGCCAGAATTGGCTGATCGGCACCGAGCACGAGAAGTTCGTCTACCGCACCGGCGATCATCGCGCGCCGTCGTGGGAGGAGCCGGGCGGGATCCGCGACCTGCTGCTCGGGCTAACCGAGTTCGGCTGGCGGCCGGTCGAGGAGGAGGGCAAGATCATTGCGCTGTCGGGGCCCGACGGAACCGTCAGCCTCGAACCCGCAGGGCAGCTCGAGCTGTCGGGTGCGGCGTTGCAGAACCTCCACCAGACCTGCGCCGAAGCCGCCCGCCACCTCGAGCAGGCCAAGGCGGTCGGCGACAGGCTCGGGCTCGGCTTCCTCGGGCTCGGCATGTGGCCCGACAAGCGCCGCGACCAGCTGCCGGTGATGCCCAAGGGGCGCTACGCAATCATGCTCCGCCACATGCCCCGCGTGGGCACGCTCGGGCTCGACATGATGCTCCGCACCTGCACCATACAGGTCAATCTGGACTATGCGTCGGAAGCAGACATGGTGAAGAAGTTTCGCGTCGGCCTAGCCTTGCAGCCGGTGGCGACGGCGCTGTTCGCCCATTCCCCGCTGACCGAAGGAAAGCCCAACGGCTATCAGAGCTTTCGCAGCCATATCTGGGAAGATACCGATCCGCATCGCACCGGCATGCTGCCGTTCGTGTTCGACGATGGCTTCGGTTATGAGCGATATTGCGATTATGCGCTCGATGTGCCGATGTATTTCGTCTTCCGCGACGGAAAA
>Ga0193706_1000526_pt1 | contig 21725 bp, 14 predicted proteins | sample U3c1metaG_FD_160130 | JGI IMG/M metagenome (GOLD analysis project Ga0193706, IMG submission 160130) | Soil microbial communities from a riparian zone of the East river system, Colorado, United States - U3c1 | ecosystem: Environmental > Terrestrial > Soil > Riparian zone | place: USA: East River... | reverse complement strand
GGTTCGCGCACGGCAGTGCCTCGGTGGAAGGAATTGAACGTGTTCAATTCCAAGTATCGGCAGGATCCCGGCAGTGGTCAAGCGCATTTTTGAACTCGTTCAGTTTTTCGCCGGGCAGCCGCCCGAAGCATCAAACTACATGGGTGGGATCGGCCGCGGGCTGCGGGTGTATTCCGCTGCGAGCCCTGGGGTTTTCGGGTCCCGCAGACGATCGCCCGGAATCGTCGATCCAAGACCCGGTGACGTCAGGGGGCTCGAGCGAGGGACCGCTTGTCGTGGCTGGTCAGGGCGGCTTCAGCGGGCCGGCAGGCGCACCACGATCGCCGGTGTGCCGCCCATTACGCCCGCGACCACGGCCGCGTGGGCCGGGTCGGGGTCAGGCTCGAGATCGTGCGCCGGCGGGCTACCGGGAAGACCCCTGCGGACGGTGAGGGTCAGCGAGCTGCCGCGGGGCACGCCGAGTTCGAAATGCGCGCCGCTAGGGAAGGTCCCCTGTGCGACCGAAGCCCCCGCGCCGTCGCGCACTTCCACGAAGATCGCCTGGGCTTCACTGCCGTCGGCTTCGAGAACCTGGCCGCGCAACCAGGCACCCTGCTCCAGGACGATCGACAGGTCCTCGCGACCGGCCTGGATGTGCTGCACCGTGCGCGGCATCAGATACCGATCGGCCTGGTGCTCGCGGACCGCCGCGCCGGGCCAGATGCACAGCGTGTAGGCTCCGGGCGGAACTCCGTGGGCCTCGAAGTGTCCGTTCGGATCGGTCCGCACGTCCATGCCGACTTCGCTTCCGTCCTCGGCCTGGATGCTCACGTAGGTGTGGGGCACGCCCTTGCCTTCGGAGTCCTGGATGACGCCGGAGATCGTCAAGCCGGCGGGCACGACCACGCGCACGTCGAGCGCCGCGTGTCCTTCCTCGAGCGAGACTTTCTGGCGGATCGGCTGATCGAAGCCCGCCGGGACGACGTCGATCACGTACTGGCCCGCGGACAGCTCGCCGAAGTGGAAACGCCCGGCTTGGTCGGTGCGGGTCTCGCGCACGGCGACGTAAAGGTCGAGGAAGGTCCGCTCGAGGGAGTTCCAGCGTGCCCGATCGGCGTTGGTGCCGCGCAGCTCGAGCTTGATGCCGGAAAGCGGAGCGCCGTGGTCGAGCTGCACGCAGCCTGCGATCTCGAGCTCCGGCGCCAGGCGGATCTCGCCCAGATCGACCACACTGCGCTCGATCTCGCTCGGCGGGAATTCGTACACCACGAAGCCGAAGCCTGGCTTGCGCACGAAGATCGAATGAAGCATGTCTGGGCGCAGATCGCCGATTTCGAAGGACCCGTTCGCTTCGCTTTCGGTCGAGCGCCAGTCGATGGTCTGGAACTCCTCGTACTCGATCGCCACGGCCGCGACGTAGGCGCCTTGGAGCGGCTGGCCAGACTGGGATCGCACGCTGCCCATGCAACGTCGCCCTGGCGCGAGCTCGAAGTCGAAGGAGTCCAGTCGATTCGGGACCGGCTCGGCGATCTGCCTTTCGAGCAGGCCGTAGCCCGCGGCCCGGGCGTTCACTTCCGAAACCACTTCCGACGGGCCCTGAAGCTCGTAATGGCCCGCGGCGTCGGTGCGCACGGGATCCGAGAAAGTCCAGCTGAGGCTGACTTCCGCGCCCTCGATCGCGGCCTTGGAGTTCACGTCGCGGACCGTGCCGCGGATGACCACCGGCTCGCCGAGATTCAGGTCGCAGGACGCGGCTTCACCCGCCTCGAGGTCCAGGGTGCGGCCGTGGGCCAGGGCGGGACCGGAAGGCGAGCTGCGGATCTCGTACCTGCCGGGCGGCAGGCCCGCGATCGAATAGGCGCCTTGGGCATCGGCGATCGCGTTGCGCTCCAGGCGCACGAAGGCACGGTCCTCCTCGCCGCGATCCGGCCGACTGAGCGACGCCTGCACGCTCGCGCACGCGATCGGCTGGCCGTCCTTGCTGGAGCTGACGCGGCCATGGACCGAAGCCGGCAGCAGAACGTGCGCGATCACGTGCTCGCCGCCGTGGCGGTCGCCCAGGGCGCACAGCCCGCGATCCCCCGCATCGATCTCGACTTGCACCAGGCGGTCGGGCGGGACGGCGAGACGGAACCGACCTTCGGCATCCGTGCGGGTCTTCGCGACATCGTGCGAGCGCGATGCGGCTCCCGTGTCGAGCAGCTGGAAGCCGGAGTCGCCGCGGACCACAGCGCGCACCTGTGCATCGGCAACGGTCGCTTCGAGCGAATCGAAGACCTCGCCGGTGATTTCTGAGGCGTCGGCAGTCGTCCCTTGCGCCTTCGCCGGTCGAGGCAGCCCGGCGGCGACCACCTCTCGCGACGCCAGGTTGCTTCCGGATGCAGGAGCTCCGCTGTCGGGCGTCTCGAGCGCGGATCGATCCGGCGCGCCAGGAACAGCGCTGCTGACGGAGTCCGCGGGCGAGTCGATGGGGGGCCAGAGCCAGATCGTCACGGCCAGGGCTGCGGCGATTCCGAGCGCGAGCACTTTCATGGGAGTTCCCACGGCGAGCAGTCCTCCAGGCAACGCAGTCAGCTTGAGAATCGCGGCAGGATCGGGCGCGAGTGGCCCGAGCACCGCGAGCCACGCTCCGCGCGATCCGTGCTCGCGATCGAGGCGCAGGCGCAGCTTGCCGAGGCCGCGCGAAAGGCGCTGGCGCGCGCTCTCGTTGCTGATGCCCAGGCGCGCGGCGGCTTCCTTCGCGGACAGGCCGTCGAAGTAGCGCAGCACGATCACCGAGCGGTAAGGTTCCTCGAGCGCGAGCAGGGCTTCGGCGAGCTCGCGCTGCAGCTCGACGCGCGCCGCGATGGCGTCAGGTCCCTGGATGGATTCGTCGCGCGCTCCGCGCGGCTCGTGCAGGGCGCGCAGGCCCGCGTCGCGGCGCTCGCGGCGAGCGAAATTGCGCAAGACCGTCGCGAGCCAGGCGCGCAGTCCGCCTTCACCTTCGGGCGGTGACTTGCGCAGGGCCGCGAGCCAGGTCTCCTGAGCCAGGTCGTCGGCAGTGTCGGGATCCCGCGCCAGGCCGCCCGCCAGCCGCCGCAGCCAATCCGAATCCGCGAGCAGTCCCTCGAGCTCGCGCGGGGTTTCCTGGGCTTCGCTCACTCCAGGATCATCCTCCAAGTCGGGATGTGTGACAGGAACCGGCGGAATCCGGGGACAACGGGTGCCTCGAGAGGGCCGGGGCCCGGCCTCTGCACCAGGCTCGCGGCGCTGATTCGGGCTCGAAGCTCGGGCGTCCGGCCTGGGAGGGGGGCAGGCGTCTCCTGTTAATGGACGAATGCGGGTGACGAGTCGACCGAGCGAAGCCAAGGATGGGGTGAAGCCGTGCCCCCAAGCCGGCAAGGACCCGGACCCACCCCGTGGCTGGATCGCCCCACCCGCCGACGATGGTCGGGAGTGGCCTGATCGACCCATCGAACTCACTTGGACCGCCTCACGATGAATCTGCTTCGTTCCGTCGCGATCGCAATCGCATCCACGCTCTGCGCGAGCCAGGCCTGGGCGCAGGTGGTCATCGCCGAACGTCCTCAGGTCGGTCCCTTCACGACCCTGCAGACAGCGGTCGACGCGGCGCTCGAAGGAGAATCGCTATTGGCGGCGCCCGGAAACTACGCGTCGTTCATCGTCGACGGCAAATCGGTGAACCTGTTCGTGACCGGCAACGGCGATGCGCTGATCACGGGCCAGGTTCGAGTCAAGAACCTGGCTACCGCGCAGACCGTCGTGCTGTCGCGCCTCAAGGTCAAAGCAGCCGTCGCACAGCAGAATCAGCCGCCGGTGCTCGAGATCCAGAACGTGACCGGCCATTTGCGCGTGCAGGACAGCAGCTTCGAGGGGACATCATTTCCGTTGTTCGTGTACGTGGGTTATGCAGGCACGGGCGCGCGCATCGAGTCTTCGCTGAACGTCGTCTTCTCCTCCTGCACGATCAAGGGCGGGACCGCGAGCGGGAATTACTTTGGTGAGCCGAGCGTCGACGGCGGGATCGGTGTCGACTCGGTGAACTCGTCTGTCGCCCTGTACGACTGCACGGTCCAGGGCGGGAATGGAAGCGAGGAGTCTTCGCCCGGCGGCAATGGTGGACATGCGTACAAGGCGCTGAGCTACGGACTATTCGCCTCCGGATGCACCTTCCGGGGCGGGAACGGCGGTGCCGGGGACTACGTCGTCTGCAATACCAGTGGCGTGGGCGGCGATGGACTCCGGATCGATGCTGGCCAGGCGCACCTGCTGGCAAATGCTGCCACGGCCGGCTTCCCCGGCGGATGGTCCTGCGGCGGACCCTCCGGGCCCCCGGGCCAGGCGATCCACCCGCTCAATGGCGCGGTCATCGACCAGCTCCCCGGGCTCGGGCGCAGAATTTTCATGACGCGCATCAGCGCCGACGACGTCCAGGTCCCGATCACGATCAGCGGCCAGACGGGCGATCGGGTCTATCTGCTCTTGGGACGGCGGCCGTCGTATGTGTTCAAGAAGACGCTGCACGGCGTGTGGATGGTGCCGACGCCGATGCTCTCCAGCGGGATTTCCGCGGGGACGATCGGCGCGAACGGCACCCTGATCGTCTCGCGCAACTTCGAGATCCTGGGCACCGCGATCGGAGCGCGCGTCCAGTGGCTCCAGGCGATGTGCGTCGACTCCGCGGGTCAGGCGACGCTCACGGGGCCCGCGCACCTCTTGTCGATCAACGCCGCCGGCGCGCCGGATTGCAACGGCAACGCGCGGCAGGACATGCTCGACGTGCTCTTCGGCGGGGCGCCGGATTGCGACACGAATCTGACGCCGGATTCCTGCGATCCCGATTGCAATGGAAACGGCGCGCCCGACACCTGCGACATCGCCGCGGGTCTGCTGCCCGATTGCAACGGCAACGGTGTGCCCGACGCCTGCGACCTTGCGGCCGGAACGCCGGACTGCAACGGGAACGGGCTCCCGGATTCCTGCGACATCGCGTCGCACCTGAGTCCGGACCTCAATGCCAACGGCGTCCCGGACGAGTGCGAATCGCAGTTCCTTTCGTGGTACGTCGATGATTCCGCGTCACCCGGGGGAAATGGAAGCCAGGCGGCTCCATTCCGGGATCTGCAGTCCGCGGTGACGGCGGCTTTCTACGGCGACACGATCGTGATGGAGGACGGCTTGTACCAGGGGCCTGGCAACCGCGCGATCGCCTTGAATGGACGCTACGTGACGCTGCGCAGCGCCCATGGTCCGAGCAACTGCACCATCGATTGCCAGGGTGTCTCGCGCGCCTTGTCGATGAACCTGGGCGAGTGGGTCACGATCGAGGGCATCTCGTTCGTGAATGGTTTTTCCTCGAGCGCCGGCGGCGCCATTCTCGGCACCGGAGCACACCTCACGCTGCGCAATTGCGTGTTCTCTCTCTGCACGGGAAAGGGCGGCGGAGCCATCCGGAACACGAATGGCTACCTGCGCGTCGAGGGCTGTCAGTTTCAGGGCAACTCCGCGCCGGATCCTTTCGCCGGCTCCGGCGGCGCGTTGAGCGTTTCCCACTGCGAGCTCTACGTTCGCGACTGTGTCTTTGCGAACAACTACGGATTCTTCGGAGGTGCGTTCAGCGCGGATCAGAATTCGCTCTCGTCCTACCCGTCGGTCTTCACCCACTGTCAGTTCTTCGAGAACCAGTCCAACTGGGGTGGAGCCGGTGCGCTCTGGGCGAGTCCAGGCACAGCCCCCAAGGTCATCGACAATTGCCAGTTCGCGGGGAATTCCTCGGGCAATCTCGGCGGGGCGCTGTATTGCGCAGCCCCCGCGAACATCACCAGCTCCAGCTTCATCTCGAACTCCGCGGTTGCGCGTGGCGGCGCAATCTGTCTCGAATCGGGCGCGGCGGTCGCGATCCGCGATTCGATCGCGTGGGGCAATTCGGCCCCCCAAGGATCCCAGCTGTGTGTTGGATACGCTTACCCGCCCTCACAGCTCAGCGTTTCCTACAGCGATGTCCAGGGCGGATGGGGTGCCATCGCTCTGCCCCTCGGCACACTGAGCTGGGGCGCCGGCAACCTGGACCTCGATCCGATGTTCGTCGATCCCGATGGACTGGACAACAACGCTTTGACCTACGGCGACAACAACTACGCGCTCGCGGCGAATTCGCCCTGTGTCGACGCCGGATCCAATCCGGCGCTGAGCCCCGACCTGCTCGACGTCGACGTCGACGGCAACACGGCGGAAGCCGTGCCGCTCGACCTGCGCCACGCGCCGCGGCGAGTCGACGTGATCGCCGTGCCCGACACGGGATTCGGCACGGCTCCGATCGTCGACATGGGCCCCGTCGAGCGCCAGGGCTGAGCCTGATCGATCACGAGGCTGTGGAACACACGAGGACACACGCACGCTGGGTCGGAGTCGCGCTGGCGCTGAGCCTGTGCGCGAGCAGCGCTCTGGCGGGCGACGTGCACATCGCCGAGCGGCCGCTGATCGGCCCGTTCACGAGCCTGCAGTCCGCGGTGGACGCCGCCCTCGAAGGCGAATCGCTGCTCGTCACGCCCGGCGAGTACCGTCCCTTCACGATCGACGGCAAGTCCGTCCGCGTCCTCGTCACCAGCGGCGGCGAGGCGGCGATATCCGGCGGGGTCACGGTCAAGAACATCGCGGCGCCACAGCACGTGGTCCTCTCGCGACTGAATGTCACGGGAGGTTTCTCCGGTCCGCAGCTCCTGCCCGCGCTGGAGATCGCGAACATCGACGGCCACGTGCGCGTGCAGGACAGCGTGTTCGTCGGCTGTTCGACGAGCGGCAACCACGCGATCACCGGGGCGGGCGCGCGCGTCGAGTCCTCGCACAACGTGGTCTTCTCGGCCTGCACGATCGAAGCCGGGCGTTCTCTTTTCTCCACCGCGAGCGCTCCGACGGATGGCGGCAACGGGGTCGACGCGATCACCTCTTCGATCGCGCTCTACGACTGCACGATCCGCGGCGGAAGCGGCAGCAGCGGCTCGCTGCCCAGTTGCGGCAAGGGCGGCGCGGCTTACCTGGCCCTGGGCAACGGCCTGTTCGCTCACGGCACGAGCTTCGAGGGCGGCGACGGCGGCCGGGACTTCAGCGGCTGCGCACCGGGAGGCGCGGGCGGCGATGCTCTGGTGCTCGATCTGGCCCAGGCCCATCTGCTCGACGATGTCTTTCTACCCGGAGCAGGTGGCAGCTCGCATTGCGGCGCGTTCGGGACCGACGGAACTTCGATCGTCACGCTGAACGGCGCTGTGATCGATTCGATCCTGGGGACAAGACGGCGAATCCTCGCGCCGACCATCACCTCCGACGACACGAGCGTTCGGATCACGATCTTCGGCCAGCCCGGCGACACGGTCTTCTTGATGGTCGCACGCAGACCGTCCTTCCTGTTCAAGAAGCCATTGCACGGCGCGTGGATGCTGCCCATGCCCTCCTTCTCGAACGGGCTCGCCGCGGGGACGATCGGCGCCAACGGAGAGCTGACCCTCCAGCGGACTTTCGACATCGCCGACGGCTCGGAGGTGGCCCGCATGACCTGGCTCCAGGCCCTGTGCGTCGACACCAGCGGGTATCCGACGCTCACGGGGCCGGCGCACGTGCTGTCGCTCGAGTAGCGTCTCGCGACGAGGTCCGCGCTCAGGCCTTCTTGCCGGCGCGCAGGTTCGCGACGGCGACTTCGCCGAGCGGCTTGCGGTGGTGGACGCGCAGGCTCTCGGCCCACTCGCGGTGGAAATCGCGCGCGAGACTCTTGTGGATCGCGGCGGTGATCAAGAGCGCCAGGATTGCGCCGAGAGTCGCGAGCAGCATGTCCTTGTGAGCGTCCCACACGTCGCCCTGCGCGCCGAGGTAGGCCACGCCCAGATTGCCGCCGAAGAATTCCGCGGCGGCCCATTCGATCAGCTCGTACAGCATCGAGGTCGACATGATCACGTCGAGGGGGAAGAAGTAGCCCCAGAAGCCGCGCACGTCGGCGACGCGGACGACCAGCTCGCGGATCGGGTAGGCGATCAGGACGCCGTAGGAGAAGTGGATCAGTCGGTCGTACTGGTTGCGCTCGAAGTCCAGCATCAAGTCGAGCGATCGCCCGGTCAGGCTCTCGAACCAGGCGTCATAGGGGACTTCGGAGTAGGTGTAGTGCGCGCCGAGCTCGTGCAGCGCGAGGAAGACGAAGATCGAGGTGTAGGAGACTTTGGAGAGCGGGAACTTTCGGTAGGTGAGCACCAGTCCCGTGACGCCGACGACGGCGAGAGCGTTCTCGAGGGCCCAGTCGCTGCGGTCGTGGACGTTGAACGCGAGTCCGAGGACGATCAGCAGGAAGAGCGTGAGCAGGATCAGGGGGTAGCGCATGGTGGTCACGGTGCGCAGCTCAGCGCCTGACCCCGATGTTGGTTCCCCCGATTTCCTCGGCCGACTCGAGTTTCCATGGTCCGTCCCAGCTCACGAAGGTACCCGTGGCATCCGGGTCCTTCGACATGTCGGGCGCCACCCAGGGGCTCGCAGGCAACGCTTGTCCATCGAGCTCGATGGCGACTCGCCTTTGACTGCAGAGCACGAGGACTTCGCACGTGGTGCCTGACGCTCTCCCGATAGGAAACACCTGCGTCCATCCATCGACATGGAGCGTGAGGGTCTGAAGACTTGGAGCCACACCCGCGGCGGTCGGCGGCACTTGGAAGTGCAAGCGAACAGCGTTGCCATGGACATCGCAGCGGCGATCATCGAGACCAGTCTCGACGGCGCCCCAGCTCGATTGCCCGACCTCGCGAATGTGCAGGTTTTTCCAGCGGATCTTCGTGTCTTTTCCGGAATGCACCTGCAAGCCGATCACGCCCTCGAGATCTGTTGCATCCACATAGTCCGCGGTGGGCACGTCGTTGACCCAGGCGCGGATCCGCGTTCCCACGCACTCGATGCGGTAGTGATTCCACTCGCCATTTTTGAATGCCGCGCGGCCCAGGGGATTGTCCGAGAGGTCATCGAGCCAGCCGCGGCGCGCTTCGTCGTAGAGACCGCCTGACCACGCGCGCGCGGAGGGATCGATTTCGATCTGATAGCCGAACAGGCGCTTCTCCGCGTTTTCGTGACTGCGAAACTGGATGCCCGAATTGCCGGGCAGATCGTTCTTGACGTCGGCGTCGAGGATGAAATCGCTGTAGGTACCGTTGCTGCACAGAAAACTCTGCGAGCCGCCGCCGACTTCACCAACGAGCGCGCCGGCCTGCACGCTGAATTTCGCGTCGCCGAGCGAACGCCAGCCATCCAGCGTCTGACCGTCGAAGAGTGGAACTACCGTTCCGTGCATCCCGAGTTCTTTGTGATCGCGCAGAACCATGTTGCGCACTTCGAGCGTCGCTTTGCCCGGACGCAAGGCGATTCTCCATCCGAGCTTCGATTGCTTGAGCGTCACCTCGACTGGGCCGACGCGGAAAACGGGATCCGTGCCGTCGGCAGCGCGATCGATGCGCTGTTCGCCTTGCAACCCCACGCAGGAGTTGTCGGCATGCGCCACCAGGCGGACTTTTCGCCACGGGTCGTCCGCGGCTGAAATCTCGCGCCACTCGAGCTCGATCTCGAACTCTTTCAGCACGCCATGCCAATGCATGTACTTCGGTGACCCACCTTCCGCGCGCAGAAGGTGGTCGGCGAACGTCCAGCCCGTGGGCGGATCGCTCCAAGACGAACGACTGGATTCGTCGCTCATCGAGATCCATCCGCTCGCCCATCCCACGGCGGCTTCGCGAAATTGCGGCTGGGTCGGAGTCTGCGCAGCGAGGAGAAGCGTCAACGCGATCCATCCAGCCGTCATGCCCCCATGCTACTCGCGGCGACCCCGCCGGTCCCGCCTGCTCCATCCCGGACGTACGCGCCGTGTTCCACGCAGCATCGTCTCCCGATCGCGCAGGTACCCATCGCGCGCTCCGCCGGCCGTCGGTATCCTCGCTGCCTCCGTTTCCGGACGTCTGCTGCATCGAAAGTTCCGCTCCATGTTGAACGCCATTCTCCCATTCCTGCTCGCCTTCTCCGGCTCCTGGTCGGCTGGGGGCCAGGACGTGCTCACCCCGGCGCGGGTGGCGCGGCTGCGCAGCGTCGCGTCGGTCGCGATCTCCCCAGACGGCGGGCGCGTCGCCTACACCTTGAGCGTTCCGCGCGAGCCGATGGTCGAGGACGACGGCCCGCCCTGGACGGAGCTTCACATACTCGACCTCGCCGACAACCAGGACCGGACTTTCGTCGGCGGCAAGAGCAGCGTCAACCAGGTGAAGTTCTCCCCCGACGGCCACTCGATCTTTTTCCTCGAGAAGCGCGGCTCCGACAAGTTCGCCTGCCTCTACGCGATAGGCCTCGAGGGCGGGGAGGCCCAGCTGGCGGCGCGCCTGGACACCGCGATCACGGCTTACTCGCTTTCGCCCGGCGGTCTGCGCGCGGCGCTGATCGCGACCGAGCCGGAACCGGCCGCGAAGAAGCGCGCGGGGGACAAGGGCTTCAAGCAGGAAGTCTACGAAGAGGACTTTTCACCGGCGCGCGTCTTCGTCGTCGGATTGTTCGACGAACAGAAGAAAGTCGAGCCGCTCGATCTGCCCGGCAGCGCGAACCAGGTCGTGTGGAGCCCGGTCGACGATCGGCTGGCTCTCGCGATCTCGCCGACACCGCTGGTCGACGACGAGATGATGAAGAGCCGCGTGCACCTCGTCGACGCTGCGAGCGGCAAGCTGCTCGCGCGCTACGACAATCCCGGCAAGCTGGGCCAGATCACCTGGAGCCCGGACGCGACCTGGATCGCCTGTGTCTCCGCCGCGGACGAGAACGACACGGCGGCGGGCCGGATCTTCATGGCTCTGGCGGCGCAATCGGGCCCCTTCACCGACGTGTCGCCGCCGAACACGGGCCATGTCGAGCACCTGGCCTGGCAGGACAAGGAGCGGCTCGCCTACGTCGCCGCGCAGGGCGTTTGGAGTTACGTGGGCAGCGTAGGGATTCCGAGCTCTGGAGCCGAGCCGGTGCAGCTGCTCGGGCCCGGCGGCGCGGTCATGACCGACCTGTCGGTTTCCGGCGACGGGAAGATGATCGCGATGGTCGGGTCCACGCCCTCCCATCCGCCGGCGTGCTTCAGCCTGCTCGTCGGCGATGCCGCGGCGCAACGGCGCTCGCGCGCGAACCCGGAGCTCGAAACCATGCGGCTTGCGCTGCAGGAAGTCGTGCGCTTCAAGTCGCGCGATCAGCTCACCGATCTCGAAGCGGTCCTGATCCGACCCCTCGACGAGAAACCGGGGCAGCGCTACCCGTTGATCCTCAACGTCCACGGCGGGCCCGAGGCCTGTCAATCGAACGGCTGGCTCACGGGGTATTCCAATCCCGGCCAGGTCGCGGCGGCGCGCGGCTTCGCGGTGTTGCACGTGAACTACCGCGGCAGCACCGGCCGCGGAGTCGCCTTCGCGAAGTCGAGCCAGGGCGATCCCGCCGGCAAGGAATTCGAGGATCTCATCGACGGCGTCGACTACCTGATCGGCACCGGTCTGGTCGATCCCGCGCGGGTCGGCGTCACGGGCGGATCCTACGGCGGCTACGCGACGGCCTGGCTGTGCACCCACGACTCCGAGCGCTTCGCCGCGGGAGTCATGTTCGTCGGGATCTCCAACAAGATCTCGAAAGTCGGCACGACCGACATCCCGGAAGAGGAATTCCTGGTCCACACGCGCCTGCGGCTCGGTCAAGACACCTGGAATCTCATGCTCGAGCGCTCGCCGATCTACTACGCGTCGAAGTGCAAGACGCCGCTGTTGATCCTCGGCGGCAAGGACGATCCGCGCGTCAATCCGGGACAGTCGCGCGAGCTGTATCGCGCCTTGAAGACTGGCCATCAGGCTCCGGTGCGCCTCGTGCAGTATCCCGGCGAGGGGCACGGCAATCGCAAGGCGGCGTCGCGTTTCGACTACAGCCTGCGCCAGATGCAGTGGCTCGAGCACTATCTCGTCGGAGAGGGCGGGGAGATGCCGCCCTACGAGCTGGACTACGACTCGGAGCGCGCGGCGCAATGATCCACTTGTGCTGCGAGGGGCCGTCGCAATGAAATCGACACTCGCACTGCTTGGCCTCTTGGCGATCTCACCCGCTTGCATCGTCACGAAGAGTGTGGTGTACGACGTCGATCCGGAGCAATCGGCCCAGGCCTTCGAAGCCTTGAAGTCGCTCGCCGGCAAGTGGCACGGCACTTCGACGGCTGGCTCGCAGCAGTTCCCCGTCGACGTCACCTACGAAGTGGTCTCCGGCGGCACGGTCGTCATGGAGCGCATGTTCCCGAGCTCCGAGCACGAGATGATCTCGATGTACCACCGCGACGGCGGAAAGCTCTTGATGACGCACTACTGCAGTCAGGGCAATCAGCCGCGGATGGAGATGCTGTTCACGAAGCCTGCTTATGACCCTGCCTCGCATCACGAGCAGTGGATCGTCTTCAAGTTCCGCGACGCGACGAACCCGAGCTCGCCGAAAGAGCTGGTCATGCACGACATGCGCCTGTGCCTGATCGACAAGGATCACCTCGAATCGAGCTGGACCGCTTTCGTCGACGCCAAGTCGGACCACACCGCCAATTTCACTTTCCAACGCGTGCCCTGAAACCTCGGATCACCATGCAACGACCGCTCCTCGTTTCCGCCATTACCGCATTGAGCCTGGTCTCCGCCTGCGCTTCGGACGAGCCCGCGGACCAGCGCAAACCCGCGGTGTCCAGCGGCGAGTCCGCGACGCTGCAGGCCGAGGCCCAGACCTTCCTCGACGCCTACTCGAAGCAGTTCCAGACCCTCTACACGGCCTCGAGCGAGGCCGAGTGGCTCTCGAACACGCACATCGTCGAGGGCGACGAGACCAACTCGACGCGCACCAAGGCCGCGAACGAAGCGATGGCGGCCTTCACCGGCTCGATCGCGAACATCGAGACGGCGCGCAAGTTCCTGGCGCACAAGGACGAGCTGAAACCGCTGCAGCGCAAGCAGATCGAGAAGGTGCTCTTCGCCGCAGCGGACAAGCCCCAGACCGAGCCCGTGCTGGTCAAGCAGCGCATCGCGGCCGAAGCGGCCCAGACCGAGAAGATGTACGGCTTCACCTTCAAGGTCGACGGCCAGGAAATCTCGCCCAACGAGATCGACAAGAGCCTGCGCGAGGAGAAGGACCTCACGAAGCGGCGCAAGATCTGGGAGTCGTCGAAGGAAGTCGGCGCGGTGCTCAAGCCCGGCCTGATCGAGCTGCGCCGCCTGCGCAACGCGGGCGTGCAGTCGCTCGGCTATCACGATTTCTTCGCCTACATGGCGTCGGAATACGGCATGACGACCGACGAGCTCGCGGCCAGCGTGGCCAAGATCAACCGCGAGCTGCGGCCCTTGTTCAGCGAGCTGCACACTTTCGCGCGCTATGAGCTGGCGGCGCGCTACGGCCAGCCGGTTCCCGATCTGATTCCGGCCGACTGGCTGCCCAACCGCTGGGGTCAGGACTGGACCGCGCTGGTCGACGTCGCGGGCTTCGACCTCGACGCGCCGATGAAAGCCAAGGGCGCCGACTGGGTCATCCACCAGGCCGAGCGCATGTACACGAGCATCGGCTTCGAGAGCCTGCCCGCCTCGTTCTGGGAAAAATCCTCGCTCTTCCCGGTCGCGTCTGACGCGGGCTTCAAGAAGAACACCCACGCGTCGGCCTGGCACATCGACCTCGATCACGACGTGCGCTCGTTGATGAGCGTCGAGCCCGACGCGGAGTGGTACGAGACCACGCACCACGAGCTCGGCCACATCTATTACTACTTGAGCTACACCAACCCCGACGTGCCGATCCTGCTGCGCGAAGGCGCCAACCGCGCCTACCACGAAGCGGTGGGCTCGATGATGGGCCTCGCCGCGATGCAGCCGCGCTTCGTCCAGGCCGTCGGGCTCGACACCGGCAGCGCCAAGCCGGACGCCAACCGCCTGCTGCTTCAGGAAGCGCTCAAGTACGCCGTGTTCATTCCCTGGTCGGCGGGCACGATGTTCGAGTTCGAGAAGGCGCTGTACGCCGACAACCTTCCGCCCGAGCAGTGGAACAAGAAGTGGTGGGAGCTCGCCGGCAAGTACCAGGGCATCGCGTCGCCGACACCGCGCGGCGAGGAGTGGTGCGACGCCGCGACGAAGACGCACATCAACGACGACCCCGCGGGCTACTACGATTACGCGTTGTCGTTCGTGCTCCTGTTCCAGCTCCACGACCACATCGCGACCAAGATCCTGCACGAGAGCCCGCGCGATACGAACTACTACGGCCGCAAGGAAGTCGGAGAGTTCCTGAAGTCGATCCTGCGCCCAGGCGGCACCGCCGACTGGCGCGCGATGCTGCGCGAGAAGACCGGATCGGATCTCTCGGCGAAGGCGATGCTCGACTACTTCGAGCCGCTGCGCGCGTATCTCGCGGAGATCAATCGCGGGCGGAAGTCGACGCTGCCGCCGATGTGAATCTGCCGGAGCGCGCGCTCGAGGTCAGTTCAGCGGGATGCTCACGTCGACCACAAATCTGCTTGGACCGATCGCCCGAGATGGGTACTCCGACAGATTCGAAGGTAACTCCAGAGGGGCGGATCGCTCTCCCCACGGCGTTTTTTTCGCGGTCGGGTCTTTTCGCCGCACTTCGGGCCCGGAGCTACGGCCGATAATCGATCAGCAGGCCCGTGCGCCGCACGAGACGCACGCCGGCGATGGCGCGGGCCAGTTCGTCGGGACCCAGCTCGGCGGAGGAAAGCACTGCGATGATGGTCGTTGCAGGAGTTTGGGCCGCGGAAAGAGGCAGGGGCTGAATTCCCATCCAGACTCGCAATCGAGCCGCAAGCGCGGCGCTCGAGTCCACGCCTGCTTGCTTCGCGAGCGGCGCGGGTCGCAGCTGCAGCGCGACGCGTGCCGAATCGGCGAGCAGCGCGTTCCAGGCGAGGGTCGCCCGCTGCTCGCAGGCCGGGTCCTGGCAATCCCGTCTCGCGCATTCGACGGAATGCGGCGCGCAGCCGTCGAGCCAGACCGGCACGACGATCGCTCCGCGCGCGAAGGCAGGGACGGAGGCGATGAAGCGCGCGGCCGAGCTCGCGTCGGGCTGCTCTGTTTTGTCGTGGCGCCCGCAGCATTCGAAGCTGCCGCATCCGCAAGCCGCCGGCTCGCCCTGCAATCCGGCGAGAAAGATCGCGTCTGCTTCCGGACGGTTCTGCAGCAAATCGCGAAGGCGCTCGAGCTCCGCCTCGGGATCCTCAGGGCTTAGCTCGATCCAATACCCGACGGCGAGGCCGCGCTCGCGCAGCAGAGTCACAGCGTTGGCCGCGGCGCGGTAGGAGCCTTGCTCATCGATCGCGAGCACCACGGCGTTGGGCCCCTGTCCCAGATCGGTGCGCTTCGCGTCAGCCTGGACCTGCGAAGGCGTGAAGATCGCGCCGCGCAGGTTTTCGATCGGGAAAAACGCGCGCTTCGGAGGAGCGTCGGAGACGCAGCTCGCCGCCAGAAGGGGGAGAGCGCCGGCCGCGAGACTGCGCGCGAGCTTCGAAATGGCTCTCAGGTTCACTTCGGGATCGCTCCGCGCATGTGCAGGATCTCGAGCGTGCGCGTCGCGCCGGCGCGCTCCAACGCTTGCGCCGTCGCGAGGTCGTCCTCGATGACGAGCTGCACGAAATCCTTGTCGTTTCCCGGAACTTCGAGCATGGCCTCGATCAAGGCTCGCGCGTGCTCGCTGCCTCTCACGCGAAACGGGAAGGCGCCGGGAACCTGCGGATCGAAGACCGCCAGGCCGACGACGGCGCCGTCGGGCAAGCGGGATTCGAGCACGCGCACGCTCTTGTAGCCGCGGGAGCGAGCGAGCTGGCCGGCGAGCAGGTCGAATCGCTGCTCGTGCTCGGAGTCCGAATCCGCGCTCGCCTCGCGCGTCCGCGCCGGACTCCTGGGCAGGCGGCGGACACTCCTGGTTTCCAGACGCAGGACCTGCGTCTCGTAGGCCTTCTCGAAACCGAGGCCGGTGTAGAGCCCGATCGCGGCCGTGTTCGAGGTCAGGACACTCAATCGCCAATTGCGCGCGCCGCGGGCACGCAGCAGCTTCGCCAGCTCGAGCATCAGGACTCGGCCATGGCCCTGGCCGCGCACCGCGCGATCGACGACCACGTGGCGCACGTGGACGTCGGTTCCGTCGCCGTTCCAGAATGCGTAGCCGATCGCCGTGCCGCCGCGCTCGAGGAACACGCTGGTCGGCCCGCATTCCGCAGTCCAGCGCTCGCGATCGAGCGGCCCTTCCGACATTCCCAGCTCGGCGAAAAACCGCGCGTAGAGGCCGTGATCCGCGGGCGCGGCGGGACGAAGTCGAGCACTGGACATCGTGTTAGGGTACGACCGGGGTTGGGCTTCGAAAAAGGGCGGGACAGGGGGGCGCAGCTGCGCGTAGGATCGCCGAGCTTCCTTCCGCCGCCATCCCACAGCGGCTCAACCGAAAACGGACCTGAAAAAGCATGGCAACCGAAGCCCCCCGCGCGCACCTCGAAGATGGCCAGACATGGCTGGGCCACCCGCGCGGATTGTTCATTCTGTTCTTCGCCGAGCTGTGGGAACGCTTCTGCTACTACGGGATGCGCGCGCTGCTGGTCTTGTACCTGGTGCAGCAGTTCGCGAAGCCGCAGTCGGAGGCGTCCATTTACTACGGATCGTTCACCGCCCTGGTCTATGCGCTCGGTGTGTTCGGCGGATCGATCGCGGACAAGGTGCTGGGCTATCGGCGCTCGATCATGCTCGGCGGCATCCTGATGGCCATCGGCGAATTCGTCTTGATGGTCCCCTCGGAGAAGATGTTTCTCGCGGGTCTCGGCGTGATGGTTGTCGGAAACGGCCTGTTCAAGCCCAACATCTCGACACTCGTCGGCAAGCTCTACAAGCAGGGCGACGTTCGCCGCGATGGCGGATTCACGATCTTCTACATGGGCATCAACATCGGCGCATTCCTCGCGCCGATCGCCTGCCAATGGATCTCCGCGAAGATGGGGACTGCCCCGATCGGCGAGCCCAATACCGAGGGGTACGTGGCGGGGATCGCGGACTATCGCTACGGCTTCATGCTCGCCGGCATCGGGATGCTGCTCGGCATCGTGGTGTTTGGTCTCGGCGCCAAGCACCTGCACGGTCAGGGCTTGCCGCCCGCGGGACGCGAGGGATTCGGAACGACGCTCAAGGTGCTCGGGGGCTGTGTGCTGACCGTGCCGGTCATCTATCTGTTGATGAGCCGGAGCGAGATCACTGGATACATCCTGCTCGCGCTGGGCGCCGGCATCGCGGTGTATCTGTTGGCATTCGCGATGCGCAGCGAAACCGCGGTGCGACAGCGGATCTTCGCCCTCTTGATCCTGCTGTTCTGCAACATCGCTTTCTGGGCCAGCTTCGAGCAGGCGGGCAACTCGCTCAACTTCTTCGCCAAGAATCACATCCGTGACCTCACCATCGGGAAATGGGTCATGCCCTTCGTCTGGTTCCAGTCGGTCAACGCGATCTTCATCGTGCTGCTCGGGCCGATCTTCGCTGCGCTGTGGGTCTGGCTGGAGCGCGCAAAGTTCAACCCGTCGATTCCGCTGAAATTTGGCCTCGCTTTGATCCAGGTCGGAATCGGGTTCGGGATCCTGATGCTGGGCATCCAGGGTGCCGATGCTCAGGGTGAAGTTCCCTGGTTCATCCTGACCGGCCTGTACCTGATCCACACCACGGCGGAGCTATGCATCTCGCCTGTCGGCCTGTCGATGGTCACGAAGCTCGTCCCATCGCAAATCACCGGACTGGTGATGGGGGCGTGGTTCCTGTCGATCTCGCTCGCCAATTTCGGCGCGGGTTTGTTCTCGAAGATTGCGGGTGAGGCCAATGTTTCGGCCGAAGGCGGCCCAGCGGCGCTCCATGGGTACGTGACTGCGTACACACCGATTCTTTGGATGACACTTGGATTGGGCGTGCTCCTGGCCGTGGCTTCACCTCTGGTCAACAAGCTCATGCACGGAGTCAAGTGACGCCATGGTCGCTGAACATTTCGCAGCCCACGTCGCCACGCGGCAGCGCCGCGCGGAGGCCGTCCTTGCAGCCGCTGGTTACGACGCTTACGTCGTCTCCAGCGGCAAGCCCTTCACGCACTACGCGGACGACATGGACGCGCCGTTTCATTCGGTGCCGCACTTCGCGCACTGGCTTCCGCTCGATGGGCCGCACCATCTGCTGCACGTGCAGAGCGGCAAACGCGCGCGGGTCGTGCGCTATGCGCCGGAGGATTACTGGTACGAGCAGTTGCCGCTCGCGGATGCTTTCTGGCGAGGCCACTTCGACGTCAGCGAAGTTCCCGACGTCGCGAAGACCTGGAAAGCCCTGACTCTGCGCGGGAAAACGGCCTATCTCGGCGACGAGCCCGAGCTCGCGCGCGCCGCGGGCATCGCCGAGAGCGACATCAATCCCGCCGAGCTGGTGGCGCGTCTGGATTGGGAGCGCGCGTACAAGACGGCTTACGAAGTCGCCTGCATCGAAGTGGCCGAGACCCTGGGCGCCCAAGGGCACCGCGCGGCCCTCGCGGCCTTCGAGGAAGGCGCCAGCGAGCTCGCGATCCACAACGAGTACCTCGCGGCGGTGGGCTGCACCGAGGAGCAGCTGCCCTACCACACGATCATCGCCCTCGATCACAAGGGCGCGACCCTGCACTACACCGGCAAACGCACGGTGGGGGACGGCCGCGTGCTGCTGATCGATTGCGGCGCGGAGTACCTCGGTTACGGATCGGACATCACGCGCACCTGGACGCGCAAGGGCTGCGACGCGACGTTCCACGAGCTGGTAAAAGGCGTGGATGCCTTGCAGCAACGGCTGTGCGCTCGGGTGCGGCCGGGAATCGCGTATCTGGAGTTGCACGCTGCAGCCCATGACGAGATCGCGAATCTGCTGCACGGGCTCGGCGTCCTGAAAAAATCAGGCCGCGAAGCCGTCGAGCTCGGTCTGACGCGGCCCTTCTTCCCGCACGGCCTCGGACATTTCCTTGGCATCCAGGTCCACGACGTCGGGGGCCGGCAGAAGGCCCCCGAGGGCGGGACCCTCGCTCCGCCGGCGATGTATCCTTATCTGCGCACGACGCGCAAGGTCGAGGATCACCAGGTGTTCACGATCGAGCCGGGCGTGTACTTCATCGAGATGCTGCTGCGGGATTACCGCAAGGGCGCCCTCGCGCAACACTTCGACTGGCCCTTGATCGAGCGCATGTCCGCGTTCGGCGGCGTGCGCGTGGAGGACGACGTGCTCGTCACCGCCGACGGCCATCGCAACTTGACCCGGCCGCACATTTGATCCATGAATCGCGACCTGGTCCTCTCCATCACGCCTTCACCATGAACTGCACACTGCCCGTATCGAATGTCTTTGCTGCTCTGACACTCTTCGGAGTCGCCTGCTTCCAGTCGCCCCCGGCGTCGCAGACTCCGCCGAAGCCCGCTCCCGCTCCCGCGCCTGCCACCCCGCCTGCACCGGCTCAGGAACCCGACGAGAACCAGCGCCTGCGCGACTCCAAGCAGCCGCTGCGCATCTCCGCGATCCCCGGCGTCGACAAGGAAAAGTTCGCCAAGCAGTCCGAGCTCGTCAGCACGTGGCTCTCGAAGGATCTCCAACGTCCGGTCGAGATCGTGCCGGTCGACGATTTCGCCGCCGCGGTCAACGGCTTCGCCACGAACAAGATCGATCTGGCCTGGCTCGACGGTGCGACCGGAGTGCTGGCCGAGCAGCGTGTCACGGACGACAAGGGACGGCCGCACTGCCAGCCGCTGTTCGCGCGGGAGCAGGACGTCAAGGTCACCAGCTACTTCATCGCGAGCAAGAAGCTGGTCGACGCCGGCACATTCAAGATCATCGAAGAGCGCAAGGCGCCGGCGGTGGACCCGAAGGCGCCGCTGGCCGCGCTGGCTCCGCTGGCTGCACTGAAGCCGAAGTTCGCGACGCTCACCTTCAGCTTCGGCCCGAAGACCTCGACGACCGGGCACTACATGCCGCGCTTCTTCCTCGAGCGGCCGGACGTGGGCATCGATCCCGAAAAGGGTTTCAAGTCGCCTGCCAGCTTCGCGACAGGCGCCAGCGACGCGGCCGTGCTCGCGAGCGTCGCGTCAGGAGCAGCGGATCTCGGCGTCGTGGCCAGCACCACCTGGGAACATGCCAAGGACGAGGAGAAGGCCAAGGCCCCGGTGATCTACGTCACGCCGGAGTACACGGACTGCTTCTTCATGCTCCACACGCATTGCGGACCGACGCTCGGCCTGCGCACGATGTCGGCCTTCCTCAGGCTCGACCCCAAGGTCGAGGAGCAGAAGGCCATCCTCGACGTGTTCGAGACGTCGAAGTTCGTGCGCGCCATGCCCACGAACCTCGATGCGATGCGCGCGGCGGTCAAGTCGACCAAGGAAAAGAAAGTCGTCGAGTAGGTCGCGCGCGCGCGGCTGCCGCGCCGGATCAGTTCGAGTACTTCGACGGAATCCAGTTGTTGCCGTCGACCGGCGCGACACCGTTGATGCCCAGCGGAGAGCCGATGTCGCTCGCCACCGAGAACACGGCGTCGCCCGTCGGACCGCCGGCCAGGCCGGTGTATTTCACCGCGCCGCGGTTGAACATCTGCAGCATCTGCCCGGTCTGGTTCATGAAGAACACCGAGTTGCCGCTGCGGCCCGCGACCACCGGCCAGGCGTAGGCGCACCACACGCCCGAGCAGTTGGCTGCGTCGGGGAAGGGAACGCCGGCCTTGCCGCCAGTCGGGTCTTCCGGGATCGGAGGCACGGCTCCGCCGACCGTCGTGCCGGGCAGCCAGAGCTGGAAGAAGTAGCCCGAGCGCTGCACGCAGCCACCGTTGACGTTGCCCATGCCGGAGATCAAGGCGCTCGGACGCAGCTCGTCGATGCCCACGACCCCCGCCGCCGGCGATCCGGCCGCGTTGATGCGCGCGGGCTTCAGCCCCGCCATCTCCGCGAAGTACGCGTACTCGCCGCAGCCGTCGCCGTTGCTGTCGATCATCGAGGAAGCGAGCGTCTGGGCCTCGGCCGTCGCGATCGTGCGCAGCGTGGCCATCGCGCACGATTCATTGGCCGAGAGGCGAGCACCCGAGAGTTTCGGAATCGCGATCGCGGAAATGGTCGCGATGATCGCGACGACGATCAGCAATTCGACCAGCGTGAAACCGGAGCGTTTGTTTTGGCGCATGGAGGGAAGTTTTTTCCAGGGCGACTGATCGCAAAAGCTTTGTCAGTCCTTCCAGGTCCATCGACGGACGCCCGAACCGGTCTGGAGCCCTTCTCCGGTTTCGGAAGTGTTGCCAGCGGCTCCTCGCATGGACGGGCTCGGCGGGCTCTGGTACGACAGGTGTCGAAATCCATGGACTGTCCGAGTGTTTCCGGCCTGCGCAAGGCGCTGTGCAATTCGTTGCGGACGTCTAGCCTCTTGCTCATCGCCTCGCTCGGCCTGCTGGGAGTCCACGGCGGCCCGCTCCAAGCTCAAGAATCCAAGCCGCCCGAGCGCACCCTGCGCTACTCGCCGCCCAAGGCCGCGGCTGTCGGCGTCAAGCGCGGGATCGTCTATCTGCCCGGGTCCGACGTCGAGCAGTCGCTGAGCTTCGATCTGTACACGCCGCCGGACTTCCACGCCGAGCGGCGCCTGCCGGTGGTCGTGTTCATCAACGGCGTCGGCTACCGCGACCTCAAGGATTGGGGG
>Ga0193706_1000525_pt1 | contig 21773 bp, 20 predicted proteins | sample U3c1metaG_FD_160130 | JGI IMG/M metagenome (GOLD analysis project Ga0193706, IMG submission 160130) | Soil microbial communities from a riparian zone of the East river system, Colorado, United States - U3c1 | ecosystem: Environmental > Terrestrial > Soil > Riparian zone | place: USA: East River... | reverse complement strand
CGATCCGGCTCGACGGCGCGCGGTTTGGTGTAGAGGGGCAAGCTCTCGTCAATGGCGGCTTCGAGCTCGGCGGCGCGCTTGGCGATGGACTCCCGTTCCTTCTTTGCCGCGCGACGCCGCCGTTTGGCGAGCGCCTTGCGGAGCTTTTCTCGCGTGCGGGCGCCGCCGGACCCGGACCACTCCAGTTGGGATAGCCGCTTGTGCGCCACATCGAGCTCGCGCAAACGGCGCACCGAACGGGCGAGCGCGCGCGCGGCGCGATCGACGTCGGAAAGGGGCGGCACCTCCGGCACACCGTGGAAAAATTCGATGGCTTCGCGCAATCGCCGGCAAGCGACGCGATTGTCGTGCACTGTTCGAGGGTGCGGTTTACCCGCGAGTGCCTTGGCCAGCGCTCTCGTCAACCGAAGGCGCTCCTCGAGCCAGACTTGCGCGTAGAGGGTGAGGTCGTAGCCGACTTCGGACGGCGAGAGCATGGGGGCGAGCGCTAACGGTTCACATTCATGCCAAAAAAGCGGGAGAAGTCGAGCCGACGCGCCCTGGTCATGGTGCGCGCTAGCGCGATTTCACGAGGCGCGGCGCAGCTTTCGGTGCGAGCGTCGGGTGGACGACCTGCTCCCCGTCTTTGGCCAGACCCTTCGGATTCATGAGCTCGCCGGGAGGGTCGACCGCAAAGCGCAAGCGTCGCCCGAAAAGGTCTTCGAATAAATCCCCTTTTCTCCGCGCCGCCCACAGCTCGAGCTCGGGATCATCGTCGGTCTCCAGACGAAGCTCGATGGTCTTGGGATTCAAGGTGCAGCGGACGGCGCGGACCAGGTTGGCGTGGGTTCGATCGAGGCTGTCCGCGAGGCGCAAGATGGCCGACAGCTTGGCCACTTTTTTCTGCGTCTCGCGCGGGAGCCGGGCAAACTCGGGGTGCGCTTTCTTCGGCGCCGTCTTTCTGTGATAGCGCGCGATGAGCGCCACCGTCTCTACCTCTTCTTGCGAGAAGCCCCGCATTTCGTGGGTGGTGATGAGATAGTGCGCGTGCCGGTGATGACGGTTGCCGGCGATGTAAAAGCCGATGTCGTGCAGGAGCGCCGCATATTCCAGGAGCAGCCCGTCGGAGTTGGACAATCCGTGCAGCTCGCGCGTCTGATGAAAGATAGAAAGCGCGAGGCGAGCCACATGATGCGAGTGCGCTTCGGGATAGTGCGAACGGCGAGCGAGCTCCATCACGACGCGCCGGCGCTGATCGGGAAACTCCTCTACCAGCTGGATACCCGGCCGGTTCTTGGCGACATAGTCGGCAATGATCCCCTCGCGCAGCGCGGGCTCGCAGAGCGCGGCCTCGTCGACGCCGGCAAGCTCGAAAATGGCACGTAGCAGAATGGCGCCGGGAATGATGGTGTCTGCTCGTTTCGGATCGATTCCGGCCAGCTTGGCGCGGTCGGCTACCGGCAGCGCGAGGAGCTTTTTCTCGACGTCGCAGAGCGCGCGGAACGTGAGCACCTTCGATGGTCCGTTGAGCTGGCCACCGCCGAGGCGGGCGGACAATCCGGCCAAGGTGAAGGCGGTTCCCGACGTGAGCGCGACGAAGTCGAATCCCATCGCCTTGACGCGAGCGACGGTCGGCTCGAGAGCGCTGCGAACCCGGTCGGCGAGCGCGGCTGCTTCACGTGCCGTCGGTGGGTCCGCGCACTGCCACTCGTCCCGAAGCCGCAGGACGCCGAGCTTGAGCGAGACGGTGAAGTAACACTCCCGAGCATCGGCCAGGATGAGCTCAGTGGAACCGCCACCTACGTCGAAGAGAGCGACGCGGCGGCCGGCGAGGTCGAGAGCACGGCGCGCGCCCAAGTAAATGAGATGCGCCTCTTCTTGGCCGCGAATGACGCGCACGTCGATGCCGAGCTCATCGCGCACCGCCCGCACGAATTCTCCGCCGTTTTGCGCTTCACGCACGGCGCTGGTCGCGACCGCCTGCAGCGCATCGGGACGGTGCCGATCGGCGATGCGCTTGAGCGAACGCAGGGCCTCGAGACCTCGGTCGAAGATGGGCGGTGTAATGACTCCGCTGCGCAGCGCCTCGCCCAGACGCACGAGCTCCTTGGCACGATCGAGAATATCGATTCGCCCGGTCGCGTTCACGTTGGCGACGATCAAGTGAAAAGAATTCGATCCGATATCGAGCGCGGCGATTCGCATGGCGAGGGCGAGCAGGTCGCCGCGAGGGTCTCGCGAGAAAGCAGAACCGCGGCTTCGGTCACGATACCGCAAATGTTCTTGGTTGGCGTGGGTCGGACGGCGACGGAGGACATCGCGGGCTGTGATAATCTAGGGCATGAGACCATGAACAAGGAGCCGAACCACGAGGTGCCATCAGACGACGAGCCGGTCGTCGATCTCGTCAGGGCGCCCCGGCGACCCTCGCAGACGCCATCCCCACCCCCGGTCGGGCGTGCGGCGCGCGCGTCGGCTCCCGACGCCGCCGAGACTGCGGCGGTGGCCCTCGTTGATACCAGCTCGGCAGATGGCCTGGTGCGCCAGATGCTGCCGCCCTCCTCCGCGTCGAGCCCGCCCCCTCCGCCAACGCGATTCAACACCGCGGCGCCGCTCGCGCCGCCTCGCCCGAGCTCGACCGCAACGCCGGTACGTCCCTCCAATGTCCCTCCGGCGCCGCGCATGCCCGCGGCCCAAGCGATGGAGAAATTGGCCGATCTCCAGGAGCAGCTCGATCTCGCCAAGCGAACATTGGTGACGAGCGACGCCGAGATCCGAACGCTGCTGACGCAGCGCGATGCGCGCATCGCCGAGCTCGAGACAGTGAAAAGCCAACTCGCCGCCCGCGAATTCAGCATCAAAGAGCTCGAGTTTGCCGTACTGGCCAAAGAGACCAAGATCCGCGATCTCGAAAATGAAATGGAATCGCTCCGCCGCCCCGGCGAGGGACCGGGAGACGACTTGCAGCAAATTCGCGGTATCGGGCGCGGCTTCGAGCGCGAGCTGAAGCGAATCGGCGTGCGCACGTTCGCGCAGATCGCCGCCTGGACGCAGGCCGACATCGACGCAATCGCGCCGCAGATCAAAGCGCAGCCCGAACGCATTCGTCGCGACGGCTGGGTGCAGCACGCGAGTGAGCTCGTTTTGCAGCGAAACGCGCAACGGTAGGCGCGAAAGAGCCATAGGCGGCGAGCACCTACATGCACGCCCCTCCGCTATCGTCACAGAAAGGTGCGTCATTTCCAGGCGAAACCCGCGCGCAAGGCGCCCGACTCACCGCCAAGGAAAGGCCCGCGTTCGCCGTGATCCGCCTGGCTTCTCGGCTATTCTTAGAAGAGATGCTTCGAAGGAATTCTTTCTTACTGATTGGCACGACAATCGCGTTGGCGACCGTGGGCGCTGGGCTCGGGTGTGGCGGAGAGGAATTTGCAACCGCTGATCCGACGGCGGACCTCGACGGGTCTACCGATACCAAATTTTCCGATGACCGACGCGGCAGCGACGGCGTTGCGGGAGCGGGCGGCAATGGCGGTGCGGGTGGCAGCGGTGGCCGCGGTGGTAGCACGGGCGGCACTACCGGCACCGGTGGAGCGAGCGGCAGGTCAGGGGCGGACTCGGGAAGGGATGGCGGAGCGACCGACGGCACGGTCGTCGAGCCCGACGTGAGCGATGCGCCGCGCGATGTGGGCGCTCTCGACGACGGCGATGTGTGGGCGGATAACGTTCTCGACGGGGCGCCTCGCAGCGACGTCGATTCGGGACCGGTCGACGCCACGAGCGATGCGAGCGCCGACGGGCCGACCTATGCCGACGCCAAAGACGCGGCGGATACGGGACGGGACGGTCGCAACGACGCGCCGGAAGCCGACGCCGGCTGTAGCCCCCCCACCATTTACTACAAGGATGAGGACAGCGACGGTTTCGGGAAGAACAGCGAAACCTTGACCTCGTGCACGCCGCCCGGCGGCAAGTGGTCGGTCCTCAACGGCGACTGCCGCGACGATTTGCCGAACGTCAAACCTTTTTTGGCCGGGTCTCCCAATCCTCCTCTTTATTCCGGAGTCGGCTATGCCGACGTTACCAAGCCGCAGAGTGTCTCGTACGACTACGACTGCACGGGCACGGAAGACGCTGATCCGACGAACGATTACGGCGTGGAGCCAGATTGCTCGAAGCTCCTCAACTGCACGGGGGTGGGGTACGTGCCCGTCAATCCCACCCGCACCGGCAGCGGCATCGATCCTCACTGCGGTTCGACCTCCCTGAAACGTTGCAGCGGTGCGCTTCCCTGCACCACCACGTTCCTGACGGCAATGGCTCCGTACCGCTGCCGCTGACGCGCGATCAGCGGCGGGGCTGAAACGCCTGCAAAAACTCCATCGGCAGCGGGAAGACGACTGTCGTCGAGTTTTCGGCGCCGATTTCGACCAACGTCTGTAAGTACCGGAGCTGAAGCGCCGTTTTCGTCTGTTCGATCACTTGGGCGGCTTCGTGCAGCTTTTGCGACGCTTCGAACTCCCCGGCGGCGGCGATGATCTTGGCGCGGCGCTCACGCTCGGCTTCTGCTTGGCGGGCCATGGCGCGACGCATGTTGTCGGGCAGCTCGATGTCTTTGATCTCGACCGTCGTGACCTTGACGCCCCAGGCGTCGGTGGATTCGTCGATGATCTTTTGCAGGGCTTGACCGATCTTCTCACGCTCCGCCAAGATCTCGTCGAGCTCGTGTTGTCCCAAGATGTTGCGCAAGGTGGTCTGCGCGATGAGCGACGTCGCGCTGAGGTGGTTGGCGATGCGGATGACGGCGTCGACCGGATTCATCACGTTGAAATAGACGACGGCGCTGACCTTGATGGTCACGTTGTCCTTGGTAATGACCTCTTGCGTCGGCACCTCCATGGTCACCGTGCGAAGGTCGACCTTGTACATGCGGTCGATGAACGGCACGAGAATGCGTAAACCCGGGCCTTTGACGTTGCTCGGATCCACGCGGCCCAAGCGAAAGACGACGCCGCGCTCGTACTCGCTGACGATACGAACCGACTTTGCGACGAGCACCAGCACGAAGCTCAGGACCATGCCCAACGTGACGAGCAAGCCCTCCAAACCCTCTACGATCGATCGCCCTTCCATGCGGCATCTCCTTTTTCGATGGCTCGGACGCGCAACCGCGTCGGATGGGACATAACTTCGTCGACGATGACCTGGCTCCCCTCTTCGATGACGTCGTGTGAAAGGGCCTGCCACCGCGCGCCGGAAAGGAACACCATACCCCCTTCCGGCGAAATGACCGTCCTCGCAACGCCCGATGCCCCCGTCAAAGTCTGAATGCCCGTTTGCACGGGAACCGATTGCGCTCGCGCCGCTATCCGCGCAAAGAGCAAGAACGCCGCGGTCACCGTCAGGATGAACGGCGCGAAGATGCGAAAATCGAGCCTCTGCACACCGCCGAAATAGCCGGCTTCATCGACGAGAACGAGCGCACCGAAGACGAGCGAAACGACGCCCCCGAGCGCGAGCGCCCCGTGCGCCGGCGATTTCACCTCCACCGCGATGGCGACGAATCCCGCGAGCAAGAGAACGAACCCACCGAGCTTCAATGGAAGCGTCGAAAGTGCGACGAGGGCGAGCACGAGGCAAATGGTGCCGATGATGCCGGCCAGCCCGATACCCGGCGAAGACAGCTCATAGAGAATGCCGAGCACGCCGAGCGAAAGGAGAATGGAGGCCAGTGTTGGGTTGGCGATGATGTCGAGCAGCTGATTGCTCCACGACATCGGACGTTCGACGACGATCGCGCCCCGCGCGGACAGGACGACCTTCCGATCGGCCGCGTTGATAGCGTACCCCTCGAGGGCATCCATCAGCGCCGCTTGGTTGGGAGCGATGATCTCGATCGCGCCGGCCTTTTTGGCCTCTTCCGCCGTAAAGCTCGTCGATTGGCGCACGATCGACTCCGCATACGATTCCGGCCGGCCGTGGCGTAGAGCGAGCGATTTGGCGAGCGAGACGAGACTGTTCGTGGCCTTCTCCGCCATCGCGCCCTCCAGGTTCTTGTCGGCGCCGACGGGATGCGCGGCGCCGACTTGCGTCCCGGGGGCCATGGCGGCGACGTCGGTGGCAAGGAGGAGAAATGCGCCCGCCGACATGGCTTGCGCCGTCGGGGGCTCGACGAACCCCACCACCGGAATGGGCGAGTTGGTGATGTCGCTGACCATCGATTGCATCGACGAAACGAGCCCGCCCGGCGTGTCGATCGACATCAGCAGAAAGGCTGCGTTTTGCTCGCGCGCCATCTCGAGCGCTTGGTGCACGTAGCGCGCCTTGATCGGCGTTATGACGCCCTCTACCCGAATGCGCACCACGACCGGCGGCGCCGCCGTGGCGATCCGAGGCAAACACACCAAGACCAAGGCCATCAGCACCTGCAGCGCGCGCACGAAAAACGTGGCCGCGTCGCGGATGCGCCGAGCTCGAGAGCCTCTCACCCTCCCATCAAGCTCGCACGGCGGCACTTTCGTCAAGAGGCGCCGCCCCAACCTCCCGCGATGACATCAACGCCGGGGACGGCGCTCGGGTTCCTTGCCGGGGCCTTTCGACAGGGGGGGCTGGCACACGCCGAGGAGACACGCGGGCGCGTCCTCGGCAATAGAGAGCACGCGATCACCTCCCACCAACACGGCACGGGGCCGCAGCATTCCGTCGGCCTGCGGCGCCGTGCCGTCCGTCGCGCGCGTCGAGCGTGGATCGTCCGCGGCGCTCGAAGACGTGGTGCCGTCCGGACCTTCGAGCAGGGCCACGCGCCCGGCCACGATTTGCACGGCCAGGTTGCTGGGAACGACCCAGCGCGCCCCGGGCGGCAGGTGAATGCGATAGGCGCCAGTCTGTCGCGTCTCTTGCAGCACCTCGATGCGCGCCGGCGAAAGCTGCGGAATCGCGAGCTCTTCGGTGCGATACCAAGCGTCGTCGCGCCGTATCTCGATGGCAGGGATGGCGCGGCCCCGCAAGACTTCCGGTTTGCGCAATCGTACGAGGACCCCTCGCACCTGCGCGCGTGGCTCTCCCGGAGCTGGCGGCGCTAAAACGAGGCGCGCCATCGCTGCGGCCATCGATTCGAGAAGGAGCCATCGGCCGTGCTGAGCGATGAACTGCACTTGGTCGAGGATGGCCGAATAGTCGACCGAGCGTCCAAGGTCGCCCGCGGCGGCTTGGTCGAGGTCGAGATTCATCGCTAGCTCGAGCTCGAGCGTTTGCGCCTGGCGCCGCTCCCAGTCGAGCACTCCCAGCACGCACGGAAAGGAGAGCGCGACTTTGGAGAGGAAAATCCAATCGGGGGGTTCGCCGGTCATCTGCAAATCCCCCGTGCGGCACATTACCCCAGCCGTCAAGGAGAACCCGCGGTCTTGTTCATTGGTGTTGCGGGTAGCCGCCGTCCGCGTCGGTTACCTGAACTTAGCGTCCTCGATCGGCGCCCAGAAGTCGCAGACCTCGCGCCGAAAATCCGGGAGAAGCGACGGTGGCAGGCTGAAATGGATGCGTAGGTCGGCGTCGTTGTGCCAAGCAGGCCAGAGGGGCGCGCCGCCCCCGTTGGGGATCACCGCTCATGGCGTGCCGCGCCCAATAACCCTGCATCATCAAGCCGAGGGCCACGTCGTCATCGGGAAACCCGGCGGGCGCGGTACCGAAGATGTACGCAATCTCGGCGCCGTGGGTCGCCCGCAGGTTGAGCCCGGCCAAACCGGGGATGGGGATCGGGCGATCGAAGTTGTAGAGGTGAATTGGCGTGCCCGCCGTAGCCGCCCGGCTCGCCATATCGCGTGTAGGGCATACCAGTAACGCGTCACCCGTCACGCGCATGAGTGCCTCCTGGGGCGACGGAAAATCGCTCACCGGATAGCGCGCGGCAATGGTGGTAGCGTCGTCACCGAAGCGGCGCCGCAGCGCGGCGACGTACTCCTCTTCTGTTTTTACGATCGGTTCCAGCACGTGAAAGATCGTGCCTTCGTCCGTATTGCTCCCGACGAGGTAAGGAACCTTCGCGACGTTTCCGGACGTCATGAGAGAGCGTGGTTGATCCGGAACCACGTCTCCATCGACGGTGACGTCGAAGGTCCACGATGGCGTCCCCCCTTCGTACTTCGTGCCGCCCGGCAGCTGCGCGTCTCCCCCTTCGACCGGTGACGGGGTGAGCAAGCTCGCGACTGGCACCGCGCGCAGACAGTCGAGCGCACCGATCCCTTCCGGGCATCCCATGGCTGCGCCGAACGTCGGCGCCTCCGCTTCCGCGGCGCTGCGGGACCGCACGAACGTCGTACATCCGCCACTCTGTGAGATCGCGCGATGAAACAGGCCCGACTGCCGGGTGACGCGATATGAAAACAGATGTCGATCGAGCCGGCGGATTCACCGAATATCGTCACGTTGCCGGGATCGCCTCCGAAAGCCGCGATGTTCAGCCGCACCCACTCGAACGCCATGCGCTGATCGAGCAGACCCTGGTTGCCCGAGACGCCGCGAGGGTCCTCCGCATCGAGCGCCGGGTGCGAAAAGAACCCGAGCACACCGAGGCGATAGTTGGTGGTGACGACGATGACGTTTTGGTTTTCGACCATCTGACGCCCGTCGAACAGGTATCCGCCGATGCCGAGCGGTCTCGTCGGACGCCGACCCCGTCGTATTGGACCCGCCGTGCAGCCAGAACCGATGCCGCCCCGATTCAGCTGCACCCGAGTGCGGCGCCGAGCACCACCAGCGCGACGCTCCGTGAAATCGCCGATCGCATTGCTCGATTCATCGAACTCGGATCCTCCCCGCGGAAAGAGCATCACGCCGCGGACAATGAAATCAATCGTACGTTGATTTTCGACCCGGCCCTTCGTATTTTCGAGCGTCTTCGGGCGAGAGCCCTCGCGCGCGCACCGAACCACACTGTCCGACAGGACCGCCGTTTTCGCCGGCTAACGAAGAAACATTGCGTACGAGCCGCTCTCGATCAAAACCACCGCCGCGTAGATCCCGACCAGCGGGAACGTGAGCCAGAGGCCATTCGACATGCCCACGAAGAGGGCGAGGTTCATGACTGTGTGCCCGCGGTAACGCTTATTGAGAAGGAAACTCCAGAAGTAAACGACCGTCCCGTACCACGTTTGATAAAAAAGGAGCAGCCCCACGATCCCGAGCACCCGCGCCGGAACGATGTCGAAAGTCATGCCATAGAGAAAAACGAGCGACGGAATCAAAGTCGAAAAACCGTTGCCGATGTCGACGAAAAAGCCGAACGACTTGCGATCCGCGTACGAGTCGTCGAAGACGGAGTACGTCGACCAAAGCTCGGCCCACAACGTGGGCGAAAAGAGGCGCCGGAGCGGGACGGGCGTGGCAAAAAAATCGCGTGCGCGATCGAGCTCGCGGCCGCGGTATTCGGCCAGGAAACGGCGGTGCTGCTCCTCGATGAGATCGATGCGAAGAAAAAGGCAGATTTCCCAGAGCGCGATGATGACATTCAGCCAAGTGAAGAACGCGAGCGCCATCTGGTACGCATTGAGGACGCCATGAAAATGATGATGTAGACCGATGGGCACCGCCGTGCCGACGACGACGGCCACGAGAACGACGTTCCAGACGCGCATGGCTTCTCGTTCTCCCGCTCGTGGCGCGTCGGCCGCGGGCTCAATAGAGATAGGGGAAGATGCGAAAGCGCACGCGTTCGCAGTACGTTTGCCAGAGATCGCCGTATTTGGCGCCGCACTTCTTGTCGTCGCGCGCCGCGCGCTGCAGCAAAAGGAGCGTCAGTGAAACGGGCAAGAGATAGGGGTAGAGCGAGCGGGCTCCCGTGGTCAGCGCAAAGGCGATGTACACAGCTATCTCGCCCGCGTAGTTGATTTTGCGGGCCACGCCCCACCAACCCGAAACGAGCAGTCGCCCGCCCACCGTCTCGGCGCGCCGGCCCCAGATCTCGGTAGCGCGATCTTGTTTGAACCGCTCCTTTTGCCAATTGGCCTCGCGAAACACCCAAAGTGCCAAGAAAAAGAAGAGGGAAAGGCCGACCCACTGCCAGGTGGAGAAAGGCTCGGTCGCCGTCACGAGCCACCAACCGGGCAGACTATAAAGGAAAGGCACGTAAACGAGATCGCCCCACACCAGCATGAAGCCAAGGTTTTCGCTGATGACATCCCACGTCGACAGCATGAACTCTTCTTTGACGTAGTGGGTAAACAGATAGAAAAACCAGAACGCGACGAGACACGCCATCTGAGGCGTGATCATCCCGTAGCGATCGTGCTGCGCGTAGGCGAACGAGACGACGATCAGATAAACGCCGATGAGCGAGGGGTGATAAAGAAACATCTTCAAGTCGACGCCGGCCAGATCGGGATTCTGCTCGGCGCCGAACCAGAGGTCTTGAAGCCAGAGCGGCAGCGGGTTTCCCGCGGGATGCGGGTATTTGAGCGAGGCGCGGTGCCGGCGCGCGAAGAGATAGAGCGAGAGGGTCACGGCGAGGGCGTTGGCCACGATGAAGACGGACCAAAAATGGGTGACGACCGGCGTGAGAGAAACACCGAAGCCCACGGTCGCTACGCCGAGCGCGATATGGGTCATGAAGTAGAGCGTCATCCCGGCAAGCTTGTAGTTCTTGTGTGTGCCGTCGGATCGCGCATACCCTTTGCGCTCGAGTCCCGGCAGAAAACGTGCGCCGAGCCACAACGCGGCGACGAATCCGAGCACCATCTTTGCCGCTGCGAGCAGATTCGAGGGCGTGACGGGTAAGAGCAGGTCTTGCATGGCTTTGATTCGCGGGTGAAAAACTAGTCTCCCTTTTCGAGCGTGATCGCACCGGTGGGGCAGTAGCGCACCGCCAACTCGACCTTGGAGCGAAGGGATTCGGGCGGGCGCTCTTGCAGAATCTTGAGCTCGCCGTCCTCGCCGACCTCGAACACCTCGGGCGCCTCGCCCATGCAGATGGCGTGACCCTGGCAGAGATCCCAATCGATGACGACGCGCATTCGTTTTCTCCGGCTAAGGTGCGGGGGGGACGAGGCAACTTGCTCCATAGTCACGCAGCCCCACTGCGCCTTCGACCACGGTGGTGACGTGAGGAGCCAGGTGATAACGATAGGCGTCGAGCAAGATCGAATCGGCGTACACGGCCGCGGCCACCGCCACGAGCACGGTGGACAACTTGACGTCGCTATCCGGTCGCTCGTCGATGTGAAGCCAGACCGGCAGCGCCAGGCAGAAGGCCGTTCCGTAGGCGAACGTGCCAAACCACAGGACGAGGCGCATATCGTCGTAACAGAAGAGGCGCCGGGTGAAGGGATTGGCGTTCAGCGCAGTCTCCAAAAAGGCAACGCCGAACGGCGTCAGCGCGATCCCGGCGTAGCGCACGAGGCGCGGCGCGCGCACGAGCGTGCTCTTGACCCAGCGATAAGCAACGAGGCAGAGCGCAGCGTAGGTCGCGAAATAGGGAATGGTGAGAATGTAGAGGGCGACCGGATTGTTGCGAATGGTGACGTAAGTACGAAACCCATAGTGCATGTGCAAGACGTCGTAGAAGAACGGCGTCTGGCTATAGTTGAGCAAGAAGGCAAAACCCGTCACCGACACGCCGAGCTTGCATGCAGCGCTGCGATGAAAGGGGATGCCCCGCTCCGCGCCGGGCCGCAACACGACGGGGCCCACCAAGGCGCCCGCGGCGAGCACGACCGCCATGGCGATGAGCTCGAGATCGCCCCAGCGGTCGCCGGCGCTGCTCAACATCACGACCGCCAGGACCGCACCCCACACCGGCGTGTAGAAGAGCCAGTAGCGTTCCGTCGCGCGCTTGCCGGGGTGAGACGACAGCCAGCGGTCGAGCCCGCGGCTCTCCGTCTTCAAAGCGCCGTGATGAGCGGCGTGAACTGTCACCCGAGGGCCCTCTGCCGGCGGCGATAGTGGATGCGAAGCGGAGATTTGGGCGCCGCCACGACGCCGGTGAAGTCGCCCATGATGGGATCGTCGCCCAACCAGAGCTCGTAGCGGAGCAGCAGCTTGGCCAAGATCGTCTTGACCTGGAGAATGGCGAAGGCGTTGCCCATGCATTTATGCCGCCCGCCGCCGAACGAGATGTAGTTGAACTTGTTCTGATCTTCGTGCCGCTCCGGCCCGAAGCGGTCAGGGTCGAAGAGCGCCGGCTTTTGAAAAATCTCCGCGATTTGATGGGACACCATCGGCGAGACCACGAGGAAGGTCCCTTTGGGGAAGACGTAGCCGCCGTAGCTGAAATCCTGCATCACGCCGCGCAGCAGCATGAAGAGCGGCGGATGGAGGCGCAGGGCTTCCTTGACCGCCCATTCGGTGAGCGTGATCTCGCGCAGCGATTGGTAACTAATTTCTTCGGTGTTGGCATACACTTGTTCGAGCTGCTCCAGCACGCGCCGCAGATAGTAGGGGTGGCGCAAAAGCTCGATCATGGTCCACGCCGTCGTCACCGAGCTCGTGTGGTGACCGGCGAACATCGCCGCCAAGAGCATCCCCGTGATCTCGTGGTCGTTCAGCGGCGCGCCGCTTTTGTATTTCGCATCCATGAGCGTCTGGAGAAAGTCTTCGCCCGTGCGACCGCTCTTTTTTCGCTGGGCGACGATGCCGCCGATCATTTCCTGGAGTCGAATGCGTGCCCGATCGCGCCGCCGAAAGGCGGGGATGGGCAGATAGGGGTTCAAATACCCGATGGGGTGGATACCTTTTTCGAGATCGTAATAGACGCTGGCGAATTCGGCGGTGAGGTCGTTGCGAAACTCGGGGCCGAGCAAGCAATGGGCGGAGGTGAAGTTGGTGAGCTTGGCGCAATGAGCAACGAAGTCGACGCACCCTTCGTCGCCCAGCTCCTCGAGGCTGAGATCGACCTCGCGCGCGACGATTTCCCCGTAAGAGCGCATGCGTCGATCTTGCAGCGCGGGCAAGAGCATCCCCAGCTGCTCGCCCATCTTCTCCGGCGGTTTGGCGTCGTAGGCGACGTCTTTGCCGAACACCGGCGTCATCATCTTGTACGCCTCTTGCGGGCTCAGCTGCTCGTCGGGCGCGCGAAAGAATGCCTCGTTCGCAGCCGTGCCGGTCAGAAGGTACATCTGCTTGTGCGCCAGCTTGAAGCCCGCCACATCTCCGCACTCTTCGCGCGCGCGCTTCAACAAACCCATCGCGTCGCGCCCGAAGGCAATGGCATGACCCAGCACGGGCAGCGCACCCGACATCATCGGCGGCGTACGAGCAAAACGCGGGCTGGTCGGCGTTGTTTCCGTTGGTGCTTCGGTGATCATCGACTCCTCCTCGGCTGGCGGCGATGGGTCATGCGGCGTTGCTTCCTCGGTCGCCGCCGTTAGAAGTGTTTCCCGCGCCGTCACGGAGCGAAACGCGGATCGCCTTGGCAACGCGATAACCGATGAGCATGCTGGGCGCGTTCATGGCCGAGACGGGGGTGAAGGGCACGACCGATGCGTCGGCAACGCGCACCCCCTTCACGCCGCGCACCCGCAGATCGGGCGTCACGACGGCAGCGGCGTCGTCGCCCATCCGGCAAGTGCCAGCAAAGTGGTAGGTGGTCATGGCATTGTGCTCGACCCAGCGGCGCAGCGCGGCGCGTGTGCGGCATCGTCGACCAGGAATGAGCTCCCTGCTGCCCCAGCGCACGAGGCTCGGCGCGGCCGCGAGCTCGCGCGCCCTCTCGGCGCCGGCGATCATCGTCTCGACGTCGGCGGGGTGACGGAAGTACGCCGGGTCGAGCTCGGCTTGCGCGCGTGGGTCCGGCGACGCGAGTCGCAAAGTTCCGCGACTCAGCGGTTTACCGAGAATGACGACGATGCCCCAGATACGCCGGATGAAGGCGCAGAAAGGCGGTAGCGCGAGCAAGACGCCGAGCAGTGTGCGTACGAGCCAGCGCAATGCGCCGAGCCGATAAAGGAACGCGGGCAGCCGCGTCGGCAAAATCCTCATCACGGCCTCACGGAGCGAGGAGCGAGCCGGATAAAAGACGTAGCAAGTGTCGGACTGTCGCGGCGCGAGCGGCAGCTCGGCATTGACGCGATCGAATCCGTAGAGCTGCGGATAAAAGCAGTCGACGTCGCGATGACCGAGGAAGAACAAAGTCACATTGGGATGGTCGTGCAGATTGGCGCCCACACCGGGCGCATCGCAAACGACCTCGATTCCGTGTCGTTGCAGCTCCTCGCGCGGCCCCACCCCCGACAGCATGAGGAGCTTGGGCGTCTCGAGCGCGCCGGCGCAAAGCACGACTTCGCGCTCGACGCTGGCCGTGCGGACCCGGCCCCCTTGCTCGAATTCCACGGACCGCGCCACACCTTCTCGATCGAATTGAATGCGCCGCGCACGCGCGCCGGACAGCACGGTGAGGTTTGGCCGGGGGAGCGCGTCGCGCAAGAAGGCGACGTAGGAGCTTCGGCGGTCGCCGTTCTCGTAGTTCATCCACTCGTAGCCGAGGACGCGGCTGAGATCGCCGTCGTTCATGTCGGCGGCCGAAGAAAACCCCGCTTCGCTCGCCGCGGCGATGCACGCCTCGGTAAACGAGGTGGCGGATCGCTGGTGCGGGCGGAGCACTTCTTCGATGGCTTCGAAATCGCGCACCACGTCGTCCCAGTGCCAGCCGCTCGGCCACTCGGCGTAGTCTTCGCGCGAGCCGCGGATGTAGACCATCCCATTCACCGAGCCGCTGCCACCCATCCCGGTGCCGGTCCCCATGAAGACACGTTGACGGCCGCATTCGGGCTGCTCGACGCTGAAGCGTTCCCAGATGAGCGCGTCGTTGGCGAACGCGTCTTTGTAGCCGTCGGCGCGCAATGTCTCGGGATGCGCCTCCGCCCTGTCGCCCACCTCGAGCAAGAGAACCCTGCGCGCGGGATCGCGCGACAGCTCCGCCGCGGCGATGCACCCCGCCGAACCTGCGCCGACGACGATGTAATCGTAGCGAGCGGCATTCATGGTAGGTGAAAAATCATCTTGTTTTGCCGTGGGTACTTGCGATTCTAAAAAATGTATCGCATGTTACTCGACATGCTGTCAACCGCCGACGCCAAGCCCAAACGGCTGCGCGACGCGAGAGCCGCCATGTACACCGAGCTCATCCTCGAGGCGGCCACCGTGGTGTTCGCGCGCGAAGGGTACGACGCCACCAAGGTCCAAATCATCGCCAAAGAAGCGAGCATCTCCCTCGGCACGCTCTACGAAGTTTTCCCAGGGAAGTTCGAAATCTGGCGCGCCATTCACGAACGGCATCTCGAGGCGCTTTTTCAAGAGACGCTGACGGAACTGTCGGAAGCCGGTGAAGGTGATCTCCTCGATTACCTGTTGGTCGGGCTCGACGCTTACCTCGGCTATCTCCTGACCCATCCCGATTACCTGCGTTTGCACCTGCTCGACGGATCGGCGTGGGCCCTCGGCACGGGTCTGCGCAGCCACGTACAGCTCGAGGCATGGGAGCGCGGCAAGCGGCTGATGACGGATCTCCTGGCGCGCGGCATCGACCAAGGCGCGCTGGTCAAGGAGGACCCCGAGCTCCTCGCGCAGATCATGATTGGCATTCACCAGGTGCGACTGGCTCACTGGGTGAAAGGCGGGATGAAAACGCCCCCCGACCAAGTGGTCGCGGCCATCGAGGCCCACACCATCCGCTCCTTCTTCGTACCGAGCTCGGTGAAGAAGGCCCTCGCGCGACTCGAAAAGAGAAAGCGCGCCCCGGGCTCGCGCCGAGATGGCAAGACAGCAACGCGCCCGGTACCTCGGCGCCAAGCGAGGCGGCCGTGACGGCGACCAAAAGCGTGGTGACGGGCGGCTCCGGTTTCATCGGGCGCCTCCTCGTCGACGCACTCCTCGCGCGCGGTGACGACGTGACCGTCGTCGATTTTTCCGAGAAGCCGCCGCGCCCCGATGTCCGGTTCTTACGCGTCGACCTCCGCGACGCCGACAAGACGCGCGCTTTTTGCGCCGGGCAAGACGTCATTTTCCACAATGCGTCCATCGTGCATACGCGGCGCAGCCGCGAAGAAGACGTGTGGGCCGTGAACTTCGGCGGCGCGCGCAACGTCCTCGCCGGCTGTCGCGAGCACGGCGTGGCGCGGCTCGTCTATGTGAGCTCGGCCAGCGCCGTCTACGAAGGGCGTGACATCGAAAACGGCGACGAGAGCTTGCCCTACTCGCGCATTTCCCAAGCGCCTTATGCGGACAGCAAGATCGCCGCGGAAAAGGAAATTCTCCAGGCCAACGGGAAGGGCGGATTGCTCACTTGCGCGATCCGCCCTCACGTCGTCTTCGGACCGGGTGACGAGCGATTCTTGCCCGCCATCCTCCAACGGGCGAAAACGGGGCGACTCAAATATGGAGTAGGCCTCGGGCGCAAGCTGAGCGACTTCACCTACGCCAGCAACGTGGCCGACGCGCTCTTGCTTGCCGACGAGAAGCTCGTGCCCGGCTCGATGGCGGCAGGGCACGCCTATTTCATCACCAATGGCGAGCCCATGGGATTCTGGGATTTCGTGAGTCAGATCTTGGCACGCTTGCGTCTTCCGCCCATTCGAGGTCGCGTGCCGTTCCCGATCGCTTACGCGGTTGCCGCGGCCTACGAAGCGGTCGACACGCTGCGCGGCGGCACGCTCAATTCCGAGGACGGTCTCAGTCGCTTCGCCATTCGCTATATGTGCACCCACCACTACTTCAGCATCGCCCGCGCCCGTCGCGACCTCGGCTACGTTCCGGCCGTCTCCATCGCCGACGGTATCGAACGCACCGCACGCCATCTCGAGCAAACCGGGCTCGCGTGACGGCAAAGGGAGAGAATCGAATGTCAGCGATCCACTACGATCCATCGGACTACGCCATCGACGCCGATCCGTATCCGCTCTACCAGCGCATGCGCGACGAAGCGCCGCTCTATCACAACGAGACGATGGGCTTCTGGGTGCTCTCCCGCTTCGCCGACGTGTGGGATGCGACGATGGACGTCGAGACCTACAGCTCCGCGCAGGGCACCACGCTGGAAGAGCAGCCCCAGGGGTTCCCCCTCATGCTGTGGATGGATCCGCCTGGGCACCAGCGGCTTCGCAACTTGGTCAGCAAAGCCTTCACCCCTCGCCGCATCCAGGAGATGGACGGCATCATCCGCGAGCTCGCCGGCGAGTTTCTCACTCCCTTCGCGGGCCGGGGCGAGATGGACGCCATCAACGACTTTACCGGCAGACTGCCGATGAACGTCATCAGCACCCTGCTCGGGATCCCGCGCGAGGATCGGGAGATGGTGCGCCAAATCTCCAATCGCATCATGCATCGCGACGAGGGAAGCGTCGAGCACACGCCCGACTCGATGGCCGCCGCCATGGAGCTTCTCGGTTATTTCGGCGAATGCGTGGAGCTACGCAAGAAGAACCCCACCGACGACATGATGAGCGCCCTCGTACAAGCCGAGGTGCCCGACGCAGGTGGGGCGTCGACCACGCTCTCCGACGAAGAAATCCTGGGGTTCTGCATCCTGCTCGCCATTGCTGGCAACGAAACCGTCACCAAGCTCCTCGGCAACGGTATCTATTGGTTGTGGAAGCACCCCGATCAACGCGCCGCGCTCGCCCGCGATCCCTCGCTCTTGCCCGGCGCGGTCGAAGAGCTCTTGCGCTACGACCCCCCTTCGCACTACCAGGGACGAGTCACGATGAAAGACGTGCAATGGTATGGGCAGACAGTGCCTGAGGGGGCGCGCGTGCTGCTTTTGACCGGGTCGACCGGCCGTGACGAGCGCGAGTTTCCCGACCATCCCGAGAGGTTCGACATCCATCGCCGCATGGAGCGGCACCTCGGCTTCGGCCACTCTCGCCACATTTGCCTAGGCGCCAATTTGGCGCGTCTCGAATCGAAGATCGCTATCGAAGAGCTCTTACGCCGGTTTCCGAGTTACGAGATTGATATGGGCAGAGCCGAGCGGGTGCACTCCAGCAACGTGCGCGGCTATGCCAAGCTTCCGCTTCGTTTTTGAGGTGTCGCTCTGCGCGTCCTGCTCACGGGAGGTACGGGTTTTTTAGGCTCGCATCTCGCGCGTGCGCTCCGCGACCATGGGCACGAAACCGCGCTCCTCGTCCGCAGCCCCGACAAAGTGACGCGCATCTTCGGCGCTGACGGCGCGCGCCAATTCGAGATCATCGCCGGGGACATGACCGACGAGCAAGCCGTCTCGCGATCGGTGCGCGGCCGGCATGCCGTCATCCACTCGGCCGCGCTGGTCGCCCTCGAGCGCAAGCACGCGGCGCGCGTTCTCCACGAGAACCAGCGCGGCATCGAGGTCGTCGTGGGAAGCGCTTTGGCGGCGGGGATCGAGCGCGTCCTCTATGTCTCTAGCGCGGTGGCGCTCTACCGGGCGGGGATGCCGTCGATCACGACGGACACGATCGGCGACAGCGGAGGCAGCGCCTACACGCGATCCAAGGTCGAATGCGAGATGTACGTTCGCTCTTTGCAGGCGACGGGCGCTCCGATTCGAAGCACCTACCCCGCGGGCGTGATCGGTCCCGACGATCCGGGCCTCAGCGAAGCCAACCGCGGCGTTCTCGCGTTCTTTCGCGATGCGTCCGTCGTCACCGACACGGGCATCCAGATGGTCGACGTACGCGACGTCGCCACGGCGCACCTTCGCCTGCTCGAGGCACCCACCGGCCCCGGACGCCACCTCTTAGGGGGACATTTTCTTCCCTGGGGGAGTCTCGTCGATCTTTTGGAAGAGATCACGGGACGCAAGCTCCGCCGCATACCGGTGCCGGGAGCCGTCATGCGCGCGTCCGGCGTCATCGCCGATATCGTCAAGCAGGTGTGGGACTTCCAGTTTCCGCTCTCGCACGAAGCCATGCGCCTCATGACGCAATGGGTGCCCGTCGAGGCTGCGCCTGGCGATGAAATGGCCCCTTTCGCCTTCCGCGATCCCCGGATCACACTGGCGGACACCTTGCGATGGTACGCGGCAGCGGGGCACGTGCCGGCCGATCGCTTGGGATTGCTGCGCTAATTTTTGCGCTCGATTTGGTAGCGCACGGGCTCGGCGCCGTGCACGTGGATGACGAGCCGCCGCTCGTCGATGTCGCATACCGCGTAGGCGCTCGCCGGGCGCCCGGGAGCGTCGTCGTCGACGTTCTCGGTGAGGCTCTGCATCGTCACGTAAGGGATGGACGAGATGACGTCGAAGTGATTCCAATGCACGTGACCGTTGAAGACGGCCATGACCTTGCCGCTCGCCTCGAGGATGCCGCGAAGGCGTTTGCGCTCGGCGATTCGACAGATGTGGGGGGCGCTCTCGAACCAGCGATTGCCCTCCAAGACCATGTCGCTCGCGGGATGATGCATGAGCACGATGGTCGGCGAAGGAGCGCTGGCGAGATGCCCTTCCAGCCATACGAGCTGCTCCTCCGGCAAATGGACGGCAGTGTCCTTGATTTCGACGGTTCGCAGAATGACCCAGTGGATGCCCCCAAAATCGCGCGCGTAAAAGAGCGGCCCTCGGGTCTTCCAGAAGGCGTTGAGATCGTTCTCGGTCAGGTTGATGGTGTCGTGGTTTCCGGCAACGTGGATGACCTCGGCTTCGAGCTCGCGCATGACCTCCACGAACCGACCGTAGTTTTCGAGGTCCTCGTCTCGACTCTTGTCCTCGATGACATCGCCCAAGTTGATGACGAGATCGGGCTGCTCGATGCCGTTCATGCGATCGACGAAACGGCGCGTCAGCGCCGCCGCCTGATGCGTCATCTTACGAAGCTTGCCTTCGTGGTAGGCGAGCGGTCCGAAGTGGACGTCGGAGATCAGCGCAAAGCGCATGACGGCACGAGCCTACCACCTTCGCGGCGCCGTGGTGAACCTCGGCGTAACGGAGCGGTGCTCTTATCAACCGACGACATTCGTTCTCGAGGCGAGCTTCGAGCTTATTGACGGTCGAGCCCGCTGCACCTTTCGTAAGCGACGCGGCAGCCGTGGTCGAACTGGCATTGGACGCAAGGCATGGAGTCGGGCTCGAGGCCGCACGTCATTATACAGAACGCGATCGAGCAAAGGGCGATGTCCGTGTAGCACTGGCCGCAAGCGTCGGTGATGCCGGGCTGCATGATCTTCTCGGCCGTCCCGGATTTCACGTACATCAGGTTGCACTTCGTTTCCTCCGCGCATGCGGCGATGCGCTCGGGCTCACTGGCGCCTTCTTTGGGCTCCCGATCGCGGCAGCTCAGCGCGACGGTCTTCACGATTTCTCGCACTTCGCCGGTGTTGATGATGTCGCAATCGGATTGGTTGCGGCACGCGTTCAGACCGTCGGGGTACTTCGTGGATTTGTTGCCGTTACAGGTGTAGACGGGCGGCACCGTGGCCGTATAGGCGAACTTGTCGCAGTCGTTCACCGTCGCGCAGACGATCGTCGTCAATGTCCCGGCATCGGGATTGGCGCATACGTCGCCGCCCCCGGAGCCGCCGGCGCCACCCGTACCGCCGGCGCCGCCCGCACCACCGCCTCCGGTGTCGGAGCTCGAGTCACCGCAGGCGGCGCCCGCAAACACCGCGACCGCGGCAAAACCGATGCAGCACAACCAGCTCTTCATGATGTCTCCTCGCCAAGGGCAAGCATTCTATGGACGAACGGCGGGGGTGCCGCCCCAAGGCCCCACCTGCCGTCCGATAGAATGCACTCAGGGGTTGATGTTCGTCCAGCCCGTGTCGTTGTTGACGAGCTTGTTCACCCACTCGAGCATGGTGATGTTGGTGCCGGTCTTGATCGTCGACAGATCAGAGGCGAGGAACGTATGGGAGGCGCCGGCCACCACGTACATCGCGGCCTGAGGGTTGCTCATCCAGCGCGTTCGCAAGTCGGCGAGGGCCATCGGATATTGGCCGGCGGGGAACGCAGGGGGAAGGAGCGCGTCCCAGCTGGCGCAGTTGTTCAATCCGTACGCGAGAAAGCTCTTGATCGTGCCGTCCTCGTCGTGGCTGACGAAGCCGAAACGCGTCGTCTGGCGCTGCATCGATGCTTCGAGGAGCGGGATGACCACGTTGCCACCGGCGACGTCGCAGGCGGTGCACGACGGGTGAACGGAGCCCGACCATCCCCACAGCATGCCCGTGCGCTGCTGATGGCACGCGCTCAGCCACATTGGGCCGTAAGGCGGCCCCGAATCGTCGAGCGCCGTCACCGGTACGCCGAAGGCGTCCTGCGTCGTCATCCAGTTCCACGCCACGCCGAACCCACCGGCACTCAACCCGCTGAGAACGACTTGCGTGAGCGGCTTTCCCTTGAAAGTGGCCACCAGCTTGCCGAGGTACTTGAGGTAGTTCGAATACCCCATGTGCGCGTCACCGTTGAAACCGGCCATGTTCGTCCCGGTGTGCACGTCGCCCGTGCAATAGGGGATGTAGGCCATGTTCCAATCCTTGAACGGATTGCCGGCCGCCGCGCGATTCATCACGAACTTGCTGCCGACGGGGGTCGCGTTGGCGTCGGTGGCGGCCCACGCGCGCGGGTTCATCCCGCATGTCAGCGTGTTGAAACAGGCGCCGCCGCCTTCCATGAAGATGACGAGCTTGTCAGAGGCCATGTTCAAATTGACGGCGAAGCCGGTCGCCGACTTGTCGCGGCAGATGGCGCCCGCCGTCGGAACCGCTTTCCACGTCATGTCTGGAACGACGATGGGGTCGCCGGGGGTACCACGACGACGACGCCGCCGTCGCCCGTGCCGCCTGCCGCACCGCCCGTACCGCCCGCGTCAACGGTTCCGCCATCGGCGCCAGCAGCACCCCCGGTCCCT
>Ga0193706_1000524_pt1 | contig 21924 bp, 18 predicted proteins | sample U3c1metaG_FD_160130 | JGI IMG/M metagenome (GOLD analysis project Ga0193706, IMG submission 160130) | Soil microbial communities from a riparian zone of the East river system, Colorado, United States - U3c1 | ecosystem: Environmental > Terrestrial > Soil > Riparian zone | place: USA: East River... | reverse complement strand
AATGATGAGCTCCCCCTCGCAAGGAACTTCGCGCGACTTTTCGAACAAGCCGAAGGGAAATCGCGTGGCGATGCGAAAGCCCACGTGGCAGTCGCGGCCGCGCCGCTGCGGCGAGCGTCGGTAGGCTGCCACCTGCGCGCTGTTGGGGCTGATCTTGAGAAAGAAGCACCGCTTGTCCGCGGGCTGCCCGGCGCGAAGATCCTCGACTTCGATGGCGTAGGAGGGGATTCGTTTTTTGCGATTGAAGACCTCGATTTCGACGAGATGGGCGCGCCCCACTTGGGCCCTGGTCGGTAGCCGCCGCACGACGTTGAGATCGCGCAGCGACAGCTCACTCATCACTCCGGAGAGGACGATGAGTGAGAGCAGCATCCCGAGCAACAAATAGAGGAGGTTATTGCCGGTGTTGATGGCCGCGAAGCCGACGCCCAGCGTGATCCCGAGGAAGTACTTTCCTTCGCGGGTGAACTTCAGCCGGCGCGGCGGGCGGAGTCGCCGGAGCAGCCTTTCCCAGCGGTTTTTGGGCTCGGGGCGACGCAGTGAGCTGTAGTCGCTCGCGCGGCCGCGCGAGGCAGCGCGGCGCGAGGACCGGCGCGCCGATTTTTGTTGCCCGCGCGGTAGAGGTTCGACCGCCAACCTGCGCCTCGACGGTCAGAGCGGTACGGGGACACGCGCGATGACCTCGCGCACTGCCCCTTCGGTTTCGTCGCGCGACGGCACGTACCCCTCGGCATGAGCAGACAGGCGCACGCGGTGCGCGAGCACGGGAACCGCGAGCTCGTGGATGTCGTCGGCGATGCAGTAAAGACGGCCGCGCAGGAGAGCGCGTGCGCGGGCAGCGCGCGATAGGTTCATGCCCGCCCGCGTCGAGGCACCAAGGGAGAGCGCAGGCGACGTCCGCGTGGCGACCAGGATGGCTTGGAGATAGGTGGCAAGCGCAATATCGACCGTCACGCGATCGACGTCGCGCTGGATGGTCACGAGCTCTGCCGGGTAAAGAACGGCCTCGACGTTTTTGGCGTGGTCGCTGACGCCGTCGAGGAGCAGTCGCATCTCGACCTGGGGCGGGGGGTAGCCGATCCGAATGCGCACCATGAACCTGTCGAGCTGCGATTCGGGCAGCGGGAACGTCCCGGCGAAGTCCTGCGGATTCTGCGTGGCGAGCACGAAGAACGGGTCGGGAAGAGGGATGGTCTGTCCGTCGAGGGAGACTTGCCCTTCGTTCATCGCTTCGAGGAGCGCGGATTGCGTGCGTGGGCTGGCGCGGTTGATTTCGTCGGCCAGGAGGATGTTGGCGAAGATAGGCCCCTGGCGAAGCACGAAGTCGCCGCGGCGCTGGTCGTAGACCGAGACGCCGAGCACATCGCTCGGTAACAGATCGCTCGTGAACTGAACGCGGCGCAGCTCTCCGCCGACCGCTTTGGCGACGGCTCGCGCGAGGGTCGTCTTTCCCACCCCCGGAACATCCTCGATGAGCACGTGCCCCCGCGCCAGGAGCGCGATCAGGGCGAGCTCGACAGCCTCGGGTTTTCCCTCGAGGGCCTGTTCCACTGCGCTGCGCAGGCGCGCGATCGCCGGGGGCGGCTCGCGCGCGATGGCGACGGCGGATGTCATCGGCCACATCCTAGCACTAGTCTCGGTCACTTCTCGCCTCCCAAACGTGTCCGCTCGGTAAGCGAAGGCGCGGCGGCGTGTGGCATATTGTCTCCTTTTCGCGCCCAGCCTTTCGTACGGCGCTTCGCGCGCGGCGGCGCGTCGATCGGAAGCCCGGTCGAGCGCGGGGACGATGGTAGAGTCCGGAAAACGCGATGGGGCCGATCACAGAGGTGGTGATGCAGCGAGTGAGCCGCCATTTCGGTTCGACCGTCGCGCTCAAGGGCGTGGATGCATCGTTCGGAGCGGGCCAGATCACCAGTCTGGAAGGGCCCAACGGATCTGGAAAAAGTACATTACTTGGAATTCTTGGAACGATCCTCCTGCCGACGCGCGGCGAGGTCGTGTACGGGTCGAAGGGCGTCGATCCGAGCGAAGTGCGGGCCCAAATCGGCTGGCTTTCACATGAAACTCACTGCTACCCCGACCTCACGCCACGCGCGAACCTCCAGCTCGCAGCGTCGCTCTACGACGTCGAGGTCGCCGCTTGGGAGCCCGCCGCGCGTCGCTTCGGAGTCAGCGCCTTCGCCGAGCGAACGTTTCGTCGCCTCTCGCGAGGGCAGCGGCAGCGCGTAGCGCTCGCTCGGGCGATGATCCATGCGCCATCTTTGTTGCTGCTCGATGAGCCCACGAATGGGCTCGATGCGGACGGCGTAGAGCGTTTGGTTGTCGCGATCTCCGAGGAAGCGGGTCGCGGATGCATCGTCGTCCTGGTGACGCACGACGCTGCACTGGCCGAACGCGTCGCGGCCCGGCGCCTTTACCTGGACCGGGGACGTCTTCGCGATGCGCCAGCATGACGAAGCGACGCACGCCGTGAATTGATCAGCGCGAGCTCTGACGTCGACCGCGCTCCCGTTGGGCCGCTTCGTTGATCACACTCTCCATGTTCGCGTCGCGGGGTCGCAGTACCGCTCAATCCACGCGATCACCCGGCAAGCCGCCGCGACGGAGGCGGGCGCTCGAAGCGGTGCGCGTGGAAACACCGCGATGGGATGCGCAATGCCGAGCGCTTCAAGCTCCTGAGCGTTGCGTCCTGTCGACGCGTCCTTCTTAGAAGGTGCGGAGAGCACGACCCCGAGCGGAGGGCCCCCTCGGGTGGCAGCGAGGGCGAGTGTCGTGGTGAGGTCGTGAAGTACGCCCAGGCGATCGGATGCGACGACGACAACAGCACTCGGACGAAGCGCTTGCATCAGCTCGAAGTTGGTCGTCGTATGTCCGAGCGGGGAGAAGAGGCCTCCGGCCGTCTCAATGACGGTGATCGGCGCCTCGTGGTCATGCACCCAGCGTTCGATCAGGCCGAGGTCGATGCGCGTGCCGACTTGGCGGGCGGCCAGGTGAGGCGAAACCGGGTCGGGGAAAGCAAACAACGAGGACTGCGGAGGTGGGCGATGGGGTTGGAGTGCGGCGCGCTGCCGCCGGGCATGTTTCACGTGAAACGATCCCGACGACTCCGTGAGGCGCTCTTGATCCGTAGGCTCCGCTCCGACCACGCGCGCTCGGTCGGGCACGGTGCCCGCCCAGCGGGGAGGGGGAACCGCGCCGCGTGCTCGCTTCGCGACAGCTCCTCTCAACTCCGTGCTCGTGCTGTCGCCGGGACGCGCAGCTCCTCCCGTGGGTATGCCCGTCTCGACGGGCTTCAATCCCGCCACCTGCGCGCGCTCGGACCAAGAGGCAAGCAGCGCACAGGCGACGTGCGTCTTCCCCACGCCGGTCCCGGTTCCTACCAGTACAATGCGGAGCGCGGTGTCGCGCGCGGCTCCACGACCTACGCGAGTTTCACGGGCTGACCGCATTGTGTTGGAGACTTTCGAGCGCTGCGACCGCGACGTCGATCTCCTCATCGCGCAGGTCGGCTCGCACCGCAATACGGAGCCGCGACGTACCGTTCGGCACCGTCGGCGGACGAATCGCCTGAATTCGCACGCCGACCTCCGCGAGCCGGCGGCTCCAGGCCACGGCGCGCGACTCTTCGCCGAGCAGCAGCGGAAGTATCGGACCGTAAGACGGCGCGATCGGGACACCCGCCGCGGCGAGACCTGATCGCAGGCGCCCGCCGAGGGCCGCGAGCCGCTGCCGGCCTGCCCCATCGGCACGTGCCTCAGAGACCGCCCCCTGCGCCACCGCCGCCAGCAGCGGACTCAGTCCCGTCGAAAAAACGAAAGGTCGAGCGCGATTCCAGAGCCACCGACAGAGATCGTGAGAACCGGCGACGAACGCCCCCTGTGCGCCGAGAGCTTTGCCCAGCGTACCGACCAGCACATCGGGGCGAATGCCCGCAGCGCTCGCACACCCCCGGCCCTCGGGACCCAAGACGCCGATGGCGTGGGCGTCGTCCACGATCAGCGCCGCGTCCTCCTCATCGCACACGGCGCGGAGCGCGGCGAGGTCTGGCGTATCGCCTTCCATGCTGAAATAACCCTCGGTGACGACCCAGCGGCGGCGCGCGGGTGACGCGCGGAGGGCGCCGCGCACGGCTTCGACGGAGTTATGTGGAACGACGGCAATCTTGGCCCGGCTCAGCCGACAACCATCAATGATGGACGCGTGGTTCCAGGCGTCCGACACAATGAGATCCCCTTCGCTGGCCAGCGCCGACATCACCCCAAGATTTGCCGCATAACCACTTGAAAATACAATGGTTTCATCGACCTCCAGCCATCGGGCCAACGCCTGCTCGAGCGCTCGGTGTGCTCGATGCTCCCCGAGCACGAGCCGCGACGCGCCTGAGCCCGCCGGATGCTCGGCCGCGGCGCCCAAGGCGTAGCGCGTCAGGCGCCCCGTGGAACGGTAACCGAGATAATCGTTCGACCCCAGATAGATGATCCGGGGATCGATCCTTTCATCGACGGGCGCCGGTCGTATTCGGAGCAGACCACGTCGCTCGAGCTCTTCGAGATCCTGGGCAAGGTGCCGGAGAGGCCCCCTGACGGTCGCCGGTCCGCCGCTCACGGTGGAGGGGGGGCCAGAACCTGCGCTTCGTCGACGCCGCCCTCTTCCAGGACAGAGTCGATGCGCTCCACCAGGCGCGCCAGCGTCTCTTTCGCGCGCGTCTCGATTCGCTGGGAACGCGCTCGCTCCTCTTCGAGGTCATGCGCCAGTGCCAGCGTGGCCAAAAGGAGTGCCTGCGGATGTAGCGCCTTTCCGCGCGGCATGGCGCTCAGCTTTTCCTCGATGACCGAGACGAACCGCTTCAGCTCGGCGTCGCTCGCCGTCGTCACCACGCGGTAGGTCTGACCCGCGAGGCGAAGCTGCACGGTGCGCCGCTCCATGCCGCGACGGTACCACAGGTCGCGACGCCGCCGAACCGTGATCTGCCGCCGGCTCGTGCGGGAACGCACCGCGGTGGAACGTGCGGCGCGCGAAGCGAGAGCGCAGCACCAGCGGGGCTGTCCGACTACCGCGAAGGGTCGGACCCTCGAATGGCGCTCCAGAGAAAGATGAATGGAATGGCAATGATTTCGAGATCCAGTCGGCCTCCCGCGAGGAGTGTGACCTCTTTCGAATTGCCGAGCGCGTACCTCGCGCCCGCGAACATCCCGGCGCTGAGCGCGTAAAGTGAGTGGTAGTTGTAGCCGTGCGATCCCCAGAAGAGCTCGCCGGCCAGGCCGGGCTCCCATCCCCACGGATCGCGTCGCGATGCGTACCCACCCGCCGAGAGAACAATCGGCAGGTAGGGATGAATGGGAACGAGCACCGCGGCCCCGCCCCCCAGCTGGACGTCGGAAAAGCTAGCGGTCGTGAGCGCCTCCACATACGGCCCAACGCCGAACGATGCATCCTTGTCGCGCCCGAACAGCAGCTCGCCCCGCACACCCGCCGCCAGCTTCGTCGACGACCAGAGCGAGGTCCGGTCGCCGTGACCCGCGACGCCGACCGTGAGGGTCGTGGTCAGTTGGGGATCGGCTGCGGCGCGGTGCGGCGTAAAGAGCGCCGTCACCACCGGGAAGAGCCCAGCAAAACTCAGCAACGTGCGGCGGCGCCGCGAGAACAGAGCCCGTTTCAGCACGCGGCCGCAGCGGACTTCATCTGAGCCAACGAAGCAAGCGCTAATGTGACGCCGCCGGCCGCGCGACCCGAGCCCCTCTTCTCGACGCGCGTCAGGGTGACGGCTGACAAACCCAGGCGTCTTGCTGCCGAATCGCTGCCTTGCAGACCCGACAATCGACGGCGTCGTCTTGCCCCAAAGCGCATGGCGCGGCCACCGCGGTGCCTGTGCCCGCGGCGAGGTCGCAGTTCGGCTGGCGACCGGCCTTGCTGTCGCTGGCCTCGGGGGGAAACGATACGAGGCAGCCGTAACAGACGGTGAGCGGAAAGCGCCATTCGCCCGACTCGACCGCCGTCCCTCCCAGGGTCTTGCCGAGGATTTTGACGATGGACGTGAAACGCCGGACCCGGGAGCGTTGCGTCAGATCCCCGGCGAGGGCGTTGCCAAACGCGCTCCCGAGGAGGATGGCCTCCGTGAGACCGTAGGACGGCGTCGACCCCGTCGCCGGATCGATGAAGCCGGAGCCCGGCACCGTGAACGGACCCCAAACGGTGCTCGTTCCGTCCTCGAGTCGGACGACCGCGCCTTGGACCTCGACGCGCGACGTCTCGGTGCGAAGTTGAGAGCTGTTTCCGCGCGCGACGAGCTGGTTGCCGACGAGCAGCGCCGCCCTGTACTCGGTGCGGAAGGCGAGGTCGAGCGTGCCTTCCGTGATGAAAAGGCTGGAGGGGGAGCTGTCGACGGTGCAACCGTTGGCGCCGCTCGCGATGCGTGCCTGCGCCTGGCGCACGAACAAGATGCTCTCGCTATCGGCGCACCCCGCGCCAGCGAGCAGCGCGCTCCCCCCCGCAGCCGCCAAGCAAAGCCATCGCGCAACCCCGAGCTTCATCTCATGAGTTTACCGACGGACTTCCAATATCGCCAAGAATCCCGCCTATCGCGTTCCCTCGCCGGCGCTCGCGCGGCCAGACGCCGAGGGCGCGAGGACGATCGCGGCCCGGCCCGGATTCGCCCAGCCTATCGTTTGGCCAGCAATTCCGGCAGGTCCGCCGCGGCGACGCGCGCGATCTCCACCTCGCCAGGCGCGCGTACGAGAACCATGCGGAGCGTGCCGGCCTCCCGTTTCTTGTCGTAGGCGACCCATCGCAGGGCTTGGGCGAGCGGCTCGGCGTCGAGATCCGTGGGAAGCCCGAGCCGCGCCAAGAGCCGCTCGACTTCCGCTGCCAGGTCGCGGTGCGTCACACCGAGCGCAACGCCCACGCGGAGCGCGGCCACGAGACCGAGGGAGACGGCCTCGCCGTGCGTGAGCCGCTCGAAGCCGCCTTCCGCCTCGAGCGCGTGACCGATGGTGTGACCGAGATTCAAATGGGCTCTCTCACCGGCCTCGCGCTCGTCTCGGCCGACGACGCCCGCTTTGACGACGATCGAGGACCGAATGGCGTCAGTCGTCGCTTGGGCATCGCGCTGTTTCACGAGGCGCTCCGCGGCTTCGGGGGTAGCAAGCTTCGCGAAGAAAGCCGGGTCGCCAATGAGCGCCGTCTTCACCACCTCCGCCAAACCGCTCGAAAATGCGCGATCGCTTTCACTGCGCGACAAAGAGGGATCGACGATCACCCGGGACGGCTGGTGAAACGCGCCCACGGCGTTTTTGGCGGCGCCGAGATCGACCGCGGTTTTGCCACCGACCGATGCGTCGACCATCGCGAGTACCGTCGTGGGAACGGCGATCCAGCGAAGACCACGAAGCGCGAGTGAAGCTGCGAGGCCGGCGATATCCGTAACGACGCCGCCGCCCACGCCGACAACGACCGCTTGGCGATCGACGGGGGCGTCGATGGCGGCGCGGAGGATTGTCTCAACGGAGGCGAGTGTTTTGTGCCGTTCGCCGGGGGGGAGAACGACCTTGATAAGGTCGCCGGGCGGGCCGAGACGCGCCTCGAGCTTCGATGCGATGAGGGCATCGACGATCTCGTCCGTGACGAGGACCACGCGGCTCAGCGCCAATCGTTCGAGGCTTTTCCGAAGGTGCACCTCGGCCGCACCGGGAACGATGTCGACGGCATAGGTTCGCAGCCCGAGCGGCACCACGATCGGTTCGAGCTCCGCGACGGCCAGCACGTCTTCAGCGAGCGCGGCGAGGCCGCGCGATGTCGTGTCGATGACCGCGTGCGCTTCAGCGTATCCCGCTGCTCTGGCTTCGAGGATAGAGATCAAGCGCGGCTCGGAAGGGCCTTGCTCGGCGCCGAGCAGGGGGCGATCCTGCTCGCCCGAAAGGCGCCTCACCAACTCCGCGGGCGACGCCGCCAAGGTGATGACGATCCCTCGAGCGAGTGCGGTAAGGCGCACGCTGCGATCGACGAGACTGCCGCCTCCGAGGGCGACCACGCGCGGCGTCGCGTCGGCCAGTTGCTCCGATAATGCGTCGCGCTCGAGTGCGCGGAACGACGCTTCGCCACGTTCGCGGAACATGCGTGCGATGGACATGCCCGCCCGCTTCTCGACCTCGCCGTCGAGGTCGATGAACGGCACCCGCGCGCTCTCGGCAACGGCATGGCCGAGAGAGGACTTACCGGTACCCATCATGCCGTTGAGATAGATGGGTCGCCGAAGTGACACGGCGCCAGTGTAGCTTCGGCGCGGGCAAACGTCGCAGATTGCTGGCCTGGGCGGTCGTACCGCGAAGCTCTGCCCCGCGCCGCCCGTTAGCGGGACTGACAAAGGCAAACATGAGGGATAGGATGACAGCGTGCCCCGACTTCTCTTCAAAAAGTACGAGGGTCTCGGCAACGATTTCATTCTCTTGGAACTTCCGGGCGGGAGGCTCGCGGACGGCGATGTTCGTCGGCTATGCGACCGCCATTTCGGTATTGGCGCCGACGGTGTCCTTCTCGTCGGCCCGCCGCGCACGGCAGGCGCGGCGGCCACCATGGTCATTCTCAACGCCGATGGTTCGCAGCCGGAGATGTGCGGCAATGGCATTCGCTGCGTGGCCATTCACCTCGCGCAGAAACAGGGCCGCGACACAGCCGATCTGATCATCGATACAGACGCGGGGCCGCTCGCCTGCAAAGTGCAACGGGACGAAGTCGAGGTCGAGATGGGCAAGCTCGCCGAGCTCGGTCCCATCGCGGTCGCGGTGCAAGGGCGAGTGCACAACTTTGCTCGGATTTCGGCGGGCAACCCGCACGCCATCACGTTCGAACCCTACGAGGCGAACGACATCGACGTCATCGGTCCCGCCGTGGCCCAAGCATCCGTCTTTCCGGAGGGGACCAACGTCGAGTTTGCGCGTCTCGCCGATGACGGCTCCATCGATCTCGTCGTATGGGAGCGCGGCGTGGGCCGCACCCTGGCCTGTGGAACGGGCGCTTCCGCTACACTCGGCGCGGCATGCCTGGCGCGCCGCCGCTCGTTCGACGAGTTCGTCGAAGTGAGGCTCCCCGGCGGGCCGCTGCGCATCCGCGTGCAGCGCGGAACACTCGCCGCCACCATGCGCGGCCCGGCACGGCTGGTTTTCGAGGGCGAGGTTACGCTCTCTTGAGGCCGGCCATGCTGACGGTGCTCGCGATCGTCGACGCGCCGCACGTGGCGCAGCTCTTCTCGCGCGTCTTCAACACGCCCGACGACCGCATCCTCGTGGCGACGACCTTGCCCGAAGGTCTCACTTTGGCCGCCTCGGAAAAGCCGGACCTCGCCTTCGTTGATGTCTCGCTGGGTCACAACGCCGGGCTGGCCCTCGTGCACCACGTCCGCGCCGTTGCCCCGAACGCCGTCGTGTATGCGCTCGCCAGTGAATCCGCGCTGCATATCGGCGCGCAAGCGGTGGCCCTCGGCGGCGCCGGATTGATCCTCATGCCGCCCTCCGGCGACGAGCTCCTTTCGGCGGCGTCCGAGGTCAGGGCCAGGCTCGCGTCGGCAACGGAACGGCAGAGCCTCGCCCACCAAGCAGATTTCGCGCGGCGAGCCGCCGAATCGGCGGTGCGAATCGCGGCGCTGGCCGAGTGCCCCGACCGGCGCGACGCGTGCAAGCGTCTGGCGCAGATCTTTGCCGATACCGCGGGCGCCCTGTCGGCCGCCGTCTACATACCGGCGAGCGAAGGTTCATCGGAGCTCATCCAAGCCGGTATGGTCGGTGACATTCCCAACTCCCCCACGTTCTCCGACGAAATGGGCCTCGTGACGTTCGCGGGACGCGACGAGTGCGAGGTAGTGCCGCTCGTTTTGCGCCAGCTCGCCGAGGGGCACGTCCTTCTCAAAGGACTCAGTAGCGACGTGGCCATGAAGGAACGTTTCGCGATGGATCTCATGGCGGGCCAAGCGGCGACGACGCTCGCACTATTGGGCGAGCGCGAACGATCGACGCGCGGCGCCATCAAGGACCTCACGACCAGCGCCTACACGTTCGCCTACTTCGTCGACATCGCCGGACGCGAGATCGACAAAGCGCGCCGTTACGGACGGCGTTTCGCGCTGGCGACGGTGGCCATCGACGAGACTTCGCGCAGCGCACCCACCGACCTCGCCGAAGTGATCTTGAGCGCCGTGCGTGACACCGACGTTCTTGCGCGCGTCGACGAGCGAGAGTTCTATCTGCTCATGCCGGAGACGGGTGGGGTCGGCGCGCAGAGTTGTCGAAGGCGGGTGCTCCAGGCGGCGGCCGCGCGCGCGGGTCGCGGCGGCGTGGGCGGCGATCTGCCGGCGGGGCTCACGATCGGCGTCTCGACGTACCCGCACGACGGCACCGATTTGTCGCGACTTTTGCGAGCCGCCAAACGGCGCGCCGAAATGTCGCGTTGCTCGGTGGTTCGGTCGATCAACCTGGAAGGTCTCGGCCTTTCCAGCCTCGTCAATGAGCTCATGCTGCGCAGCCGGAGGGGGGCGTCCGAACCGAACTACGAGGGAGCGCGTCCCATCGACCTGTCATTGCGCGAGGCCGTCGACGTCGCCATCTGCGCAGTGTCCGAAGCGCTGCGAGGGGGGCCGACCTTCGTCGCGGTCGCGCATCACCCGGAGCTCGGGCTAAGCTCGTCGGTGCGCGCCCATCTCGGGCATGAACGAGAAGATCTTTCGCTTCACATCCTCGACCTGCGCGCCGCGGAAGGGTGCGAAGATTTGCAGGTGCTGACCGTCATCGCCGAGCATGGAGCGTATCTCCTCCTCGGCCGATCGGACGGCGTCGGCATGCGAGGTTTGCACGGGTCGGATCCAATTCTGGTCGATCTCATCACGCTTCGGGCAGGTCAGACTGCGGGCGTGCGGCTTTTGGACTGAGAGGGGGAGAAGCGTGGCGCGCAGGGTTCTCCTCGTCGATCCCGATCTCGATGCGCTCGGCACCTTGTCGGGAACGTTGCGCGGCAACGGCTTCACCGTCGTGCTCGCCGACAACGTGGACAGCGCGCTCGAGCGGGCCAGGCAAACGCTCCCCGACATCATCCTTGCCGCCGAAGCGGTATGTCGCCCGGGTGAGCTCATGGATCGGCTCAAGCTCGATCCGACGCTCGCCAAGGTTCCCTCGATCGTGCTCGTCGGCGATCAGGTGGGCGAGCTCCCTTCGGGCTACGCATCGCATGCGGCGCTCGATGGTCTTATGGCCAAGATCGTGGCCGCTCCGTCGCGATCGGTCCCGGTCGAGGCGTCGCAGGGCGAGGTTCGAGGCGACCTCTCGCAGGTTCCGTTGGTCGATCTCCTGCAACTCCTTTCGATGAACCGCCGGACGGGCGTGCTCACCGTGTCTACGGCGGTGGGGGTGGGTGAAGTGCGGATGGGCGAGGGGGACGTTCACGATGCCGTCTACCGGCGGCTCGAAGGGGAAAAGGCGCTCTACCGCTTGCTCGGCGAACGGGAGGGGAGCTTTGCCTTCGTGCCGGGAGGAACGGTGGCGTTGAGACGCATCAACGTGGGCACTTCCATGCTGGTCATGGAGGCCATGCGGCAGTTCGACCATGTGGGACAGCTGCGATCGGAGCTGGCCCCCGGAGGTGACGCCCTCGTCGCTGTCGAACCGCCCAATGAGAATGGACCACGTCTCGAGCGCGAAGTGGTCCAGCTGCTTCAGCAGCCGCGCGCAGTGGACGAAGTGCTCGACGAAGTCCAGGCGCCCGATCTCGAGGTCCTTTATGCGATGCGCGAGCTCTCGGCGCGCGGTGTGCTTCGCCGCATCCCGCGCGCCGCGCTGGTGACGCGGCTGGCCAGCGACGACCGCATTCAGATGCTGCGCGCGCTGGTGACGCGCCTGGCCAAAGAGGGATTTCACGGATCGCCCCGGATTGCCATTGCTGCGACTCCCGCGCGCCTCGCCTCGTTGGCGGGCGCCATCTTGCGAATCGAAGACGCTATTCCGCCTTTCGATGCGCCGCCTTCTGCGTCGGTGCCGCACATTTTGGCCACGTTGCGGTTCGGAGAGTCGGTCGAGCTTGCCGTGCTCGGGCTACCGGTGGTCGGCAAGTTCGCCCCGCTCTGGGCCTTGGCTTTGCCTTCGACGGGGGCAGTGGTCCGCCTCGATTCAACGGATTGTCCTGAATTTGACGCAGCGTGTGCAGCCGCGGAGATTCAGGTTTTGCATGCCGCCGCCCTGCTCGGTGAGGTAGAAGAGGGCGACCCTGCGCAGGTAGCGGCCCTCTTGCGGGTCACCTTGGAGCAAGCCGCGGGGAGTTAGACGGGTAAAGGCATGATCATCGGCGTACCGAAAGAAATCAAAACGCGTGAGTATCGAGTCGGCATGACGCCAGCGGGCGTGCGCCAATTGGCTAAGCGCGGGCACAGCGTGCGTGTCGAGCGCGGCGCGGGGGAAGGGAGCGGCATCCTCGACGAGCACTACACGCAGGCCGGCGCCACGATCGTCGCGTCCGCCCAGGAAGCGTGGGCGTCGGAGATGGTCGTCAAGGTGAAGGAGCCGCAAGCTTCGGAGTACGGCTTCTTTCGCGACGGTTTGATTCTCTATACGTACTTGCATCTCGCGGCTGAGCCGGCATTGACGAAGGAGCTCGCCAAGAAGCACGTTACGTCGATCGCCTACGAGACGATTCAGCTCGAAGACGGCTCGCTTCCATTGCTTCGCCCGATGAGCGAAGTCGCCGGTCGCATGGCGGTGCAGGTGGGCGCCACGTGTCTCGAGAAGGAACGCGGCGGAAAAGGCGTGCTTCTCGGCGGCGTGCCCGGTACGCGACGCGGGCGCGTCGTGATCCTCGGCGGCGGTGTCGTCGGTCGCAACGCAGCCACCATCGCCATCGGGATGGGTGCGCAAGTCACCGTGCTCGACATCCGCGCCGAGACCATGAGCTACCTCGAAGACGTCTTCGGGGGCGCCGTGGAGACGCTCTATTCCAACCCGAGCAACGTCGAAGAGGCGGTGCGTCGCGCCGATCTCGTGGTGGGCGCCGTGCTCGTGACCGGCGCCGTCGCGCCGAAGCTCGTCACCACCGATCTCATCGGGCAGATGGAGCCGGGCAGCGTCGTCGTCGATGTCGCGGTCGACCAAGGCGGCTGCATCGAGACGTGCCGCCCCACCGATCACGACAAGCCGACCTACGAGGTGCACGGCGTCGTTCACTATTGCGTCCCCAACATGCCCGGCGCCGTGTCGCAGACGAGCACTTGGGCGCTCACCAACACGACGATGGGCTACGCCGAGAAGATCGCAAATCAAGGGCTCGTCCGCGCCGTGCGCAGCGACCCAGCACTGGCTCTCGGCGTCAACACCTACGCCGGACAGGTGACGTACGGCCCCGTCGCGCAAGCGCATGGGATGTCCCACGAGCCACTCGCCAAGCTGCTTCCGGCTTCCTAGCGCACATGAGCACGAAGAAGATTGCGATCCTGCCCGGCGACGGGATCGGTGTCGAGGTCACGCGAGAAGCGCGGCAGCTGCTCGAGCTTTATCGCGAACGGGCGGGGTTGCCGCTCGAGCTCTGGGATCTCGATTTGGGGGCCGAGCGCTATCTGCGCGACGGCACGACGTTGCCGGCCGATGTACTCGAGCAGATTCGCGGAGGGTGCGCGGCGGTCTTGCTCGGCGCCCTTGGCGATCCGCGCGTCAAGAGCAACGACCATGCGCGCGATATCCTTTTCGGTATTCGCTTTGGATGCGATCTCTACTCGAACATCCGCCCGGTGCGCGCCCTCTCCGATCGACTGGTTCCGATCAAAAACAAGCGAGCGGCCGACGTCGACTTCGTGGTGTTCCGGGAAAACACCGAAGGCCTCTACGCCAATATCGGCGGGCACCTGCGCAAAGGAACGCCGGGCGAAGTGGCCATCGACGAGGACATCAACACGCGGCACGGCGTCGAACGCATCATCGTGGCGGCTTTCGAGTACGCCAAAGCGACCAAGCGGACGCGCGTGCACATGGCCGACAAGTCGAATGCGTTGCGTCACGCGCACGAGCTCTGGCTGCGCGTGTTTCACGAAGTGCGCCCGCGCTATCCCGGCATCGAGGGCGTGCACATGTACGTCGACGCCCTTTGTCTCAGGATCGTGCAGGCTCCCGAGGAATTTCAGGTGATTGTGACCAACAATCTCTTTGGCGACATCGTCACCGATCTCGCGGCGGCGCTGCAGGGTGGGCTCGGGATGGCGGCCAGCGCCAACGTGCACTCGAGCGACCCGGCTCGCGTCGCGATGTTCGAGCCGGTGCACGGATCGGCGCCGCCCCTCGCAGGAAAGGACCTAGCCAACCCGTTCGCCGCGCTGGCGACGGTGGGCATGATGCTCGCGCATCTCGGCTGGCCGTCCGAAGAAAGGCGCATCGAAACCGCGATGCGGCGGGCTATCGAAACCGCCAACTGTACGGCCGACGTGGGGGGCCGGCTCGGCACGCGAGCGGCCGGCGCGTGGGTGCGCGACGAGGTGAAGCGGCTCATGCAAGCAGCGGGATGAGTGCACGGATCTCGACCACCACTGCTAGATTCCACGCATGGTCCGCCGCCGTGCACCGATTTTGCCCCTCGTCGTGGCCGCGACCGCGCTGCTGCTCATGGCCGCGTGGGTGTCCGATGCGCATGCGGCGGAGTCGACCCGCCTCTCTTACGTGCGTGGCAGCGGCGCGGAAGAGTGTCCCGACGAACGCGCCTTGCGGTTGGCCGTGGCCATCCGGCTCGGCTACGACCCTTTCGTCGCCTGGGCGAACAAGACGATTCACGCGCAGGTCGCGCGCGATGGCTCGAAGCTGCGAGCGCGCGTTTACCTCGCCGGCGAAGATGGACGCGCGCGCGGCTCACGCGAGCTCGTGGGGTCGCTCGACGATTGCGACCACCTGATCGCGGCGCTGTCGCTGGCGATCAGCATCGCCATCGATCCGATGAGCGCCAATCGACCAAGTGAATCGCCGAGCGATGTCGCCTCTCTGGAAGCCGCTCCAGAGTCGACGGAACGAGAAGACGCGGCGGCCGTGCCGCGCCCTGCAATCGATGATGAACGGCAACGGCCAGCGGGCGCGGATGATGTTCGAGTTGCTCCTCTTGCTCCTGCGCCAAAGCGCGCGGACGCCTCGCCGCTTCGTTGGTACGCCGGCCTGGGAGGAAAGGTCAGCAAGGGCACCGCGCCGGACTACGCGACCGGCGTAGCGGCGTTTGCCCGATTGCAGATGGGAATCTCTTCTATGGGGCTCGAGGCTCGGTACGATCTGCCTGCCGGCGTGAGCGCCACTTCACGTGGGGGGATTGTCCGCTCCACCCTCGTTCTTCTGTCCATCGAGCCCTGTTTATGGGTTCGCTCCTTTGCCTTTTGCGGGCTCGCCTCGGTAGGCTCGCTCTCCGGCTCCGGCTTGGGCGTTGCGTCTCCTCAAGAGCAGTCGGCCCTCTACTTCGGCGCCGGAGGGCGCGCCGCGTTCGAGCTTCCTGTCGCAAAACTTCTGTCGATCCGCCTGCATGCGGATCTCGTGAGCAACTTGACCAGGGTCACCCTCCGCATCAACGAAGAGAACGCATGGCAGGCGCCCCCACTGGCGGGCAGCGCCGGACTGGACGCGGTAGCGCTGATTTGGTGAGGTCAGCAGCGAATTCTGATGGATTTCGATCCATTGCCCCAGGTCTGATCGGATGCCACGCACTCCTTCTTTGCAGCTTGCGGCCAATTCGCCCCTGCCGAGTGTAGGGCGCGATGCCAATCCCGTCCTCGATGCCGGTCCGGATGGCCCGGTCGCGGAAAAATCCGAGCAGACCTTCGAGGCTCTTTTCGAAGCTCACTTCTCTTATGTTTGGCGAACGCTCGCGCGCTTGGGGATCCGTGAGGCCGACCGCGAAGACCTGGCCAACGAAGTCTTCTTCCAGATGCACCGCCGGCTCTCGACCGTCGATTTCGATCGACCGTTGCGCCCGTGGATCTTCGCGTTCGCTTTTCGCGTCGCGTCGAGTTATCGCCGGCTCGCTCGTCATCGCTTCGAGCACCTAGGCGATCTCCCCGATACGCCCGATTCCGCACATCGTGCCGACCAAGCCATGGAGCGGCGCGAAGCGCAGGCGGTTGTGGACCGGGCGCTCGAGGCGCTCGACCTCGAGCAGCGCGCCGTCTTCGTTCTTCACGAGATCGACGGCTGTGTCATGCCCGAGATCGCGAACGCGCTCGGCATACCGCTGAGCACGGCGTATTCCAGGCTTCGGCTCGCGCGGACGCGGTTTACCGCCATGGTGCGCCGGATCACGAACTTGGAGGGACGACCATGACTGACGAGAATTCAGTCTTGGATCCGGACATCGCCGAATTGCTCGACCGAGCCACCCCTTACCCCGACGAACCCATCGAGGTTCGGTCGCGGGTGCGCGAGGCGCTGAAGGCGCGGCTCGCCGCGAACGCGGCCGATTCCGTCACCGATCAACGGCCGAATCCCGACGCACGGAGCGCGCCTCGCCCCGCCGCATCGCCGGCGGGCTCATTCATCCCGATCGCTTGGGCCGTGCGGCCGGGTTGGCGTCTTGCCGCCACGTTCATCGTCGGCACGGCAACCGGGGCGTCGCTCCATGCCGTGCTGCGGCCCCCGCACGAGCGGATTGTCTATGTCGAGAGAGCACCTGCATCACAGACTCGTCCGACCGCGGAGGCGCTGACGCTGCCTCCCGCGCCTCCTCCCGCGACATCCGCTGCGGTCGCGAACGATACAGTTCCCCCCCTTGCTCGGCCGTTGCCGCCAGACAAGAGCACGCCGCCCATTTCCGACCTCGTCGCCGAGCAGCAGCTGCTCGATGTGGCTCGCGCGGCGTTGTCGCGAGGACGCGCGGACGACGCGCTGGCGCCGCTCGATCGTCATTCCCAACGCTATCCGAAAGGAATCCTCGCCGAGGAGCGCGAAGCACTTGCAATCAACGTCCTCGTGACGCTGGGCCGTTACGAAGAAGCGCGCGACCGAAGTGCGCGCTTTTTGCAGCGCTATCCGGATAGTTTGCTCCGCGGCTCGGTGGAGGCCGCGCGCGCAGCGATTCCTTGATGGAAATGGGCATCTGCCGACAGGTCCATGAGTGACCATCCTCCGGGATCGAACCATGCGAGCCGCTGTCGTCTCAGTGATTGGAGTCTGGGTTTGCGCCTCGGGTTGCGGGGGCAAGACGCTGGATCTCGGTCATGACACGAACGAGGGGCCCGGCTATGCCACGCCTGACACGATCGCCAGAGAGGTCGATGCCGCGCCAGGCACCCCAACGGTGATCGCCTCGCACCAGTATGGGGCGTTCAACATCGCCGTCGACGACACGCGAGTCTATTGGACGACGAGCGGTTCGCCGCCGCCGGGGCGTCCCGATCTCGCCAAGGAAAGCTGCTTGGTTCGCAGCTGCATGAAAGACAACTGCGCTGATACTGTCGTCACGTATGCGTCGGGCGGAGCCATGCCGGGCGCGCTTCGCGTCAATCGAACCTATGTCTATTGGCACTCATCAACGGACCTCTTGGGCCCGCAGCAGATCCTGGCTTGCCCCCTCGACGGTTGTATCGGTGCTCCGACGACGATTGTGGAAAGTGGGGCCGGAGCATTCGCCGTCGACGATGCGCACATTTATTGGCAATCAGGCGGTGCGACGCTCATGCAATGCTCCTTCGACGGCTGCGCCGGTGCACCTACGATGATGACCTTCCAGAGCGGACGTGGCTCCGCGCTCGAACTCGATGCCACCGATATCTTTTGGATTGAGGGGGCAAGCACTGCATCTGGCGCGATCATGGCGCTCCCCAAGGACAAATCGGCGCCGGCGCGAACTTTCGTCAGCAAACTCCGTGGCCCTTATTCCCTCACCGTGGACAGCGGGAGTGTTTACTGGGTGGAACCCGACGCGCAGGGATCGGAGGTAACACTGAAACGTTGTCCCACGACGGGTTGCTCGGGAGACCCCTCTATCGTGGCGTCGCAGCAACAATACGCTCGCTCCCTCCACGTTCAAGGCGACTACGCGGACTGGTTCACCGCGGATTTGCCTCCACTCTATCCCTCCAATGCGGTCGGAACGTTGCGGCAGTGTCCGATTACAGGATGCGGAGCCGAGCCGCGAATCGTAGCCGATGACCAAAGGAGTATCGTATGGACGGCGATCGATGCGACCCATGTGTATTGGACCATCTCCGATCAAAGGCCGGATTACATCGATGGAGCGGTGCGAAGAATCCGGCGGCGCCCATGACTTGGCTCGAATGTACCGCCACGATATCGATGGCTGCCTCGTTCGCTGCGCTCGCCGCGGCATGCGGCGGCAAGGTGCTGGACCTCGGCCATGACACAGGAGCACCAGCTTATGCGACGCGCGAAACGATAGTTTCGGAACGCGATGCGGGGCCGGGGGTGCCTACCATCATGGCTTCGAATCAATATGGCGCGAGTGCGATCGCCATTGACGAGACGCGCGTTTATTGGGCAGAGGCAGGTGTCAATCCGCAACAGCGAACAGAAAACGGTGTCGTGCGAAGCTGTGCCAAAGAGGACTGCGCCAGCACGCTGATCACGTATGCGATCGAGCAACTCAGTGTCAACATGATGGTTGTCAACGATACGCACGTGTTTTGGAATACCGCGCCTATTAACAACCTGACCAGGTCGAGCATCGTTGCCTGCCCGCTCGCCGGCTGTAATGGCCAGCCTATCGGCATCGTTCCTGGTCCGAATGCTCTGCGGTTCGCAGTGGATGAGTCCTTTATTTATGTGCTGACGTACGGGGGACCCATGATGGGAGCTGTGGTGAGGTGCCCCATTCGCGGCTGCCAAGGCACACCAACGGTGCTGGCAAACCTGAGCCACGTCCCCGATGAGCTCTCGTGGAGTGCGTTTGCCATCGACGCGATGCACGTTTTTTGGATCGAGGGACAGGACTCTTCCACGACCTCGGGGACCATCATGATGGTTCCGAAAGACGGCTCGGCTGGTCCCCAGGCTCTCGCCGAAGGTGGTCATCTCGTCAACTCACTCGCGGTCGACCACGGCAAGATGTATTGGGCGGAGGGGTATACCAAAAGCACGGTGAAGACCTGCGAGTTGCCGAATTGTGGTCAAACGGTGACGACCCTAGCGGCGTCGCAACCTTACCCGTACTTCGTGAATGTCAACGGCGACCGTGCGTATTGGTTCGCTCTAACCGGCGGTAGTCTTTCTAGTCTTCTGAGTTCATCGGGTCTCGTGACTTTAACGGGTCAGATTGTGGAGTGCCCGCTCGCCGGCGGCAGCTCGCCGTTGACTCTTCTCGCCAGCGACCAGACCAGTCCGAGCGGTCTCGCCAGCGATGCGACCCACATCTATTGGACAACGTTTCGTGACGAAGCTCCGTTGCTGCCCGGGGGCATCATGCCGGCCGGGGCAGTGAAACGTGTACGACGGTCACGCTGACACCATGAACCATGGCTTCCGGCACCGGCACGGCCGACCTGGGCCGGACGACGTGGCACGAGCGGCCGACAATGGATGCGAGATGAGGTCAACTGGCTGCTCCGCGCTTGGGGCGAGGGCCCGACCGGGGAGCACGAGGCGCGCCCCACGCGAGGGCCCATGTCGGAGGGAAGTGGGTTTATGCTAGTCGTCTAAAGGCATGGCCGAGACGTCGGGCAAAGATCACGCGGACGAGGCGGCGCGCGCGGCGCGGATCATCAGCGCTCGTTCTGATTTCGTCTCCAGCTTGAGCCGGCGCGTCCAGGAGCTTCGCACCTGCCTCGGCGCGCTCGCGCAAGATCCCGGATCTCCGCGCCAGCGCGACGACTTGCGCCGCCGTGTGCACGCCCTATCGGCAGGGGCGCGCCTTTTGCGGTTTGGCAGCATGGCCACCGCGCTCGCGGAAATCGAAAGAACGCTGGAGCGCGCCGCTGCGGTGGGCGAGATCGAGAAGGACGAGCTGCGTTTCATTGCGGAGACGCTCGACGGGCTGCACGCGCTTGCTTGGAACGAGCCGACCAATGAGCAGCGTCCCACTGAGCGCCCTCCGGCGGCGGCGCCCATCGGGGAGACCGCCGCGGTACCGCCGAGTGTGTTGGTCGTCGGATCGTCGGGGATTGCCGACGCCATTACATCGCCCATCGATCATGCCGCGGAGAACGTCATCGAATGCGAGCGCACCGATACTGCCGCCACTGCGCTCGACTTGGCGCGCGCGCTCGCGCCGGACGTCGCCGTCATCGATGCCGACCTGCCCGGCGCCAAGGAGCTCATCGAGAAGCTCGGGCGTGATCCGCTCACCGAGCCGATGCCGATCATCGTGGTCGGTACCTGGTCGACCCCTGAAGAGGCCGGGGGATGGATTGCAGGTGGCGTGGCTCGAGCACTCGCCAAGCCGATATCACCGCACGAGCTGCGGACGGCTTGCGTCGAGCTCTCGCGCGGGCGCGACGAGAACCTTTACTACCGCCCGCTCGGCGAAACGACGGTCGAGGATCTCACGCAGCGCATCATCGCCGAGATCAAGCGCGGTCTGCCGGAAGCTCTCGTGAGCGGCAAAACGCTGCCCATCGCGCTCGGCGACGGGAGCGACATTTTGGCCGCCGTGTGGGGCGCGGTCGCGCGCGTGCGCGACCTCGTGACGATCAAGAGCGGCGGCGGTGTGCGGTTCTCCGCGCGTGGGCCGGAAGGGGCACTCCCGTTCGCGCCCTGGTGGGGCGAGGAAAACCTGCCCGAGCGCCGCACGCCTCTCAGCCGCGCTAGTTCCGAGCCCCCGCGCAAGGCAGACAGCGAGCCTCGCCTCCACGGGCGCCGCGTCGTGGTGGCCGATGACGATCCCGCCGTGACGTGGTTCATCGGCGGTGTGCTCCGTTCGGCGGGCGCCGAGGTCCGCGAAGCACACGATGGGGATCGCGCGCTCGAGCTCTGCTTTCGCATCAGTCCCGATCTGGTCATCAGCGACGTGCTCATGCCGGGCCTCGATGGATTCGCGCTGTGTCGCGCGCTGAAGCGGGACATTGCGCTGCGCGACGTGCCCGTCATCCTTCTCTCGTGGAAAGAGGACCTTCTGCAGCGGCTGCGCGATCTCGGCGCCGATGCGGACGGGTACATGCGCAAAGAGGCGAGCGCCGCGTCCTTGCTCCAGCGCGTACAAGAAGTGCTGCGCACTCGCGCGCGGATCGAAGCTCGGCTCGCGGAAAATAGCGAGGTGCGCGGCCGTCTCGACGGTGTGACGCCGCGCACGCTTCTCTACATCACGTCCCGCGTGCGCCCCGAGGCGCGCGTGCGCGTGCGCGATGCGTCTTTCCTCTACGAGCTCGAGATGCGCGGGGGCGCGCCCAAGAGCGCGACGCGAACGACCAGCGACGGATCGTTCCAGCGCGGCAAGGACGTGTTCGCGGCGCTGCTCGGGGTTCGCGCCGGACGTTTCGTAGTCACGCACGCCGAGCGGGCCCTGAAGGGAACTTTGGAGGGCGATCTCGAGAGTCAGCTCGAAGCGCCCGTGGCCCACGCACGCGCCGCCCTCAAGCTGCTCGGCGGAACACGGTTGCTCGAGGTCCATCGCGTGACCGTCGCCATCGATCGCGTGGTCGCGTACCTTTCCGCCACGCCGGAACCGGCCCGAACGCTGGTCCACCGGCTCGCGCACGGGGCGTCGCCGCGCGGCTTGATCTTGAATAGCGAGGTCGCGCCGGCCCAGCTCGAAGCCGTGCTGTGCGACCTGGCGACCCACGCCGCAATCATCGGCGTCCATGCTGAAGGCGGGCTCGATCTGCTCGGCCCTGCGCTGGAGCTCGAGCTCGCGTCGATTCGGCGCGGCACGGCGCCCTCAGGGCCCCCCGATCAGGTAACCATGCCGGAGGTGGCGCCGCCGCGCGATTTGGATTCGGTCTCGGCGCGCAGTTCAAATCTGGACGCGGTCGCGGAGCCCCGTCCAACGCTCGAATCC
>Ga0193706_1000523_pt1 | contig 21940 bp, 21 predicted proteins | sample U3c1metaG_FD_160130 | JGI IMG/M metagenome (GOLD analysis project Ga0193706, IMG submission 160130) | Soil microbial communities from a riparian zone of the East river system, Colorado, United States - U3c1 | ecosystem: Environmental > Terrestrial > Soil > Riparian zone | place: USA: East River... | reverse complement strand
GCCCGGCGAGAAGGGCTAAACAGGAAGGGAAGAGCTATGAGCGAGTCGCTCACTTTCTATACCAATCCAATGTCGCGCGGACAGACCATCCGCTGGATGCTCGAGGAAGTCGGCGAGCCCTACGACACCCAGATCCTCGATTATGCGTCGAGCATGAAGGCCGAGCCTTATCTGTCGGTCAATCCGATGGGCAAGGTCCCGGCGATCCTCCACAACGGCCGCGTGATCACCGAGGTCGCGGCGATTTGCTGCTATCTCGCCGACGCCTTTCCCAAAGCCAATCTCGCCCCGCCGCCGCCCGACCGCGCCGATTACTACCGCTGGATCTTCTTCGCCTCGGGACCGATCGAGGCGGCGTTCAGCAACAAGTCGGTCGGTTGGGAACCCGAAGCCGACAAGCAAAGGATGTTCGGCTACGGCACCTTCGAGCGCGCAGTGTCGACGCTCGAATCCTGTCTCGCCAGCAAGCCCTACATCACCTGCGACCGCTTCACCGCCGCCGACCTGTTCGTCGGCGCGATGGTCGGGTTCATGCTCCAGTTCAAGCTGCTCGATCCGACCCCGGTATTCACCGACTATGTCGCGCGAGTCACCGATCGCGACGCCTACCGCCGCGCCAAGGCAATCGACGGCAAGCTGATCGCGGAGATGCAAGCGCAACAGCCGCAACCACAGCCGGCCGCTTGAGATGGACAGCAAGCTGCGGGCCGAGGCCATCGCCCTCTACGACCGGTTCACCCACACGGACATGGATCGACGGCTGTTCATGCACCGGATGGTGGCGCTGGCCGGCAGCATGGCCGCGGCCGAAGCGCTGATCGGCTCGATTTCGGCCAGTCCGGCCGCGGCCGCGCTGACCAATCCCTCCGACCCGCGCCTGGTCATCCGCAAGGGCCCGCTTGGCTTCGGCAGCGCGCTGTCCGGCTATGTCGCGGCGCCGCGCGGAAGCAGGAAGATCGCGACGGTCATGATCATCCACGAGAATCGCGGCCTCAACGCGCATATCGAGGACGTCGCGCGGCGGGTCGCGCTCGCCGGCTATTTCGCGGTCGCTCCCGATCTGTTGTCGCCGGCCGGAGGCACGCCGGCGAATGAGGATGCGGCGCGCGATGCGATCGGCAAGCTCGACCTCGCCAAAAGCGTCGCCAGCGCGGTCGCGCTTGGCGATGGCCTGAAGAAACAGCGCCATTCCAATGGCAAACTCGGCGTGCTGGGCTTCTGCTGGGGCGGCGCGTTCGTCAACCGGATGGCGGTCGCGGCCGGCAACCGGCTCGACGCCGGAGTCGCTTATTACGGCCCCGCCCCCGGTCCCGTCGAAGCGGCCAAAGTCAAAGCGCCGCTGCTGCTCCATTACGCCGGTCTCGACGATCGGGTGTACACGACCGGTCGGCCGTGGGTCGCGGCGCTCAAGAAAGCGGGCAAATCGGTCGCCGTGTTCGATTATCCCGGCGTCGACCACGCCTTCAACAATGACACTTCTGCCGAGCGCTACAACAAGCCCGCCGCCGACCTCGCATGGAAGCGCACGCTGGCGTTTTTCCGGCGCTATCTCGGCTAAGCGGGCAAGGCTCCGGCTCCTGCCGTTGGACGTCGCCCGACCATCCAGCCGGCATAACCGATGGCTATACCGGCCAACCCGGCAGCCAAGGCGAAGGGCGCGGCCGGAAGATTGCCGGCGTCGGCATAGAGCATCCGCCAAGCGGGCAAGCCTCCGACAGTTTGATAGAGTAAGGCCGCCAGGATCGTCAGTATGCCCGCGAGCGCCCACGGGCGTCCGTGCTTGCCGCTGCGGATGGCAAGGCCGAAGGCGATGGCGGCGGTGATGGCGTTGGCAATCTGAAATCCGGTACCCAACTTGCCGAAGTCTTCGGGTCCGGTCACACCCAGGGGGATCGCCATCAGCCGTCCGAAAATGGGCGGCAACAGGAAGATCGCGGTTGCTAGCAGATAGCGCGAGTGGAGATGGACTTTCCGCCGTTGGCGCAGGGCTTCGTAGTAGAAATAAGCAAAGCCGGAGACGCCGACGATATCGAGCCAGACGAGTCGCGGAGCATACATCACATGAAACGGCGATCCGGCGGCGAAGCGGTCTGCCATGCCCAAGAAAATGCCGATGCCCCCCATCAGGAACAAGGGGAACAGGACGAGACTCAACATGCCTATCGTGCGGTGCGTCGGGCGCTTGCCATGGTGGATGGTCCAGCTTTGAGCGGCGAGCAGCGCGAGCCAGAGTGTCGCAGTCATCCCGTGGGCGTGAAACCGCGCCGAAGCCGTGGCGAATTGCGACAGATAACCCTGCCAGAAGGCAAGGCCGGCAAGCGGGAACAGCGCCAGGATATACCAGTGAGCATGACGGTATGGCATCGCTTACCCCTTCGCGAGTCCTGCGCGGACTGTAACCTGTCAAACTGCAAAGAAAAGGGCCGGCAGATTGCTCCGCCGACCCTTCCTAATTTTGCTCTCCCGAGCGCTTAGGGCGGGTCGCCCATAAGCTTCTTGGGCCGGTGCGTACTAGCGCCGGTCGCCCATGAAGCTCAGCAGGAAGGTGAACATGTTGATGAAGTCGAGGTAGAGGTTGAGCGCCCCCATGATCACGACCTTGCCCATCATGTCGGTGCCGGCGACATGGGCGTACATGCTCTTGATCTTCTGCGTGTCGTAGGCGGTGAGGCCGGCGAACAGCAGCACGCCGATACCGCTGATCAGCAGCGACATCGTCGACGATTGCAGGAACAGGTTGATGACCATCGCCACCAGCAGCCCGACCACGCCCATGATCAGGAATGTGCCGATGCCGCTCAGATCCTTCTTGGTGGTGTAGCCGTACAGGCTAAGCCCAAGGAATCCGGCCGAGACGGCGAAGAAGGTCTGCGCGATCGACACCCCGGTATAGACCAGGAAGATGGTCGACATCGACAGGCCCATCGCCACCGCGAACGCCCAGAACAGGGCCTGCAATGTGCCGGTCTGAAGCCGGTTCATGCCGAAGCTCATCACCATGACGAATGCCAGCGGGGCAAAGATGATCAGCCACCGAAGCGGCGTCGCCATAACCTGGGCGGCATAGCCCGAACTGAAAAACAGCAACGCGACGATGCCGGTCAGCAGCACCCCCGACGCCATATAATTATAAACCGACAGCATGTAGGACCTGAGGCCCACGTCGCGAGCGGCGCGGGGAACACCAACCGAAGCGGCATTCGCGCCGGTCGTGCGCGGGTCGAACTGGTTCTGCATTTCATCTCCTTCGTCCGGGCAACGGGCCCGTCAGCACCCTATATCGTGGATCGCAGAGATTCCTTCAAGGGAATCCGGTTGCAGGCTAGGGAGTGGCGATGCTCCGCTTGTTCGTCGCTATCCGTCCGCCCGAGCCGATCCGCGCGCTTTTGATCGACACGATGCAAGGCGTTCCGGGCCTTCGATGGCAGGATGATGAGCAATTGCATCTTACCCTCCGCTTCGTCGGCGAGGCGGAGCGGCCGATCGCCGAAGACCTGGCCTTGGCGCTGAGCAAAGTGCGGATCGACCGCTTCGCGATCCGCGTCGCCGGGGTCGGCCGCTTCGAGCAGCGCGGGCGCGGCGCGCTATGGGCCGGGGCGGAACCGCGCGCGCCGCTGGCCGCCCTCGCCGCCAAGGTCGAGCGGGTGTGCGTCGGCGTCGGCCTTGCAGCGGAGCGCCGCGCCTTCCACCCGCACATCACGCTCGCGCGCTGGGGCCGCGGCCCGGCGGTCTCGCTCGACCCCTTCCTCGCCCGCCATGCCGCTCTGGTCAGCGAGCCGTTCACGGTCGACGCCTTCCACCTCTATCAAAGCCATCTCGGCCGCGACGGCGCGCATTATGAAATGATCGCGGATTATCGTGCGCGAAATAGTTAGTTTGGCATTAACCATCTGATACTGAAGAAAAATGGGCTCGCCATCGTTGCCCCATCGCGATCAACGGCGGGCTCGAAGCGGGTGCGCTTGGTGACAATTGCGCACGTCCGTTCGTCGAGATCGTTGTGACCGCTCGATCGCACAATTTGACAATCGCTCGGCTTACCGTCTGCGCCGACAATCAGGCGAGCCTCCACCTCACCCACTGCTCCTCGCCGCAACGCGGAAGGGGGATAATCCGTATTGGTAACATAAGCGGCGACGTTTCTCTTGGGCTTAGGAAACGTTGCAATTCTCGCCTGAGCTTCTTTGCTCAGGCCGTAGCGTTCGAGCAGCCCCGAAGTACATTCTTCGATCATCTTCATAACCGCAGGCAGCCCGGTAAGGGGCAGGTTCACGTTAATTACAGGAGAGTCCATCTCCAGTTGCTCATCCTGCTCAAGCTGGGTCAGATCAGAACGCATCACGCTTAACACCTGTATCCCATAACCCTGCCTGCCGCTTGGACGAGCCATCAGGGTGCGCGCCTGATTCCGAAGTTGCCCGAAGCGAATCGTCGCCTGCTCAATTTTGAAGACTGCTATGTTTCGGGGCGCTTGCAGCATGATGTCGACGAGATCGGTCGTCGGACGCGGGCGAATTCCCAACACGACCTTCATTTCACCCGACTCAAATGATCGATATGCAGCGCAATCGTGTTCGGAAAAATTGACCGTCCATTTGCCTGTCGCTGCCCAGGGCATTGATGGCTGGGGCGCCGCGATTGCGGACTGCGCCAGGACGGCCAGAGATAGAACAGCGCTGAAGCGTCCAGACCGATACATGCTTTCATAATGTGACCTGAAACGCCCACTCACAAGCAAATCCGCTCCCTCGGCCGTGAAACTTAGCAGGGCTCGACGTCAGCCACCGCACATTCGGTTGAATCCCAAGCTATCCGCACCCATTTGACCACTCGCGACGCCCCTTGCACAACAAGAACAAATCTGGAACAGATCGCTCCCTTATGCTGACCCATATTTCCGTCCGCGGCGCGCGCGAGCATAATCTCAAGGGCGTCGATATCGACATCCCGCGCGAGAGCCTGACGGTCATCACCGGCCTGTCGGGGTCGGGTAAGTCGAGCCTGGCGTTCGACACCATCTATGCCGAGGGGCAGCGGCGCTATGTCGAATCGCTTTCGGCCTATGCGCGGCAGTTCCTCGAGATGATGCAGAAGCCCGATGTCGAGCATATCGACGGGCTGTCCCCTGCAATCTCGATCGAGCAGAAGACCACCAGCCGCAACCCGCGCTCGACCGTCGCCACGGTCACCGAGATTTACGACTATATGCGCCTGCTGTGGGCCCGCGTCGGAGTGCCTTATTCGCCCGTCACGGGGCTGCCGATCAGCGCGCAGACGGTCAGCCAGATGGTCGACCGGACGATGGCTTTGCCCGAAGGTTCGCGCCATTATCTGCTCGCCCCGGTGGTGCGCGGCCGCAAGGGCGAATATCGCAAGGAACTCGCCGAGTGGCAGAAGGCCGGCTTCACCCGCGTCCGCATCGACGGCATGTTTTACGACATCGATGAGGCGCCGGCGCTCGACAAGAAATACAAGCATGACCTGGAGGTCGTGGTCGACCGAATCGTCATCCGCGAAGGGATCGAGCCGCGCCTCGCCGACAGCTTCGAGACCGCGCTCAAGCTCGCCGACGGGCTGGCCTATCTCGACCCGGCCGACGCCCCGCCCCACCCCAAGGGCAGCGAACGCACCGGCGTCGCCAAGGCGCTCGAAGCGGCCGAGGAACGACAGGTGCTCGCCACCCACGCCCCCGACGGCCGCATCACTTTCTCCGAGAAATTCGCCTGCCCGGTGTCGGGCTTCACCATCGCCGAGATCGAGCCGCGGCTGTTCAGCTTCAACGCCCCGCAGGGCGCCTGCCCGGCGTGCGACGGCCTTGGCGAGAAATTGCTGTTCGACGAGGATCTGGTGGTCCCCAACCATGCGCTGTCGATCGCCAAGGGCGCGGTGGTGCCGTGGGCCAAGTCGCAGCCGCCCTCGCCATATTACATGCAAGTGCTGTCGAGCCTCGCCCGCGCCTATGATTTCGAGCTGACCACGCCGTGGGGCGATCTGCCCGAGGAGGCGCGCAGCATCATCCTCTACGGCACCAAGGGTAAGCCGGTCACATTGCGCTTCGTCGACGGGCGCAAGAGCTATGAGGTCAACAAGCCGTTCGAAGGCGTCATCGGCAATTTGAACCGCCGCATGCTGTCGACCGAAAGCGCGTGGATGCGCGAGGAATTGTCGCGCTACCAATCGTCGCACCCGTGCGAGACCTGCGGCGGCGCCCGCCTCCGCGCCGAGCCGCTCAGCGTCAAGATCGCCGGCGAGGATATCAGCCAGTCGGCCCGCCGCTCGGTCCACGACGCGCTGGCCTGGTTCTCGAGCCTCGACGCCAAGCTCGGCCCGCAGCAAAGCGAGATCGCCCGCGCCATCCTCAAGGAAATCAATGCGCGCCTCGGCTTCCTCGACAATGTCGGGCTGGATTACCTCAACCTCGACCGCACCAGCGGCACCTTGAGCGGCGGCGAGAGCCAGCGAATCCGCCTCGCCAGCCAGATCGGCTCCGGCCTGTCGGGCGTGCTCTACGTCCTCGACGAGCCGTCGATCGGCCTCCACCAGAAGGACAATGAGCGCCTGCTCGAAACGCTGCGCCGCCTGCGCGGACTCGGCAACACCGTGCTGGTCGTCGAGCATGACGAGGACGCCATCCGCTCGGCCGACTACCTCATCGACATGGGCCCCGGCGCCGGCATGCACGGCGGCGAAGTGGTCTGCGCCGGAACCCTCGCCGACCTCCTCGCCTGCGAGACCAGCCTGACCGCGGACTACTTAAGCGGCCGCCGCTCGATCCCGCTGCCGGCCAGGCGCCGCAAGGGCAATGGCAGGAAGCTCACCGTCCATGGCGCCACCACCAACAATTTGCTCAACGTCACCGCATCCTTCCCGCTCGGGACCTTCACCTGCGTCACCGGCGTGTCGGGCTCGGGCAAGTCGAGCCTGACCATCGACACGCTCTACGCCGCCGCCGCGCGCAGCCTCAACGGCGCGCGCATCCTCGCCGGCCGCCACGACCGCGTCACCGGGCTCGAATATCTCGACAAGGTCATCGACATCGACCAGTCGCCGATCGGCCGCACCCCGCGCTCCAACCCGGCGACCTACACCGGCGCCTTCACCCAGATCCGCGACTGGTTCGCCGGCCTCCCCGAAAGCGCCGCGCGCGGCTACAAGCCCGGCCGCTTTTCGTTCAACGTCAAGGGCGGCCGCTGCGAGGCGTGCAAGGGCGACGGCCTGCTCAAGATCGAGATGCACTTCCTCCCCGACGTCTATGTCACCTGCGACATCTGCCACGGCCAGCGCTACAACCGGGAAACGCTGGAGGTGAAGTTCAAGGGCCGCAGCATTGCCGACGTGCTCGACATGACGGTCGAGGATGCGGCGGAATTCTTCAAGGCGGTCCCCGGAATCCGCGACAAGATGGCGATGCTGGCCGAAGTCGGGCTTGGCTACATCAAGGTCGGCCAGCAGGCGACGACGCTGAGCGGCGGCGAGGCCCAGCGCGTCAAGCTCGCCAAGGAATTGTCGCGCCGCGCCACCGGCCAGACGCTCTACATCCTCGACGAGCCGACCACCGGCCTCCACTTCGAGGACGTCCGCAAACTGCTGGAAGTGCTCCACGCCTTGGTCGAGCAAGGCAACACCGTCGTCGTCATCGAGCACAACCTCGACGTCATCAAGACCGCCGACTGGGTGCTCGACCTGGGGCCCGAAGGCGGGGTCAAGGGCGGTGAAGTGATTGCCGAGGGGACGCCGGAGCAAGTGGCGGCGGTTGAGCGGAGTTTCACCGGGCAATATTTGCGGGAGACGCTGGCGAAAACGCCCAGTGCTCCTGCGGAGGCAGGAGTCCAGGCCCCCAAGGGCAAATTCCGAAGAAGTCGAAAATCTGTGGTGGCGGATCCGCCGGATTTGATTGCGGCGAAGTAGGTTCCGCGCCACCGTAGGTGTCATGCCATCAAACGGGATCGGGCTACCTTGCTAATCGGCGGTGATGGGGTAGGTTTCTGCTGCCGGATCAAGGGGGTGATCTTATGGAACTTGAAACGCGCGTTGCAGAGTTAAGCAAGGTTGTGCGGGAGCATCGCGAGGTGCTGCTCACCGAAGAAGCGGCAAAGAACGCCTTGGTTATGCCCTTCCTTCAGGCTCTCGGGTATAACGTTTTCAACCCTGGCGAGGTGATTCCTGAGTTCACTTGTGACGTGGGGACGAAGAAAGGCGAGAAGGTCGACTACGCGATCTGCCGAGATGGCAAGATCATGATGTTGATTGAATGCAAGCCCGCCAACTCCGACCTAAGTATCAACAACGCTTCGCAACTCTACCGCTACTTTTCGACTACCGACACGCGCGTTGCAGTTCTCACCAATGGCGTAGTTTATAAGTTCTTCATGGACATCGACGCACCAAACCGGATGGACGATAAGCCATTCTTCACGCTGCAACTTGATGCGGTCCGAAAGCACGACCTTCGCACTCTTGAGAGCTTCACGAAGGCGGCCTTCGACATCGATAAGATTGTTCGCGAAGCGGGCAACCTCAAGACACAGTCGCTGGTCTACAAGGCCCTTCAGGAGGAGTTTCAGGAGCCTTCGGAAGAGTTCGTTCGACTGATCGCGGCGAAGGTACACTCAGGCCGCCTCACCACGCAGATAAAGGATACCTTCCGCAGTCTAATTACGCAGTCAGTTTCTTCGCTAATTCGGGACAAGGTTACTGAGCGGCTCACGTCCGCGCTCACGGCCTCGAATCCGACCGAAGATCCCGGAGTAGAGGAGGAAACGGCGGAGGCAACTTTCACCTCGCAAGATGAAGTCGACGGTTTCAATATTGTCCGAGCAATCAGCTCCCGGCTCGTCGATCCCAAACGGATCATTATGCGCGATGCGAAATCCTACTGCGCGATCCTGCTAGACGACAACAACCGCAGGACAATCGCTCGACTCCACTTCAACAGTCCAACGGCGCGCCATCTCGGCACGTTCGATGGCAAGGAAGAGAAGCGGCTGTCGATCATGGAGCCGATCGATATTTACAAACATGAGTCAGCGATCCTGAAGCGAATCGAACAGCTGGCTTCGCAGAAGGGCGCTTAGGATGCGGTATGATGAAGGGGATGAGCGAGAGGCATACCGGAGCGGCGCTCGGGATTGCTTCGAAAGCGTAGCCAAAGACTTGGGCGTTCGGCGCGCTCGCCAGATTGAAGCGTGGCTCAAGGAACTCGATACTTGGGAGCATAGCGAGCCTCCCGCTCCTCCAAATGGCTAAGGAGTCACTCAGCATCCCCTGAAGCCGTTCGTTGATTACGGTAACAGTTTATTAAATGCACTCCATGCGTTCCCGCACGGCTAACAAATACCCACATTGTCGGCACTGCGCTTCGGATGACCTCGACATCAAACGACGCATCGGCATAGTGTCGCCCCATGCATAAAGGCATTCAGCAGCGCCTATTCGCTGCACTTCTCAGCAAACCGCTCGTCAGCAATGCGTTCCGGGGTACTTTGGTAGAGGCCATTGTTGCTGAAGCACTGGAACCGCAGTGGCGATGGTGTGCGGACGGGTGGGGCTCATTCGATTTCGAGGGTCCTCACGGCATCGGACTTGAGGTCAAACAGTCGGCAGCACGTCAAAATTGGCATGATCACAGCAGCAAAGCCTGCGTTCCGCGCTTCGATATCGCAGAACGGACTGGCTATTGGGACGAGAAGAGCAAATGGTTCGATGCGCCCGGGCGTGCCGCAGCAATTTATATCTTTGCGCATCACCCGATCTTCGACGCTGCGGTTGCTGACCACCGAGAGACGGACCAGTGGGACTTCTATGTGGTCCAAGCACGAGCCTTGCCAACCCAGCGATCGATCGGACTAGGAGGCATTCGTACGCGCGCGGATTCCGTTTCGTTCGACCACCTGCTCGACGCAGTCACGGCATGCCACGAGATCATCGTACAAAATAGTTGACATCTAACTATTGTATGATACTTCTCACCTGACCGCAGTTGGAAGGAACATATAATGTCAAAATATCGAGAGTTGACAAAATATCTGGCAAGCATCGATGATCATGTTTGGCCAGCCTCATTCGATGAGGTCGAACAGATATTGGGCATGCCCCTTCCCGAAAGCGCTCGCCAATATAATGCATGGTGGGCCAACCAAGGACGCGGACAAAGTTGGGCTTGGCAAGGCGCCGGTTGGAAGACATCTGCGGTTGATTTGAAGAATGGGCGCGTGACGTTCGTGTACGTCGGCGATGAGGAGCCGGTCGGCCCGGTCCAACCCCTCACAATCGTCGAAGCGAAAGCTGGACTCGCAGCACACTTTGCCATTAGCCCGGAAGCAGTTGAAATCGTCATTAGGGGCTAGGGGGCACATAGCACACCGCTCCTACTTCAACTCCAGCACCACCGGCCCCGACACCGGGTCGGTATCCCCGTCGAGCGTGTCCCGGAACGTGTCGAGCGTCACGATCATGTGCGGGCGGGCGGCGGCCATTGCGTCCATGTCGTCCCATTCGCCGATGATGCAGTAAGCGCCCTCGCCGCTCTTGATGATGTTGGCGCGGCGCATGCCCGGCCAGTTGCGCTCGATCTTGGCGTGGGCGTCGAGGAAATCCTGGTCGCGGCCCGGCTTGACCTGGAAACGGACGGCATTGAACGCGGTCATGGCGCTTCTCCTTTGGTCGGTGAAGCGGCCGGAATAGCATTTTTTGCGGATGCGCGGGAGGGCGTTCGCTGCCGCCTTGGCGTCAAATTGGGGTGAGCCCCGTCAAGCCGCCTTCTTGGCCTGTTCGGCCAGCGGATACAGCTCTTCATTCTCGCGGATCATGCGTTCGGTCAGCGCTTCGATGATCGCCTTGGTGGCGCGGCAATATCCGCGCCAGTCGGCCTCGATCGCACCCGCGCTCCAGGCGTCGGCATAATCGAGGAACACCGCCGCCAGCCCGCCCATTTCGGCGATGAACTGGCGTGCGATGGTGACGGTGGCGGGATCGCTGCTGGCGAGCAGCTCCGGATAGAGAGTCCAGTCCTCGGACTTCAAATGGCCGATCAGCGTCGCGTTCAATTCCCGCCGCAGCGCGAACAGCTCGGCCGATGGCGGCGGCGCCGGGCGGTCGACGCACTCGGCAAGCCGTCCGACGATCCGCGCCAGCTGGTCATGCTCCTCGCGCAAATGTTGGATCGTCGCCACTCCGCAGCTCCCCCGTGTACCCCTGCGAAGGCAGGGATCCAGTCTGGACCCCTGCCTTCGCAGGGGTACAAGCTATAATAAGTGACTGGTTAAGAAGCTTTAACCGCGCACCGGCTCGCGCCATTTCGGCCCCATCTCCCCCACCCAGGCCTGGAAAGCCGGGCGATTCGACTTTTCGACCCCCCGCGCCTATGTAGGTCCGGCTACGGTCGCAAATCGACGGTCTCCTGGTGCTTTGCGGCTCCGAGCTCCTTCTTTCCCTGCCCCGCAGCACAGGGCGCCGGCATTCGGCGCCTGCCGGGCCATGTGGCCCGGCCCATCGAAGGAATGAGACTATGACTACCGGAACCGTGAAATTCTTTAACGCCGACAAGGGCTTTGGCTTCATCGCCCCCGACGACGGCACCGCCGACGCATTCGTGCACATCAGCGAAGTCGAGCGCGCCGGAATGGCGACGCTCGATCGCGATCAGCGCATTTCCTATGATCTGACCGACGACAAGCGCGGCCGTCAGAGCGCCGGAAATCTGCGCCCTGCCGAATAAGCACGGCTGAATGACGCGCGGGCCGCGAACGGTTTCGACCAGCCGCGGCCCGCGCCGACTTCGACAAGAGTTTTAGGTAAGACCCCTCTCCTCCATCTCGGCTCAAGGAGGCCCCCGCCCGAATGAATGACGACCCCGCATTCTACCGCGCCCGCGCCGAAGAAGAGCAAAAGAACGCCGACAATGCGACGCTGGACAATGTCCGCGACCGCTGCCGCCGCGCCCAGCTCGCATGGGAAGCGATGGCCGATCGCGCCGCGCGCACCCGCGCCATCCGCCTCGTCCGCGAAGCCGACACCGCCGCCCGCCGCGTCGAAGCCCAGGATCTCCTCGCCGAACACGAAATGGCCACCGCCGCCGCGGAGTAACGGTATCCCTGCGCAGGCAGGGATCCAGACCGCAAAAGACTCTGGATTCTTGCCTTCGCAGGAATACACTTCAAAGCAGCGTCTCATAGAGGTCGGCCCAATCGGGGTTGATCGCCTCGATCTCCCGCAGCTTCCACAGTCGCTTCCATTTCTTCATCCGGCGTTCGCGACCGCGGGCGCCTTCGATCGAGTCATGGACTTCAAACCAAACGAGGTGCTTGCAACCGTGACGGCGGGTGAAGCCGTCGATTGACCCTTCGCGATGCTGGTAAACACGTCGAACAAGATCGCTTGTCGAGCCGATATAGATCGTCCCGTTGCGCCCGCTCGCCATGATGTAGGTATAGCCCGGCCGGTCCATCGGACACCTCCGAATTAAGCCGAGCACCTCCTTTGTACCCCTGCGCGAGCAGAGGTCCAGCTTGCACCCCTGCGGAGGCAGGGGTCCAGGTTTTCTTGTTTGGCCTGGATTCCTGCCTTCGCAGGAATACCAACCTTGCCCGCGCCCCCTGCTGCCGCCACACTGGCCGTCCGAATATATCGGAGGCCGCATGACCGATCAGCCCGCCGCAGACCCCGAAACGCCCCGCCCGATCCACCGCGTGACCGGCTATGCCTGGTATGCGCTGGCGGTGTTCGTGCTGGTTTATGCGATGAATTTCATCGACCGCCAGGTGCTGTCGATCCTCGCCGAGAGCGTCAAGAAGGATCTCGCGCTCGACGACGCCCAATTGGGCTTTCTCTACGGGACCGCCTTCGCGGTGTTCTACGCTCTGTTCGGAATTCCGCTCGGGCGGCTCGCCGACAGCTGGTATCGCGGGCGGCTGATGGCCATCGGCCTCGCTCTATGGTCGACTATGACCGCCGCTTCGGGCCTCGCCACCGGTTTCGCCGGCCTCGCCGCGGCGCGTATCGGGGTTGGCATCGGCGAAGCCAGCGCGTCGCCCGCGGCATATTCGATGATTTCCGATTATTTCCCCAAGGAAAAGCGCGCCACCGCTTTGTCGATCTACTCGAGCGGGCTGTACATCGGCGGCGGCTTGAGCCTGCCGATCGGCGGCTTCATCCTCAGCGAATGGGCCGAGCGCTATCCGGTCGCGTCGGCCGCGCCGCTCGGGCTCGCGCCATGGCAGGCGGCGTTCATGGTGGTCGGGCTGCCCGGCCTGCTGGTCGCGTTGTGGGTGTGGACCCTGAAGGAGCCGCTGCGCGGGGCCAGCGATGGGGTGCCCTCGCCAGTCGTCCGTCCCAGTGCGTGGCGCGAGTTTGGTAAAGAGCTGGGCGCGATCCTGCCGCCGCTGACGCTGTGGTCGGTCACCCGCATCCCCGGCGCGCTGAGGCCCAATCTTATCGTGCTCGCGCTTGTCGCCGCGGCAGCGTTTCTATTTTGGAAACTGACTGGAGACGCCGCCCAGTGGCTTGCCTACGGGATCGGCGTTTACGCGGTTTACAGCTGGACCCAATCGCTCAGGCATCGCGACCCGGCGACCCACCGCCTGATCTGGGGAACGCCGGTCACCGCGATGCTGGTCGCCGCCTTCGGGAGCATCAGCTTCATTACTTACGCGGTCAGCTTCTGGACCCCGCCTTATGTCCTGCGCACCTTCTACGCCGCGCCGACAGACCCCGCGCTGATCCTCACTGGCATGACCGCCGCCAAGGAGGTTTCCACGATCCTCGGCTGGAGCGCCGCCGCGGCGGCCGCGATCGGCGTGATTCTCGGCGGGATCGTCTCCGATATCTGGCGCCGGCACAGCCCCGGCGGACGGCTGTACGTCAACATGGCCGCGGTGCTCCTGCCCCTGCCGGGGGTGGCGTGGATGTTCACCACCGCCGACATCACGACATTCTACTGGCTGGTGCCCTATGTGCAAATGCTCGGAAGCTGCTGGGTCGGCGCCGCCGTCGCTACCCTGCAGGATCTCGTGTTGCCGCGGATGCGCGCCACTGCCGGCGCGACCTATATCCTCGGCACGTCGATGGTCGGGCTAGCGCTGGGACCCTATGTCGCCGGCAAGGTCGCCGCGATCAGTGGCAGCCTGGCGACCGGGATTGCCGCGCTTTACGTCGTCCCGCCTCTGACGCTGGCGGCTTTATGGTATGCGTCGCGGCGGATCGCCGATCTCGAGGCGACCCGCGAGCAGCGCGCCGAAGCGGCGCTTACTTAGCCGGACTGATCACCGCGCAGGCGATGCGGTCGCCGCTATTGCCGCTCGGGTCGGTCTTATAGTCGTCGGCCTTGGCATGGATCACCAAAGACGTGCCGTCGCCGTCGGTCAGGGCATTGCGAGTAGACGCGATCGGCGCCGTGGCGGCCCCGCTGCCGTCCGCGCGCACGTCCAGATTAGCGAGGTCGCCCATGTGGGCGCCTTCGGGATTGTCGCGGCCATGCTTGCGCTGGGTCGGGTTCCAGTGCGATCCCGCGCTCTCGAATTTCGGTCCCTCGCATGTGCCGACCGCGTGAAGGTGGACGCCATGCGTGCCCGGCATAAGACCGGTCGCGGTTATGGCGACGCTCACGCCGTTGGGTGAATCTTCGACTGCCACCGAACCTGCCGGAGACCCGTCCGCCTTGACCAATGCGACGGTTGCTGCCGGCCCCGCCGGTACTGCTGAAGACATGCCTTGATTGGCGTCGGGCCGCTCGGCGGATTCGCGGTTGCACGCGACGATCATCAAGGCCGGGATCGCGGCGAGCAAGGCTAGGCGGATGGGAGGGGACATTATGCACTCCTGCGCGGGGTTCGGCTTCACAACGCCGCCGCAATCACGAGGTTCAAAGGAATACCCTCCAAGCACGCGCACATCTCGCTTGGCCAAAAAGAAACCCCGGAAAGGCAGATGCCTTTCCGGGGTAGCTTTTGACTTAGCCTAGATCGCTTAGCCGCGTTCTGGTTCCGGCGGCGGAGGCGGCGGAGGCGGCGGAGGCGGACAGACGTCCGTCGCCAGGATCACCGAGCCGTCCGGGCACGTCTGCGTCGCCGGAGGCGGCGGCGGAGGCGGCGGGGGTGGCGGCGGTGGCGGCGGTGGCGGAGGCGGCGGCGCGAAGTTGTAGATCAAGCTCAGCAACAGGCTGTGCGAACGCCACCTGCCATCGACGAGCAGATCTTCGCCCTGAACATCGGTGTCCCTGAAGGCGAACTTGGCCGTGTTGAAGTAACGATACTTCAGACCAAGGTCGAGCGTCGGGGTGATCGACTTGCTGACCCCGGCAATGAGCTGCCAGGCCGCAACCGTATCGGAATCGTCAAAGCCGAAGTCGGCATCGCCGGAATCGCCATCATACTTGACGTTGGCATAGCCGACGCCCGGCCCGACATAGCCGTGCCAACCGTCGTCGTCGCCGAAGTCGAGCAACAGATTGATCATACCCGAGAAGGCGGTGGCGTCTCCGTCGGCATCGAAGCCGACAGCGCCCAGGCGGAGGCTGTCAATCGATGCGTGCTTGTAGGCGATCTCGGCTTCGGCGCGGAACCCGCCGAAATCATAACCACCGATAAGGTCGACATCGAAGCCGGTGTTGTGGTGGACCAGGAAATTATTCTCGATGATGACGTCGTCGGCTTCGAGGTCGAAGACCCCGTCTTCGACGATCATCAAGCCGCCTTCGACACCGACATAGAACGAATGGTCGCTGGCGAGAGCCGGTGAGGCCAGCGCCGTCGATGCGAGCGCCATTGCAATGGCCAGCTTGCGCATATGTATCCCCTTTCACTTGCGTTCGGAAAATTAGAACTGCCCGAACACTCTATGAGAGCGCAGGTTTCCAAGCAAGACGGGGTTTCAAAGTAGCTGTTGCCGAAAAGCATCAATCCCCTGAACGGCCAAAAATTCAACCTTCTGAAAAATCACGCCAAAATTCAGGCGGCGATTAAACCGTGCAGACGAAGTGCAGCGAGGATCGCCGAAACCGCCGCTCGAGCTTCCCCATCGATCACGCTTCCGCCCGCCGCAGCGGCGATGGCCGTGCCGCGCGCGCCGACCACCTGTTGGCCGCCGATTTCCACCCGATCGCCGCGCAACGACCCCAGATCCCAGGCGCCGGCGCGGTAGGTGATGGTCGTTCCGCTTGATTTGACCAACGCGGCCAAACCTTCAATCGGAGTCACAAACCTCCAACCTCCAGCGGTCATTCCGGCGAGGCAGCCGGCATGGCCGATCCACGCGCCTGCGGGAGAGGCGCTGACGATATAGCAGGAGCCGACGGACGGAGACGTTGGCGGAGCAGCGCGCGGTGGCTCCTCGACCGCCGCTGCGACGGCTAAATCGAGTATTTGCAGAGCTTCGTTGTGCCACAGCTCCTTCTGCGCTTGGCCTGGAAGAATGAAGGGAATCCCCAAACGATGCGTGGCGCTCATTTCATGATCTCCTAGGTGAGAACGATGGCCATGGTGGCCTCGCGCGACGGAGCGAAGTCGCCAATTTGGCTTACCGACACACTGGCGCTTCCGTCCCCGAGCGCGGCGACCTCGGCGGCGGACAGCGATGCGTCTGGCATGGCCGATTCCAATTCGACCGCGCCCGCTGAACCGACGAGGCGAACAAGATAGCGCTCGGCGGTTTCGCCGATCGATGCATCGACCGAATCGAGCCACGCCCAGCCTGAGCGGCTGCGCCTGACCCAGCCAATGTCGAGACCATTGTCGCCGCGCCGCGTTGCGGTCAGATGCACCGGGCTCGGCGGCCGCAGCGACTCGCCACCAACGATTCGCCCGACCACCGCTCCGTCTGCCCCATCGCCAAGGCCGCGCGCCTGGACGTTCACCTCCGCGCCCGAGGAAATCGCCTCGATCGCGCGCAAAGTATCGGGTTCGATCATCGCGAAGCGTTCGCCGACGAGATGAGTGCCGGTCGCCCACTCGCTTCCGCGTCGCCCGCGCAGCAGGCGCGAGAGCTTGAAGCGTCTCGGTCCGATCGGTTCGGCGCGCCCGAACTGGATCAGTTCGTCGCCCACTGCCGCCAGATTGGCGCCCTCGCCCAGCGCCGCGTCGTCGCAGCTCGTCAGCCACATTTCATCGCCGACTAGCTCGACCTCCAAAATAGCCAGTTGATCGATCAGCGCCGACTGCCCCGCCGCCGGCGCGACGATCACCGTCCCCATCACCGTCTCGCCGATCGCGGTTCGCCCGGCCGACGTCAGGCCGTTGATCGACAGCTCGATCGGCACCGGCCGCCATCGCCGCGCGCCGCTGGCCGCGGCCAGGTGAAGGGTCGGCACGCCACCGGATGTCCGGCCGAGGTCGGGCAGGTCGAACAACGCCATCGCCGTGGCTGGCGCGATCGCGTCATAGTCGCCGATCGCGCGGCCCGACTCGGCCGGGACCGAAGCCGCCACGCGCGACGATCGCTTGAGCTCGGCAACTACTACCATTTGCTCGATCGTCGCGCGCTCGACCTGCCAATCCTGCGTGCCCGACGGCAGGCGCAGCACATTTCCCGGAACCAAATCGAGAAACTCGGGCGGGAGCCTGAGCGTCAGCCGCTCGCGCTGTGCCCATTGCCGCGCCAACGCGCTCTGGGCCAAGGCCTTGGCAGAACCGCCGTCGATCACCGCCGGGAAATCCACCTGCACTTGCCGCCGACCGGCCTGGCCCGCGCTTGCGCGCATTTGCCCAGCTTGGAAATCGCGCGCCGGATCGTAGTAATTCAGAGTCAGCACCGACGGCAGACTCTCCGCTGCCGCATGCCTTCGCTCAATCCGCGCGGCGCGCGTTGAATCGGCGCCGCAGCCAAGCGCTTGCTCAGGCAAGATCGTGACCACCGCGGGGTCAACCGACCGGATCGCCACTCCGTCGTCGAACAGTTCGAGCCCGAAGCTCTCGACCAACGGCTCGATTGCCCCAAGCACGTCGGCGCCATGCGCGGCATAGCCATCGACCGTCTGGGCACTGTCGCACGCGATCGCGCCGCCGCCGACATCCGCCAGCAGCTTGGCGAGCGTCGGCGCGGCCTCGTCCGCCTCGAGTTCGAACGTCAGCATCGGGATTCGATTGCCGAAATCCGCCAGCTGCAGATCCTCGAACACCGCCACCGCCAATCCGCGGAACGCTGGGGTTTCTCCCTCGATCGATGCAATCAACGGGTCGGCCGTCTGGCTTTCATCCCCGGGATAAAAGCGAAAGTCGGTCTCGGTCTTGAAATCGCCCGCCGCGCCGCGGAGGATTTTGCCGTCGGCCCAGATTCGCTTCACACGCACCGCTGTGCGCGACGACAAGGCCACCGCGAAGCTCGCCGAATAACTATAGTTGACCATCGCCGGCTGGCCCTTGCCGCCGCTCAATTTCTCGCGATCTTCCTTGAGGTCGGTCGCCCACACCACCGTGCCCGCAACCCGCATCGTCCCGAAAATGCGCGGAATCGGACTTCCGTACGACGATGTCTGGAGCGTCAAATCGCCTAGCCGCGGCCCTTTGCGCGGAGCGGGGGCGAATAATTTCTGGTCGATCGCCTGACCGATCAGGCCGCCGATGGCGCCGCCAAGCGGCCCGCCAAGTGCAGTCCCGACCGTGCTGAGTACCAGGGTCGCCATTGCTCAACCCCGCCCCTTGCCGGGCCGTCGGCGATAAACGCCAAGCAGCGGCCAGCGCGGCTCTCCCCGCGTTTCGACCACCCGGCCAAGCCGCGCGTCGGCATGGACAAAGCCCGCCTCGCTGGCGATCGCCAAATGCAGCTGATCTTGTGCGACGGCCAACAGCAACACATCGCCGGCCCGCCGCCATCTGTTCGGGATCCGGCGAAAACCTGCGTGAAGCGCCTGCTCGATTTCCTCCCGATAGGCGCCGCGCAGGCGATAGTCTGAGCGCACCGTGTCGGGCGGCAAATCGAATGCGCACAGCAACAGCCCGACGCAGTCGAGGCCATGCTCCGCGCTCCGCCCCTGCGGACGAAATCGCGTTCCGACCAGCGCCAAGGCGCGGCTCGCGTGAATGTCGAGCATCGCTCAGGCTCCCGGGTAACGCGTCAAAAGGTCATTGCCGGGAAGGTGCGGCTCGCCGCGGAAATTGGCCGCATTGTCGAACCGACCGACGCAGGTCGCGAAGCGCTTGTCGCAGCCTTCGCGAAGCTCGATCGCGGCACCCGCCTCGACCTCCATGCGCGGCACATCGCGAAGATGAATAGTCGTTCCGTCGACACCGATGATGGTCGACATCGCTCCGCAATTGGCCCCGCTCATGAATCTCGCGCGGCCGAACAGGAAGCGTTCGTCGAGCGCCTGGTCGAGCATCAATTCCGCCCCCTCGTTCGACACGACGACCGCCCGGATCGAGCGCCCCGCCAGATCGACGCGGCATTTTTTGTCGCCGAACTCGGCGCGGCATTCGGGCGATGTCTCGGGGCACATCGGCCCACTCAAACGCGCCGCCGCGCCGTGCAATTCGGCTGAGAAATTATCGCCCTCGACCGTCACTTCGCCAAGCTCGCCGCCGATCAATGCGATCGCCTCGCTGTCGGGATCGCTCCAATCGACCGCGAAGATCGCGACCCGCGCCGCGTCCCACCGGCCAAGTCCCAGATCCTGCTCGTTGAGCGCGTCGCTGGTCAGCGCCCCCGCCACTTCGCCCGAATGCGGCTCTAACCCCGCACCGCGGATGATCGCCGAAGGCACGATCCCCGGCGCGGCGCGAATCGTCTCCCCGCCGATCAGCAGCGCATTATCATGACTGGTCAGCGCCAAGCCGGCCCCGTCGCGGCGCTCGATCCGCCAGCAAAACGCCAGGCTGGTCAGCGGCCCCTGCGCGATCGTGGCGGTCATCAGGCTTCCCGGATTTCGATCAGCGGCACGCTCGGCGCTTCGCCGGCGAGAAAGCTCGCGCGATTGACCTCCAGCCGGTCCTCGGCAAATCGCACCGGGACGTCGAACAGATACCCAGCGGTCACCGCGTCATTCTCCGCTGGCGGCTCATCGAACAATATTCCCCCAAGCGGCTCGAGCAGCCAGCCCGCGACCTGCTCGACTCCGTCGACCGCGACCCGCACGGACCCGGCCACCGGACGCGTTATTCGCCGCCGCTCGCCCGCACCGTACGATTTGATCAGCTCGAAGCGAGTCACCACCCCATTGCCAATGGCCAGCCATTGATCCGCCGGCCCAGGCACCCCGCTCATCCCGTTCGAGCTATGATCGTAGGGATCGCGAAACCGGAATCCGGTCGCCGCCCCACGCCGCGCCCGAAAGAATCCGATCAGCGTCTCCAGTTCGGCATCGCCGCGCACGCCAGGCCCAGCGTCGAACCGCAGCCGCGCCTGGTTCCAGTTGACGTTGCGATATTCGTGCCCGCTCGCGCTGGTCACCACCGCGGTCGAAAAGCCCGGCGCGACGCTCGCCTCGGCGCCGATCGCGATCGGGAAATCCACCTCTTCGAATTCGGTCACCGCGGCCTCCTCGCCGAACAAAGTCAGCCCATCGCGCAAGACCTGCGGCAAGGCCCACAGAAACACTTCGGCGACTCCGCGTGCACGGGCCGCGAGCGCTGCTTCGACGATCCGGTCCCACCGCGCCCGCTCGCCTGTCGTCGCGACGAAGCCCGAAAAATAATGCTGCTCGCTGGGTGGATAATTCAGCCGCGCTTCGACAGCGGCGAGCGCCATGGTGCGCAGGCCCGCGCGCCCCGCCGTCACCCATTCATAATCCTCGAGCTGGAGCACATCGAACGCCGGCCGCGCCCAACCAACCGGCAAGTTCGCCCGCTTCAACTCAGGCGCCGCCGGATCGAGCGAACCGGGTAAATAGGCCAACAGCAAGACCTTGGTTCCAGGCACCGCGCTCTTGACTGCCGATGCGATGCTCGCCGTCGACGCTGCCAGAAGCACGCCCGCCGCATCGAGCAGGCCGCGTTGGGCCGCGCTCAGCGTCCCGCGCACATCGTCGATCGCCACCGGGGCGCCGCCCAGCGCGGCCTTCGCCGCATCGTCATACAGGCAGATCCCGTGGCTCGCCGTCACCCACCACCACGGCTCGCCAATCTGCACCTGCGGCGCCAACCCCGCCTCGACCGACAGTCCCGCCAGCGCCACCGCGACATCGCTCAAATATGCAATCCCCGCGACGCTCGCCGGGGATACCAAAGTCGATGGCGGCACATAGCCCGTCGCCGCCGCGCTGCCGTCACGCGCCCGCTGCTTCCACGCAGCCGGACAGAACATGTCGAGAATCTCGTACGACAGCGACCAGATGACCTCGAAACCGCGCGCCTTTGCCGCCCGCGCAAAGTCGCGATGCCACGCCAGCGCCGCCTCGTTCAAAGTCCGCGTCGGATCGACCAGCCCCGCGCCATCGAGCGCGAGATAATGGCTCATGCCGACATAATGGTTGATCACGCGGCGGTGGCCGAGCCGCTCGACCGCCTGGACGATCCACTCGGGCGGCAAATTATACATGTCGTCATATGCGGTCGCAATGCGCAGGCCATGCTCGGCGACCACCGCATCCTTGAGATCGAGCACGCTCCCCGCGCCGTCGCAGATCAAGTCGCTGATCGCGACGTGCGCCTCGGTCCCCGCCGGCCACAGCTCCTCCGACAACGGGACATAGCCGGGCGGAATCAGACTGATGAACATCCGGTCGATGTCGAGGGGGTCCAGGCGGTCGGCATCGGCCGGTAATCCGAACCCCCCGTCCAACGCATCGAAATCGAGCATGATCACCGCATCGGTCGGCGATCCCGACGCATAATTCCACAGCCGCACATACCAAAAGCGCGGCTCCCCCTCCGCGTCTCGCCCCTCAATCGTCAGCGTCGGCCCGTTGACCACATCAAGCGCCGCAAGCCCGCTCGACTGCCAGCGAAAACGCAGCACGCAGTGGGAATAATCGCGCGAGCTTTCGCGGGCATGCGCCGGGTGCGCGTGGCGGTCTTCG
>Ga0193706_1000522_pt1 | contig 21999 bp, 14 predicted proteins | sample U3c1metaG_FD_160130 | JGI IMG/M metagenome (GOLD analysis project Ga0193706, IMG submission 160130) | Soil microbial communities from a riparian zone of the East river system, Colorado, United States - U3c1 | ecosystem: Environmental > Terrestrial > Soil > Riparian zone | place: USA: East River... | reverse complement strand
TCACCCGTCGACCGAATGGAGATGGTCGAGGTGATCATGGGCCAAGAAACGAGCCAAGAGACGCTCGCCACCGCCTGGGATTACATCCTCAAAATCAAGAAGGCGGCCATCGTCATCAGGGACAGTCCCGGTTTCTATACCAGCCGCGTATTCGGCACCTTCATCAGCGAGGGCATGACGCTCCTCGCGGAAGGCGTCGAGCCCGCGCTCATCGAGAACGCCGCGAAGATGGCAGGGATGCCCATGCCGCCGCTCGCCATCTCCGACCAAGTCGGGCTCGCCACGATGCACAAGATTGCCCTCCAAGCGAAGAATGAGCGCGCCCGCGAGCCGAGCGATGGCCACACGACCGCCGCGCAGGCGCTCGTCGAGCGCCTCGTCGTCGGACACGGCCGTGAAGGTGCCAACACGCCGAGCCGCGCCGGATTCTATGAGTACATGTCCGACGGCAAGAAACGAATTTGGCCCGGGCTCAAAGAGGCGCTCGCTGGACTTCTCGCCAAGCGCGCGACGCAACCGGCCGCGGAAGAGCTGAAGAAGCGTTATCTCTTTGCACAATGTGTAGAGGCGGCGCGCTGCATCGAAGAAGGCATCATCACGTCGCCGGCCGACGCGGATGTCGGCGTCGTGATGGCCGTCGGTTTTCCCGCTTATACCGGCGGACCGTGCACCTTCATGGACAATTGCGGCATCAAAGAATTCGTCGAGGACGCCGATCGTTTGGCCAAGCGATGGGGACCGCGATTTTCACCGCCCAAGCTGCTGCGCGAAATGGCTGCTACCGGCCGTAAGTTCTACGCGTAAGTACCGCTTTAAAACGAAGAAGGGCGACGCTTTACGCGCCGCCCTTCGGTACTGCTGGTCGTGTTTCAGTGCGTGATGCGACGGCGACGGCGCAAAACCAGAGACAGGGCTCCGAGTGCGCTCAGCAGCGCTGCCGAGTTTCGGGGGGCGCGGCCGCCGGGTACGGAGCAGTCGCAGCCGTCATCGGTCGTTCCGCCGCCACCCGTGGTGGTGGTGGGGTTCGTGCCGGTGTCACGCGCCGCGTCCGTCGGTGTGGTGACGTCGGGCTTGGGCGCGTCGGTGACAGCGCCATCGCCCACCGTGCCATCGGTGGTGACGTCGCCGCGGTTGACGTCGACCATCGGCGCAGTGTCGGCGCGGCTGTCGGGAGCGGCATCGACGCGACCAGCGTCGACCGTCGTTCCGCCGTCCGTTGCGCCGCCGTCCGAGCAAATTCCGGCGTTGTTGGTGATGGCACCGAACGGCATGTTGGTGAGGCTGCTGAACTGGGGACCGCCGAACGAGACGTTGTCGATGTCCCAACCGGGCGCGCCCGTGCCTTCGTCGGTGCCGATGCGGAAGCGCACCTTGATGGTCTTGCCAGCGAACTGCGTGCCGAAGTCGAGCGACGTCGTGAGCCAGCTGTTCGGGAATCCGGGCGATTCAGCTGCGAACGCCGGCCTGCCGGCAAGCGGATTGGCCTCGGTAGTCGCCGCATCGGCTGGTCCCGCATCGGGCGCAGGCGGTGGCGTCGACCGGTAGAGGAGTTGCGTGTATCCGGGATCGATGCCCATGTACGTCGAGACATCTTTCCACGACCCCGCAGCGCCATCGGTCTCGGAGATTTCGATGACGCCGCCGTCGAAGTAGACATCGTCAGGGCCGTCAGCCGGGCCGAATTCGAACGAGTAGCGGTGGGTGAAGTTCATCACGAATGGCGTGGTCGAGCTCACCACCAGGCTGGGCGAGGTGAGGATCTCGTCGGAGGGCGCGCCCGTGTCGTTGCCGTGCCAGAAGTGGTTTTTGGCATCTCCGTCGCGTGCCCACGCGCGCGCCGAAAGCGGACGCTCACCCTCTTCGGGTTTCCAAACGGCTGGCGTGTTGCTCTCGACGTCGTCGCTCGATGAAGCGCCCGCCTTGTCATCGTAGTTGATGAGCGTCGAGACCTGCTCGACAACGCTGGCCTTGACGGCGCCGGCATTGGCCATCGTGAATGTGAGCGCGGCCAACGTGCGCTGCGGGGTCGCCGCTCGCGCCGTCACGCCGATGGAGACCTCTCCCGTCCCGTAAGGCTCGAGCGAGGCGACGGTGCCCACACCGCCCATGTCGAAGGTGAGGTTCGGATCCATTGCCGGCGCACTGACCGTGACGGTCGACCCGGTCAGTGTTTCCCAGCCGAGGTTGGCGATCTTGATCTTGATCGTGCCTTTTTCGCCGGCGTCGAGGACACCGTCGTGGTCGCACGACGAGCCGCTGTCATCGACGGTGAAGCTGTCGAAAAAGAGCGAACCCTTGGTGCTGAAGTCCTCTACCGCTTCGTTGAGATTGACCGACTCGACGGGCGGTGCGATGGCTCCCGAACCTAGACCGCGCTCGGCAAAGCCTTTGCTCAGGGCGCCGAAATCCGCCATGCGGCCGGGGTCGGTCTTGCCTGCCGTGTAGATGGGGCGAAGGATCGCGTCGCGCTGCTCGACGAACGTCGGCTCGGGCGGTGCGCCCTTCATGCCCGCCACGAGGTAGTCGGCCATGCGCCGTTTGCTTTCCGCGAAAGTACGGACCGGGGTCGAGGTGGGGCCAAGCGCGAGGAGCTTGATATAGCCCTGGAGCAGCGTCTGCGCCCAGATCTCGCCGACGTTGTGGACCTCGCTCGGGTCGGCGCCCGCAGGTGCGAGCGGCACGCCCGTCGGCATCATCTCCGCCTGACGAATGTGGCGGAACGTGAACGGGTTTTTGGTGAGCGACTCGGAGTACGGCGCCCGACGAATGCCGAAGTAGCCGGCATTCAGGCTAAGACCCGCCGCCGCGTATTGCGCCATCGGGTAGACGGCGGTGCCGAACGCGTCGCCCTCTCGGATCGCCATCATGAGGGCGGAGAAGTCACCCCAGCCTTCGCTCATGCCGCCGCAGGACTGCGAGCCGCACAGGACCAACCGGTGGTGCAAGTAGTGCCCCCATTCGTGAGCGACGACGGTGTTGTCGATGGTGCCGTCGAGCTGCGTCTCCGCGCCGCGCGTCATGCGGAGGCGGGTGAGCGTTGCGCCGGTGATGGCGGCTTTCAGCGGCGTGCCGTCTTCCATGCTCACGCCGAGCAAGGGAAGGGTGATGGTGGGATCGGCGCCTCCGGGGCTTGGCGGTGTGTTGCCCGGCGCGTTGTTGACGAGAATCACGCCGGCCGCATTGGCGGTCTGCGCGTTGATGACCTTTTGCGTAAAGGGGCAAGTGCCGCGATCGATGACGACGATGCGGTTGGCGACGGTGTTGGTGAGCGGTTCGCATGCATCCGTATTGGGTGCCGTGCCGTCGTTGGCGATGACGGGCGCCATCGCGGGATTCACGTCGAAGGTCTGCGGCCCGAAGCTCGAGGCGCCTAGCCCATCCGGGAACGTGAGCGCCGCGCCCGTCGGGGTGAGGGTGCGAACCGGCAAGCCGTTCCACACGTACATCTGCATGCGCGGCGGCGTGCCGTCGCTGAAGGTGCTCATGTTGGCGTTGTTGCCCTGCCCGCTCTCGGCGCTGTCTTGCGCCTCGGCGTGGAGCGGGTCGCCGCCGATGCCGCCGCGGGTGTAGTTGTCGCGCTGGGCGTTTTTGGCGGCCTCGTTGAACCCCGAGTCGTACCAATAATCGTGCAGCCAGTTGGTCGTGTAGAAGATCTGCGTGATCGCCGCTTTGATCTGGTTGACGCTCGCGTTGGGAGCCGCCGCGGTGTTGTAAATGCGATCGAACGTCAGCGCCGCCGTGGTATCGGCGCGGAAGTCGTAGCCGCCGTCGACGGCGGTGCCGCCTTCGTCGTACCCGTCGTTGCGGTTGGCGCCGGCGTCGTCGACGTATTGATTGCGATCGCTGTACGCTTCGACGTTGTTTCCGAAGGTGACCGTCGCCGTCGGGGCGAGCCAAGGATCGGCCACGCCCATGTTGTTCTTGTTGAAGCCTTCCATGGCGATCATCACCGGCATGGCAAAGGTCGGCGGCAGCTTGTCCGGAATTCCCCCCGGGTAAGGCGTCTTGTCGACGATAGGTCCATCCATCGGAACTTTGTCGGCCGTAGCCCACACGCGATAGTTGAACGTTTCATTTTGCGTGAGCGACGTCTCGTAGAGCGTACTGCCGTCCTTGGACGACACGACCATGCCCCACCCCTGGTTTTGCCTGGAGCCGGGAGCCCGCGCGAGAAACTCGACGTAGTACGCCGGCACGAGGCGGCTGCCGCTCGGGTAATAAACTTGTTTCGCCGAGGCGTGCACGATTCCGAGCGCGCCGCGCGGCGTCGTTACGGCGTAGCCGCGGAAGTCGCCCTGCGGTCCGAGGTCGTGCACAGCGTCGGCGCCGAGCTTGACGCCCGCGCGCGCCGCGTAGGCGTTGGCAACGGCTGCTTCGCCGGGGAGCTTGAAGGACGTGGTTTTGCCCAACCCCGTCATGGTCGAGGCGGGAGCGAGCCCGTTGGAAATCGACACGAGATTCTTGTCCGCATCGACGAAGACGCTGGTACGGGCGCGAAAAACCTCGATGCCATGTACGCGCTGTTCGAATTGGACGATGGTTCCCCCGCCGGCCACTTCGTGGGTGCCGGTCAGGACGGCCTCGCGGAGGGATGCCTCGCTCGCGCCGAGCAGGCCGGCGTTACGAACGAGATGGAGTCGCGCCGCCGTCTCCGAAGTCGCCTTGATGGGCGAAGCGGGCTTGGCCCCAATGTTGGTGCCAAGGACGGTGCGCGCATAACCGCGCTCGTTGCGGCTCTCGACGCGCCCGACGGGCATTGCTGCGATCACGGCGCTTGCGGCCGACTCATCGGCATTGCCGACCGGCGCGGGCGCAGGCGTTTCACCCGGCTTCGAATTCGATGTCTCCTGTGAGGATGAGCAAGTAGGTAGTCCGATAAGTAGCGCCCCGACTGCTGTCAGTGATCCGATACGGAATCGATAAGATCGCATTCGTGTGTCCCTCCGACTGGATCGTGTCGCATGGACGCGATCGCCTTTGCGACGGCCGAGAGCATCTCGGTGTTAGTCGCTCGCGGGCGCACTCTACCGCACTCGTCTGCGAAAGTGGGCAATGAAAAATACACGTCTCCATCGCCTCTCAATGAAAGGAAGAACTAAAAAGACGCGTCGCGTAAACCGGGGAGCTCAGACATTTTCGGCGACGAATTCGAGCCAGAAAGTTCGCTTTAACGACATAGATAAGAGCCCTTGCACCAACGCGTAAACGAAAAGGCTCCGCCCCGAAAACGGGGCCGATAAAGGTATTTCGCTAAGGAGACAACGTAAGAAATGGTGCGCTTGACCATCCCAGAATGGAAAGACTAAGGTACAACATGCGCCGACGCGTCTTCTCGACCGTCCGATGGGATGCGTGTCCTCGCTTGGCACCGCCCGCTTGGACGGCACTGGTGCTGGTACTTTCGGCCGGGGCCATCGCCTGCAGCGGCGGCACCATTGGCGAGGCGGACACCGCGACCGGAAGGGGAAGTGGCGCAGGTGCCACGAGTGGTACCGGCCCGGGCGGCACGGGCGCGGCGGGCGGCGCAGCAGGCGCGGGGGGAGCGGGCGGCCAAGGCGGAACCGCTCTGCCGAACAGCGTGGGTTGGTCAACGCGTTATCCCCGCCTCACGCACGTTCAATGGGAGAACACGACGCGCGATCTGTTGCGTCTCGATCAACCGAGCGGCCTTTCGGCCAACTTCGCTCCCGACCCTGTCACGCGCTTCGATACCTCGAGCAGGGATCGCAAAGTCACGACCGCGCTGTTTGCCGATTACCAAGAAGTCGCCGAGCAGCTCGCAGCGACCGTCACGCACGACCCGGTCAAATTGGCGCGCATCCTCCCGGCGGGGCTGCCCAGCGCGGACCCGGCTCGGGCCCAAGCGTTCGTGAGTGCTTTCGGCAAGCGCGCGTTTCGCCGCCCTCTGACGGCGGACGAAACGGCGAGCTACGCCAAGATCTTCCAGCAGGGAGGGACGCTGCTCGGCGGCGACCCTTTGGTGAGCGGCGTCGAAATCGTCGTGCGGACCATGTTGCAATCGCCGCATTTCATCTACCGCATCGAATCGTCAACGCAGGCACAGGGCGATGTCATCTGGCTCTCGAGCTACGAGATAGCCACGCGTCTGTCGTACACCTTGTGGAATACGATGCCGTCCGACGAGCTCTTGGCGGCGGCCGACGCGCGCGAGCTGGATAACGCGGACGGCGTGACCAAGTGGGCCGGTCGCATGGCGACCCATGCGCTCGCCGAAGGCACGATCCGAACGTTCCACGAGCAGCTTCTCAAGGTCGCAAGCTTCGGTTCGGTGCTGAAAGATCCCAAGCGGTTCCCCAATTTCACGCCCGCGCTGGCGCCCGTTTTGCAGAACGAGGCGCGCCTTTTTCTCGACCAGCTTCTCGTCAAGCAAGGAGCCGGTATCGGCGAGGTGCTGACGGCATCATTCACGTTCGTGAACGATCAGACGGCGCCGTTCTATGGCCTCGCGCCCAAATACGGCACCACCATGACCCGCGTCGATCTCGAGCCCGGCAAGCGCGCCGGCATTCTCACGCAGGTTGGGTTCCTGGCGACCAATGGCGGGCTCACGCAGTCCGACCCGATTCACCGCGGCGTCGCGGTCAACTTCAACTTGCTCTGCAACGAAGTAAAACCGCCGCCCGACATGGTTCCGCCGCTGCCCGCTGAGATGGCCGGGCAATCGAATCGCCAGCGCATCGACGAGCACACCAAAGCCTGCGGCGCCGGTTGCCACAACACGATCATCAACCCGGTGGGTTTCGCCTTCGAGCACTACGACGCCATCGGCGCCTGGCGCGACATCGACAACGCGCTCCCCATCGACGCCACGGCGACCTTCAACATCGATGGCAAGACCGTCACCTACGACGGCGCGATCGAGCTCGCCAAGCTCATCTCCCAGAGTCGCCAATTTTACGACTGCTATGCCAAAAACTGGATGGAGTACGTGCTTGGACGCGCCCCGGTCGACCTCGAGGCTGCCTCCGTCGATCGGCTGGCCACCACGTCCAAGACCGGGATGCCCATGCGTGAACTGCTCGTTAATTTGACTGGTCTCGTTCCGTTCCGCGCACGCAGCGCGGCCGAGGGAGGCACGCCGTGATCGTCTCCATCAATCGCCGCTTTTTCCTGCGCGGGCTCGGCGGCGTACTCGTCGGGTTGCCCCTTTTAGAAGGGCTGCGCCCCCGTTACGCCGAAGCGTCTCCCCAAGCTCCAGTGCGCTTCGCCATTTTCATGCGCGAAGGCAACGGCGTGGCCCAGAAGCAAGGCACGGAGATCGAGCGTTTTTGGCCGGCGAACCTCGGCGCGTTGACCAAAGCCGGCATGGCGGCGGAAACGGATCGCGCCGTCAGCGTGCTCGCCGATTTTGCCGACAAGCTGCTCCTCGTGAGGGGCTGCAAATACAACTTCTCGACCAGTGGTTGCGGCCATGCCGATGGCGGGCTCCAGTGCCTGACCGCGGCCAAGCCCGACGGCCCCAATTCGAACAAGGCGCTCGCGATGGGCGAGTCGATCGACAACCGTATCGTGCGCGAGCTCGAGCCCGCGGGCAGCGAGCCGCTTACACTCTACGCCGGCCCCAAGTCCGGCTATCTCGACGACATCCTCTCCTATCGCGGGGCCAAGGACCGGCGCACCGCGGAAGGCAACCCGGCCAACGCCTACCGCCGTCTCTTCGGCGTACCTGACGCGAATACGGATGCCTTGACCAAGCTTGCCCTGCAGCGAAAGAGCGTCAACGACCTGGTGCGCGTCGAGATGCAGTCGCTCATGAGCAAGCCGCAGCTGTCGAGTAGCGACAAAGACCGCCTCAAGCTGCATTTCGACGCCATTCGCGACCTCGAAGTGCAGATGCAGTGCCAGCTGCCCAAGGCCCGTTACGACGAGATCGTCGCCGTCCCCCCGGCGCAGGTCGACGACGGCCCCATGATCGAGACCATCGTCAAGATGCAGCTCGATATCATTGCCCTGGCCATTTCGTGTGGGAAGACGCACGCGGCCACGCTGCAAATCGGCAATGGCAACGACCAGACGCAGTACGTCATCGACGGCGTCACGCAAGAGCGGTTTCATTTCATCTCGCATCGCATCGCCAGCGACGGTTCGAGCGGCGATCCGATTCCCAACGCCGACATGAAGCATCACGCCATCGACATGAAGTTTGCCGGTTTCTTCAAGTACCTGCTGGAGAAGCTGACGATGTACACGACGCCGACGGGGTCGCTTCTCGACCAGGGCGTCGCCATCTGGCTCAACGACCTTTCCACCGGACCTCCGCACGGCAGCAACAATCTCCCGTACGTGTGCGCCGGGAGCGCGGGCGGCTACCTCAAGACGGGCCAATACGTCGAGGCAGCGGCGGTCGCCAGCAACAAGTACGTCACCAACAACAAGTTTTTGAACACGATTGGAGCCGCGGTCGGCTGCAAGAATGCCGCCGGCGCGCCGCTCGACGACTTCGGCGACCCCTCGCTGGAAAAGGGCCTCGTCAGTCAGATGCTCGTCTAGCTGCGATCTTCGTCGCTTGAGCGATGAAGAGAATTCACAGGGAGGCGGGGAGATTTTGTTCATTCCACTTGCCTATCGATGCACCCGCGAACACGGCACAGCACGGTGCGGCGCGGACGGCGCAGCGCGACGCCGCAATGAGCGATCCGCCGCTCCCACCCAAGATCTTTCCTCTCTCTCCCCGCCTCCCCGCCTCCCTGTAAAATTCTCTTTCCGCAAACCGGGACGCACCGCCCTTACCTCGCCTTAACGAGTACCGTCCAGGATGCGCCGCGCGGAGCGGCCACGAGCAGCTGGCCCGACGCGGGTAGCCAGCGAAAACGGGCGCCGGTCACGGCGATGTCCGGGCTCATGCCGAGGTGACGGACGGGAAGATAGATCTGCGAGACTGCATCGCCCGCGCTGCTCACCGCGAGGCTGAATTGCTTGGCCGCGGTGTCCCACGCGAATGACGTGATGGTCCCATCGATGGCGCGGGGCGCAGGGCGATCGAGGATGCCAGCCCAGGCTGTTTCGGTGCCGTCTGCGAGCAGCGGTCCGAAGTCTTCGCTGTTCCATTTTTGGTTCGACAGAGCGACGTCCCAAAGAAGCCCCGACGCACGGCCGGTGTCGAGCGCGTCGAAGATGGCGGCCAGGTAGTCGCCTTTGAACGTCACCGAGTTGGGGGCGCCGAATTCACCGACGATGGTCGGAGCATTCCATCCCCCGGTGCGCGCGAGGAGAGCGGTGACGGCGGTGCGAATGCGATTGGCGTCAAGGGGGCCGATCCCCAGCGTGGTTGCACCGTCGTAGTAATGCGGTCCATACACGAAGCGCGCGTGGCTAGGTCGGGCCAGGTATTGGATGTCGGCCGTCGACGATACTGGCTCGTCGCATACGATGGCGGCCGCCCCCGCTTCCACCTCGATAGCCGCCGCGATGCGATCGTACAGCGGGGGAAGTATCGTGTGCCCCATGACGTCGAGGGCCGTCGAGCCGGCTCCCGGTTCGTTGATGATTTCGAACGCTGCCACGGCGGGATGGCGCCCGATCTCACGAGCGACGTGTCGCCACATGGCCTCGAAGGCATCGAAAAGGCCGTCTTTGTTGGTCCAAAAACGATCGAAGGCTTGGCTTACGGTGCTGGCCGCATCGAAGTAAGGCAGCGACCAAAAGGGGAATACGCAGTCGTAGTGCGGCGCCCCGTGAACGATGTCCCCCAGCGCCCATTCGGGGAAACCATCGCCGCAGAAGGCGGCGTGAAAGACGTCTTGGTGGACATCGACGATGACGTGGAGATCGGCTTTTTGCGCGGCGTCGAGAAGCAGGCCGTAACGGCGCAGGTACTCCGCATCGAACGTGCCGCGCACCCCTTCCAGTGCCTCCCACGAGAACGTCAAACGAACGGCATTGGAGCCGAGCGCGCGCACAGAGGACATGAGCTTGTCGGCTTGGGCGGGAATCTCTCCGGCATCTGCGAATTCAAAGGGAAGAAAGGGAGGCATTTTGCTACGCCCGCCCACGTTCACGCCGCGCAGAATCACGGCGCGTCCCAGCTCGTCGATGAGGACGTCGCCGCGCGTCGTCAGGCGGTGCGTCGTGAGCTTCGGCGGGTCGAGCGGCGGGTCCATAGGGTCCTGTTGCACGTCGAGCGCTCCTCCAGCATCGGGAACGGCGGACCCGTCACGCGCGGGCGCGTCCATGGAAACGTCGCTGTCGGTCGGCATGTCGAGCGATACATCGGCGGCGTCCACGTCGACGCCCGGCGCATCGAAAACATCGGTTCCGGCGGCATCCAAGGTCGGGATGTCCCTGCCGACGTCAAAACCAGTGACGACGTCGCTGGCCCCGCCGTCCGCGGAACTGGCGTCGCGGCTCCCTCCGTCCATCGGCTGCGACCCGCCCGGTACGATGGAATCTTCGGCGCAACCCGTGGTCGCCGCGATGGCAATGAAAACCGCGACCGGCAGGTGGGCGAGGCAAAGGGGGGAAGAGCGCCGCACGTTCATGACCCGAGCACGAGATTGCCGACACGCGCGCGGTGCCACGATGCGTCGCCCCACGCCGCGGCAAGGGCCCAAACGCGCTTCATCCATAGGTGCAAATCATGCTCGTACGAATAGCCGATCGCGCCGTGACATTGCAGCGCAGCGCGCGCCGCCAAGAGCGCGGCATCCGACGCATACGCCTTGGCCATGGAGACGTGCAGGGGGCCCGCCTCCGGAGCGCGCGACATCGAATAGGCCGCGCGATAAACCACCGGTCGCGCGAACTCCAGCTTCACCAGCGCGTCCGCGAGATGGTGCTTGACCGCTTGGAAGCTCCCGATCGCGCTACCGAACTGTTTACGAACTTTGACGTACTCGACCGTCGTGTCGATGAGATGGCGCGCCAAGCCGAGGAGCATGGCCGATACGCCGAGCGCACCGCGATCGAACGCCCGCCCGAGCGCGGCGCGTGCGGCAGGGCCGGCGGCCACGCGCGTGGCCGGTGAAGGAGACCACGCGACGCGGAAAAGGCGGCGCGCACCGTCGACCGAATCTTCGGCCGCGAGCTTCACGCCTTCGCGCGGTAAGGCATGCAGCTCGTCCCCGTGCTGGAGCAAGAGCAGATCGGCCATATGGGCATCGGTCACGAATGTGGCGTGCTCGAGCCCCACTGCGAGCCGCGCTTGTCCCGCCGCGACGCGAGGGAGCCAGGCGGCGCAGAGCTCGTCGTTCGCACTTTCCGCAATGAGCGGCGCGCCCACCACGCCCGTCTCCACGATCGGTTCCGCCAGGGCCGCGCGTCCGCTCTCTTCGAGCAACAAGACGAAGTCGATCTCGGAAAGCCCGAGACCGCCATGCGCCTCGGGGACGGCGAGCCCCACCACGCCGAGCTCGGCCAAATGGTTCCACAGCGCAGGCGAGCGCCCATCGGTGTCCGCCGCCCAGGCTCGGCGCACGACGTCCGCCGTGCACTCCTTTTCGAGGAGCGCACGCACCGTGTCTCGAAAGAGCTTCTGGTCGTCGCTGAAGGCGAAACGCACGCGAGGTCTCCTATCTGCGCGGCAAGCCGAGCACGCGCTCGGCGATGACGTTGCGTTGGATCTCGTTGGTGCCGGCATAGATCGGGCCGGCCAGCGCAAATTGGTACCCCTTCATCCACGCGCCTCCCGCCTCGGCTGACGTTCCCCCGTCGAGCTCGGCCCTCTCGCCGAGCAGTGCCAGCGCGGTCTCGTGGGTGCGGACGTCCATCTCCGACCAGAAGATCTTGTTGATGCTCGACTCGGCGCCGATCGCGCCGCCCTCCATGACGCGGGTCACGGTTTGCAACGTATAAAGCTGGTACGCCTCGGCATCCATCCACGCTTTGACCACGTGATCGCGCAAAACAGGGTCGGCGTGGTCTTTCGCTTGGCAATAGAGCTCGACCAAGCGGGCCGCCGCCGCCAAAAATCGGCCCGGGCTACGCAGGGTGAGACCGCGCTCCGAGCTGGTCGTCGCCATCGCCACGTTCCATCCGTCGTGCACCGCGCCGAGCACGTCGCGGTCGGGGACGAAGACGTCCTCCAAAAAGACTTCAGCGAATCCCGCATCTCCGTCGAGGCGGCCCACCGGGCGCACCGTGATTCCCGGTGCGCTGAGGGACACGAGAAAATACGTCATTCCGCGGTGCCGTTCCGCGGCGGGGTCGCTGCGAAAAAGGCCAAACATGAAGTCGCAAAACGCGCCGCGCGTGCACCACGTCTTCTGCCCGTTGAGGCGAAAGCCGCCGCGCGCATCGTCGCGGGTCGCGGTGCTCTTGATACCGGCGAGATCGCTGCCCGCATTGGGCTCGGACCACCCTTGCGCCCACAGGTCCTCGCCCGACGCCATGCGCGGCAAAATGCGATCCTTCTGCTCGTCGGTACCGAATTCGAAGAGCGTCGGCGCGAGAAGGAAGATTCCGTTTTGCGCGATGCGCTGCGGGCCGCCCGCGCGGTAGTACTCTTCCTCGAAGATCAGCCACTCCATCAACGTGGCTTCACGGCCACCGTACCTCTCCGGCCAAGAGACGACTGCCCAACGAGCGTCGTAGAGTTTCTTCTCCCACTTCCGATGGAGGGCAAACCCTTCCGCGGTGTCCCCGGAGGGGAGTGGGTTTTTCGGTACGTTGGCCTGGAGCCACGCGCGCGCTTCGCGGCGGAAGGCTTGTTCGCTGGGTGAGTAGTCGAGGTCCATGGTGAAGCGTTCTCTCGTCAGACGATACCCTTCAAGAAGTGACGCCGAGGCGGCCGAGCACCGCGTCGGCTTCGCCCATGATGCGATCGACGAGCTCGGCGACGGACGGGAGCTCGTCGATGAGGCCCACGTTTTGGCCAGTGGGAAGGATGCCGACCTCTGGCCTCCCCTCGACCATCGAGGCGCGTGTCAGCATCGGTGCGTTGGCGGCCATGGCCATTTGAGCGAGCGTGAGCTCTTGCTTCTTCTTCATGGCCCAACCTTCCTTGAGGAGGGCGAAAATCGACGTGCCGGTCAGTCGGCGAAAAGCCCAGGCGTGCCGCACAGCACGTAAAAGCGCGAAGAGCCGACTCGATTTCTCGAGCGCGTCGACGAAGGCGGTGCGAATGACCCGCTGCGGGTGGCCGTCGATGGTGCGGGTGACGACCGTGCCCGTGACTTGCGTGTCGAGATAGATCTTCTTGACCGCGTCGGGGACGGTACTCTCCTTGGTGAGTAAGAAGCGTGTGCCCATGGCGATACCGCTGGCGCCATAAGCGAGCGCCGCGACGAGACCTCGCCCGTCGAAAAACCCGCCCGCGCCGAGTACGGGAATGTCCACCGCGCCCACCACTTGCGGCAAGAGGAGCGAGGTCGGCACGGCGCCGGTGTGCCCCCCGCCTTCGTGCCCCTGCGCGATGACGGCATCGACGCCCCACTCGGCGACTTTTTCGGCGTGCCGGCGTGCGCCAACGGTCGGCATCGTCAAGATGCCGGCTCCTTTCAGCTTCTTGATCATCTCGCGATCGGGCGCCTGAGCGAAGCTTGCCACTTTGACGCGGGCCGCAATCAAGAAGTCGATGCGCTCGTCGATGTCGCCTTGATCGGTGCGCAAATTGACGCCGAAAGGTTGGTCGGTGCGTTCTTGCACCTTCCGCACGGCACTCTTGATCTCTTCGAGCGTCATGGTGGCGGAAGCCAGAATGCCGAGCCCCCCCGCATTGCTCGTGGCAGCGGTAAGCCGAGGCCCGGCCACCCATCCCATCCCCGTCTGTATGATCGGATATTCGATGCCGAACAGGTCGCAAATGCGTGTGTGTAGCGCTTCTTTCACGCGCCGAGCTCTTTTTTCCCGAGCCCTGTCGGGTCAATCACCTCGCGCAAAAGGCGCAGTTCTTCCGCGGTAGGAGCGCGCGTGGGTGGACAATCGGGTGGGATGACCAGCGCGAAGCCCGTGGCGGCGACGATCTCCTCGACCGCCACGCCGGGATGCACCGAGCGAAGGCGCATCGCGTGGTCCGGCGTTTCGAAGTCGAACACGCCCTTGTTGCTGATGACCCGCCGCAGATGGTGATAGCGCGATGCCCGTGCGCCGAGCGCGGCGGCGCGGTCGTACCCGACGCCCGATACGGCGTCGACTTTGGCCACGAAGGATCGAACGGAGTGATTGGGGATGAAGTAGCTGGTCGGATGGTTGATGGTGTTGCCAGGAGCTCCGCGCATGCCCAAGAGCTGCGCCTTTGGTCGGCGAGGGTCACCAATGAAGGCGATGTTTTGATTGCCGAACCGGTCGATCTGCGACGCCCCCATCATGACGTGCCGGCGGCCCGACCACACGATATCGAAGATGGTGCGATACGGTGCGTACCCTTCGACGACCTTGGCCGGGGACGCGGCCCCGAGGGGCAATGTATTGGCGACGAGGCTGGCGATGCCGTCGGTGAGCAGAAGATCGGGCGCAAACGTCTCTTTGGCGAGGCGCGCGCCGATGGAGGGGATGACCCCGATGGGGCTCGCCAAAATCTCCCCGTCATCGCGCCAGGCTTCGGCGCATGCCACGGCGCAGAGCTCGTCCAGCGAATAGTCGATCATGACGATGCCCCCAGGTATTGGGCCTGGAACGCGTTCCAGGCTTCGGGACTGGCGGCGCTCGCCGCGTACTCCCGCTGCAAGGCTTCGTCGCGCTCGTAATCCGGTTCACACGAGGTAAACCGCGCGCCGCCGGGCGCTTCGATGACGCCGTCCACCATCATGCGCGATATACGCAACGTATGAACGGTGCCTTCGTCGAGGAGCCGTTCAGTGGGGATCACGCGCTCCGCCGACATGAAGCGACGCTTGGCCGCCATGCAGAAGAGATCGTCGAAATAGAGATCGGGGCCGAGGAATTGACCGTTGCCGCGCGGGTCGGCGCGGTTCATGTGAATGAGCGCGACGTCGAGGGCGATGGCCGGCATCGCCATGAGCTCCTCACCGTCGTCGTAAGGCGATTTCACGGTGCGCAATTCGGGCACCAGCTTCATCACGTCCGAGCCGAGACCGGACCGCGTCGGCAAAAACGGCAAGCGCAGGGCAGCCGCGTAAAGGCCCCACTGCAGCATCCCCTCGTCGAGGTCGACCACTTCCACCGTCCCTCGTTGCCGCGCCGCACGAAAATGGGGTTCGAGCGGGATCGAATCGAGCGACACGAACCCGCAGACGATTTTCTTCACCTTGCCGGTTGCGCAGAGCAGACCGACGTCGGGGCCCCCGTAGGACACGAGCGTGAGCTCTTTCAGCGCCGATCGCGCGATGGCACGCACGAGGAGCATGGGCTTGCGGCGCGACCCCCAACCACCGATACCGATCGTCATCCCGTCCCGAAGCTCGGCTACGACGTCGTCGACGGTCATCCGCTTGTCGGGCATGGCGCTCCTCACCGCGAAAACTTGGGGTCCTTCTTGCTGACGAACGCGTCCCGCGCTTCGTCGGCCACGCCCGCCAGGTTGAGCTCGAAGGTGAAGCCTTGCTCGTAGCGGTAGCTTCGCTTGACGTCGATGGGATCGATACCGTTGAGCGATTGTTTGGCGGCGCGGATCACGGTGGGACTCTTCTTGGCGATGTCGGCGGCGACTTGGCGCGCTGCGGGGCGCAGCTCGGCCACGGGCACGACGCGCAGCACCGACCCGTAAGCGAAGAGCTCGGCGGCGGTGGCGGGAGCGCAGGTATAGACCATGGCTCGCATCTTGTGATGCGGCACGAGGCGGGCGAGGTGCGTTGCGGCTCCGAGCGCGCCGCGGTCGACCTCGGGTAGGGCGAAGGTGGCATCGGTCGACGCAATGACGATGTCGGCATTGCCGACCAACCCAATGCCCCCTCCCAAACAATAGCCGTGCACCGCGGCGATGACGGGCACTTCGCATTCGTACACCGCCGCGAACGCGGCGGCGCAGCCGCGATTGGCCCCGATGAGCGCCTCGAATCCGGAGGTCCGCTGCATCTCTTTGATGTCGACACCGGCGTTGAATCCGCGCCCTTCGGCACGGAGGATGACGACGCGAACGGCAGGGTCCTCTCCGAGCTTGCGCAGCAGCGAGGCGAGCTCGTGCCATCCCGCCACGTCGAGCGCGTTGACGGGCGGGTTGTTCATGACGACCTCGGCGATGCCGGAGTCGATCGCATGGCTGATGGGCATGGGGCAGTCCGATACAATGACGCCACTCGAGCGGCAATCGAGGCGGATTGAACCGCGGGCGCGGACAAAGTAGAACATGTTTCATCCCCGCTGTCCAGGGATGCCCGAGCGCGCCGAGCGCATCCCCGAGGAGGTCCGCCATGCAACTCGATATGTCCGGCAAAGTCGTGATCGTCACCGGGGGAAGCCAGGGGATCGGCCGCGGCATCGCGGTGCGCTTCTTGGCGGAAGGGGCCGACGTCGTGATCTGTGCCCGTCACCCGCCCCCCGCGCCCATCGCGAGCGGTGAACGCGTCGCATTCTTCGTCGCCGCCGACGTGCGCGAGCCCGATCAGGTGGACGCCGTGGTCTCGCAAACGCTCGAGCGTTTGGGAAGGGTCGACGTCCTCGTCAACAACGCAGGCGGGAGCCCTCCCGCCGATGCCGCTACGGTTTCGCCGCGTTTTTCGGCGTCGATCATCCAGCTCAACCTGGTGGCGCCACTCATCTTCGCCCAGCGCGTCAATACGGTGATGCAAAAGCAGGACAATGGCGGATCTATCGTCAACATCGCCAGTGTCAGCGCGACCCGCCCTTCTCCCGGAACCGCTGCCTACGGCGCAGCCAAAGCGGGGCTCATCAGCCTAACCCAATCGCTCGCCGTCGAATGGGCTCCCAAGGTGCGCGTCAATGCCGTCGTCGCGGGCATCATGCGGACCGAGAAGGCGCACCTTCACTACGGCGACGAAGGCGCGATGGCCAGGGTGGCGGCGACCGTTCCGCTCGGCCGTATGGGGGAGCCCGAGGACGTGGCCAATGCTTGCCTCTATTTGGCGTCTCCGCTCGCGCGCTACGTGAGCGGAGCGTGCCTTGCCGTGCACGGCGGCGGCGAGGCTCCCGCCTTTCTGCGGGCCGCCGCAGGTGTCCAATAGGCGCGTCTCCGACCAAATAGCCGCGGGAGTTCCCACCTGACCTTCTTGCCACTATCGTTGGCGGATGTGGCCCCGGATTTCGCTTGCCTTCTTGGCGGTCCCGCTTCTGCTCTTGCCGACATGCAACGAGCGCAGCGGGTGGAACGACGATTGCGCGGTTTCGACGTGCGTTTGCCGCGATCTCGACTTCTGCGATTTCTCCTGCCAAGAGCCTGGTTGCCGCGTCGATTGCGCACGCTCCTCGAGTTGCGGCGGCCAGTGTGTCGATCACTGCGCCTTCACCTGCCATGACACCTCGAGCTGCACGCTGGGATGCGGCGATGATTGCGCCGTCAATTGCAGTCGCGCCAGCGCGTGCGAAGTCGATTGTCGGCACGGATGCCGCGTGATCTGCAGCGACGTCTCGAGTTGCCGCGTCACGTTGACGGACGGCTGGGTTACTTGCGAACGCGCCGGAGTCTGCGATGTAACCTGCGCTTCGCCGGGAGCACCTCCGGTTCCCGCCCACGATTGCGGGGGCGCCCGATTCGCCTGCGGTCCCTGCTGAGGCCAAGACTCGCCTGGCGGAGCAGGAAGGGCTCGACGTACGAAGAACGCGATGTTTGAATCGCCGCGAACCATGAACTACGTCGCCGCGCATGACCGTTATGAGAGCATGGTGTACCGCCCGGTTGGTGCGAGCGGTCTCAAGCTCCCGCTTCTCTCCCTCGGCCTTTGGCACAATTTCGGCGCGGCCACGCCGCTCGCGTCTCAGCAAGTGATGCTGCGCACGGCGTTCGATCTCGGGATCACGCATTTCGACTTGGCGAACAACTACGGGCCGCCCTACGGCATCGCCGAATCGAACTTCGGGCGGCTGCTGCGCAGCGACCTGGCAGCCCACCGCGATGAGCTCGTGATTTCCACCAAGGCCGGCTGGGACATGTGGCCGGGCCCCTACGGCATGGGCGGCGGTTCGCGCAAACACTTGTTGGCGAGCCTGGATCAGAGTCTTTCGCGCATGGGGCTCGACTACGTCGATATCTTCTACTCACACCGTTTCGACCCCGACTGCCCGCTCGAAGAGACCATGGGAGCACTAGCTAGCGCCTTGCAGCAGGGCAAGGCTCTCTACGTGGGCATCTCGTCGTACTCGCCCGAGAAGACGAGGGAAGCGGCGAACCTTCTCCGGTCGCTCAAGGTCCGATGTTTGATTCACCAGCCCTCGTACAGCATGTTCAATCGCTGGATCGAGGGCGGACTGCTCGACACCCTGCAGGCGGAGGGGATGGGCTGCATCGCGTTCTCGCCGCTGGCCCAAGGCCTTCTCACGACCAAGTACTTGAACGGCATTCCCGAGGACGCGCGCGTGAACCGCCCTGGGGGAGCAAGCCTGTCGCGCGAGCACCTGAACCGCGAGAATCTCGAGCGCGTGCGGGCGCTCGATGCCATTGCAAAAGCGCGCGGGCAAAGCTTGGCCCAGATGGCGCTTGCCTGGGTGCTACGCGATGGCCGCGTGACCTCGGCGCTCATCGGGGCCAGCAGCGCGGCGCAGATTCGCGAGAATGTGGCCGCGTTGAAACAGCTCGAGTTCAGTACGGACGAGCTTCTGGCAATCGATCAATATGCGCACGAGGGCAACGTGAATCTCTGGCGAAAGCCGAGTACCGATCAGCCGCCGTAGTCCAGCGGTCTAGCCCGCGGGTCGTCGGCCGTCATGTCTCAACGCGGGAGCTTGGCCAGAAGCGAGCGGTGACGGCGGTATTCGAGTGGCGTCGTGCCCGTCCATCGCTTGAATGCGCGGTGAAACGCTCCCACCTGAGCAAAGCCGAGGAGGAACGCGATTTCGGAAATGCCGATGTCGCGGCGCGCGAGATGGTCCAGCGCGCGACCGCGCCGCAGATCGTCGAGCACGGCGCCGAACGTCGTTTCTTCGCATTCCAAGCGGCGCTCGAGCGTGCGCGCGCTCATGTGTAGCTGCTGAGCCAGTTTGGTGGCCGTGGGGCGACCGTGAGGCAGGTCGCTCGAAAGATGTCGGCGCACGAGATCCGTGAACGATGGCGAGGCGGGGAGATCTCCGAGCAGCGCTTCCGCGTGCCGGCGCAATACGGAATGAAGCTTGGCATCCGCGTCTACGACTGCTTTCTGCAAATGCGCACAGTCAAACGCGTACCCTGCAAACGGAGCCTCGAAGCGGAGCTTCGCCGCGCCGAACGTTCGATCATGTTCGACCGACGTGCTCGGCTCGGGGTAAGTGAACGAGCACTCGAGGTCGGTCGCGTCGCCAAGAAGCATTCTCATGTGACTCGTGTAAATGGCAGACATGAGAAAATCCTCGGCCGCTCTCGGCATGACGACCATGCTGTGCCACTGCAGCAGCGCGCGGCCGCCCTCCTGGTGCAAGCGCAGCTCCAGTCCATTGTTCACGAGACGTATGTAGCGAGCTGCTACCTGGATCGCGTCGTGAACGGTGGCCGCCGAGCGAATGGCGTAGTCGGCCACCCCGGCGTCACCCGCGGACATGGTCCTGCCGACCTTGAGCCCGAGATCGAGGTCTCCTGTCTCTTCGACGATCGCGCTGAGCATCCGGTGAGCGAAGGGTATCGGCACGCGGTCGTCAGGGTCGAGCGCCGGCAATGGAGCATCGAAGGGAGCGGTTCTAGGCAAGAACCCCACGAACGCGCGTACAAGTGCGGCGGAGTAAGAAGGGCCACCGTTCGCGGTTTCGGAAGCGACCACACCGCCGAGTTTAGCACTCGCCGCGCGGACGGGGTCCCTCGCCGCCGCGAGACGGGTGTCTTGGGCTCAGCGCCAATTCTTTCGTTGCGGGCCCGTCCACGGTGTTTTGCAGAGCGTGCAGTCGTCTCCATAAAAGAACTTGCGCGCGTCCTTGTCGCCATAGGCCCAGAGCCGAAGCCACGCCACGGCTGGAGCACGCTCGTCGCCGGCATCGCCGAGAGGCCGCAAATGATCGGCGCCCGTCAGCGTTCCGTAAAAGGTTTGCACCGTCGACCGGTTGAACGTCGGTGTGACGTATTGGGCTGCTGAGACGAAGTTATCCGCCGTGCCGGTAAACAGCAACAGAGGCCCATGCAGCAATTCGGCAGTCCCCTGCAAACCGTGAAACGAAACGGTGGTGACCACGCTGGCGTGCTTGCCTGTGTCCACCGCCGCGCCGCCGCCGAGGGAGTACCCGATCGAGACGGCGCAGCTCGGATCCAACTTGCCCTGAAGATCTCCGGAAGCGGTGTTCTGGGCAATCAGCCAGTCGAGCCCGGAGGTCATGAGTTGTGCGTTTACGGTGGCGCTGTTGCTGGCGATGATGACGAACCCGTGAGACGCGATGGTACTGAGCAGCGCGGGGTAGAGCGCAGGTGTCGTGGTGATGCCGTTACCCCACGTGACGGGCGGATGCTTGAAACCGTTCTCGCCTAGGTTTTGCGGCCGGAACATCGTGTATTGCCCGTCCGGGCCCGTGCTGTTCACGGTCATCGGCACGAAAGGGCCGTACGCGCCGTAGTCTGTGACGGTCGCGACGGTCATGCCACAGCCTGCCGGCGGCGAAGCATCGGGAGCGATGGCATCCGAGTCGCCATCGAAGAGGGCGTCGCGCGCGCCGGGGCCGCCCTCGGTGCTGTCGCCTTCCGTGTCAGAACCGGCGTCGCTGCGCCCGCCTTCGGTGCCGGGACCAATGTCGTTACTTGCGTCTCCGATTCCAACGCCGCTGTCGACCCGAGCGCCGCCCATGCCGGCAACGCCTCCCGTCGTAGAACCTCCTGATCCATCCTTGCCGCTGGCAGCTCCGGTCCCGAGGCCCGCACTGCCTCCGCTCGCCGGCGGATTGGGACCGCCTCCTGCATGGCTTCCTCCGACCCCGCTCTGCCCTCCCGCGCCAGTCGTGGACGTAGTTTCTGTCGGACCGAGCTCCTCATAGGAGCTGCATGCGTTCGACATGCCCATCAGAGCTCCCGAGACGACGGCCCACCGATACACCGCCAGCCGAGGTTGTCGGAGCATGCACCGCCGTGCGATCCCTTGCTGATCCTCGCGCATCGCGACACCTCGTCGGTCATCACCGAGCGTTACGCCGCCGGTGGTTTACCGCCGATTTCGTCGATGGCGGCGACGATACGCCGGCGTCGTTTGATTGGCACTCACCGCATAGGCCGATTTGATTCCCCCAGCGCGACACTTCGCTTCGGCGAACGCTACAGGGCGAGCTACGAGCGGAGTATCGCCAATCCGCGAACCGGCGACGACGAGCTACGGCAATTCGAAGCGGAACACCTGATGGGTGCCGCCGTTACACGTATAGAACTGGTACGCGGCGCCATCGGCCGTGCTCTGGGCAGCGACCTCGACGCAGTTGCCGGCGCCTGAATTGACGATGTTGTAGTTCGTGCCTTGCGCCTGCAGCGTATACGATTGCGTCGCCCCGCCATTGCACGGACGAATGTCGAGCTTGGCGCTATTGCCCGTACCGCTTGCTGAGACGCACTTACCACTGTTCTGATTGATGATGCGGTAAGTCGCGCCGAGCGATTCGAATCGGAAGATCTGTCCCGCCGCGGCCGTGCACGTGACTTGGTAGATCTTGGTTCCGTCGGCGGTACCGTCGGCGTCGACGCCCATGCATTTGTTGCTGTGGGTGGCGACGATCCTGATTGCGGCGACGCCGGTGGGATCGATTCCCCCGTCGCGCGCGCCGCCCGCACCGCCCGCACCGCCGGCGCCGCCCGCGCCGCCCGCGCCGCCGCCATCCCCACGGCCGTCTGCGCTCGCGTCGCTTGCGCCGGTTCCGCCGGTTCCACTTTCAGTCTCCTTGCTGACGTCCGTCGCTCCTGTGCCGCCCGTGCCGATCATCCCGTCGTTCACCTTGGCGTCCGCAATCGCCGCGCCGCCCGATCCGGCTGCGCCGCCCGAACCGATCGCACCGCCGGACCCCGTCGCGCCGCCGGACCCCGTCGCACCGCCGGACCCAGCC